>Ga0126326_1000085_pt1 | contig 53522 bp, 42 predicted proteins | sample InaspJWI67metaG_FD_94485 | JGI IMG/M metagenome (GOLD analysis project Ga0126326, IMG submission 94485) | Marine gutless worms symbiont microbial communities from Oahu, Hawaii - Inanidrilus sp. 1 OAHU.JWI-67 metaG | ecosystem: Host-associated > Annelida > Digestive system > Unclassified | place... | reverse complement strand
TTATCCTGGTTCATGGGTGGTGTATCCTTTCCTTTTTAGTGTGGCCGGTTGACTGCTGCTAACAATCTACCGGTGGATACACCGCCTTTTCCTTTAAACACAACTTTTAAATATAACTCAAATAGCGGGCGTATTCATGAAAAATCAGCGTCGGTTGGCAATATTCAATTTAGCCCAAGATTGTCATCGCTTTCAACCGAGCTTATATTAATGCCATCATCTCACAACTGATGATACGGCATTGTGGCCTTGATCCGATATAACATTAATGTTCCCTTTATCTAAGGAAAATCCAAGCCTTTAAACGAAGGAGGAGGCTATGAATAGCGCCGAGGAAATTGTAAAGGACAAAAAAAGAGAAACGGTATTCATATCACATAATGAGACGATACTTAAGGCCTGTCAAGTTATGGTAGACAGTAAAATTGGTGCCCTGTTGGTTAAAAAACAGGATGAATTCGTCGGGATATGGACGGAACGCGACCTTTTGCGCAACATCACCACTCCCGGATTCGATCCTGAAACCGCCCGCATCGGTGATTATATGACAGCCCCGCTGCATAAGGTTCCGCATACCACACAACTGCACAAGCTCGAAGAACTTTTGCTGGGATTGTTTGTACGCCATTTGCTCGTCGAGAAGGAAGGCAAATTCATCGGTCTGATCTCCATCGGAGACATCCTCAGAGCCAACTTGCTTGAAAAAGAGGAACGCTTCAAAGAATGTAATGCTTACGTCACATGGGAGCATTACGAAAAATGGCGATACGGTCGACCAAAATAATTATAAGATATGGATGCTTTCACAGGTTCGGAGTTGAACCGCTCAGGGTTAGATTATCTAGGTTGACCGTGCTGATAGGCCAGTCCGCGGACGCCTGGCGGGACGAAATCTCGAAATCCAAGAAATTTCTCACAGCAACATTTGCGCAGCTGCCCTTGCCAGTTCAATAAGATGGTGAGGATATATCCCCGCGATCACCATCACCGCCATCAGGACACCGCCAAGCACTTTCATTGAGGGAGATAATGTAAAGCCGGGCAATTCTTCATCAGGTTCCAGTAGATAGGCTGCTTTCAATACCAGAAGATAGTAGTAAAGGGAAATCACCACGTTGATCATGGCGATCAATACGAGGGTGAAATAGCCCTTTTCCAGAGCGGCGATGAATACCAAAAATTTACCTGTAAAACCAACGGTCGGGGGAATGCCGGCCAGGCTGAATATGGACACCATTAACGCCATGGCCAGCAGCGGCGAACGGCGATACAAACCGGCCAACTGGGAAATGTCCAGATTCCTGCCGTCTTCAGCCACTTGAACGATGACCAGAAAGACGGTGAATTTCATGACCAGCAGGGCGGCGGCATAAAAAATGGCGCTGGCATAGCCGGCCGGATTCATGCTTAAAATTCCGATCAAAACATAACCGGCATGGGCAACGGTGGAGTATGCCAGCAGTCTTTTAAGATCCTTTTGAACGATGGCAGCCAGATTCCCTATGGTCATGGAAACGATGGCCAGGGTGACCAATACATGGACCAAATATACGCTGCCATCACCACTAACGGCAACCATGCGGGTGAGAATAGCAACTGCCGCCACTTTGGAAGCTGTCGCAATATATGCGGTCGCCTGATTTGACGCACCCTGATAAACGTCCGGCGCCCAGAAATGAAAAGGGAAGACGGCCAGTTTGAAGAAAAAACCGCAAAATGTCAGCAGCAGCCCGATAACCACCACCGGTGTGTCAAGGACACCAGGCAGCACCCGCATTAATTCGGTCAAATAAGTCGCCTTGGTGGTGCCGTACAGTAAGGCCACTCCAAATAGCATAACGGCTGATGCAAAGATACCCACCAGAAAATATTTTAGACTCGCCTCGAGGCTCAATTGTTCATCGCTTCTCAGTGCTACCAGAATGTACAGTGAATAGCTGGACAGTTCCAGGGCCACGTATATGGTCAGAAGATGGACACTGCTGACCAGCAGCATCATGGCTAAAGTGCAAACGTAAAGCAGAAGGTAAAACTCGGGATGAAGACGCTTGGCGACGCCTCTAAGATCCGAACATATCGAGACAATCAGAAAAAGGCCGATGGACAGCATCACCTTAAAGATTTGTGAAAAAAGATCGACCCGGTAAGATTGAAAAAACAGGACCCCTTCCTGACGGACGGAAACCAGACAGATAACAATCCCCGGAATTGACAGTAAAAGAGCCGTATAAAAATCCCGCCGGGGATCGGCATTTTTTACCATGGACAGGAACAGGAAAACCAGTCCGCCGGCAAAGTAATAAAGTTCAGGATAAAAGAGAAACCATAGCATTACGGCAACCCATTCATAAACGGAATCGATGCGGTCTCAATCATCTCAAACATCAACGCGGGAAAAAGCCCGAATAATACCAGGACCGCCAGCAGGATCATCCGGGGAATACCCAAAGCAAACGACACATCCGGCAAGTCGGCAAATTTTTCATTTTTAGGGCCGTAAAAAGCGCGCTGCACGACCCGCAGCATAAACAATGCGCTGACCACCAGTGCACATACGGCCAGCGCCCCCCAAAGCGGATAAGTTCTGAAGGCTGATATGAAAACGGTCAGCTCCCCCCAAAAACTGGCCAGGCAGGGAACACCGATGCCGGCCATAGCCGCTATAATAAAATATGTTGACGCCACCGGCATGATCCGGCTCAATCCGCCGAGTTCAGCAATCATTTTGGTATGGGTTCGATCGTAAACATATCCGATCGCTGAAAAGAATAAAGCGGTCATAATGCCATGGGCAAACATCTGAAATACGGCGCCGTTTAAACCATCGACGGAGACGGTGGCCAGACCAAGACCGACGATCCCCATGTGAGAAACGCTGGAGTACCCGATAACGTATTTGAGATCCCCTTGGCTCAATCCCACAAAGGCGCCGTAGACGATGCCGATGGTTGCCAAAACAGCCATAAGCTGAGCCCAGTACTGCCATCCTTCCGGACAAAGAAAAATGCCCACCCGCAACACGCCGAAGGCACCGATTTTCATCAGCACACCGGCATGAACCATGCTCACGGAGGTCGGTGCCGCCACGTGCCCCACCGGCGACCAGGTGTGAAACGGCCACACCGCGGCCAGGATGCCAAAGCCGATGTATAAAAAAATGAATGCGAACTTCTGCTCAAAGGGTGTAAATGTACCCGGCTGCATGAGAATCGTCACATCAAAGGTGTTTAAGCCCGCTTTCACAAACAGATAGATAATTGCCGGTAAAATCAAGGCACTGCCCGCCAGCAAATAAAGAGTCAGCTTCATGGCCCCGTATTCTTTGCGGGTAGAGCCCCAGACGGCGATGAGCAAGTACATGGGGAATAGAGAGACATCATACCAGACAAAGATGAAAAATAGATCCATGCTCATAAAGAGCCCGAACACGCCGGTAACCAACACAAAATAAAGGGCGAAAAACTCCTTAACGCGGTTGTCGAGTTCCCACATGGTCAGCACGCCGGTAAAAAACACTATGCCGGTCAGAAGCAGCATGGGCAGGTTAAAGCCGTCGGCCGCATTTAAGTAAGTAATGCCGATAGAATCCACCCACTGGTATTTCTCAACGAACTGAAGCCCACCCAGGCTCTTGTCGTAAGCAAAAAACAGATAGACGGCAAGTATAAGGGTAAGGCCCGAGAAAACCGCACTGACCCATTTTATCTGGGCATTGCGCTTCTCGGGAGTAATGAGGATGGCAATCAGGCCCACCACGCAGCTTAACAAAATAGCGGTAAGAAAGGGAAAGCCGGCGAATTCCATAGCGATCAATAAAATAAATAATGCTTAGAAGAAAAAATAAAGTGCCAACAAAACTGTGACCACAAAAATCACTAATAACCTGTATTGAATCATCCCGAGGTGTAAAAATGAGACGAACCGTCCGGTTTCAACGGCTCCTTTGCTCAGTCCATCTAAACCCCCGTCAATGACTGCATTATCGTTTTTGGTCAACAGATTGGAAATGGTTGCGTAGATAATGATATCCAGAAAGCGCCGATAAAAGCGGTCAATGTACCAGCGCTCGGAAAATAATTTGTTTAAAGGCACAATTTTTTCAACAAAGCCCACTTGATCGGCTCTGCGGCGCCCATATTCAAACCAGGCTAGCATTACCCCAAAGGCTGCTGAGAATAGAGCCACAAAGGGCAACCAGGTGTGGTGAGCATCTTGAGCTGCCTGTACGAATTGCTGCCCTTTAAGGAAATTATCCAGAGCGCCTTGAAAAAAACCCAGCAGCACGGTGACGGCGGCCAGTATTATCAGCGGCCAGCCCATCACCCAGTAGCCGCTGTGCCGATGGTTGTGACCGTGAGTAGTTTCCGGTTCAGATGATGATTCTCTGGGGAATACTATGATAAAAATAAGTCGGAATGAATAGTAGGCCGTTAAAAAGGCACCCAGCAATCCGGCCGCCAACCACACGGGATTTTCTAAATCAGCCAGCGCAGCAAGAATGATCTCTTTACTGAAGAATCCTGACAGGGGCGGTATGCCTGTCAGAGCTGCGGCTGCAATGATCATACAGATTGTAGGAATTTTTAGACGCCGGCCCCCGTACCGGCCTATTTCAAACATATCGTTGCTCTCAAAAGCGTGAATGAAAACCCCGGCACTGAGAAACAACAGGGCCTTGAAACCGGCGTGGGTGGTCAGGTGAAACATTCCGGCAAAGTAACTGCCGGCAGCCAGTCCCATGATCATAAAACCCAGTTGGCTGATTGTTGAGTAAGCCCAAACCTGTTTGATATCCCGGCTGACCATCGCCATGGTGGAGGCCAGCAGCATACTGATGGTACCGATTAGGAGAAATATGGACATGGCAATGGCCGAATGACTGAAGAACGGAAATAAGCGTCCAAACAAATATACTCCGGCCGCCACCATGGTGGCTGAATGCAACAAGGCGCTTACCGGTGTCGGACCCTCCATGGCATCCGGCAGCCAGGTTAAAAGCGGAAATTGAGCGCTCTTGCCGATGATGCCGCCAAAAATCAGCAGTGCTGAAATAGTGATGTAGGTAGTCGACATTCCAGCGGCCACCTGGGGATCGTTCATCTCTAAAATATCAAGATTTCCCAGATGAACCAATACCAGCAGCAAACCCAGTAATAACGCCACATCCCCAAAACGGGTCATCACAAAAGCTTTTTTGCCTGCCTCAGTGGCGCTGAATTTTTCGTACCAAAAACCGATGAGAAGATATGAGGACAGGCCCACCAACTCCCAGAAAACATAGAGCTGAAGCATGTTGGGTGATATCGTCAAACTCATCATGGCCCAGGCAAAAAGCGACATAAACCCATAGTAACGCGAAAATCCGGAGTCGCCGGCCATGTACCCCAGGGAATAGACTTGGACCAAAAAACTGATTGCCGCCACCACGGCAAGCATGAGCAAACTGGTTTGATCAAGAAGAAAACCAAACGGTACGGTGATATCGCCCGATACCAGCCACCGGCCAGCAAATTGGATCGGAGATTCCAGGTGCCAGTGGCGCACAAGCAAAAAGACGGCACTCACAAGAGATATGGTAATCGCCGCAATTGACAGACCGGCTGAAAGCCGCGGGTATGCCCTGGTAAACACCATGATCAGCACGAAGACGATAAAGGGCAGAATAGTAGCCACAGCGGCTGCCATCAGTGTCGGTTCGTATGTCCATGCTGTCATCATTGAGTTTCCTGAGTCGTTTGTTCTATTGGTTTCATTTTAGTATATTATAATTACTCGGATCCACCGAGCCGGTTCTTCGATAGGCCCACACAATCAATGCCAATCCCACCGAAACCTCCGCTGCAGCAATGGCGAATACGAACAAAACGATTGCCTGTCCATCCAGATCTTGCCAGCGCAGAGAAGAACCGACCAACAAAATAGAAGCTGCATTGAGCATGATCTCAACCCCCAGCAAGATCATGATCAAGCTGCGGCGAACAACCATACAGAAAATACCCATCAAAAAGAGCAGACCTGCCAGTATGAGAACATGATTGAAAGGAACAATCATAGCCCACCTCTGGAGTTTTCTGTCGCTGAGGATCTTCTGGACCGCCTTCCAAGTATAAGGGCTCCGATAAGCGCTACGAGCAACAACAAAGATATGATCTCGATGGAAAGCCAGTGATTTTGAAAGATATACTGTCCAAAGGCGACGGGTTCGGCGCGGGCTGTTTTCAGGGTCATGTCCATGGTGGAATCGGCGGAGATAAGACCAAAGCCAAGGGCAATGTAGACAAGCCCGATGATAGCCATCGGCAGCCACTGGCTTAAGGGGAATAACCGTTCACTGCCGGATTTTTCTACTTTGAGCATAATGACTATAAACAAAAATAAAACCATGATCGCCCCGGCATAAATAATGACTTCCAATACAGCCAGAAAAGGCGCGCCAAATAAATAAAAGAGCATGGCACTGCCAAAAAACGAAAAAATCAGATAAATTACTGCGTGCACCAAATCACGGCGGGTGATGGCCAGAGCGGTGGTCGTAAGAATAGTTGCAGACAAAATATAAAATATAATCGAATAAATGGTCATAACATTTAAATAGGGTTGAGCCGGTTAACCGGTTTGCCGGTTAGCCGGTTTAAATCAGGAAATTTTCTTATTTAACGGATTAACGGGCCAACGGGCTCAACGGCTTAACCATTTTCGGACTTGGTCACCTTCCTTGTCACCTGTGGCGAGAGACAGCCCTTGAGACAAGGATGGCGATCTTTGGTTCTAAGGCATATTAATTTTAATATTAACCGGCTTATCCTCCTTGACATGATCTCCTTTATCGCCAACGTCGGTCACGATACCGGCATATTTGTAGAAACAATATTCCTTATCTTTTCCTCCATGGTCAACTAAAAGATCTTCTTTTTCGTAAATGAGTTTTAAAATATCTCGTTCACAAGTCTCAAAATCCGGTGTCAGCTGGATGGCTGAGGTCGGGCAGGCTTCTTCGCAAAGTCCACAATAGATGCAGCGTGCAAAATTTATGCGAAACCAGGGAGCATACCTTCGCCCTCCTTCTTTTTGCGCAGACAGCATGGATATGCAGCTGACCGGACAAACCGCCGAACAAAGGTAGCAGGCAACGCAACGTTCATTGCCGTCCGGATCGACGGTTAAAATAATCCGCGCACGCGTGCGCTCCGGCAATGGTCGCTTGTATTCCGGGTATTCCTCGGTAATGGGTTTGCGAAAAAGATGTTTAAACGTCGTCGCAAATCCCTCCGCCAACGCTTTTATGGCTTCAAATGCAGAGGACATAACGGTTTAGTTCGTATTATTCTCTAAAGGCGTTAATGAAAGCTGCATAACCGAACTTAAAATCTTTTTGTTCGAATTCATAACAAAATAATCGCCCCAGTTATTACTATGTTGATGAGAGATGCCGGGATCAAAACCTTCCAGCCTAAGGCCATTAGCTGATCATAGCGCAGTCGCGGCAAGGTACCGCGTATCCAGATCATCACCAGTGCCACCAAAATTATTTTTATAAACAGCCACACCGTGGGTGGCAGCAGCGGACCGCGCCATCCGCCCAGGAAGAAGACAGCCGTTAAAGCTCCCAGTACCTGCATGTGTACATACTCGCCCAAAAAGAATAGCCCGAAGCGCATGCCACTGTATTCGGTGTGATAGCCGGCACCCAATTCGTTTTCAGCTTCCGGCAAATCAAAGGGAATCCGTTTGCTCTCTGCCATGGCGCTGAGGACAAAAATCACAAATGATACCGGCTGTACCAGAATAAAGGGATAGTCGGCCTGCGCATTGACGATGTCCACTAGGCTAAATGAGCGCGCCAGCAAGACGATCGGCACCAGTGAAAGGCCCAACGCGAGCTCATAACTGATCATCTGGGCTGCACCCCGGATACCGCCCAACAGGCTGTATTTTGAATTTGAGGCCCATCCGCCCAGAGCGACACCGTAAACTCCCAGAGATGACATTGCAAAAACAAAAAGGAGTCCCACATTGAGATCCGAGATTACCAGGGGAATTTTTTTGCCGCCCAGCGTTAAGTCGCTGCCGAACGGAACCACGGCAAACATCAAAAGAGCGGTGAAGGCCACTACGGCTGGCGCCAGCAGAAATATCATGCGATCGGCCGCCTGCGGAACGATATCTTCCTTGACCATCATTTTGATGGTGTCGGCAAAGGGTTGCAGCAGCCCATATTTCCCGGCCCGATTGGGACCATAGCGTACCTGCAACCGGGCCAAAAACTTGCGCTCCAACAACACCAGATAGGCAGCCACAAGAAGCAGACCCACCAATACGATTCCCAATTTGAAAATTAGAAGGATAAAGCCGATGATCCAGTCCATTGTGCAATAATCATTGAATGCCTAAAATTAAGAAATACTTTCAATCTGATGATAAGTAGGGTGGGCTTTGCCCACCTTGCCTATGATTAAGTTGGCATTTTTTTGAATTGATCCAGACCGATGCTTGATATGCCGGTTTCAAAAATTTGCCACGCCATCTTCCGGTGCCGTGGAATAACCAATACTCCGGGAGCCATGTTTTCGACAACCTTTAGTCTTACTTCAAGACTGCCGCTTTCTGTTTGAATCGAAACCTGTTGGCCGTCACTAAAACTCAATTCCTCCGCGCTTTCAGTCTGGATAAAAGCAGCGGATTGCATTTCCAGCTCATGCAAACATGCAGAGTAAGAAGAAAGCTCTTCGGTACCGAAAGTCCAATCTACCAAAATCAAATTCAGACTGTCTCTGTCTCCTTTGTGCTTTTCAGAAGGCAAAGCAGTCGCAGATGCGAACCGCAATTCGGTCTTCACACCTGATTTGAGCCGCAGGCCCGCATCCGGTATATCCGTGACAGATCGAAGATCGGCCAACTCCGGGATTACATCAGCCAACCACTGGTAAATATCGGTCGGAAGTATAGTCTCCTCCAACTTCGTGGTTCCATTTGCCAGCCCTGCCAGCAATAATCCGGCCGGCATGGAGTCAGCTCCCGGTAGGCCTTCTCCATAAATGCGCGGGGGATGATCACCACGGCCGGTTTGACTTATCGGCGTACCACCCTCATATATCATCGGTGTCGCCTGGACCCTGCCTTCCTGGTTGATAAAAAGTCCGTCGGTTTCATATAATGTCGCTGACGGCAAAAAGATATGCGCTTTTTGTGCAGTGTCGGAATGGATGTAGTCCAACACAATCAACAAATCAAGTTTATCTAAAGCCTGTTCCCAGCGTTTGCGGTTCGGAAAATGAAAAAAAGGATCAGATTCCGCCAGAATTAAGGATTTGATTTGACCTTTTTCAATTTCTTCAATAACTTCCAGAAAAGATGACTCGCTATCGCCAAGAAGTCCGGCACCAAAAGCATTGGCACCCGGCATCAAGTAAAATAAGCCGGCTTTTTTATCCGCTGCCTGCAGCAGGAGGGCCAAATCCGCCCCAAGTCCGGGAATCTCCTCGGGCACTACGTCTGTTCCACAGACAACCACCGGTCGTCGGCTCTTTTTCAAGTGATCTAACGCTGCATTGATCAGCGCTGCCTTGGGATCGGCAAATATATTTTCATCCGGGAGTAAGTCGTATAATTTTTCGGCTTCCTTCCCCAGTGTTGCTGCTGTTTCCCGGCCCACAGAAGCCTTAATGAATGCGCCGAAAGCATCACTCAAATTGTCCAACCCACAGGGCAGATGCAAATTTTCAAACGGCAGTTCAATCGGCCTGGGATCCATCGTAACGATTCTGGCACCGTTTCTTTGCGCCTGGCGCATCGCCAGCGCCAGCATGGGTGCCTCGTTAACCGGATCTGCGCCGATTGCCAGTATGAAATCCGCCTTTTCCACCTCCCGCAGGGATACCACTAGACGAGGTTCCAATCGAGCAATTGACGTTTTGACCTTTTTGGCTATTGCCGGCTCCATAAAGAATACCGGTTGCCGCCAACCGTTATCTTGGCAAAGACGTGCAAGTGCGGCCTGGGTTTCTAAACTGCTCCGAAGTGAACCAGCGGTGGCGATCGAAGATGGCCCGCTATGGTCACTGATTTGCATGAGTTTTTGTTTTACAGTCTGAAGGGCCTCGTCCAGTGCAACTTCTTCGTCATTAATTGTAGCCCGTCGTGGTCTGGTCTCGAGACCAGCGTAGAAGAATCCAAAGCGTCCGCGATCACAGATAAAATAACCGTTGACCGCTTCACTGAAGTGCGCTTCCTGACGCCTGACTTCGCGATAACGCGCACTTGCAACGGTGCGACATCCCAGGCTGCAATTGATGCAAACACAAGGGCTGCGCTCATAGTCCCAGCGTCTGCCGAAATAGCGGGAGGGTTTATCCGTATAAACCCCGGTGGGGCAGATATCGCTCAGGTTCCCGCTGAAGGGACTTTCCAGGATACCGTCTTGAAAGCGTCCATAATAGGTACGGCTAGCAATCTGCATGACCCCCAGATCGCGGTAGCCGGTAAATTCCTGGTAGTAGCGGGCGCACCGATAGCAGTGAATACAGCGATTCATCTCATGTTGAAGCAATGGACCCAGATACTGATCCGCATAAGTGCGCTTGCTGCCAGGATATCTTCTAATGCCGTGCCCGCCGGAGACGGTCATGTCCTGCAGCAAACAGTGTCCGCCCTCATCACATACCGGGCAATCATGGGGATGGTTAACCATCAACCATTCAATCACGTATTTACGAAAGTCCTCGGCTTCTTCATCAGTGGTGGACACCACCATACCTTCCTGGGCCTCGACCATGCAGCTCATCTGAATGCCTTTTAACGGCCCCTCAGCCAATTTAACGGCACAGACACGGCAAGCCCCCACCGAACCCAGGGCTGGATGATAACAAAACCGGGGGATCATAATTCCCAACTGCTCTGCGGCCTCAATCAGTTTTGTTTGCGGCGGAACCTCAATTTCCCGATTGTCGATGGTCAGTTTTGGCATCTTAAGTTGGTGGTAATTGGTTGCAAGTGGCAGTAGTCGCTCGTGTCAAAAAGATTGGGTTGAGACAATTACGACAAGAAACAAACCACCGGCATCTAATATATTATTCAAACGGGCATTTCCCCAGGCTGATATGTTTGCGTACTTCATCCTCAAAATAGATTAACAGACTCTCAACCGGTGCCATGGCACCGGGTGCAAATGCACAATAAGAATTCCATAGATGCTTGCTCATACGCTCAAGCATTGTAATATAGTTTTCTTCTCCGGCACCGTTTTCGATCCGCCGCAGAAGATCCAGGATGTAGGGTAGTCCTTCACGGCACGGCGTACACCAACCGCAGGATTCCCGCGCAAAAAATTCCATTAAATTAACGGTGGCGCCCACCAGACAGGTCATGTGATCAAACACCATAATGGCGCCGGTGCCGAGCCGATTGCCGATTTTTCGCAGTGGGTCAAAATCCATTTCAATATCATAGTATTTCCGGGGTAAAAAACCGGTAGACGCGCCGCCGGGCAGGCACGCTTTGTACTCGGAACCAGCCAGCATGCCGCCGGCATGCTCTTCAATAATTTCACTCAAACGGATACCTATCGGCAGTTCATAACAACCCGGTTTATTGACCTTACCGCTGACACCGAAAAGCTTCGTGCCGGCACCGCTTTCGGTTATTGCTAGATCCTTGAACCATTGACCGCCATTTCGAATGATATGCGGAATGCAGGCGAAGGTTTCAACGTTGGATAGCACAGTGGGTCGGCTCCAAAGCCCTTTCTCCGTCGGGTACGGCGGTGGCTTCATCGGATTCGGGCGTTTGCCCATCAGTGCATTCAGCTGAGCAGTCACCTCACCGCAAATGTAACGGCCGGCACTACGATGGACGACGATTTCAAGCGAGTATTCGCTGTCTAGAATGTTTTTGCCCAGAAAGCCTTCCTTGCGCGCAATCTCGATTTCTCTTTCCAGAATTCTGGCGGCATTTTCGTATTCCGGTCGGATGAAAATAATGCCCTTTTCCGCCAGCGAGGCATACCCGGCAATAATAATACCTTCTATCAGCAAATGTGGATCGGCGTGGATCAATACCCGATCTTTAAAGGTACCCGGCTCCATTTCGTCGGCATTACATATTATATAGCGCGGAAAGCTTGCATCATCAGCAACCGACATCATCTTCATACCGGTTGGAAAGGCTGCACCACCCCGGCCAAGCAAGTTTGCATCCAGGATAGCCTGCTGAACATCCTGATAGGTGTAATCCCTGAGAACACTCACTAACGGCTGGTAACCGCCGCTTTGTCGGTATTCTTTCAACGTGGCGATCCGGTCCGGTTTACGATTTAGAAAAAGAACCTGTTCGTATTTCGAAGGCATAGGTCTTAGAAAAGAATTTTATTTTTTAGATATTGTAATCTTGCACAAAACCAACAAAGCAATCTGTTTTCGAAAGTGTTTGGTATTTGGTGTTTTGTGTTTGGTGATTCGTGATATCACGACCTAATATGACACCATACCTGTCATACCAAACACTATACCCATGATGATTCGTTCTAGCTGCAAAATCATCGGTCTGATGCTTTTATTTTTAATTTCTCCAGTATTTCGTCTATCTTTACCGCCGTCAGATTCCCGTAAACTTTACGATTGATTAGCATGGCCGGAGATCGATCACAGTAGCCGACACAGCAAACCGGTAAAAGGGTAAACATTTTGTCCAGAGTGGTTTCTCCGGGCTGAATACCTAGTTTTTGGCATAGATACTCTTTGATGGATTCATAACCGTCCATCCAGCAGATCACACTGTCACAGACATGAATGACGTAATTTCCCACCGGCTCACGATAAATAAAGGTGTAGAAGGTTGCCAACTGTTCGACCTCGAGGGGCGACATATCTAGAAGCTGAGCTGTCTCCATGACGCCCTCATCGGTCAGATAGCCGTAATGATCCTGAATCGCAAACATCACATCCACCGCCAGTTCTCTTGGGTGCTCAACGTGACCAAGGCGCTCTATCAAAGATTCTTTAAGTTTTTTGGGTATCATAAGAGTTTACGACTGTTTGGTTGATCAACCTTTTTTCTGAATTTTGCATTCCGGATACGATTTATCTGTTCTGGGCAATGAGTCCCTGACACGAGCACAGTCGAACGCTCGGATCGAATAGTGGGTGTCCAGACCGAATTGGCATCATCGGTCAATATCCGGTAAGATGTAGTCAAAAGAACCAATAATGGTGATTAAATCGGCTATCGTCTCTCCCACCGCTATCAGAGGCATCACCTGCACATTAGCAAAACCGGGTCCGCGAATGCGCGTTCGATATGAAGAGCCGAGCCCGTCACTGACGACATAATACCCCTGTTCTCCTCGTGGGATTTCACATGACACATAAGCTTCACCCACGGGTATCTTGGGACCACGGGTCACATTGATGAAGTGATGAATCAGACTTTCGATATCTGCCAGCATATCTTTACGTTGTGGAATCACGTAGCGGTAGTCATCGGTTATGAAACGGCCCGTAGGCACATTGTTGGCCGCCTGCTTGATGATGCCAAGGCTCTGGCGCATTTCTTCCACGCGGACCAGATATCTGGCATAGCAGTCACCGCCGACTGCTGTGGGTACTTCAAAATTAAAATTTTCATAACCCGAATATGGAAATGCTTTACGCAGGTCCCACTGCAATCCACAGGCCCGCAAATTTGGACCGGTGACCCCCCAATGCATGGCATCCTCTAGAGTCAAACGGCCGATTCCCTGGGTCCGCACTTTAAAGATAGGATTATTGCGGATCAAACTCTCGTATTCGTCAAGACGTTGGGGAAAAATCTTGACGAAATCATCAACGGCTGCTTTCCATCCTTGCGGCAAATCGGCTGCCACTCCTCCAAGTCTGAACCAGGAAGGATGCAAGCGGCCGCCGGTGATCAATTCCACAATGTCCATGATCATTTCGCGTTCTCGGAACACATAAAAATTGGGCGCCATCGCCCCCACATCATGGGCATAGGTACCCAACCATACCAGATGGTTGCTCAAGCGGAAAAATTCGCTCAGCATCACCCGGATAACTTGCGCCCGTTCAGGAACCTTAATGCCGGCCAGGGTTTCCACGGACATGACATAGGGTAGATTGTTGGCGGCGCCGGCCAGATAGTCGATTCTGTCCGTGTAGGGGATAAATTGATGCCAGGTCTGTCGTTCGCCGATTTTTTCCGCCGCACGATGATGATAGCCAATATCCATATCCATCGCGGTAATTTCTTCACCGTCCAGCGATACGATATAACGCATCAAACCGTGGGTGCTGACGTGGTGGGGCCCCACATTCAAGACGAGCTGATAATCTTCACTGGACTTTTTGACATAGATGCCACCATCCAGAGGTTGGTTTTTTTGGGCGTCTAACAGTGTGTAGGGAGGCATTTCCGTGGCCCGGCCCGGATAGCTTTTTCTTAGGGGATGACCTTCCCAGTCATGGGGCATGATCAAGCGTCGCAAGTTTGAGTGACCTTTAAAACGCACGCCGAACAGATCAAAAACCTCCCGTTCATACCAGCAGGCTGACGGCCAGATATCTGTCACACTTTCGGTGACAGGATCCTGCCCGGTCAACGGCACTTTTAATCTCAGTCGAGCGGCCGGCTCAAAAGACAGCAAATGGTAGACAATTGTGTAATCCGGATAAGAGTCCCTCTCCCGTCGGGCAGATTCGTCGATGGCGGTAAGATCATCCAGGCGTTGAAACCGGGGGGTCGCCTCTGAGTTGAGAAACCGCAATACCTCTTTGACACGGCTTGGTGTTACCTGAACCGTGATCATATCACTGGTGTGGTGTGATTGCTGTACGGCTTCTCCGAAACGTTGTTGCAGCTCGTGGCCAAGGTACCGAGAGTTGCTGTCCAGTTCGATTTGCTGAGGCTGCGGAGTCCACATCAGATCCGAGCGGCTGTCCCAAAATTTGGGTGGCACCACTGAGCTGCCCCGAATGGCCGTACCTTCCATTCCCGGACCACGGGGATCCCGCGATTTGGTTTTACCGTCTACCAGGATGGGTTTTTGGGTGCCCTGGTTTCCTCCGGATAGATGCAAGATGGGGCGGATGGGTTTTTCCTCAGAAGTAATTTTATCCTGCAGCATAACAAGACCCTGCAAAACAGCCTCAGGTCTAGGGGGGCAGCCCGGAATATAAACGTCTACCGGCAGAATTTGATCTACGCCCTGAACCACGCTGTAGACGTCGTACATACCGCCGCAGTTGGAGCAGGAACCCATGGAAATTACCCAGCGGGGTTCGGCCATTTGCTCATAGAGCCTTAAAATAACCGGGGCGATTTTTTTAAAAATCGTGCCGGAAGTAATCAACAAATCTGACTGCCGCGGTGAAGGACGCAGAACCTCGGCACCGAAACGCGCCATATCGTAACGGGGGGTGAAGGCGATGGCTTCCTCGACAAAACAGCATGAGAGGCCGAAGAACATCGGCCAAAGACTGTATTTGCGGGCCCAGTTAATAACGAGATCCGCATTGTTCAGGAGTTGCTCATTTAATTTTCTGTGCGCGTCGGCCCCCAATCAAGACCCCCTTTTTTCCAGATATAAACAAGACCCAGAATCAACACTACAATGAAAAAAGATATCTGCAGCCAACCTGCCCAGCCAAGTTTTTCCCAGGCAATGGCCCACGCGAAGATATAGGCACCCTCAACATCAAAAAGCAGAAAAAAGATGGCGACCAGATAAAAAGGTACCGGATAGCGCAGACGAGCGCTTCCGGTGGGAATGATGCCACTTTCATAGGGTTTTAATTTTTCGGGATTGGGCTTTTTTTCTCCGAGCCAGGAGGAAATAAAAAGAAGAACGGCGATCAAAACCAAAACCAGGATTCCAAACAGTACCAGGCTGAAAATACCGGGCTCCCAGGGCGATAGCTTAGCAAGATCCGCTGTCGTTTGCATGCTTGGTTGCAGAAACCTCCTCACTCAGGCGCTAATTTAAATTGCAGATGGTGGAAAGAATTAATGCCGTTATCCGGATGCGCAAACCATACATCCGTCGAATAGTGTCAGAATAAATGAAGTCCGGCAGAATCACCGGCGCAGATAATGATGGAGGCCATCGTTCTCACGGATGAGAAATTCAAGCGGAGTGTATCGGCATTTGAAGACCGTGTCAACCCAAATTGCCGTTTGGAAACGGATAAGCGGCAAACAGGTTTAAACGTTAAAACCGGTGATCATGTATTCAACTTGTAGGCGTAATAATAGTTCAGCATCGGAGCTTTTTGGCGGTTCAAAACGAATCCGAGAAATTTTTCCTTCGGCAGCAGTTTGAGTGCATTTTTGATATCATACATGGACGTGTTGCCTTCTGTCACCACCATGATGATGGCGTCGACCAGTGGCGCCAGGACGATGGCATCCGCACCACCGAGTACCGGCGGCACGTCAAAAAAGACGTAGCGATTATTATAGCGGGTTTTCATTTCGTGAACCAGGGCTTTCATCCGAGGTGAGCCCAGCAGTTCCGAGCTGTCGTGAATGGTTCTACCGCCGGAAATCAGCGTCAACTGATCGATACCCGGCCAGATAATATAGTCACTCAATGGCTGGTCGTTGACCAGATAGTCTATCAAACCTTTATCGCTCGAAATTCCCAGATACTTGTGTACATTTTGGCGTATCAGATCGCTGTCCACCAGCAGTACCGTTTGGTTGAATTCTTTGGCGAAGGTGATGGACAGGTTGATCGTCGTTAGGGTTTTACCTTCGCCCGGGTTGACACTGGTGACCATTATCGTTCGCCAGCCTTTGTCCTTGGTGCGGTGCTGTATCTGGGTTCGCAGGATTTTGTAAAAATCAATCTCCGGTGCATCTGGTACCATGCAAACTATACGGTTTGCAGCAATAACATTCGGATCAAGTTGAACTTCTTTTACCTTGTTATATTTCGGGGCAGCCCATCCGGCTTTGTCGGATTTCGTCCTACGGTTCAGGCTTTTGTTCGAGTTTGGGCCAGACTGTTTGACCGGCGTTTGTTTCAGTTTGGACATGTCGTTTGAAAATGCCATGTTGTCAAATTTTTTTCGTTAATTTCGCAGTAAGTGGTTAAAATTACAATGCCAGGCGTCGCATGAGTTTGGCCCAAAAAATATGCAGGTCCATAACCCAGAAGTGCCACCACTGTCATCCCGCCGATAATCACCAGCACGACAGTTGCAAACTTGACCAGACGCGTAGTCGTTTTACGTCGCAGGTCCTTGGCGGAATATATTTCCGGTATACCGGCCAGCACCGGAAAATTGGTGGCCGATGAGAGCTGATCGGCACTGCGGACCGAATCGTCAGTGTACTCCCTGATCGACGCGGTGGCGATGCCGGCAGCAACACCGAGAATAAGTCCGATCATTATAATCGCCAACCGGTTGGGTTTGTATGGTTTCTCCGGCAACCTTGCCGGATCGATCAAGGTAAATCGCTCTCCTTTCTGTTCTTTTTCAAGTCCATGGGCAACTTTGGCTTCCATGTATTTTTGCATCAGGTCATCATGTTTGGCCTGGGTGTTGTTTCGTTCAATGATCAGCGACTTGTATTCTTCTTCAACTTTGGGCGTTTCTTCAATGCGGCGACGATATTCATCCGCCTTTCTTTGCAGCTCGATGATTTGTCTTTTTAAAGAGTCGATATCCGCTTTGGTACTGGCCAGCTGAGATGCAAGGGTTATGTAGGCCGGATTGTCGGGCAGACCTTCGGCAGCTGAGTTGCCGGGCTCTGATTTTGCCAGCTGCTGCTCAAGTCTGGCAATTTCCTCTTTGGTTTTGATGACATCCGGGTATTCGTCTGTAAAGCGTGTTTCCAGATTGGCCAGTTGGACGCGCAGTTCGCGAAGCCGTCGCCTATCTTCATTCATTTTTTCCAGCGGAGTGATGCTGGCCAGTTGCGTTTGGAGGTATCCTTCTCTTTCTTTGAGGCTGCGGAGCTGCACATTCATGCGTTCAACGTTTTGTTCGATACTGTTGAGCGTCTGCATATTTACCTGGAACACTTCCGGAAGTTCGTTGATATGAAGGGCTTTGAAGGAAGCAATTTTTGATTCGATTGCATTGAGCTGGGCCCGCAGCTTATTCATTTCATCTGCCAGGAATTGGTAGGTCTCCTTGGTCTGTCGTTCTCTGACTTGCAGGTTTTCTTCGAGAAAGAGGGACGCAAGGACATTGGCCACCCGTTGAACCTTTTCCGGAACGCCTTTGCCCTCGTAGGTGAGGGTGAATGCGATGGTGGCGGAGCTGGGTTTTCCCGTGCGCCGATCGACGACCTCGGCGCTGACGGTATCCAGTCTGATCGATTTTCGCATCCTATCCACTATCTGTTCGGTCGTCATCTTGCCCTTCAGGTTTTCGTAAAGTTTGAATCGACCGATTATATCCAGAAGTCGAGAGGTACCCATTATCCGCTGATAGATGGACTGCAGGCGCTGTTCGGCAAAACTGGTTACCGTAGCCATAACAAAATCAGGTGGAATTTCCTGTTCTTCGATCAATATTGTTGAGGTGGACTTGTAGACCGGCGGAAGGATTACGGCAATAATGGACGCAATCGAGAAAATGACCGCAAAAGGAAGCATCAGGCTTAATTTTCGACGTTTTAGGATCCCGATGTAATCCTTGACCGACATGGGACCTTGGTCCATTCAAAAACTCCTTCAGCATGTTCGAGCCGATTCAATCAGCTTTGGCAGGACATAGCATTTAAGCTCCTAATAATACCAGAATCGACGTCCGGTATGCAACTAGGGAACGACGATCACGTCACCGCGTTTTAATCGTAGATTCTGGCTCAAATTTCTGCCCCGGGAAACTTCATCATAATTGAAATCATATATCAGGGTTCCACCCGGATTTTCGCGAAATATTTTAATCTTGCTTTTATTGGCAAACGGGTTTAGACCGCCTGCCATGGCAAGGGCCTGCAGCACATTGATATTGGTGTTGAGTTCAAACCGGCTTGACTTGTACACTTTACCGACCACGTAAATATATAAACTGTTCACCTCGTGAAGCGCAACAGTCAAGTTGGGATGGGGTACATAGCGCGTGATCTTTTGTTCGATACTCGCCTTTAATTCGTCAACGGTCAAGCCTTTGGCCGGTATTGGGCCGATCAGGGGAAATGATATCTTGCCGTCCGGCATCACGGTCACCAGTTTTGTCAGGGCCGCTTCCTTCCAGACCGATATATCAAGGATGTCCCCTGGACCGATGGTATAATCAGGACTCAAGTCCATTGACGTTATGCTGTCGGCCTGCCGCCCGGCGTCTGTCGTCTCACTATAACCGTCGATTCCCAGCAGAGGCAAGCCCGTAAACCCTGTCACTATAAAAACGAGAACAAACTGCCGGAAGCTTATCATAAATAATTCTCCAGTGCTGACAGACATTATCCAAGGTATATCCAAGGTATACTGCAGCGGTTGACATTGTTGGAATCATTAAGTTCAGTTTTTGAGCGATGAACAACCTGTGAACCGCCCGTTGAAAATAATTAGTTAGAGGTGACAATTGAAAACATGAGGGATATTTCGTCGTGACTGAATAGCATTTCATCGACAATCTTTTTGCGGGTTATATCATATTTTACAATTCAGGCGGGCCGATTGTTGCTCAAATATTTCGCCGATGTGCGAATTAGGCCCTATATGTTGAAATCACATCGTGTATGCGTAGGATTTATCTAACGAATTATTTTCGCCACCAGGACACAAAGACACGAAATTTAATGATAATAAACAGTTATTTTTTGTATCTTCGTGTCTTGTAGCCACTCTTTCCAGTTTATCGGAGTCGGGCTTTAACTCAGCTCCGCCAATATTCTTTCCGCCTCATCGCGTCCCTTGAAAGGTTCTTCAGTTTCCAGAGCATTTTGCAATTTTTCTTTTGCCTTTAACTGCTGGCCGGTGCGAAATAGGATCAATCCGGCATGATAGTTAAAAACCGGATTTTCAGGTTCTAGCGCAATCGCCCTTTCGATCAGCCCCAGGGCGCGGTTGTTGTAACCCAGCTTATGATATATCCATCCCTGGGTGTCGAGCACAGCCGGATTATCCGGTTGAATAGTGCGGGCAACCTGGGAGTAGTTGAGCGCTTTTTCAAGCGCCCGTGACGATCCGTCATACTCGCTGAGCATATACGCAGCATTGTTGGCCGCCGTCCATAGACTCGGGTTGACCTCAAGCGCTTTTTCATAAAGCGTTATGGCTTTTTGGTAATCTTTGCTTTGGTGGTATAGCTGTCCAAGTGACAGGTATACCGCCGGGTTTGATGGATTCGTTTCCAGAGCAGCTTGCAGTTTTTCAATAGCCCCGGCTTTGTTGCCTTGCAAAATGTAGAGCTTTGAAAGGGCGATATGCGGTTTTTGCCAGTCAGGTTTTTTGGCGATAGCGTTACTAAATGCCTGTTCCGCATCCGCATAATTGCCACGGGCGGTTTGGATCTGGCCCAGAAGATAATGGGCCATCGGGTCATCAGGCGAGCGCTGGATATACTGTCTACAGGTTGCAATGCCATGGTCGTATTTCTTTTCGCGGATATACAGTTGGACGAGGGCAGAGAACAGATTGCCGGCTTGCGGGTTGTGGCGGTATCCCTGTTCGAGCACCGCCAGTGCCTCAGCGGGTCGGTCCGATCGAACAAATAGCCGGTAGAGCTTTGAATATCCAAGTGAGTTTTCCGGGTGTATTTTAACAATCTTATTATACGCTTCTTCAGCTCGTATGTATTTTTTTTCCCTGACCAGCAGATCGCCGCGATTTGACTGAGCCCTGATATTGTCAGGCTCGATTTCAAGAATTTTATTCAACTGTGCGTGGGCGGCTTCAAAATCTCCTTCGGTTGCATAGACTGTTGCCAGTGCATTCAGCAGCTTGATAGAATTTTCATTTATCTTCAGTGCCCTGCGCAAAGTATCCGCCGCAAGTTCAAATTCACGGTTCAATAAGTGTGCTTCACTCAGTCGAAGGTAACCTTCAAAAAACTCCGGTTTTTCGTTGATGACCGTTCTGAACTCGGAAACGGCATTGATACCTTCGCCTTTCAGAAGATTAATGCTACCTTTGAGATAATGTCCATCAACACTGTTGGGAACTTCTGCCAGGACTTCATTGACGTATCTATCGGCGGTCTCTATGTCTTTCTGGAGCAAAAACACTTTAGCCAGTGCAATTTTGGTCCTGATGATACCGGGATTCGCCTGATCTTTTTCAAGTTTAAGACTTTCGGTTAGGATGTCGACCGCCTGTTGGTTCGTTCCGATATTAAGATACAGCTCGGCGAGTTGCATCCGAAGCCTGAAACTTTTTTTCTCTTTCTTTATGCCGGTTTTCAGTATCCGCTGCGCATCCTCAAACTCTTTTTTGGCGATATAAAATTTCACCACCTTGATCGCATGGCCCTCGTTGAGTGGCTGCTTTAAAGCCAAGCTGTCCAGCAGTTGGTGGGCTTGCTCACGGCGTCTGGAATTCCAAAGCAGGTCGGCCAGGTTTAAATAGTGCCGTGGATTGTCCGGTTCGATTTGAATAACTTTTCTAACTATGGTTATGGCGGTGTCATTCCGGCCCTGCTCGGCATAAAGCCTGGCCAGCAGCGATCTTAACCTGGTGGAATCAGGGTTGGCGGTTATCCCGTCTTTGAGTATGTTTTCAACTGTCTGATTGTCCTTGCGACGAGAATAAATGGCGGAAAGCATGATGTACAAGTCCGGATCACTAATCCCGCGTGTCTTCAACTGCTCCAAACGCACCCGGGCGCCTTCGGTTTCTTCACCTGCCAACAGGACGGCGGCATTCAAAAGCTGGGCTTCCGGATTGTCAGGATCCCGGTTTAGAACCAGATTCACCTTTTCTCTGGCACGCTCAATCGCGTTGCCGGTCAGAAACAGTTTTCCCAGTTGTATCTGTGAAGGCAGATGATCCGGATCTATTTGGACGGCTTTTGAAAAATATTTATACGCTTTTTTGTAGTTGCCCTCTTCAATTTCGATAATTCCAAGGGCATGATAGGCGAGGTGAAATTTTGGGTCGATTTGCAGCGCATTTTTATATTCCAGTCTGGCTGTTACGGAATCACCGGCCGCATAAAGTTCCTGTCCTTTTTCAAAAAACCGCTTCTTTTTTTCTTCCGGCCCACCACAGCTGCCGGTAGCAGTTAAAATCAGGGCAATAATGACTATCAGATATCTTTTATTTATGCAGTACATATTATCATGCCAAACAGTACGGGTGCTCGAACAATGGTGGATGTTTATAAAAGATGCCATGAATCGGTTTATTAGCGTATTAAGCTTATAATATTATAGGTTATATTGATCAAATCTTCAAGAAAGACTTGATTTTTTAATCCGGATTTGATCCGTACCTGACTGGAAGAACCACTCAGTGCCATATGTAGGCAGCAGTGATGGTGCTGGGAACAATCATTGATGCGGGAAGAGATGACATAATGAGGAAGAGCGTGTCGCCGGAGCGTGTGATAACCAATGCAGGCGCAGGTGCCATGACATACCGGCTTATGCCATGCCTCGAGCAAAAATAATCAGCAATGCGCCGATCGTGTTCAATCCAAGTCCATTTAACTCTCCTCGTAGTTCACCGATCAACACTTCAAAACTGAATAAAAAAGCGATGAGTTTAGCGGCAAACAAACCCATCCGATAACTCTGTATATGGGCATCGGGTAAGTTGGGTACAATTAATGCTATGAAAAGAATCAGAAAATCGGTCGGGGTGGTTTTAAAGCCGTTTTGGCGACGGGTAAATTTAAGCATCAGTAAAACAAACGCCACCAGGGCCAAAAACGAAAGGTTGTAGAGGCGCTCGAATCTGTATTCGAGCCAAGGTACGAATTCGACCTGACACTGATACACAACAAAGACAATCAACATGTAAAACGAGAGACGAAGGGTTCTTTCCATCCACTCATACTTAAAAAGCATCACCAAGAAAATAAACCCTGCCAGGCACAGGGCAATGCTGTGGTAGGGGCTGGGGATATTTGCCGGGAGCAACGCAGTAAAGTGCAACATTGCAGGTAAACTCAGCGAGACAATCCAGTAGGCTACTTTTATTATGATACTTTTATCCTTGAGCGCCTGCAATTTGTCTTTGATAAACTGTTCGATCAGATGGTTGTGCCTGATTTGCCAGCCGGTTTTGCTGGTTATAACAAACCAGGTGAGCACCAGCCCGGAGAAGAACAGATAAAAAAATAACAGAAACCATTCTGAATGAAAGCGAAATATGAATGCGGACGTCACCAGAAAAGCCTGTAAAATGTAAATAATGACGACCGCCTCTGAATGGTAGAAACCGCGTTGAATCAGCTTGTGGTGAAAGTGCTTGTTATCTGCAACGAACGGGGATCTTCCATCATGAATGCGTTCCATCATCACCGTCAAAGTGTCCAGAATCGGAAAACCGAGCAATAACAGTGGAAAGAGGGGACTTATCGGCTGGATTTTTTGGGACAGACCCAGAGCCAGTGTTACTGCCAGAAAGCCGAGGAGCTGGCTTCCGGCATCCCCCATGAAGATCACGGCCGGGTAGGTGTTGAATCGTAAAAATGCAAATATGGCACCGACAACAGCTACCGATAAAATCGCCATTGCGTAATCGCCGGCCTGATAGGCTATGATTCCGATGCAGCTGAAGCACAGCAAGGCAATGCCGCCGGCCAGCCCGTCCAAACCATCTGAGAGATTAACGGCATTGGTTACCCCGACTATAACTAAAATAGTAAGCGGCATGGACAGCGGGTCGGAAAGCAGAACTCCGTCCGGCAGAAGAATTCCCAGAGACTTGATGGTGACCCCGCCATGCAGGACAACGATCAAGGCTGCAAGGATTTGGCCGACGAATTTGGTTTTATAACTCAAATCACGCTGATCGTCGATGAATCCGAAAATGACGATTATGGCTGCCCCAACGATAACAGCACTGGTCAACTCCCCCCGGGGAGACAGCAGCAAAACGGGAATAAGCATACCGCAGGCCATCGCGATGCCACCGATTTTCGGCCTGGGAAAGGTGTGCATGGATCTCCCGTTCGGAATGTCCATGGCATGGAGTCTCACCGCATAATTTTTAAAAACCGGTATCAGCACCATCGTGATAAAGAGCGAAAGCAGCAATGTCGTTAATAAAATCATTTGACCATCATCTTTTTTAGGGTGTTTTATTAAACTCGATCGTGTTTTAGCAAAATACATTGAATCCAGCAACTCACATAGGCCAGGCAGTGCGAGTTCACGTGGAAATTAATTAGCAAATACCATACCAAAAATGAGCATATAAAATTAATCAACAATAACAGACATATACAAGATAGATACTGTTCAGGTTTTGACAAAAATCGGCAATAACAACATAATTTGTCGCAATAAATCGAGGAGCGACAATAAATGTAGTTAATATAGCGGGTAAAACTACAATATATGTTGTTTCATTTTTACTGGATTTTAAGGAACCGGTTCAAGGAGACCGAAAGACGATCTTGGGGGAGGGGCTAGGCGGTTATATTCCGGGGTGGTAAACAAAATAGGCGGCCAGCAGTTTGCGGTATTCCCGGATGACATCGGACAAATACGCTGTGTCCATCCACCACAACAGGGATCCTGACCTTGCGGCTTGATCAACAGGATAATAATAAAATTGCAGATGCGAATTTTTCCGAAATTGCTCAAACGCGAGTTTCGCCCGACGCATGTGATAACCTGAACTGACGATAACAGCCGATGTTAATTTCAGCTTGCGCATGATTTGAGCTGTTTTTTGCGCTTCGACAAATGTACCTCCGTAATGTGCAATCGCAGACTGGTCAGACGGTGTCGAACGACCGATGAGCAAACTGTTTCCAGGATTCGAATGTTCCAATTGATAATATCTTGCAGCCCACGACCATTTGAACGTCGGATGCCGCAAGGGTAAAATTATATACCGAACCCTGGCGCTGCTGAACATGGCCGAGCCGGCTGAAATTCTTTGCTTGTCCTCGATGGGAGGACCGGCCAGGATCACCACCGCATCGATTTTTCGGCTGGGGACATCGCTGCGGACGCGAAGAAATTTTTCTCCACCTAAGATAAAAACAAGCGCGCTGCAAAGTAGTGCAATCAACAATGCAGCGGCAAATTTGCAGATTTTTTTTTTCATATAGGCCTTATCTGTAGAAATCACATCATGATTGTGATGGAATTTGCGGATAAAATGTTTTTCCACCAAGACGCCAAGACACGAAGTTTAATTATATTAAACATTCATTTTTTGTGTCTTGGTGCCATCGTGGCTATACTTTCCGGTTTACCCGGGTTTGGTTATTGCCGATTGATTTTTTCGCAGAAAAGCCAAAAGGTCGGCCATGAGTATCCGCACAAATCGGTCCAATCGTTTTTCGGCCTCCGTCAGCGACTCCGTTGGCTGCAATGGCGATATCGGACGGATGAAAAGATCGTGGGTATTGTCTCTAAAAAGGGCATGCAGGGTGAGGTGAAATCGGTTGATGTTTACATCTGCGGATACATATTCTTTTGTTTGAAACCAATAATAAACAAGCTGCTTCAAACCCGATTTTTCAATTAGCATTTTACGAACTTTGATTTCACCAAAGCCGGGAACCTCTGTGATGGTGTGGGTTTCGATTTCGAGTGTCTTCCAGCCCAGGGATGGCAGGCAGACATTCGGGCTGTGAAAAAAATTTTCGCTTTCCGTGAATGGAGAACTGCGATAGCCCATATAAAGGGCAACGATCTCGCCGCGCGGGGACCGGTATGTTGCATTAAAGGCTTGTTCAGCTCCGGAAAGCTTGATTATGCGCGAATCCATGGTCTCCATCCGACCATGCCAGTCCTTTAATGTAAGGGGAAATGCGGAGAAACCATTTTGAATGCCGACCGGCTGCATTGCGGCTGTCGTAACATTGAGCAGCCCCCCGACCAGCAAAGCGATGCATGTCAACGTGACCGGGATCTTATTACTCTCTGAAGCATCGGTCTTTAAAGCCGCATCGTAAAATTGTCTTGTGAACCGACCGGCGGATTTATAGCGCGCAGGCAAACGCAAAAGCGCATAGACGCTTATAAGCAAAACAATGGCGAATACGAAAATCAGCCAACCGGAAAATCCATGAAAAAATCCTTCGGCTGTTTTCAGGCCGTGATTCTGGACGAGGAAACCGGTAATACTGATCCGTAGCCCGTTAGCGAGGATAGAAATCGGAATCGTGACAAAGACCAGCAGGATCTGTTTCCAGCGTGTTTTCTCAAAAAAATATACGAAAATGACGCCAAGCCCCAAAAGAGGCAGAATATAACGCAATCCGCTGCAGGCATCGACCACCTGCAACTGAGTTACGCCCAAATCGATGATGTTGCCTTCAACGTACACCGAAACGCCGACGGCTCGCAACAATATTTCTCCCAGTTTGGTTGACAGATATTTTAATGGTACACCGATTTTCGTCTCCAGAATAGTTGGCAAAGGAATCATAAACAGCAGCAGAAATAGCGGATACGCCAAAGCCCTAAATCGCTGCCAACCATAGCAGAACAGTGTAATCGAAAGAATCATCAGCGGCAGCGCGCATCGCACCACTGAGGGGCTCGAGCCAAGAATGCCATATAGGCTGACAGTCAAGAACAGGAAAACAAAAATACCACCATTCCAGGACGGCCTGACAGGCATGGATGCAATGATGATTCGTTTTTTCCAGATAATGTAAGCGGACACAAATGGAATCACAAGGGCATACTGATAGTCAGGATCGGAAAGCCAAAGTTTCCACAAACCCAGCAAAGTCTGGCCGTAGAACAACAGCAGTGCCGCCCCAATCATCATAAGACCGCCGTAATTCCAGGTCCTCAATATTTTTTTTTCACTGTCGCGCATTAAATTCGAATTATGCATATGCTGTGAATCGTTAGCTGTTTTATGTCTCGTAATCGCCTAATGACGATCTGCGGTTTGAATTCAACCGCTCGGTTTCGAATAACTGATAATACAGTTCTTCTGTCCGTTTGGCGGTTTCGTCCCAGCTGAACCGAGATGCGAGTCTGTTGCGAGCCGCTTCCCCAATCCTTTTCAGCTGCTCGGGTGCGTGTAGCAATTGTTGTACTGTGGCGATAAAAGAATCTTTGTCGTTTTTCGGAAACAGGAACCCGGTCTGCCTGTTTTCGATAACCGCCTGAAAAGCGGGAAGATCAGAAACAACACAACATTTCGCATAGGCCGCTGCTTCGAGCACCGTTATCGGTAAACCCTCATCCGCTGAGGGAGCAAGGAATAATGTGCAGTTGCCGAACAACTCGATTTTTTCCTGCCCGGCGACCGGGCCGGTAAAAATCACGTTGGGTTCTTTGCCCGCTCTTTGCTTTAGCGATTGTAAATAAGCCTCGGTTTTGGAATCCTGTGCCCCGCCGGCCACGACCAGCCGGATGTTCGTATCGACGAAGCGGGCCAGATCCAGCACCCAGTCGATTCTTTTTATCGGATCAACTCGTCCCAAAAACAGTAAAAAATCGTCCCCCCGAAGGCCGTACTTGTTTTTGATGATCTGCGGCGGATGCCAATGCATCTGTTCCAGCCCACTGGGCAGCAACACCGGATCGGTATCGAATTTTCTGCGTATCTTATCCTTGAGATGGCCGGCGACCGTAGTGGTAGCGTGAGCATGCTTAATACCTACTTCAAACGCGCGTTTGATAACCCAGCGACCCAGCAGATTGTATTTTTTGTTTTCCCAGTTGGATTCCATGGCGTGAGTGGTCGTAACCGTAAGTTTCCCGGCTCTTTTTATTACCGGAATATAAAAGTAGGAGGCGAGCCCGTGAAAATGGGCAATTTCGAATGGACCGGTTATAATCGCCTTGCTGGCCCAAAAGCCATTGGTCAGTGCATCGGTTGCTTGAAACCGCAGCGCGGGAACGCGAAAAATATGCATGCCCGCATACACGGATTCCTTGTATCCGGCGCAGTACCACTTGGAAGCGAAAACGGTCACTTCATGACCCCGTTCGGCCAGACGCTGGCCGACCTTCTCGATATATTTTTCGATTCCACCCCACTTGGCCGGAACACCCTTGGTCCCGATAAATGCGATCTTTAATTTTCTATCGGCCAATTATCCGAAAACCCCTGCTTTGGGTTCGCTCCAAAATTACGTTACATTTTCATGGCCTGAGACACCCTGCTGGCAAGACGCTCCGGTGATGATCCGTACCGCTTCATTGTTCCAATCAAATATAAATGTTTGCTTGCACCGGTCGGACAGCTGTTTGAGATGCTGGGCATAAGAAGGATCGGTGCAGGCTTTGCGAATCTTGCAGGTCAATTCATCGCTGGAGTCCAATCCAAACTGGAGTTCGTCATTTTGCAGAATTTCGCCGATTTCCGGTATGCGACTGCCCATACAGGGTATATTGCATGCAAGAGCTTCGAGAAAAGCGTTGGGCGATCCTTCCTGCGAGCTTGGAAAAACAAACAGGTCGGCCGCGGCAATGGTCCTCAGCGGGTTGTCCAGCCACCCGGTAAAAACAGTTTGGGTGTCGATTTGCCATCTTTCGGCCAGCGCTTCGAGCCGTTCTCTTTCTCCTGCATTGTTCAGGTCGTCACCGATAATCAGCAGTCGGGCCGAATCCAGGTCCAGCTTTGAGAATGCTTCGAGCAGAAATTCGATATTTTTTACCCGGCTAAAAGGTGCTGCGGTGGCCACTACATAGTCATTTGCCGGCAGGCTGTGCGCGCGGCGAATCTGTAATTTTTCCGTATTGCCGATGTGGACCTGTTGTTGGACATTGTTGGGCAGAATGGCCCAGCGCAGGTCTTGATGGCGATCTGAAACAGAATATTTCATACTGTTGCTGTTGGCAACAACCAGTGATGAAAATCGGAGTCCGATAAATTCAACAATTCCATGTAGCTGGATTTTCAGCCGTGATTTGTGTGCAAAATGGGCTTCCCGCAGCACGTCGGCCCGGAGAAAGGTTATCATTTTAATTCGCATGACCGAAGCTGCAAGGCAGCAAATAGCCGCATAAAACGCCGAGAAACACAACAATTTTTTGGATGTGGTTTTTTCTGCAGATCCAGAGGCTGTAGCAGGGGACTGACAGAACAAAAAAAATCCAGAAAAAAAAATTCTCGCGACGCAAAAATGGAATGCGAAGAATGTGCGCAAAGATATTCGGGTGCGCGATCGGGAAAGCTTCGGCAGCGATGTAGTGGACGGTATGTTTCCGGGCGACGAGCGCCAAATAAATTTGGTAAAGCCTTTTATTAAATCCGCCCTTTTTATGTTTATAATACACGGACAGGATATTCATTAGCTTATTTACTATATTATCAAATGGATGCTGAACCTGCAAGATTTTGTTGGGTCGGTCGGGATTGCGATCTTCCGATGATAGCACCGATATAGATTGACCATAAGCTGATGATAAAGACTCCGGATGTCACGTTGGTCATATGGAATGCCAGAAAAATAAAAAAGATGCTGACGGCCAGGATCGCGAAGAAAGTCAACCGCGGTGATTCAGTTCTTTTGAGATTGCGTAGCAGTAAACTAAATATTCTGGCCAGAAAGAGCGTATATAGTGAAAATCCAATGACGCCGTATCCCATCAAAATTTCGGCAAAATCGTTGTGGATGTACCTTTTGTTGCCCAGCAGCACGTAGGATGAGCCCAGCCCGGAACCGACAATTTTTTTAAACGCCGAGGCTTTGTAAAAGTAATATTCATAAAAGCTCACTAAACCGCCGACGCGCCCCGAGCCGAGTTTGTCGATCTTACCCTCTGAATACTTTGTGCCCATTTCACTCCAGCGGCTCATATATTGCGTTTTGCCGAGAAAAAGGGTCAGTGTCGAGATGACCACCACGATAACAAATATAATGGTCGTTGTCTTAAACAAGCTTTGAGCGCCGTATTTAAATGAAAAATACTGATAGGCCAGAAAACCCACCAGCAAGGAGATGATCGGTGATCGCACAAACGTCAAAAATATGACCACAGCACTGATCAGCATAAGAATGATGGTGAACGGCCAGCCGATAGTTCTTTTATCATACGTCCTGATAGCCAGGATCGGCAGTGCCATTGCCAGGTAATATGCGAGAACTTTGCCGGTGCTGTAGCCGCCGCCGTAAGATTCAACGCCGGTTTCATAAGTAAAGCCTTCGCCGTAAAATCCCAGGCGGGAGAGCATAAAAGAAAAAAGCACGATCAGCACAGAAATGCTTACGGCAATATTGATATTGTATAGATCCTTTTCGCTGTTAAATATTCTGCTGGAAACAAGCAATATCAGCAGCCAGGTAGCTATTTTCAGCGTCCAGGAGAGACTGTCAAACCTGGTCGGCGAAAAAACGCAACTGAAAACAGCGTAGCCGATAAACACGATAATCAGGACATCTAATAAACGGTCGCGGGTCGGGAGAATGATAAAATCAATGGCTGCCAGGGTGAGAATCAGCAGACCGAATACCATTGATGGATTTAAGGTGATCCCGAGTACATCGACTTTAACACTGATGGATTGCCCTACGATAGAATATATGACGATGAGTAAATAATAAAGCTTCTTATTAACGGAATAGGCGATAATCGGAACCAGCAGTAAAATACCTGTAAGAACAAAGAGCAGATTATTCATTTTGCAGCCCCTGGATCGAAATATTTTCCTTTAAAAAGCGAAGCCGCCGGCAGGACCAATTTCGTCACCATTCGAACGATTAGGTATGGGATAACAACCGAAGGAATGTATCGTATCAGGTGGTCAATCGTTATATTTGTGTTCTGCTTCAATGGATGCTGCTCATTTTTTTTGCAAGATGATTCTTCCTTCTGCGGGCATCAGCGTCAAGGATGCCGAACCGGACTGATTCTCGACAGACTTGTACTTTATTTTTGTTTCGGCAGTGCCGTAGTTTACGAGCACTTTTCCCCCGGAAAAGTCTCTGCCGAGTACTCGCCCGGATACTGAAGCAAAACCGAAATAAACCCTGTCCACCCAGCCTTTTCCAATCCCGTCACCGATGAAACCTAATCGTAACCTGAAATATGCTGCGCCAGCTGGACTTGTATAAGTTGTTTCAAACGGGCGCCATGTATATGCCCCGGGATCAAACTGAAGATCAAAAGCACCCGGCAGTTTTCTTTTTTGAGAATCATAAAACCGTCCCTGCAGGCCAAGTTTTTTATATCTTGCACTGCCGGCCCGGTTCATTTCCGATTTACAGATGGCAGCCAATCTATATCTTGTGTTCGCTTTGACGGTGATGAATCCACTTCGGATTTTGTCAGCCTTGCCACTGCGGCTTTTGAACAAGATCGCGCTTTTTTTCAGTGTTTGGCCTGTGCCCGGTTTAGGGCTTCCCTGCAGTACTAGCCAGTGCTGGAGCCCATGGTTGAAATCCCCGTTTGGCACAAGGTTCGGTGCCGGGCGTGGTTCCTTGACGCTGTAGAATTTTCCCTGAGGTCTTCCGATGCTCATTTTAAATTTATCGATAAAGGGTATCCCTATGTATCTATAGGTATGCAGCGGATGGAATCCGAACGACGTATTTTTATCTTCGACCAATAAATAGCTTTCGTGGCAAAAATCATATATTTTCCGGGTAGTATTCGGCCGCATTTCTGTAGTACCGGATTGTAATAACAGGGTTTTTCCGTATTTTTTCAGTGCTTCGATTTTCAATAAAGTTTGTTTGTATTTAAAAGGGTCCGGTTGATAGCTGTCGGGTTTCCAGTTTGGATGGACAAAGCCTTCTATCATACATCCATCCACGTATTGGATATATTCCCGGTAGGCGCCATTGATGTATATCAGTTTCGGAAAACGCTCTCTAATGCGCTCGATCAGCAGAACCATGTTGTCAACCCAGTTGTCAATAATCTCTTCACGTGGCCAGGCTTTTGATGGCATGCCTTCCGGATGAAATTTATGTATATAACGGTTCCAGAAATCATCGATGAAAATGCCGTCAAAAATGCTGGGAGTATTTTTAACAATCTTTTTTGCCATAAATTCTCTCCAATTTTCGTTGGCATTGTTCATCAGAAACCAGCCGTATTTTTTTTCTACTAGTCTTTTTCCGCTGGATCGATCATGGACGAACCAATCTTCATTCTGGTTCACGAAATTCCATTGCGGATTGTGTTTGTGCAGCCCCGGGGCGTGGTGATATAGCAGCAGAATAAGGTCGGGATTCAGTGTTTTTAATTGTCTCAAATACTTGTGCGAAATATTGCCTAAGACAAGAATGTCGATATTTTGCGCTATGGGATAAAGATCTGCCGCTGAAAGGCCGCCGTAGATAACCATGTGGCGTTTGGATTTTGCCTGAACCTGGCCGATTATGGCGAATTGAAACACCAAAAAAGCAAGCAGCAACCGAACAAACGCTGGTTTTAAGTCCTTCATGCTTTTCACCGTATCATACATCATCCTTTTGACAGCCCGTATCCGGATAAACTGTAAATGTTAACCAAAATTCACGGATGGTGACTTTCTATCAAGGATTAATACAAGTAACTATTTTAACTTACGGTAATTATTACGGCAAGTCTTTTCAAGATTCAACGGATGCAACCGCAGGAGACTTGGCGGCACGCAGCCATAATGGATGTCCATCCTCAATATAATATTGCCAAAGGATGGGCACCCATTATTACAATTACGATTACAAATGGCGATAAAATAAGCCTAATCAGGGCTTCCGGGCTGCCGATGTGCAGGAATTATTGTTTACCGGTCACCCCGGCCTGTTCGAACGTGAGCATGTCGTTGAAAATTCCCACGGCACCGTCCATGATCCCCATGGCCAGCGCACCGCCGGTTCCTTCACCCAGACGCATGCCAAGGTCGAGAATCGGTCGAAGTCCCAGGTGATCCAGCATGATTTTGTGACCGGGTTCTTCGGAACAGTGCCCGGCAAAAATGTAATCCGTAACCTGCGGTGCGATGGCATGGGCCACGAGCGCTCCGGCCGTGGAGATGAATCCGTCGATCACCACCGGATGCCGGTGAAAGGCCCCGGCCAGAATACACCCGGCGATCCCGCCGATCTCAAACCCGCCGACCTTGGCCAGAACGTCGATACCGTCGGCGGGATTCGGTTGATTGGTTTCGATTCCCTGTCGGATGGCCGCTTTTTTTCGATCCAGACCTTCATCGTCAACGCCTGTGCCGCGGCCGACCATATTATCCAGATTGCTTGCGGTCATCAGAGCTCCGATGGCGGCCGAAGGTGTCGTGTTGGCGATCCCCATATCGCCGGTTCCCAGGATCTGTATGCCTTTTACCATCAAGTCGGTTGCCAGTTGAAATCCGGTTAAAATCGCCGTCTCGGCCTCCTCACGGGACATTGCCGGCGCTTTGGCAAAATTAGCTGTTCCCCTGGCCACTTTACGAACCATGAGTCGATCTTCGGCGTTGAGCGCTGCAGGATCAAGCTGCGCAACAATTCCCATATCGACCACGACAATTTCGGCCCCGATTTGTCGGGATAATACGTTGATTCCGGCACCGCCGGTTAAAAAGGTTTTAATCATCTCCCCGGTGACTTCCTGGGGATAGGCACTGACACCTTCCGCCGCGATGCCGTGATCACCGGCCATTACCAGGATAGCTTTGCGGTCGATGGACGGATCGAGGGTTTGCTGGATGGCACAGATCTGCTCTGAAATATCATGCAATCGGCCAAGGGCTCTGAAAGGCATAACCAGCTGGGCCGTACGCTGCCTGGCCTTTTCAATCCATTGCCGATCGACCGCTTCGATTCCTTGGGTGATATCAGCAAGTCCAATCTTCTCGTTTTTCATTTTTTGTCCTCCTTATCGAATATATTTTCGATGCGCAGTTTTTTTCAGCTGCAGTCCAAAAATAAAAAAATCCTCAAGCGACGATCGCTCGAGGATTTGCCATCTCCCCAACGGTGATCTCTAACGGCAGGTCTTCTGACTTTCCCACCCGTTTGGCAGCCTTCCCATTCCGATGCATCGAAACAGTGGCACACGATGGTCAAACGGGTTCTCTCATATCGGATTTGTCGGTTAGGCCCGTTTGGCCGGTTGTAAAAGGGTTTTATACATTTTGAACCGGTTTACGGGCTGACGGTCAAACCGTTTTTGAGAGCAGGATTACAGCGGCGGGTCCGTACCGGATTCTCACCGGTTTCCCTATTAAGGCGCGGCACCGTTAAAGCACTGTATTTAAATTTTACTCCCTGTATCCAGTGAATGCATCGAATTGTCAAGCTTAATATTCAAGCAATAAAGAATTATGGATAATTGTAGTCTTTTTGGTGTACCCGTGATATCCAAACGGTATTGTCTATTGCCAGAACCGGCTCCGGTGGTATATAGAGATCGTTTTCCTGTCTCAACGCACCCTAATCATTTGTGGAGGTCGCCATCAAAGGTCTTGTTATTGCCGGCACCAAAAGCGGTAGCGGAAAAACTACGATCGCCCTGGGTTTTATGGCAGCCCTGGCCGGTCGCGGATTGCGGCTCGCACCGTTTAAGGTGGGCCCTGATTTTATCGATCCGGGACATCATACTCGGATTACCGGGGAAATCAGCCGGAACCTGGACGGCTGGATGCTTTCAAAATCGATCAACCGGCAGTGTTTTTTTCACAGTGCCCGCCAGGCGGATATTGCCGTAGTCGAAGGCGTAATGGGCCTTTTTGACGGTTATGAGGGACGAAGCGAAGCCGGTTCGACGGCTCAGATGGCCAAGTGGCTGAGTCTGCCGGTGGTCCTGGTGGTTGATGCCAGGAGTATGGCCCGCAGTGCGGCCGCGCTTGTCCAGGGGTTCGAAAATTTCGACCGGCAAGTCGCGTATGCCGGTGTGTTGTTTAACAACATCGGCAGCCAGCGCCATCTGAGATACCTGCAAGAGGCGCTGGAAGGCCGGGTCGGGATGCCTTGTCTGGGAGGAATTGTGCGCCGTGATGAAATTTCGATTCCTGAAAGACATTTGGGGCTTGTTACCCAGCAGGATTTCGCCCTGTCGCATGAAAGCATCGCCCGGCTGGCAACTCTGATTGAAGACAGCATCGATTTGGACGCGTTACTCAGCGATCTGCCGCAATGTCCGATCGACACGGCTTCCTCCGAACCTGAGACGCTCGATCCGGCAACGGCGGTCAGAATCGGTGTGGCCAGGGACAATGCATTTTGTTTTTATTATCAGGACAATCTGGACCTGTTGGCCGCCGCGGGAGCCCAGCTGGTCGAGTTTTCGCCCATGAAAGCCACATCCCTGCCGCCGGATCTTGACGGAATTTACCTGGGCGGCGGTTACCCGGAGCTTTTCGCCCGTCAGCTCTCGGCCAACACGGCCATGCGCCGTCAGATCCGCAACCAATGTGATGCGGGTATGCCGATTTATGGTGAATGCGGCGGTTTTATGTATCTCGGTCGTCAGATCAGCGACCTCGAGGGTCGACCTTTTCCGATGACCGGGTGTTTCCCGGTTGAAACCCGCATGCTGTCGCGTCTCAAAGCCCTGGGTTACCGTCAAATAGAACTCACGCGTGATTCAATCATCGGCGGTGCCGGCGATGTCATCCGCGGCCACGAATTCCATTACTCGGAGCTGTCACAAATTTCGAATTCGGTGGATACCGAATACCGGGTAACTCCTCGGGTCGGAAATCGGGCACAGCCGGAAGGCTACCGAATTAACAACACCCTGGGCAGCTACATCCATTTACATTTCGGCAGTTGTCATGCGGTAGCAACCAATTTTGTCGATAGTTGCCGTCGGTATCAGCGCGAAAGGAAAAGCCTTTTATGAAACCGGAACAGATCGAGACATTAAGTTTTAAAATCATAGACGAGGAGGCCGGTCCGCACCAGTTCAACGATGATCAATGGACCATTGTAAAGCGAATGATTCACACATCTGCCGATTTTGAATACATACACACGGTGCGATTCCATCCCGAAGCCGTCGCCGCGGGATTGAAAGCCATTCGCAGCGGCAAAGCCGTTATTACCGATACCAACATGGCCCGGGTCGGCATCCGCACCCGGGATCTGGAGCACTTCGGGGTTGCGGTGCAGTGCTACATGAACGATCCGCAGGTGCATAAAATTGCTGCCGAAAATGGGACCACCCGGGCCCAGGCAGCCGTGGAGCGTGCGGCTTCCGAAATGCAAGGCGGTATTTACGTAGTCGGAAATGCGCCCACAGCGCTGCTGCGCCTGGTTGAACTGGTGCAGGCCAAGTCCGCCGATCCGGCTTTGATCGTCGGTCTGCCGGTGGGATTTGTGAACGCGGCCGAATCCAAAGCGGCCCTGATGAAAATCGATTGTCCCTGCATCACGAATATCGGTCGCAAGGGCGGATCGAACATCGCCGCCAGCGTGATCAATGCGCTGGCAATTCTGGCCGGCCGGACCGGATAACCCGGCATCGTTAGGCTACGCCGTGGCAAGCCCGAGGAATATTTAATTTGGTACAGAGGTTCCGGCTTCGTCACGGCAAGCGCCGATAAATTCGAACCTGGTCCTGAGGACAAATTTTCTATAATAATGACACACGATGGCAAGCACCTCCGGAAAAAAACTGCGGACCGGTTTTACCACCGGCACGGCCGCCGCGGCCGCCGCCAAAGGCGCGCTCCTATACCTGCTGGAGCAAAAGCCGCCTGAAAATGTCACCGTCATGTTGCTGACCGAACAACCGATAACCATTGGCATTCACAGCTGCTGCCGAGAATCGGCCGACAGTGCCCGCTGTTCGGTGATCAAGGATGCCGGTGATGATCCGGATGTTACCCACAAGGCCGAAATCGGGGCCAGGGTAACGCTGGTGGATGCCGCCGCCGGTCGGTCGCCGTTCGATGTTCGCATCAGCGGGGGAAAAGGTGTCGGCAGGGTGACAAAACCGGGATTGGATGTTCCGCCCGGGGAGCCGGCCATCAATCCCGGACCTCGCAAAATGATTACACGTTCGGTAACCGAGGTGCTCAAGGCCCATGCCCTCGAGCGGGCAGTGAATGTGGAGGTGTTTGTTCCCCAGGGCCAGACCCTGGCTCGCAAGACGTTAAATGCCAGGCTCGGGATTCTGGATGGAATTTCGATCCTTGGCACCACGGGAGTGGTAAACCCCATGTCCCATGAAGCTTACGTGGCCACGATTCAGTCGTCGATGTCGGTGGCCCGGGCAGTGGGAGTCACGCGACTGGTTCTGACCACCGGTCGACGCAGTGAACGCTATGCCCAGACCGTATTCGACCATCTTCAAGAGGAGGCTTTTATTCAAATCGGTGACTATTTCAAGGTGTCGCTGGAAATGGCTGCAAATGCGGGATTCAGGCAAATTACCCTGGCGGTTTTTTTCGGCAAGGCCGTCAAGATGGCCCAGGGAGCAGCCCACACCCATGCGGCCAAGTCCAGGCTGGCCTTAAGCAGGCTGGCGGGCTGGGCTCTGGAGATAACCGGTGACGGCGATTTTGCCGAACATATCCGACGGGCCAATACAGCTCGCCAGGCATTTGAAATGATATGCGGCCGATATCCGGCAGTCATTCCACTGGTCGGCCGTCGGATTGCGACAGCGGCCGCAAAATTTTGCGGCCGCGGGATTCACATCCAGTGTGTAATTTTCGACTACAGCGGTCAGATAGCGTTTAACTCCGATTAGAGAATATGCAAACATATGAAACCGATTCGTGTCATCGGCATGGGCATGTCCCGCGCGGATCTCACCGCAAGGCATCTTGCGATCATTGATCAGGCGGATATCCTGGTAGGCGGCCGGCGGCATCTGGAATACTTTCCGGAGGTCCGGGCACGTAAAAAAGAAATCACCAAGGATCTGAAAGGGACGGTGGCCTACATCAAGCGCCACATGCGCGACAAGGCCATCGTAGTTCTGGCATCGGGCGATCCGCTTTTTTTTGGAATCGGATCGCTTCTTTCCAAAAGCCTGGGACCCGACAATGTGGCCATATATCCCAATGTCTCTTCGGTTGCTTCGGCGTTTGCCCGCATCAAAGAACCCTGGCAGGATGCGGCCGTCATCAGCCTGCACGGTCGGCGGCAGGTAAGGGATTTTATCAGAGCCGTTCGGAAAACGGATACGGTTGCGGTTCTGACCGATCCTGACAATCATCCGGGCCGGCTGGCGCAAGCCTGCATCGATCATGGCATCACCGATCTGCAGCTTTGTGTTCTCGAGCAGCTGGGGACGGATACAGAGCAGCATGGATGGTACGATCTGCAGGCGGCCGCCGCCAAGCTATTCTGCCAACCCAACCTGGTCATTTTCAGGCGCAAAGCGCCACGGCAGGCAGCAAAAAGGGCCTTGCACCTGGGCATGCCGGAAGCCTGCTTCGACCATCAGCGCGGGCTGATTACAAAAGCCGAAGTAAGGAGCGTCACCCTGGCCAAACTTTGCCTTGCAACCGATCACGTTTTGTGGGATCTGGGGGCGGGCAGCGGATCGATTGCCGTTGAAGCATCGATGTTCATCAAAAAGGGAAAAATATACGCCGTCGAAAAAGACCCGGCGCGCATCGCGCATATCCGCTCCAACCGGAAGCGTTTCGGGATTAATAATCTTGAAATCATCCAGGCATTGCTGCCCGACGGACTGGCGAATCTGAGCCGGCCCGATCGTATCTTTATCGGCGGCGGCGGAAAGGCAGTGGCCGATATCATTCGCGCAGCATCCGCCTACCTGCGTCCGGCGGGTGTCATGGTGATCAATACCGTACTGATCAACAGTATCGATACGGCCGTTCGCACGCTGGAAGCCCTGGGTTTTCAAACAAACACCGTTCAGGTTCAGATTAATCGCAGCCGCAGCATGCCCTGGGGACAGCGCTTTGAAGCCGAAAGCCCGGTATGGATTGTTTCTGGTGAACAGAAAGCGGTAGGAAACGGAGATAGCAGGTGAATACAAACATATAGGCTGTTAAGACTGTTACGAGTTGCGGGTTGCGGGTTCCGAGTTGACGATCGAACCTGCACCCAACTCGCAACCCGTAACGCGCAACCCGCAACATATTGTTGTATTATATAATATGACTCCAATATATTTCGTGAGTAGATCCGATGTCCAATGAAATCAAACCGCATCCCGTACTTTTTGTGGGCGCCGGTCCCGGTGACCCGGAGCTGATCACGGTCAAGGGCCGGAAAGCACTGGGGGCAGCCGATTTGGTCATTTACGCTGGGTCGCTGGTACCCGAGGCCCTGCTGCAGTGGGCCAAGCCCGAAGCTATAACCCTGAGCAGCGCGTCGATGCACCTGGAGCAGATCATTTACGCCGTCGAGCAGGCGGTTCGAGCAGGCAAACGGGTCGTTCGTCTTCACACCGGCGATCCGAGCCTGTACGGTGCGATTTTTGAACAGATGGCCGAGCTGCAGAAACGATCGATTCCTTACCGGGTGATTCCCGGCGTGACGGCCGCTTTTGCCGCGGCCGCCGCCTTGGGCATCGAGTATACACTGCCGCAGGTTTCCCAGACGCTGATACTGACCCGCACGAGCGGTAAAACCCCGGTACCGGAAGCCGAAGAGCTGGCCTCTTTGGCCAAACATCAGGCCACCATGGCGATCTATCTCAGCATTTCGCTGGTGGATAAGGTGGCCGCGGCCCTTAAAGACGCCTACGGTGAAAAGGCCACCTGTGCTGTTGCATTTTGCGTCAGCCAGCCGGAGGAAAAAATCATATTTACAACCCTCGAGCAGCTGGCGCAGACCGTAAAACAGGAAAACATCACCCGCCAGGCGCTGATACTGGTCGGGCGCGTCCTGGATGTCAGCCCCATGTCAATGAAGCATCATTCGATGCTGTATAATAAAAATTTTTCCCACGGCTGCCGCAAATAAATGGGTATGGAAGAAAAAAAACAAAGGATCGCGATCTGGGCCATAACGCTCAATGGCGCCGAGCTTGGCCACAGAATAAGCAAGGACCTGGATCGTACCAATCTATTTGTGTCCCGATCGCTGGCGGTACCGGTCAATGATTATAACCGGGTATCCCGTTTTGATAATTTGGCCCAGGCACTGTCCCGGGTCTTTGAGCAATACCGGGCACACGTATTTATCATGGCCACCGGAATCGTCGTCCGCGTGGTTGCCCCGCTTATTCAGCACAAAACCGTTGATCCGGCGGTCGTGGTGATCGATGACCACGGCCGGCATGCCGTCAGCCTCTTATCCGGGCATCTGGGCGGTGCCAATGCTTTGACCCGGGAACTGGCCAAGCTGATAGATGCCGTGCCGGTCATCACCACGGCCACGGATGTCAATCAGGTGCCGGCAATCGATATTATCGCCAAAGAAAAAGATCTGCATATCGAAAACCCGGATGCCATCAAATCGGTCAACATGGCGTTTTTGACCGGCGCCAGGATCCTTTTGCATGATCCGTTTCACCTGCTGCGCCATGCCCTGCCTGAGACAGCCGTTGCGTGGGGTGTCGATATTGCGAATCCTGATTCCAATGGACATGAACCCGGCAGCTCGGAGAATCTACCCGGCGTGTTCGTGGATGACATCCAGATCGAACTGCCGCCGCAAATCCTGGTACTGCGGCCCGGTTCGCTGGTGGCCGGGATCGGCTGCAACCGCAACACCGCCAAAGATGAGATCAAGGGGCTGCTGCTGACGGTAATGAAAAATCACCGGCTGGCAGTCGGCAGCCTGAAATGCATTGCGTCAGTCAGCATCAAGAATGATGAACCCGGCCTGCTCGGCCTGGCAGCAGATCTCGGCCTTCCGGTCACCTTTTTTGATAAACCCAAACTCAATCAGGTCGAAGGGATTCAAACACCCTCGGCCATGGTTGAAAAGCATCTTGGAGTAAAAAGCGTATGCGAAGCAGCAGCCATTCTCGCTTCAAATCAGGGGACCCTGATCGTTCCCAAACACACGACGCCCAACGTGACGGTGGCGATCGCCAGAATTGCCTGTATATCCTAGGCACCGGGCCCGGTGATCCGGATCACCTTTCCATACGAGCGCTCGACGTGCTCAAAACCGTGGACACCGTGGCCGGCTACACCACCTATATCGAGCTGATAAGACCGCTGATTCAGGATAAAAAAATTATCAGCACCGCAATGACCAAAGAGGTCGAGCGGGTAGGGGCGGCCATCGACGCGGCCTTGGAGGGCCGGTCCTGCGCCATTGTTTCCAGTGGCGATCCTGGCGTTTATGCCATGGCCGGACTGGTCTTTGAGATGTGCCGGCAGCGGGACATCCGGATTATCGCGACGGAGGCAGGACCAGGATCACCGGCCGCCAAGCCCTGGCTGCAGGTGGAGGTGATTCCAGGCATCCCCGCACTTTGTTCGGGAGCCGCTCTGCTCGGTGCACCGCTGACACACGATTTTGCCGCCATAAGCCTCAGTGACCTGCTCACACCCTGGAAGGTCATTGCCAAAAGAATCGAGGCCGCCGCCCGGGCGGATTTTGTCATCGTGATTTACAATCCCAAGAGCAAGCGGCGCAAAGATCATCTGGAAAGAGCCCAGAAGATCATCCTCGACTACCGCGACGGCAAGACTCCGACCGGCATCGTTTCCCGGGCCACCCGGCAGGGCCAGCAGGTTCGGATCGTGGCCCTGGAGCAGCTTCATACGGCCGAGGTGGATATGCAAACCATCGTGTTCATCGGCAGCAGCGCCTCTTTTCAATATCTGGATTTTATGGTAACGCCTAGGGGGTATGCCGGCAAATATAATATCTCCGGCAAGCCGGACACGCCTGTGGTTTCCGGTGAATGAAAGAACTACGCCGCTGCATGCAACCGGTCATCAATTGGAATACAACGTCATTGCCATAACAATTGGTGATATCTCTACAAGGGAGTTCTAAATTGGCACCGAACAAATATACGGCACCCTGTATTGCGGTCCTGGGCACCGGCTCGGAGGTCGGAAAAAGTATTGTCGTCACGGCCCTGTGTCGCGTCTTTGCCGATGCCGGTCTGCGTGTCGCCCCTTTTAAAGCCCAAAACATGTCCAACAATTCAGGCGTTACGCCGGAAGGCCTGGAGATGGGACGGGCCCAGATAGTGCAGGCCGAAGCGGCCGGAATTGTACCCCATGTCGACATGAACCCGGTTCTGTTGAAACCGACCAGCGACGTCGGATCCCAGGTCGTGCTTCTCGGACGGGTTATTACCAACAGCACGGCCAGCGAATACCACCATTACAAAGAAAAGTATTTTTCCGAGGCCTGCGCGGCCCTGGACCGCCTGCGTGAAAAATATGACCTGATCCTCATGGAAGGGGCGGGCTCGTGTGCCGAAGTCAACCTGATGTCCAACGATATCGTCAACTTGCGTATGGCGGCCTATGCCGCCGCACCGGTGGTACTGGTGGCCGATATTCACCGCGGCGGCGTGTTTGCCCAGATTGTCGGCACCCTGGAATGTCTGCCCCTAAATCAACGCGATCAAATCACCGGCTTTATCGTGAATCGTTTTCGCGGCGACATTGACCTGTTCACGGACGGCACGCACTGGATTGAACAACAAACGGCCAAACGCGTGTTCGGCGTTCTCCCGTGGTACACGCATATAACCATCGAGTCGGAGGATTCGGTGGCCATCGAAAACCCGCATAGGGTTGTGCCGGAGAAAATCGTCGACCCGGCGATTGCGGTAATTCGAATTCCGCACATTTCCAACTTTAACGATTTCGATCCGTTGTCGGGCGTTTCGGGGCTGACGGTCTATTTTCTGGAAAAGGTTCAAGACCTCACCGCTTTCAAAGCGGTTATCCTGCCGGGATCAAAAAATACCCGCTACGATCTTCAGTGGATCATTGAAAACGGCTGGGGTGAAAAGATTGTCCGCTACAGTGAGCAAGGCGGCCATGTGCTGGGCATCTGTGGCGGTTATCAGATGATGGGACGCCGGGTGCACGATCCCCAGGGCCTGGAAGGCGCGCCCGGCTCCACCCCGGGCCTGGCCCTGCTGCCGGTTGAGACGGTGTTAAAGGCCCCCAAAACCACGACCCTGACCCGCTTCACCTGGGATGATGCCGAGGGCAGGGGATATGAAATTCACATGGGCCAAACCACGCGGCATGCTGGACAATCCTTGCTGCGCATACGGGAGCAAAACGGCCGGCCCTGCGACAAGGAAGATGGCTGCGTGGCCGGTGATGTCCGTTTCATGGGGACATACCTGCACGGGTTTTTCGACACCCCGGCAATTACCCGGCGGTGGCTGGCCGGCATCGGCCTGGATCACATCTCCGTTTCCGATATTTCGGGCCTGACCGCCCGGGATGCCGAATATGACCTGCTGGCCGAGCACTTTATAAAATATGTGGACGTTAAAGGTATCGCCGGCAGTGTTGGCTTGAAATATTAACAGTCCAGTGGATATTTGGAGCAAATGGTGGGTGAAACCATATTTGTTATTGGCGGGTGCAGAAGCGGTAAAAGCCGCCAGGCACTGGAACTGGCTGAAAAACTGGCGATCGGTGAGAAGATTTTTATCGCCACCTGCGTGCCCCATGATGAAGAGATGCGCATGAGAGTAACCCAGCACCGGAAGGAAAGGGGAAACCACTGGAACACGGTGGAGGCGCCGATCAAGGTGCCGGCCACGGTCACGGCTCACAGTGCGCCCGACAATGTGGTTCTGGTCGATTGCCTGACCCTCTGGACCAGCAATCTGCTGATGACCGACACCGATGGTGATCTTGACGTCATCCGTGAGGCCGCGACGGATCTGACCACTTCACTGGGCAATGCCCCGGGCCCGGTAATTTTGGTGTCCAATGAAGTCGGGACCGGTGTCGTGCCGGAGAACAAGCTGGCCCGGTTGTTCAGAGACGCCACCGGATACGTCAATCAGCAAATCGCCGCCATGGCCACATCGGTGTTCTGGATGGTTGCCGGGATACCGGTGAAGATAAAGTAATCCATGAAAGGTCTGCTTGCCGCCATACAGTTCATCACCGCTGTGCCGCTCGGCAAACCGCAGGAATTCAGTCCAGCTCGAATGCTGCCGTTCTTTCCGCTGGTCGGACTACTGATCGGAACACTGGTTGCGCTGCTGGACCGCGTTTTCCTGCAGCTGTGGCCCGCACCGGTAGCCGCACTGCTGGATGTGTTCGTTCTGATCGGCGTAACCGGTGCCTTTCACCTGGATGGTCTGGGGGACACGGCCGACGGTCTGTACGGTCATCGCAGCCGCGAAAGCGCCCTGGCGATCATGAAAGACAGCCGAATCGGCGTAATGGGTCTGGTAGCGATCGTGTGCTGTCTGGCGGCCAAGTGGGCCGGAATTGCCGGTCTGCAGGATCAGCGCAGCCTGCTGCTGGTAATCATTCCGGCCTATGCACGGGCGAGCATTCTCTTAGGGATGCGCCTGCTGCCCTACGGTCGGGGCCCTGAAGGAACCGGAAATCCATTTTTCGACCAGAAAATGCACATATCCGGCTTCTGGGCTTTGCTGATTCCGGTGGCCCTGTCTTTACTGCTGGGTTGGCGGGCGCTGCTGTTAAACCTTGGTTTTATGGTTCTGGTCTTCATAATACTGCTATATTACAAGAAAAAAATCAGCTGCATAACCGGTGATATGCTCGGGGCAATGACGGAAGTCACCGAAGCTGTGCTTTTTCTCGTTTTGAGCCTGGATATCATTTCATGATTGTCGGTCACGGCGGAAATATTATTGATGCAGCCCGAAAAATCGGGTGCCGTCCTTCGGAAATAATCGACCTGAGCACGAATGTAAATCCGCTGGGGCCGATGGACGGACTTGTAACTTTCCTGCTGGAGCGCATAGACGAAATCGCCCACCTGCCGGATGTCGAGGCCGCTCAAGCAGTCTGGCATTTCGCCAGCCGCTACGACTTGAATCCGGACCGGATCCTGGCCGGCAACGGTACCACCCAGTTTATCTATACCGCCCCCAGGGCGTTGAATTCGCGCAAGGTGCTGATTCTGGGTCCCACCTACGCGGACTATGCGGATGCCTGCCGGCGGCACGGCGTTGATTTCGAGTTTCAGTTAGCGGATGCGGATCGCGGATTTCAGCCGGATATTCCGGCATTGGACCGGGCTTTCAGGCAATTTGATACGATCTTTATCTGCAACCCCAACAATCCCACGGGTCATTTAATTACGCGGGATCGGCTCGCGGAGCTGTGCGGGCAACATTCGGCAACCCGGGTGATTGTCGATGAATCCTATCTGCCGTTTGTCGACAGCGGTGAGCAGCAGAGTATGCTCAATACCGGTCTGAACAATGTCATCGTATTGTATTCGATGTCAAAGATTTTCAGGATTCCCGGCTTGCGCAGCGGGTTTGTGATCGCACCCAGGGAGGTGATCTCACAATTCAGGCGGTTCGTACTTCCGTGGAACGTCAACAGCCTGGCCCAGGCAGCCATATCATACCTGATGCGCCACACCGAAGCGGTGGATGAGTTTGTGAGGCGAACCAGGACCTATATTCAGGCTCAAAAGGACAAGTTCATCAAACTCGTGCCCAAACAATCCGGCATACAGCTTTTTCCGAGCACGACCGGTTACCTGCTTGTTCGATTGCCCGGCACCCTGACGGCGTCCGATGTAAAACAGTGCTTGTTGGAACAGAAAATTCTGATCCGGGATTGTTCCAATTTTGCCGGTCTATCAAATCGCTATATCCGCTTTTCGCTAAAAAACGATACCGTTGATCGGATGGTCGCCGAGACTCTGGTAAAACTGGCTTCACGGTGAAAGTTTTTTTAGGTGGTGCTATCGATTCACTCGTTGACAGGACGCGTTATAATTTCCATCCGGATTAGGTATTCATGTATATTGAACCCGTCATCGCCCTGGTAACTCTTCCTGCAGCCTTCACGCTGGACATATTTATCGGTGACCCCCGCTGGCTGCCCCACCCGGTGCGCTGGATGGGCAAAGCCATAATTCTCGCGGAACCGCTGTTTCGGAAATTCCGTCCGAACCTGGTTTTTGCCGGTCTTTTGTTTGCAGCAACGCTGGTCCTGCTTACGTGGGCGGTATCGCTTCTGGTGGTCAAAACCGCTTATTATCTGCATCCGCTCTGCGGTGCCGGGATTGAAATCCTTTTGATATACTATGCCGTATCGGCGCGGTCCCTCAGGGATTCGGCCCGGGAGGTCGGCGAGGTACTGTCCCGGCAGACATTGCAATCTGCCAGGGAAAAACTGGCCTGGATTGTGGGACGCGACGTGCAGCAACTGACCCCCAAAGGGGTGGTCCGCGCCGCGGTCGAAACGGTGGCCGAAAATCTGATCGATGGCGTCGTATCTCCGATATTTTATGCCGCCATCGGCGGCGCGCCCCTTGCCATGGCCTACAAAATGATCAATACGCTGGATTCGATGGTCGGCTATAAAAATGAAAAATACATTGAATTTGGAAAGGCGTCGGCCAGGCTGGATGATGCGGCCAATTATTTCCCGGCACGACTCGCCCTGCCGGTTATCTCCGTTGCCGCCCAGATCCTGTACCGAAGAGGTGCGCATGCACTGAAAACGGCCCGCAAAGAAGGCCGAAATCACACCAGTCCCAATGCCGGATTGTCGGAAGCGGCCTTTGCCGGAGCCCTGAGTGTAAAACTCGGCGGCGCCAATTACTACTACGGGCGTCTGGTACACAAGCCGCACATCGGGGCATTATTCGGAGATGCCGAGACCGGGCATATCAAAAAAGCAAACAACCTGATGCTGCTTTCCGCCGTCCTCTGGCTGGCACTGGTCTGGGGGGTTCAGTGGATATTACGCGTTTAGCGTGTGATAAAAGAAAAAAATCCGTCTAACCCGATTGCATCATTTGCCGTATGTTTCAATCGTTGAACAGATCCTACAAAGGTACATTTCCTTTCCGACTCGGGACGACCTCTTTCATCTATGCCGACGGCTATATCCCGAATGTTGAGTTGCTGGGACCCTGGCTGGATGAGATTGAGCTGCTGTTTTTCGAAAGCGATGCCAGCGACGATTTTCCGTCGAAAGAAGACATTAAAGAACTCTTGCAGTTGGCCGGGCAACATCAAATCAGCTACAATGTGCACATGCCGCTAGATATAAGCCCCGGTCACCCGGACGCGGCGATGCGCCGGCGTTCGGTGCAAGTTATCGAGCGCATTTACGACCTGACCTCGCCTTTATCACCGACCACTTTCACGGTCCATCTGCCGTTTCACGGGGAGGCCCGTTCGACGACGGATATCGCCAGCTGGCATGAAAGAATTCACCGGAGCCTCGAGCAAATAATACAAGCAGGTATCCCGGCCGGGATCGTATCCATCGAGACCTTGAACTATCCCCTCCGCTGGATCGAAGATATTATCAGAGAGTTGCACTTTAGCGTCTGCATGGATGTCGGTCATCTGTTGGTGCATAATTTTGACCTGTCTGCGTTTTACCGTCGATTTCATAAAGAGATCAGCATTATCCATCTTCACGGTGTCAGCGGCGGACAGGACCACATGGCTCTGGATCGGCTGGCAAGTAGTGATTCCACAGTGATTATGCGTGCGTTGAAACCATTTAGCGGCAGCGTTTCGCTGGAGGTCTTTTCCTTCGATAACCTCAAAAGATCACTGTCGCATCTTGAGAAACTGTGGCAAAAGTATTATAGCCCTGAAGATAAAAAATAGTATGATACCTGAATCAGTGAGGTGCAGCGACATGAACATTCTGACTCATGAAAAAATCAATCGGGACCTTTGCGGCTCTCCATTGGCAGTGGAAGACGGCTGCAGCCGGGTTGAACTCAAAACGGCGCAAAACATGGCGGTGGACGATTTCGGACTAGTGCACGGCGGATTTATTTTCGGACTTGCCGACCACGCCGCCATGATCGCCGTCAACCACCCCAACGTCGTTCTGGGGGCAGCCGATGTCAAGTTTTTAAAAACGGTCAAAGTCGAAGAGACCGTCATCGCCGAAGCAAATGTGCAGGAGCGGTCCGGTAAAAAACACATCGTATCGGTAACGGTCAAAAAAGAGGGAGAAACGGTTTTTGAAGGAACGTTTACCTGCTTTGTTCTGAAGGAGCACGTGCTGTGCTGAAGAGGTTGAGCTGGTTGAGCCGGTTTAGCCTTGCCTGTCCCGCCGCGGCGGGATTTAGCCGGTTGTGCCGGTTGAGGAGCAATCAACACGATGCCCGCTTGGACGGACGACGCAATTGTACAGATCACATACCACTGACGGAACCAACAGACCTGACAGGCTCTACGAACTCAACCGACCTAACCGGCCCAACGGGCTCAACCGGCTCAACCGGCTCAACCACCAAAACATACGATTTTGTCATCATCGGCTCCGGATTCGGCGGGAGTGTGAGTGCCCTGCGGCTGGCCGAAAAGGGGTATTCGGTGGCGGTGCTGGAAACCGGCAGGCGCTACCGGGATGAAGATTTTCCCAAAACCAACTGGAACATATTCAAATCCATTTGGCTGCCGGTTTTGCGTTGTTTCGGTTTCTGGCGCATCAGCTTTCTGTCAGACGTGATGATCCTGAACTGGGCCGGTGTCGGCGGCGGCAGTCTCGGTTATGCCAATACGCTTTTGGAACCGCCCGATGAATTTTTCGAAAATCCCCAGTGGGCCGGCATGAATGACTGGAAAAGCGCTCTGACACCCCACTTTCGAACGGCGAAGAAAATGCTCGGTGTCACCCGCATCAACGAACCGACACCGGCTGATGCGGTGATGCAAAAGGTGGCGGTCGAACTGGGCTGCGGCCACACGTTTAAATATCAGGATGTGGGGGTGTTTTTCGGGGAGCCGGAAAAAACGGTGCCGGACCCTTATTTCGACGGTCGCGGACCGGATCGCACCGGATGCCGGCTATGCGGCGGCTGTATGGTTGGCTGCCGGTACAATTCCAAAAACACCCTGGTAAAAAATTATCTGTATCTGGCCGAAAAGCTCGGTGCCGAAGTTTTTCCGGAAACCGAGGCCACACTGATCCACGAAGACGACGGCGGCTACCGGGTCGATACGATACGATCAACAGCCGTCATTGCCGGCAGGCGCACTGCGTTCAGATGTCGACAACTGGTGATCGCCGCCGGTGTGCTGGGCACAATGCGACTGCTTTTGCGCTGCCGCGAAAAAGGGGCGCTGACCCGGCTGTCGCCCATGCTCGGTGCGCGTGTGCGCACCAACAGCGAGTCGCTCACCGGCGCCACAGCGCGCAAAAAAGACGTCGATTATTCACAAGGGGTGGCCATCACATCCAGCATTTACCCCGATGCGGTGACGCATATTGAACCGGTGCGCTTTCCCGCCGGATCGGATCTTCTCAACTTGCTGGTTGCAACAATCTATACCAAGAGCGCTCCCCCGTTGCTGAGGCCCCTGAAATGGATCTGGGCAATCGTCCGCCATCCCCTGGATTATATGCGCACCCTGTGGCCGCTGGGCTGGGCCCGGCGCACCGTCATCCTGCTGGTTATGCAGACCCTGGAAAACAGCGTGCGGGTTTATCGCAAACGCAGATGGTGGAGGCCTTTCCACAAGGGTCTCGTGTCGCAGCGGGAAGCGGACCGTGAAAAGATTCCGGCCTGCATTCCCCAGGCCCAGACAGCTGCAAAAGTCCTGGCTGAAAAAATGAATGGCATACCGCAAAATGCCATTAACGAAGTTCTCCTCAATATCGGTACCACGGCCCATATTCTGGGAGGATGTGCAATCGGCCCGGATCCCCGATCAGGCGTCATTGACGGGCAGAACCGCGTGTACGGTTACAAGGGGATGTATGTCGTGGACGGTTCCATGATACCCGCCAACCTCGGTGTGAATCCCAGCCTAACCATCACCGCCATGGCTGAGCATGCCATGAGTCATATACCGTCCAAGGAAAGGTAGAGCCAGGGGTCTATGTCGGATATACAGTGATGTATTTTAACAAATTTACAGAAGCTAGAATTGTAAGTGACTAAAGTTGAAAGTTGCAGGTAAACTATAATTAAATGTCTGGATTAAAAATATTTACCGGCAACCGGCTTGAAATTCTCGCGGATCATCTGGCGCACACGGTTCGTACACCCACGGCAACCCCTCTGCAGCCGGAGATTATCGTAATTCAAAGTCGCGGGATGGAGCGCTGGATTTCCATGGAACTGGCGCGCCGCAACGGCATCTGTGCCAATGTGGCCTATCCATTTCCGAACGCATTTTTGCATTCGCTTATCCAGCGGTTGATGCCGGATCTGCCCCCGGGCAATCCCTTTGACCCGGAGATACTGACCTTCAGAATCATGAAAACCCTGCCGGCGTTTCTGGATCGATCGGCCTTCAGGAGCCTGAAGAATTATCTGGCCGATGATGCCAAAGGGCTGAAACTTTATCAGCTGTCAAACAAAATTGCCGACACCTTTGACCAGTACCTGGTATTTAGACCGGAGATGATCTTTCAGTGGGAAGCGGGCAAGGGTGGTAACACTCCCCGGAGCCGCTGGCAGGCCGAGCTGTGGCGCGAGCTTGTTAAAGACAAACAAACCCTGCATCGCGCCCGTTTGCAGAAAATCCTTCTGAACCGGATCGGTGAGCCGGTGTCCCGTGATTTGGTTCCCGCGCGCGTGAACATCTTCGGCATCTCATATCTGCCGCCATTTCATCTGCAGGCTTTCGCCGCCATTGCGCAGGTCGCACCGGTATATCTGTTTATTCTAAACCCCTGCCGGGAATACTGGGCGGATATCCTCACTGAGAAAGAAATCAGAAAGATCACGAAGAAATATTCAGTGCAGGAGCAGGTGCAGGGATACCTTTATCTGGAGCGCGGCAATGCGCTGCTGGCTTCCATGGGCACCCTCGGCCGGGACTTTTTGAAACTGATCAGCGAATATGAGGGTGAATTTTATGACGGTTTTGAGCCGATAGCAGGCGATGATTTGCTGAGCTGCATCCAGTCGGACATACTCAACCTGATTGATCGTAAAATGGCTGAATCCGGCAGCGGCATTCCGATCGACGGAGCCGGCGGGTCTTCCCCACCGCTAGCCGCTGCGGCGGTTCGCCTGCCGTCGCAGGACACTTCCGTTCAGATACATGCCTGTCATAGCCCGATCCGGGAAATCGAAGTCTTGCATGACCGTCTGCTGGCCATGTTTGAGGAGGATCCGCGGTTGCTGCCCAAAGATATCCTCGTCATGACACCGAACATCGAATCCCATGCACCGTTCATCCATGCTGTTTTCGGCACCCAGATCGACGAAGTCCGCTATATTCCCTACAATGTGGCCGATCAGAACGCCAGGCAAACCAGCCGCGTGATCGATGGATTTTTTGCCCTGCTCGATTTGAAGGACAGCCGTTTCGGGGCTCTTCGAATCTTATCACTGCTTGAACTGCCGGGAATCAAGGAACGGTTCGGGTTGAACTCGAGCGACGTCGAAATGCTCGAAGGATGGGTCCGTGAACTGAACATACGCTGGGGGATAGATGCCGGGAGTCGGTCGAAAATGGGACTGCCCGGATTCCCCGAAAATACCTGGAAGGCCGGCATCGAAAGGCTGCTTCTGGGCGTAGCAATGCCTGGTGATGCCGATCGCATGTTTGCCGGTATTCTCCCCTATGATCCTGTGGAAGGAAGCGATACAAAGGTTTTGGGCAAGTTTCTCGAATTTTTGGACCGGGTGTTTTACTGGTCGGGTGCTTTAGGGCGGGCTCGATCTGCGGGCGGCTGGCAGGCACTTCTCGTTCAGCTGCTCGAACAGTTTTTCTTTGTGGATGAGAGCACCGAAAGGCAGATACAACTGATCCGTCAGGCTCTGGACAGTTTGGGGCGCATGGAAAATCTGGCGCAATACGACCGCAGTATCGAATTGGAAGTGGTTCGCATCCACCTCGAGCGTCTTCTGGCGCAAACAACCTACGGAACAGGCTTCATATCCGGGGGCGTAACGTTTTGTGCCATGCTGCCCATGCGGAGCATTCCATTTAAAATCGTTTGCCTTATCGGAATGGACAACGGGGCCTATCCGCGGGAACAAAGACAACCGGGGTTTGACCTGATTGCACGCTATCCGCGATCCGGCGACCGCTCGCGTAGAAAAGACGACCGATATCTCTTTCTCGAAGCTCTGGTGTCCGCCCGGCAAAAGCTTTATATCAGCTATGTCGGACAGAGTATTCAGGACAACACCGGCATTCCGCCGTCTGTTCTGGTCAGTGAACTGATTGATTATATCCAGCAGGGTTTCGGACTCTCCGAAGACGATCTTGTTATCCAACACCCCCTGCAAGCGTACTCTCCACGCTATTTTTCCAAAGAAGAACCACGGCTGTACAGCTATTCAAAAGAAAACTGCATCGCCGTCGCAAAAATGGACCAAAGAGAAATACCGACGGCATTTATTGCATCGCCTTTATCCGAACCGGCCGATGAGTGGAGAAACCTGTCGATCGAACAGCTGAGCCTGTTTTTCAGCAACCCGGCCAAATATCTTCTGCAGCGCCGACTCGGTCTGCGCTTCGAAAGCCGAGGGCCGGTTTCCGAGGATAGGGAAAATTTCAGCCTTGATCCACTGCAGCGCTATCAGATCAACCAACAGCTTGCCCAAAACAGACTATCCGGAGTAGATCCGACCGACAACTATCGGATACAACAAGCCCGGGGCAACCTGCCTCTGGGCAACGTCGGCCGGGTGGTTTACGGCGTCCTGGATCAGGCGGCCGAAACATTTATCAGCGGCGTAGAAGGGTTTACCCGGGGCGAGAATCCCGGCCGCAAAGATGTGGACTTGAACATCGCGGATTTTAATCTGCAGGGTACGCTGACCGATCTGTACCCCCGGGGTCGCATCCAGATCAGATACGCCGCAATAAAACCAAAGGACATGCTCACGGCCTGGATTAATCATCTCATCTTATGCGCCCAGGACCAAATTTTCTGCCCTCCAGAGACGATTCTGATAGGCAGCAATGCCGCGATGCAGTTTGAAACCGTCGAACACCCGCTGAAAATTCTGCAGGATCTTTTAATGCTGTACTGGCAAGGATTATCGGCGCCGCTGCACTTTTTCCCCGAATCGTCATACACGTATGCAAATCTCGTCCTTCACAAGGGTAAATCAAAAGCGGACGCCCTAAAGGGGGCCCGAAATAAATGGCGCAGCAGCGATTTCATCCGGGGCGAGTCAGAGGATCCGTATTACCGGCAGTGTTTTGAAAGAATGGATCCGATCGATGGGCAGTTTGAGCACATTGCCGTAAAAGTGCTCCCACCGCTTTTCGAACATACAGAGAAACTTGTCATATTTGGATGAACTTCGAATCAGGACAGTCAGCTGACGACAGACACCCTGATCGCGTTTTTTGACTAGATCAGGGTATAAATCCCTCCCTCAGCCCCGCCGCTTGCGATATACGTGAGTGGCCACACCGTGAAATATTTCCGCGGCTTCCTTGAAGGTTTCCGAGAGAGTGGGGTGGGGATGGATCGACAGCCCGATGTCGGTAACGTTGGCACCCATTTCGATGGCCAGCACGCCTTCGGCTATCATCTCACCGGCACCCGCCCCGACGATGCC
>Ga0126326_1000084_pt1 | contig 54049 bp, 54 predicted proteins | sample InaspJWI67metaG_FD_94485 | JGI IMG/M metagenome (GOLD analysis project Ga0126326, IMG submission 94485) | Marine gutless worms symbiont microbial communities from Oahu, Hawaii - Inanidrilus sp. 1 OAHU.JWI-67 metaG | ecosystem: Host-associated > Annelida > Digestive system > Unclassified | place... | reverse complement strand
CATCGCCGCCGGTGGTGCCGGTGATGGCGATGTTGGTGCCGGCTTCGGCCGCGCTGATGATGTCATCGGCGGTGATGTCGGCATCCAGGGTGATCGCGGCCGTCGGCAGCGTGGCATCGACCGCAGTTTCAACGGGGGCAGCTTCAGGGCTATCCGGCCCGGTGGGTGGGTAGGTGCCGGAAAGCGGATCGGTAGGGGGTGTGTCGGGCCCATCTTCGACGTCCAGCAGGCGGGTGCCGACATCGCCCCGGGTCGTATCACCGCCATAGTAATCCACGTCATATTCAAAGGCATCGTCGGCAACGCCCAGGGAGGTCTCGATTTCGGCATCCTCTAATTCGGCACCGCTTTCGATGAGCTTTTGCAACATCTCAACTTCATGGACGATCGCGTCATAGGCGTCTACCTGATCTAGAACGGATTCATCCAGCAGAACCCTGGCGCTTTCACCCAGGTGGATGGTATTGCCATTGTCCAGCAGTATCGTAACAAATGAGCCCGCAGGTGTTTCGATAAGCTCGTTTTCGTAAACGAATTCTCCCGGTAGAAGTTCACGAACTTCTCCTAAGGGGGTTCGGGCTGTTACGGGACCTGAAACAGATTGAATGCTACCGGCTTTGGCCATGATTTACCTCCGCAAATAAATTTCACATGATGGCCTATTATAGGGGTTGGAGCCGAAAAAGAAATTGTACCTAGGTCCAATTTTTTCAAATATTTGCTGTTCAAAAGCACAAGACTCTGAAAACATTACTAAAAAAAACGACTTCCAGCGTGGTCGCCGAAATTGCGCAGGAATCAATAAATTTGTAAAAAAATTTAAATACTACAGTATGTTAAGGATGAATAACCTTAGGTGGGCTTGATGTAGAACAGGGTAGAATGTAGAGCATGGCCCTGAAACGGCAGGTCGATCACCGCAGTGTAGGCCGGGCTTCACTGCGGTGATCGGATATGAAATCCTATCCTTTGATAAGCCGTGGCAGCATCATCTGGTGATGCGGGCAAATGGATTCCGGGTTCTGATAGGCTGACCCGGCAAATGCCTTCAGGTAGCTACGCAGGGAACTCAAGTTGACCACTTCGTCCACAAATCCGTGCTGGGCACAGTAAATGGGACGGGAATAGTCGTGGTATTCCTGGGCCATCTGGTTCATCTTGTCGATGGTCGGCTGCAGGTCCCGACCGGCATCCTTTTCTTTGACCAAGCGGCGGGAGAAACTGGCTGCCGCAGCGGTTTCACCGTGCATAACGTAAATCTCGGTAGTGGCGACACCCAGGGTAAAGGCGTTGTGCCGATTGGCCGTGGGCCCGCCCATGACATAGTGGGCCGCCGCCGTACCTTTGCGCAGAACCACCAGAGTCATGGGTACGTTGGTCTGCTGGATAGAGTAAATCAGACTCTGGCCCAGACCGAGCAGTTCGGCCTTTTCGGCGATATCACCCACATCGATGCCGGAGGTGTCCTGGAACCAGATAACCGGTACCCGATCGCGGCCGCACTGGGTGACAAATTCGTTCATTTTGATCAAGCCCTGCCGGTAGAGCTTACCGCCGATACCAGGATAATCTGCGTACTCTGGATAGTCTTCGCCCAAAAAGCCCTGGCGGTTGCCGATACAGCCTACCAGAAAACCGTCCATTTTCACCAGGCCGGTATAAACTTCCGGGCCGTAATCGGGTCTGAATTCCATGTGCTCGCTGCCGTCCACAAGGCGGGCAAGGACTTCATCGAAATTGTACATCCGTTTCTGGTTGAAGGGGATCAGGCTGTAAAGATCCTCGGCGTCGAAAGCCGGCTCCTTGGGTTCAGCCACCCGGAAAAATTTAGGGTTATAGGCCGGCATGTCTTTCATATAATCCTTCAGGCCGTCCAGGAGTTCGGTTTCTTCATCGAATTTATATCTGAAAAAGCCGGTCTCATCGTAATGGATATCCACCGATCCCGGCGGTTTCGCTTTGAATTGCTTGGCGGCTGAAATCAGGGCCTCGGCGCCTTCTTTGTCGAAATGCCCTTTGGGCGACATACCACTGAGAATTCCGCCGCCGCCAACGGCAATGTTGCAATCTTTGTGGGCGAAAAGAACTGTTGGACTGATTCCCTGGTATCCGCCGCCGGCCGGATTGGTACCATAAATGCCTGCCAGTATGGGGATACCCAGTGTATTGAGTTCGGCATGGCGGAAAAAGGTTGTTCCGGAACCCTTGCGGTCGGCGTAAAATTTCTCCTGCTCGGTAAGTTTGACCCCGCTGCAGTTCACCAGCCACACCAACGGGATGTGCAGGCGTTTGGCCAGGTCTGTGGCGCGAAAGACGTTTTCAGCCTGCCCGGGCAGCCAGGCGCCGGCCATCACTTTGTTGTCGAAACCGATTATTACCGCCCATTTACCGGATATCTTTCCCAAGCCGCTGATTACATTGTTGGTTCCCTCGACATTGTCATAAGGATTATAAAGGGTATTGAGCGGACACCAAGTGTCCGGGTCCAACACGTATTTAAGGCGTTGGAACACCGTCATCATGCCGCGGGCATTGATTTTCTCAGCAGGGAAACCGGCATCTTTCACCTTTTCTACCGCAGCGGCAACCTCTGCTTCCACTTCTTTGATCTGGGTCACACTTTCCGCCGCGCTTTTTATTTGTCCATCGGCGAGCTTTCGTCCAAATGACGGCATTTTTTCAAAATAGGGTTTCATGGGCAACTCCTGTGTTTTTCCCTTAATTGTTTAGATTTCTGGCAATTTTTTGAATGATGCCATGTTTTTAATGAATTCCGGACATGATTGCAAGCAAAATTTACCGACCGTTCGGTAGTTTCTTTTCCAGGGCGCTGCTATTCTTGGTTTCATTCTTGATCCAGGGGCCACATGTCCTTTTCCTGCAACACGGTCCGCAGGGTTTTCAGGGCCTGGTTGGTGGCCGGAACCCCGCCATAAATCGCGGTCTGGAATATGGTTTCGGCTAACTCCTGCACTGAGCACCCTACATTAAGAGCGGCTTCTATGTGCAGTTTCAATTCTTCGAGACGCGATAGCACGGTCAGGGCCGCTACTGTGACCAATTGACGGGTTGGATGGGGCAGCTTCTCGCGGGCGTACATCTGGCCGGTAATAAAAAGCGACAGATCACGGGCCAGGCCTTTGTCGAAAGACTGCCATAAATCAAAAGGCCTTTCATCGGTGACACCGTCAAAATAGAGTTGAGCCGTCTTCTTTGTTTTTTCAATAATCTCTCTGCTCACAACGGGTTCTCCTTGTTCGGGTTTACCGGACGTGTATTGCGACCTTTAGCGGTTGGCCTTGCGGATGCCCAACTGATCCAGGGCAATGATCCATTTGCAGATGTTGGTCGAGCCTTCCACCATTGAGTAGGTGGGGGCATCCCGGTAGAAACGGGCGACCGGGTATTCTGTTGAGTAGCCGTAAGCACCGTAGATGCGCATGGCATAGTTGGAGCACTTGGTGGCAATCTCACCGGCCAGGTACTTGGCCATGGCCACATCCAGACCGTTGTTGAGTTTGCCCTGGTCTTTGGCATAAGCCGCTTTATAAACCATCAGCCGGGCGGCCTCGATCTCAGCGGCCATCTGGGCCACCATGTCCTGGTTCATCTGGAACTGCCCGATGGGCTTGCCGAACTGTTTGCGCTCGTTGCAATATTTCACCACCGCATCCAGGCAGGCCTGGGCCAAGCCCACACCGCCCGCAGCCGCCGAAAGCCGGGTCTGGTTGAGGGAGCCGAACACGATCTTGGCACCATCCCCCGGTTTGCCCAGAATATTCTCTTTGGGCACCTTGGTATTGTCCAGGAATACCTCCCCGGTGGGCGATGAATGCGAGCCCATTTTCTCGAGGCCGGAGGTTTTGATGCCATTGAAATTCTTGGGTTCGATGACAAAAGCGGACAGACCTTTGGATCCCTTGTCTTTGTCGGTATAAGCATAATAAATCAAGACATCGGCGACGTTCGCATTGGAGATCCATGTTTTCGAACCGTTGATCAGCCAATGGTCGCCCTTGTCTTCGGCCGTGGAACTCATGGCCATGACATCGGACCCGGCGTCCGGTTCCGTAATTCCGAAGCCACCCAGATATTCCGCCGTACATAATTTTTCGATGTATTTTTTCTTAAGCTCCTCGCTGCCATAGGTAAAAATTGTGTAGGCGCAACCCAGAACCTGCATGTTGACCTGTACTCTCAAGCTACTGGATACACGAGCAATTTCCTCTGAAACAATCATTGCGGCCAACCAGCCCATTTCCTCGCCGCCATACTCTTCCGGAATAACAGTGCCGAAAAAGCCCAACTCACCCATGGGCCGCATGACCTCCTCGTAAGGCAGGTGATGATTGGCGTCCCACTCATCTACATTGGGGGCTATTTTTTTCTTGGCGAACTCACGCACGGCTTTTTGGAGCATTTGAAGTTCTTTTGACAACGTAAAGTCCATTTGGTTCCTCCTGTGACGGCTGATTGTCTGTAGGGGCACTCTCGATAATGTCTTTTGGCTCAATCTTCAGCCTTCGCTGAAGCTATGGCGGATAAACTCTGTTGGGAGCCTTGCGGACACCGCATCTTGAACCAGAATCCTATTTTTGAGTTAGCCTTTAGTTAGTGGGCTGTTCCTGCCGGTGAACGCAATATTTGCCGGAATTCAGCGGGCATTGGTATATATGGCAGGCTGGCTGTTGTTTGTGAAAAAAAGCTACAATACAGCTATATTATCATTATGTTTTAGTCAAGCGAATTTAGGTCTCTCCGGATCATGTTTCCACCCTGCCTTTTCCGGGCGCTACACAGTAACGGCGAACATCCTCCCGGCTTTACGACGGCAACTGGCTGTGCACCTGTTCGATAATCATCTGTGCTGCTTGGAGGACCTTGCCACTGAAACGATAGGCCACGGCGCTGGTGAGCATGTCTGTGGTAATGACCCGCTCGGTCCGGGCCAATACCGCCAGAGCGGCCAGGGCCATATCAGGGGATTTTACCGCCAGGGCCTTGAAATCGATCTCCATTAGTTCCGCTTGGGTTGTCGGCGTTTCCAGGCCGTGTGATTTGATGACCAGCGTTTCCGGTCCCAGCGTCGCAAACAGATCTTTGCGTCGGGCTACACCCTCTTGACCGATGGCGATCACCACGTTCGGACGCTCGATACCGGTAAATTCGATATCATTCGGGGCCAGGATCAATTCGCTGATGGAATGTCCTCGTAATACTGTAATCGGGTAGTCGTTTTTCTGGGTAGCTTGCAGTCCAGCCGCCATGCCTCCCAAACAGAGGATCTCGCCAGCCGTTACGATCCGCTGACCGGCCCCACCCAGGATGATGACTTCCCGACGATCGGCGACTGGGGTGCTGTATTCGGGCTCGACGGCGGCCGGCAGGCCGGGTGTGGGGAGCGAGGCCGCGGTAGTACGATATTGCGCGCTATACTCTGGGCGCAGGTTTTTTTCGATTTCACCCGTATACGGCTTGCGGGCATCTAATTCGGCCGCAATCATTTTGGGCGTTAACTTATTGGCCCGGGTGTACCGGCCGGGGCAGACGCCCCACATATCAACAAACGCGAATCCTTTGAAGCGAATGGCTTTTTCAATGGTTTTCACCAGCCCTTTATCGTAGCACGAGCACCGGGTGACGTGGGGTGCGCCGGCCGCCGCCACAACCGCGCAGGCATCCATGGGCAGGTCGAGCTGGTTGAGAAATCCCGAGCCTACGACCGCATCGTTGGGCGTGGTGGCTGAAAATTGCCCGCCGGTCATTCCGAAGTTGAAATTATTCAGTATTAGAAGAGTCAGATCGAGATTACGCCGGCAGGCAGAAAGCAGGTGGGCGCCGCCGATTCCCAGTCCGCCGTCTCCCATGGTGACGATGACCGTCAATTCCGGTCGGGCCATCTTGAGACCCGTGGCATATGTCAGGGCCCGGCCGTGCAGCCCGTGCATGGCGTGGGTATTGAAAAATGTATCGAACAGGCCGGAACAGCCAATATCGCTGACCACGACCACATCATTACCTTTGAGCCCCATGTTCACAAAGGCTCGATCGAGGGCTCTGGTAACCGTATCATGGGAACAACCCGGGCAGAAAACCGGTGGGCGGTTTTTATTCAGCAGGCTATCCATTGTGCACCGTCCTTTCTATCTGCGCCGGTGTGATCAATTTTCCGTTCATCTGGCCCATAAAGGTCAATTGTTTTCCCGGCAGAACCCTTTCGATTTCACGGATGTATTGCCCCAGGTTCATTTCTACGACCACGATTCGGTCGTATTTGTCTGCGATTTCATGTAGTTTCTTTTTCGGCACCGGCCAGAGCGTTTTCAGAGACAGGAGGGAAACCGGTTTGCCGGCGGCTTTCAATTGGCGCACAGCGGTTTTCGCTGCACGGGTGGTTACCCCATAGGTGATCAAGAGCGTGTCAGCATCCTCCGATGCGTCGTACGTGTAATGGGCAATCCCATCCGCCACCTGGCTGAGCTTGTCTCGGAGCCTTTCGATATTGGCTTCAATCTGGTCTGGATCCACAGTTATGTAACCGTTGGGGCCATGGGTCGATGACGTCTGTCGTGAAATAATGTCGCCGCCGATGGGTTCGAAGTAAGGGACTTGAATACCGTCCGGAGTTGCGAAGGGCAGGTAGTTGCTGCCGGCCGGGGAAGGGCGTCGGTCAACTATACCGGGATCGGCTAATGCGTCCAGGTCCACGCTTTCTCTGGTCATGGCGATTTCCTTGTTGGAGGCAATGAAAATCGGACAACGGTATGTTTCGGCCAGGTTGAAGGCATGCCGGGTGAGTTCATAACACTCCCGCGGATCGGCGGGCGCCAGGACGATGACCGGCAGGCCGCCGCTGTTACCCCAGCGCATAAACTGGATGTCCCCGTCTGCCCCCAAGGTCGCCGAGCCGGTGGAGGGCCCTAGGCGCTGAATGTTTACGATCACCAAGGGAATTTCGCTGCCGATGGCAAACGATATCTGTTCGCTATAGAGGCTGATGCCGGGCCCCGAGGTGGCGGTCATGACCTTCATGCCGGCCATGGAAGCCCCCAGACAATAACCAATGGAGGCAATTTCATCCTCGCCCTGCAGGCAGACACCCCCTTCAGGCGGCAGATATTTGAGCATGTTATTGAGAATGGTGGTGGCAGGTGTGATGGGATACCCGGCAAAAAAACGGCACCCGGAGGCCATGGCCCCCAGGGCAATAGCCTCATTACCCTCGATGAATGCAAGGTTCATGTGTACTCCATATATAATTTTAAATTTGATTAAATATAGATTGATGCGAAATACAAAATTCTATACGACACCCTTAAAAGCTCTGCAGCTAGAAAACCGAATCCTCCTTTTCGGCGATCATCCGGCTGAGACTTTCCAGTACATGCTGTTTCACTTCCGTGATATGGGCAGATAAGACTGCGCGCGCTCTTTCAATATTCCGCCGGGTCACGGCATCAAAAATGTCGCGGTGGGCCTTATCCACAGTATCCATAAAATTGACGAAGAGGACACTGCCCCGATATTTGAGGTATAGTAAATCGAATAGGTCCTTGAGGATCTTCTGCTGTACCGTGCATCCGGAAAGGGAAGCCAGGGTCAAGTGAAAATCCATATCCTTGAGCAGCCTTTCGTTAAGGTATACCCGGGACGAAGCGTTGCGATGCTCCTCGAGGGCCTGCTTGAGGTTACGTATGCCGGATTCATCTAAATTGTTGATGATTTTGGGCAGCAGCGAGAGTTCGAGCAACTCTCGCATTTCGTAAATTTCCTGAACCTCTTTGAGGCTGATCGGTTCAGTAAAATAACCGCGGTTCGGTTCCCGCCGAACAATGCCCTGGAACTCAAGCCACTTCAGCGCCTGAATAACCGGGGTGGGGCTCATGTCAAGACGCTTGGCCAGATCGGCGTACACAATTTTCTGGCCCGGTGCAATCTCATTGTGAAACAGCATGTTGCGAATACCATTAAAAGCCTTGAGGGTATGGTCCTCGCGACTGCTTTTTTTCGGTTTACGTGTGGTCATCAGAATCTCGAAATAATATGATTAGAAATTTGATTATATTAATGTTGGCGGTAAGTCAAGGACGCAATTTGGGGTAACATTACCAGATGTTGGGAGGCAAGCTTATTTCAGGCATCCTGGAGCAGGACGAACATTTTCTCGAAGCGACGCCCAATGCGCTTCATGTGGGCGGCTTTTTCAGCTTCGGTCCGGCCGGGGTATTTACGAAAGGCAATCAGAATGCCGCTCAAGGAAGAAAAAAGAGTATGGGCCAACAGGCGGGTATTGCTCTGATACCCCAATTTATCAAACATCAAGGTGAACTGGTCCAGCAGTTGCCGGGAAACCGAGTCCAATTTTTCAACCGACTCATTGCGTTTGTTTCCATACAGGGCGAAGTGGGTGATCATGCGCCACTGGGCTTCGTGTTCCATGTAATAGTCCAGAAAATAGCTGATGACCCTTTCCAGAGAGGGTGAGGCCGCGGTTGAAATTTGGCGTTCCAGTTTCTCAATGAAGCAGCGCGTGTCGCGGACAGCGATTTCCACAAACAGGGTTTCTTGGCTGTTGAAATAGGTATAAATGGAGGATTTGGCGATGCCGGCGGCGTTGGCAATCTCTGCCATGCTGACCCGGTCATAGGTTTTTTTGCCGAAGACTGCCCGGGCGGCCTCGATAATCAGCTCCCGCCTGGTTTCACGTTCCTGCGCTTTTAATTTAGAGAGGGTATCGTTTTTTCCCATCTGCCAGACCTGTTCGTTAAGGGGAACCGACAAGTAGCTTTAAAGTAGCATCTATAGATCAGATGGTCAACTGTTGGTTGACATCTCGACCGATGTTCGGTAATAGAACCGAAAGACGGATCCCGTCGCTAGCTAGATTGAACGGGTGAACTTAACAAGGAGTCATCCATGGACAGTCTCAATAGATTGAAGGCCGTGGCCGCCGATCCGGCGGGCTATGCCCAGCAATGGAAAGCAGAAAAGGGCGGTCAGGTTGTCGGGACCTTTTGCAGTTATGCTCCCGAAGAGCTAATCCTGGCTTCCGGAGCGCTGGGATATCGAATATTTGGGACCGACCTGAACATTTCCAGGGCAGACGCGCATATGCAGGCTTACAGCTGCAGCCTGGTAAGAGGTGCGCTGGAAGATGTATTGGCCGGGCAACTCGATTTCCTGGATGGCGTGGTATTTCCGCACACGTGTGACTCCATTCAGCGTCTGTCGGATATTTGGCGGATGAATATCAAAAGCGGTTTTCATTTGGATCTGGTCGGCCCGGTTAAATTGAACTCCGACAGCGCCCGTGAGTATATGACGGCGGCAATGGGTAGGTTCCTACAGCAACTCGAAACCAGTCTGGGGGGAACCATCCGTGCTGCGGATCTCGAATCGGCGGTGTCGCTAGGTAACCGGATTCGCAGCATTATGCAGCGCATATACACTGCCCGCATGGCCAGACCGGGTATATTGAAAGGGACGGATATGCACGCCATGGTCAAGGCTGCCATGGTTATGGATCGTAAAGATTTTGCAGCCCTGGCCGAGGACGTCGTGCAGCAGCTGGAAGTAATGCAGGTCGGTGAGGCCTTTAAAGGAAAACGCCTTGTCCTGTCCGGCGGGCTATGCAATATGCCCGATGTCCACGGCGCCATCGAAGATTCCGGCGGCGCCATCGTGGCCGATGATCTGTGTACCGGCCACCGGTTCTTCGAGGGTGCTATCGAACCCGGGGCAGACGCGCTGGCCGCCATTGCCAACCGTTACATCGACCGCAACGTATGCCCGGCCAAGCATGCCGGGATAAAAAGCCGGGGCGAAAACCTGGTGCGGACAGTTAAAGAGAGCAGGGCAGATGGGGTTATCTTCATCTATCTGAAGTTCTGTGACCCCCACGGGTTTGACTATCCCTACCTGAAACAGATGTTAGCGGATGAAAAGATCCCCTGCCTGCTGTATGAGATGGAGGAAAAGGATGCTGCCGGCGGGCAGTTTCGGACAAGGTGTGAAGCTTTTTTAGAGATGATATAACAATTAGGTTGATCGGCTGAAGATCGAATCCCGAAGAGGGAAGGTAAAACCGTCTTCCTTGGTTTTAAGACACTAATTTTTCGAGTGCAAAAAATGACTGCAGATAAAAATGTAATAGACCCGGAGAAAGAAAGAAGAAAAATCAAGTGCGTCAAGAAGATGAAAGACATCATGACCACTTATTATATCGAGGCCAAGACCACCGAACAGTCGGGGAAGAAAATTGCCTGGATTACCAGCGGCGGCCCGGTGGAACCGCTGATCGCCATGGATGTGATCCCGGTCTATCCGGAAAACCATGGGGCCATGATCGGGGCCAGCAAAATGGGCGTGGACCTGTGCGAAAAAGCTGAAGAGATGGGATACGCCAGCGATTTGTGCTCCTATGCCCGCGCCGACATTGCCTGTGCGACGGTAAACGGCGGTCCCATCGGAGGACTGCCCCGGCCGGATATGCTGGTTTGCTGCAACAATATCTGCGGGACCGTCCTCAAGTGGTACGAAGTACAGGCCCGTTATTTCGACGTACCGCTATTCATTCTGGATACGCCGATCAGCCACACCGATTTCAGTGACGAGGCGCGCCGGTATGTGCGGCGCCAGTTTGATGAATACATTGATTTTCTGGAAGAACATTGCGGACAAAAACTAGACCATGACCGCCTGGCCGAGATAGGCCGCCTTTCGATTGCCGGCCAGAAACTCTGGCAGTCCGTTTTGGACACCACCCGGCACAAGCCGGCCCCCATGAGTGCTTTCGATGCTTTTTTTCATTTGGCCCTCATCGTCACCCTGCGGGGCACGCAGACCGTTGTTGATTATTACACCGAGCTGCTGGCCGAGATGCAAGATCGTATTGCCCAGGGCATCAGTGCCGTGCCGGATGAAAACATCAGGCTCCTGTGGGACAACCTGCCGGTGTGGTTCCGCACGAAATGGCTTTCCGAAAAATTTGCCTCGCACGGGGCCTGCCTGGTCGCGGACACTTACACCTCAGCATGGTGCAGTTCCCTGAAATACCTCGATGAAAACGACTTTCTTGGATCCATGGCGGAAGGATACTCCCGCATCTATCTGAACATCGGGGTGGATGCCATGGCAGCGGAGGTGCTGCGAATGATCGACCATTACGATGCGGATGGCCTGGTGATGCACTCCAACCGCAGCTGCAAACCTTATTCACTGGGGCAGTACGACATCCAGAAAATCGTGCAGGCCGAAAGAGGCATCCCCGCCCTGATGATCGAGGCGGACATGACGGATGCCCGCAATTTTGCAGAAAGCCAGATCGAAACGCGCATCGATGCCTTTATGGAGGTCCTCAAGGCGAAGCTATAGAAGGGGTTTCAAAAACTCCCCTCGGGTTCAACCTTCAGCCTTCGCTGAAGCTATGGCTGATAAACTCTGTTTGGAAGCCTTGCCTGCCCGGCGTAGCTCGTAGAGCGAAGACGGGATCTTGAATCCGATTGAAGATTTTGCATCCCCCTTCCAACCTGTTTGTGAAGGAGCAACTATGTTGAAAATGAACAGAACTTGCAGCGATCGGTCGGTTTCTGGGCTCGTGGTTGGCCTGATGGTGCTTTTCCTTTCCCTGGCCGGGAACGTCTACGCCCAGACAGACACCAATGAAGCCCTCTACAAGCAGCTTTCGGGGATTGCCTTCAGTGCCGAAGGCGATCTCTCTCTCTTCGAAAAGCTGAATAAAACTGCACGTGATCAGGATTGGGCCGCAGGTACGGAAACCCAATTTGTGGGGAACCTGCGCATCATCAAAAGTGTGCAGACTCCCGCGGACGAAAACCGTGCACGGGTTTATCTGCTGCGCAAGTTGAGCGGTGAGCTCTATATCCTGTCCGTGCCGGCCGATCCCGCAGCCCGGACTGAGGCATCCGATTCATTCTACGCCGGTTTGGACGGAATTTCAGGCAGCAAAATGGTATTCAATGTCAAGAGCCTGAACGCCAACATAAACGGTACTACCTATCCATTGGCTACCTTCACTGCTAAACCCACCCAGATGAAGTTGGACAAGATTTTCAAAATTTGCATTATTCTGATGCTGTTCTTCGTCATGGTCGGCATGGGCATGACTTTGACCTTCAAGGACTTTGCCCTGGTTTTCACCAAACCGCGGGGCATCATCCTGGGGGAGATACTCCAGTTCGGCTTCATGCCCTTTCTGGCCATGTGTGTAGGGCGCCTCTTCGGATTCTATGAACAATATCCTTTTATCTTCGTTGGGATGATTCTGATCACAGCAACCCCCGGTGGGGTTACTTCGAATCTGATGACGTACTACGCCAAGGGAGACCTGGCGCTTTCTATTTCCCTCACCTCTTTTTCGACGGTCATGTCCATCGTCTTCACGCCGTTGTTGCTGGCGTTCTATTGCGCGGGTATGCCGGAGATCGCCATTCCGGTGAAGCTCGTTGTCCAGACGATCTTAATCCTCGTCATCATCCCCCTGGTAGTCGGTATGGCCATTCGGGGCAAATGGCAAACCTTTGCCGAAAAAGCCACACCTTTTCTTTCGGCCCTTGGGATCATTGCGCTCCTCATTTTGATCGTAGCGGGCGTATTGAGTAATCTGGATGCCTTTGCCGACACGGATCGGCAGGGGGTGAAATTCTATACAACGATATTTTTGTTGACCATGTTGGGTATGCTGTTTGGACTTGGGTTTTCCAAGTTGGTTGGTATCAACAACTATCAGACCCGGGCTATATCCCTTGAGACCGGCCTGCGCAACAGTGCCCTGGCTATGACCATCGCCTTGTTGATTCAGGACTCCATGGGCGATTTTTACAGCAGCATGTTCATCACCTCCGGCATGTTTGGATTGATTATGTACCTGGCCGGCATAATATCGATATTTATCTACAAACCGCTGCTACCGGTTGCGACCGGTGAGACCGTTCATCAGGAATAGGAAGGCTATGCTTACGGTAGGAATTGATGTGGGCTCGATCAGCGCCAAGGCCGCTGTTGTCGAGAATGGCAATCTGCTGGCAGGCACAGTGATCCTGACGGGTTACAATGCCAAAAGTGCCGGCAAAAAAGTCTTTAAAATCCTTCTGGGGAATCTGGGAATTAAACCCGAGGTGGTCGACCGGATTGTGGCCACCGGGTATGGCCGCAAGAGCGTCGATTTTGCGGATAAAGCCGTCACAGAGATTACCTGTCACGCCGCCGGGGCCCATTTCCAGGATCCATCCGTCCGTTCGGTGATCGACATCGGCGGTCAGGACAGCAAAGCCATTTCTCTGGACAGCGAGGGGCGGGTCAACGATTTTGCCATGAACGACAAGTGTGCCGCCGGCACCGGTCGCTTCTTGGAAGTCATGGCCCGGGCGCTGGAGGTTGACCTAGATGCTTTCGGGGACATGTCTCTGAAAGCCGATGCACCAGCTGCCATCAGCAGCTTATGTACCGTATTTGCTGAATCGGAAGTCATTTCCCTGATTGCCCGCGGGGAAAAGCGGGAGAATATCATTGCGGGGATTCACGAGTCCATCGGATCACGGGTCCTGGCCATGGCGAAAAGGGTGGGTGTGGCCGAGCCGGTGATGATGACCGGCGGGGTGGCCAAGAATATCGGCGTGGTCAAGGCCCTTGAAAATCGGGCTGGGGTTGTCATCCAGGTGTCGCCCAATGCCCAGATCAACGGGGCGATCGGGGCGGCATTACTCGCTGCAAACGACTCATAGAAGCCTGTTCAGAAAAGTCCTTTGGCCCAATCTCGGCGTTGGATCTGAGATTGGCGAGTGAATCGCCTCCGTAGGGAATACTACTAATTGTAGAGCGGACCAAATCCTCAAAATACGATCTGGAATTACCACGATAGGTATTGGCTCGCTGGCACCTCCGACTTGAATTCCAGATCCGCTTTGACCTCGGGCCAAAATTCAGTTCTGAACTGGCTTCTGCGCTATTATTAACTACCGCCTCCGCGTTTAAGTTGGCAACTGACCTGCCATTTGAAACTGCTGCTATACTACCATACTGGCTTATCCCTCAGGTTTGGCCTTAATGAAGTGCTTTCCAAAATCTCGCAGGAATACCCTCAATTTCAGTGTCCTGAGAAAACAGTCGAGACGGAAGAAGCACCATTTCAGGCGGCGTATTTCTTCTTTACCGGGGGTTTTAAAGCTGCAGAAGGTGGTGATACAGACCTCCGGCATGACCGTGCCGGGGAAAATGCAGGGCCCGGTTCCATTCTCTAGAAAAATACAGTTCGCCGCATAGAAAGCCGACTCGTTTTCAAGGCAGGCGACTGTTCTTTCAGCTATTTCCGGCATTCTGTTCAGGATATAGACAAAATCCGGGTAATCCAGCACGGCGTTGAGATCGATGTTGCGGCAGCAAATCCCCTGGCAGTTGGTATGGCAGAATGCAAAGGCATCCGCGGCGGACACATTTAGATCTGCCTCGGCCGCCTGGATAAGGTCACAAAGATCGTCAAGTACAGCTTTGTCCCCTGGAGCCAAATGGCGCAGCGTTTCGCGCGCTCGTTTGAAAAGAGAGCCAAGTGCCATGGATCGTTATTCTTCAGAGGTTATCGCAGCAGTCGTCTACAAATCCGCCCGACGACTGGCCCTCAGGCGGTCCTTCTGCGAAGCCAAAAGCAACTTCAAGAGGCCACCGGGCCCTATGACCTTCCTTTTCCAGGCCAGGCCGAGCATCGACGTGGCCGTGTTCAAGGGCACACGCGGCTGGGCGGGTACCGGTTTGCGTTCCAGGGCCAGTGCACCAGTAGCGCAGGTAGAGACGCACAGGCCGCAGCCGATGCAGCGGCCGATATCCAACCGGGCCCGATCTTCCCCAATCTCGATGGCATCCACCTGGCATCTGGCCGCACAGACTCCGCAGCCGTTGCACTGGGCGGCATCGAAACAGGCGATGAAAGGGGCTGCCACCAATTCGGCCGGCTGGGAATAGCGCTTCAGGTTTCTGAGTACCCCGCAACAGCAGCCGCAGCAGCAGCATATCCAGGAAATATCCCTGCCGTTGCTGGCCTGCAGAACAAGGCCGCTTTTATCTGCCTGCTTGAGGATATCCAGTACTTCGGTTCGGCTGGCCCGACGGCCCGCCCCGGTTTCAATATAGTAGGAATCAGCCGCCCCGAAAGAGATGCACGCTTCCAGCGGGCGGTCGCAGCCTTTACCCTGCATCTGCTGCTCTTTACGGCAAATACAGGGTGTCACCACAAAGCTGTCTTTCTGCTCCAATAAGAAAGTCGCCGATTCATGCGGGAGAATTTTGAGCCCGGTCTCTATACTCCGGCCGACAGGAATGGTGCGCATCTGGGGAGAAGCCTGCCAGGCGCCGCTATCGAACAGGTGGGGCAGATATTCTTCCATATCCGTTACCAGACCCGGATCGAGCCGCTCGACCTGGTACTCCCAGATTCCGACGACAAACTGGGCGGCCATGTAGCGCGGTGGCGGCGAAGACTTGAAAATAAGTCCTTTTTGCGCCATTTCCGCCAACATCCCGGCCGCTTTTTTCACCGACAGATCACTCCGCAGGGCAATGACTGGAGCGGTCTCGGCAATCAGGGTCAGGTGACAGGCGAGTCGGGCCTGTTCGGGAGAAAATAGCCGTCTCAAGATCCTCAACTCAACCCCGCTGTCTGTAGAAGGAAAACCGCCCGGGAGAGAATCGAGGTGTTGGGCCAATAGGATGTATATATCTGCGTCCATACCTATTTTGGCCTTATCATAAACCAGAAAGGGTGTAAATTTGTCTCGCGGGACGATAGCGTATTTAAACAAAGGGTATAACTTTGCACCGGCGGCAGGGAGCGTGCGGAGATGGCGGCGAAGGAACTCAATCCTCCAGCATCACTATCTTTTTGGGCTTTATGTTGTATTTCTTAATGCGATACTGGAGAGTAGAACGGGGAACCCCCAAAAGCCGGGCCGCTCCGTTCGTCCCACCGATGACGCCCCGGCACTTGAGCAGGGCCTGTTCAATGGAGCGACGTTCGGTCTCTGCCAGTGTGAGAACGTTGGCGTCACTTGCCTTCGAGGATTGTTTTTCCAGGTCTATTATTTTTTCAATATCACCGATATAAATTCTTTCGTTAGGTTTAAGAATGATCATCCGCTTCACAAGATTTTTCAATTCCCTGACATTCCCCGGCCAATGATAGGTAGCCAACAGGTCAAGTGCTGACTGGCTGTAAGTTGGCGGTTGCTGACGGATTTGCTCAGCTTCTGATTTATTGATCTGTTCGATTAGCAAGGGGATATCTTTTTTGCGCTCACGTAGCGCAGGTACATGGATGCGAATGATATTCAATCGGTAATAAAGATCTTTTCTCAACTTGCCTTCTTGGATGCTTTTTTCAGGGTCCCGGTTAGTGGCGGCAATCAGCCGGAAGTTGACATCTATAGGTTGATTGTCGCCAACACGTTCAAAACGTCGTTCCTGCAACACCTGCAGTAGCTTGGCCTGCAAGCCAGCTGGTAATTCGCCAACCTCATCAAGGAAAACCGTGCCTTTATCACCCATTTCAAACCGACCGATCCTTTGAGAATTGGCTCCGGTGAACGCCCCTTTGGCATGGCCAAATAACTCGCTCTCAAACAGGGTCGAAGGAATGGCCGGGCAGTTTACCTTTATGAACATATGCCTTTTCCGGGAACTGGCGTGATGTATGTATCGCGCCAAATAGTCTTTGCCGGTTCCGGTTTCCCCGGTAATTAAAACCGGCGCATCGATGGTTGCCACCCTCTTAACCAAGTCCATAATTTCGGACATCTCAGGGGACACATGATAAAAATTTTCCGGTGCATATTCATCAAGGGTGCCAATCAGAAACTGTTTTTCTATTTCAAGATGTTGTTTTTCATCCCTTAAACGTTTGTAGGCAACTAGATTGTCCACCGCAATTGCGACCTGCTTAGACACTTCACCCAGCAAATTCGATAATTCCGACAAGTGGTCCGGGGGGATTTTGAATGAGAAGTGAAGCGTTCCCAGTATCTTTTTGCGAACGATCAGCGGAAAGGCCATTGTTGAGGTCAACCCGGCTTTAATCAACTGCTCGATAATTGGTAAACTGGAATATTGGGTCAAATCATCGATAATAATCGGGGTTCTAGACTGAATAGCCATCTTGGCAATGGAGCCTTTCAAAGGGCGTTTTTCAAGATTTTCGATCGAATTGCGACCAACGCCATTGACTTTAGTGAAATACTGCAGTGATTGCCGCTTTTTATTATAAAGATTGATACTTAAGCGGTCGAAGGGGAAGTGTTTGCTTAGCTCTGCAGTAAGTGCATCAAAAAAGCCCTGGTTGGTCTTATTGGCAATTACGGCATTGGTAATTTCAAGTAATATTTGATGCCGGGTGGCAAGATTCCATCGCATTGCAATAGCCTTCTATACGGCAGGGTTGGTGAAAAATGATTCCGACCGGATGCCTCACAATTGACTGAACAAATTTTTGCCTATCATGTAAAGCCACACCCGTAAAGCCCAATATTGGGCGCATTGACCAATATTGGGCCCTAAAAGCTTCCGCCGGCGTTTTTATTTTAGCCTGTATTTTGTTTTAATTCGGTATGTTAAAATTAAATACCAGGTTGGCACCTTCCATGCAGTTACCAGTAGAAAATTAGAGCGGGGGGTTTATATTGAAATACCATTTGAGGTATCACAAAGGCCTGAAGCCAATCCAGATACCCCAAAAGGCCAATGTAAAGGTTCTGCAACCGGCGACTGTTACCGCCCCGGAATCGCTTTCCAACATGTTTGATAGGGCATTAGAGGACGCCCAGTTTGTTGGGCAATTGAGAAAAAACAATCCTTCAAGTATTGCCATAGCTATGCCAGATGACCTCCAATCGGTTTCGGCAAGGGCGCTTTTGCCAAATATCATAGAGCAGTTATTCCAAGCACTGCCACACATAGAATCACCTTATGTGACAATCATCATCGCAAGTGGCCTTAAAACACCCCCGGACCGGGACACAATCGATAAGATTCTTTCATCAAATATTGTTCGCAGTTGTAATGTTGTCGTCCATGCTGCCGAAGACGCACGGATGAAGGATTTTGGTACAACTCTCCAGGGAACCCCGGTGAGAATCAACGCTGCATTTGGGGAGGCGGATTTTAAAATTGTCATCGGCCTGGTCCAACCGCACCAGTTTTTTGGTTTTACCGGCGGCGCAAAGGACGCCGTGATCGGATGTGCATCAGCTGAGAGCATCCAGCACAACCACCGTCTGATCAACAAAATACCTACCCATGCATGGAAACTTGAGGAAAACCCGATGCGGAAAGATCTCGATGAGGCCGGTCGGAGGGTTGGAATCGATTTTGCGGTCAATGTTGTCCTGAATACCGATACAGAGGTAGTACGCGTCCTGGCCGGCCATCCGGAATCTGTCATTCAGCAAGGTGCTGCAACCTGTGCGGCAGTATACGGTATCGAACTTGACAGAAAGTTTGACATCATTTTGGCGTCCTGCGCGTATTCCCCCAAGGATATCAGCATCTATCAGGCCTCAAAAAGCTTCCACCTTGTTTCCCAGGCGATAAAGCCAGGCGGCAAAATCTTACTTCTGACCGCCTTCCAGGAAGACTTAGGAGAAAATCTATATTTCGACTATATTTGCCCATTTGCCGAACCGGAAAAGGTCAGTAAGGATTTTATGCGTTTTGGGTACACTATGGGGGCGCGCATGGCCGACGTATTTGGGGGGATGCTGGCGGCATACAAAGACGACGATTTGCGTGATCTGGACAATGGCTTCATGGGGCATTGCCATTTGAGAGCTACGGAGCCTTCAACCATTATGGAAGAATGGGTGGATGAATTTGAGGGTACACCGCAAGTAGCCGTCATACCTCAAGCAACAACCACTTATTTTTATTAGCAAGTTATGCTCAATTCGGTGTTGTTCGAAAGTCTATATTTAAATCTAACAACCATAGCATCGGGCGGTGGTCTACTGCCTACTTTTAAATTTCAATGAGGAGGGAAGTAAATGATTCAATTTTTAATTCACGAAAAGGACGACAGTGTAGGAGTCGCTACCGTCGAAATCAAAGCCGGCGAAACGGCCCGGGGGTTGTACATGGACTCCCAGGAACCGGTCGAAGTAAAAACGCTGGACGATATTCCTTTGGGTCACAAAATTGCCATGATCGACCACCAGGTTGGCGGCTCAGTAATCAAATACGGCGCTGATATCGGCAAGGTCGTAGGAGACGTCAAAGCAGGTGGCCACGTCCACACCCAGAATCTGAAGACAAGGAGGTGGTAACCATGAGCAATCCCAAAGTAATGGCCTACAGACGCGAGAACGGGCGGGTTGGTATCCGCAACCACGTAATCATATTGCCACTGGATGATTTGAGCAACTCGGCCTGTGAAAAAGTCGCCTTCAATACCAAGGGGTGCAAAGCCTTGCCGCATGCTTACGGCCGCCTTCAGTTTGGAGAGGACCTGGCGTTGTTTTTTAGAACCCTCATCGGCACCGGAGCCAATCCCAACGTGGCGGCAGTCGTGGTTATCGGGATCGAGCCGGAGTGGACCAATATCATTGTGGACGGCATTGCCAAGACCGGAAAGCCGGTCACCGGATTTTCCATAGAACGTTATGGCGAAATAAAAACGGTCGAAATGGCCAGTTGGAAAGCCAAGGAGTACATGCACTGGGCCAGTGAGCTCCAGCGCGAAGAGTGTGACCTGAGTGAAATCTGGGTGTCCACCAAATGCGGTGAATCCGATACGACTTCCGGGCTGGCATCCAATCCCACGGTGGGCAATGCCTTTGACAAACTGGTGGATATGGGCGCCACCTGCAGCTTCGGAGAAACCAGTGAAATCACCGGCGGTGAGATGATTGTCAAAGAAAGAGCCGCGACCCCCGAAGCAGCCGAACAGTTTATGGCTCTTTTTGATCGTTATGCCGCGATGATCGACCGCAATAAAACCGATGATCTTTCCGGCAGCCAGCCGACCAAGGGCAACATCGCCGGCGGGCTGACCACCATCGAAGAAAAAGCGATGGGCAACATTCAGAAAATCGGAAAAAAATGCAAATATGTCGGCGCCTTGGACAAGGCCGTCGAACCAACCGGGCCGGGTTTGTGGTACATGGACTCTTCGAGCGCAGCAGCCGAAGCGGTTACGCTATGGGCGGCGGCCGGCTTCGTGGCCCATTTCTTTCCCACCGGCCAGGGTAACATCATCGGCAATCCCATTGAACCGGTAATCAAGCTGACGGCCAATCCGCGCACGGCCGGCGATATGTCCGAGCACATCGACTACGATTGTTCTGCTATTTTGCGCGGCGAAATGACTCTGGATGAGTCCGGCGACATTCTGCTTGAGATGCTGGTCCGAACATGCAACGGCCGATTGACGGCACAGGAAGTTCTTGGCCATGAGGAGTTTGTTCTGACCAAACTCTACGAAAGCGCATAGATCAAGGACTCGTGATGGAAACATTAACTATCCAAGATTTTCTTCCGGCTCCCGGAACCGATTGTGGTGCCGGGACGGAATGGACTTGGAAAAAGAGGCATCCTTTCTGCCCCGGCTTATCCAAAACGGGGCAGAGGACTGTGTTGAGATATTCACAGGCGCCGGTCAATAAATGAGTCCAAAGCGGAGGTAAAACGCCATGGAAAAACAACAGGACACCAATGAAAACGGCAAGGAGGGTAGAGGCGCGCTAAAAATCTGTTTTGTTCTTTTTGCCATATACTTCATCAACGTGCTTGTTGGTAAAGTGAACATCTCATATGGCTTGAATTTAATACACTTGGGAAATGTTGCCGAGTTTCTCATGCTGTTCTCGGCTGCAGTTTTTTTAATCGTCGCGGCCTTAAAGTCTGAGGCCGCTGAAAAGTGATCTTCAACCAAGACAATAGGAGGCAGTAGAATGGAACATGATGAAAAGAAAAGCTCAGGTCTGAAAAGTGTAGAACGGCGCCGTTTTATGGAAATGACGACCAAATTCGGGTTCACAGCTGCCACGGTCGCCCTGTTCAGTGGCGCGCTTGGCTCCAAAGAGGCCAGCGCGGCCATGGGCAAGGAAGAGATGCGACGCAAGAAGACGGCCAAATACAAAATGAATATCGCCACCGCCTACATCATCGGGGCATCTCGCAGCTATCCCATTATGCAGCTGGACATGAAAGAAAATATCCAAAACTGCACCAATGGCGAGGTATATGTCAAACTGGCGCCGGGCGGCCAGTTGGGCGCCGGCTCGGCCCTGGCCCAAAAGGTCCAGGCCGGCACGATACAGGCGGCCCAGCACTCCATTTCCAATTTCGCGCCCTTTGCCCCCGTGGCGGATATGATCAATATCCCCTATTGGTGCGGTGAGAATCAAAAATTCGTTAACCTGGTCACTTCCGATGCCTGGCGTAATGAGGTGCATGCCAAGGTGGCCAAGAAGGGCTTCAAAGTTCTATGGTATGTGGTCATCGATCCGCGCGTGGTAGCCACCCGCAAAGGCGTTGCCGGGCCAATCAAAACGCCCGAGCAGATGAAAGGGATCAAGTTTCGCGTACCCGGATCCAAGATTCTGGCGCAGTTTTATCAGCTGCTGGGTGCCAACCCCACCCCCGTGGCCTGGGGCGAAACCTCTTCAGCCATCAAACAGGGTGTGGCCGATGCCCTGGATCCTTCCGTTGAAGCCCTACATGTCTTCGGTTTCAAAGACGTTCTGGACTGGGTCACATTCAATGGAGCCGTGCCCGACAGCCAGGTTTACTCATGCAATCTCGAATGGTTCGAAAGTCTGCCAAAGAAAGTTCAAGAGGGCATCGACTTTGCCAGTGAAATCACCATGCAGCAGAATCTGGCCAAAGTGCCGGCTGCCCGCGCCTATGCCATGGCCGAACTGGCCGCGGCCGGCGTAAAGTTTTATGTGCCGACCGCCAGTGAAAAGAGACAGTGGGTTGAAGCGGCCGGCGCCCAATTGCCCGCCTGGGATAAATTCAAAAAGGAACTGGCCGGGTCTTTGAACAAATTTGATATGTTTCAAGAAGCGGCTAATACCATGGGCCGATTCTACGTGCATGATGTCAAAGCATAGTATTTAACCAAGGGCGGCGCCGGTTGCGTTGACGGTGCCGCCTTGTTTGACAACTGAAAAATTGCGCGAAAAAAGAGGATGTATCGCATGACAATCCGAAATTTCCTTCATCAACTGGACGAAAACGCCGAACGGTGGCTGCTGCTGCCGCTGTATGCCCTGATCGTCGTTACCATCTTTATGGAAGTATTCAGAAGATTTGCACTTAGCTACTCTTCCATCTGGGCGGAAGAAATGGCCCGCTACGCCTTTATTTATGTTTCCTGGATCGGTGCCTCGGCTGCCATCAAGGAACGGGCTCACATCCGCATTGACTTGATTCTACCGGTTGTTGGCAACCGCGCACGGGCCGTGATCATGATTTTAGGTGATCTGTTTACCATTGTGCTGGCGGTTCTCGCCTTCTGGTGGTCGCTTGAGTCTGTTTTGGTATCCCTGAAATTCGGATCGGTGACGCATGGCCTGCGCATCAGTCTGGCCTGGTTTTTGGCGGCGGTACCGCTCGGATTTGCCATGATGATCGTGCGGCTGATTCAGTCCATCATTCGAGATGTCTCCGACCTCAAAGCCGGACGGCCCATATTCGAAGGCAAAAAACTTTTCGATTAGGAGTCTGCATATGCTTCAGCAATACTTAATGCAACAGGAAGAAGTCATTCTCGGGTGGGGATTTTTTATTCCTTTGATAGTGATGGTCGTCCTGATATTACTGGCCGTCCGCATCTGGGTTGTCATCGGCATCGGTTCCTTTGCCATGCTGCTATTGACGGATGTTCTGCCCCCTACGCTGCTGGGAGAAGCCCTGTTCGACGGCATCGATTCATTCGCGTTAATTGCAGTGCCGTTGTTTATTCTTACCGGAGATATTCTCGTTAGAACCGGTTTGTCCAGCAAGCTGCTGGACGTGGCCGAAGCCACTATGGGCGCCCGCCGGTCCGGATTGGGGACTTCGACCGTGCTGGGATGCGGGTTTTTTGCCTGTATCAGCGGCTCCGATGCGGCCGACGCGGCTGCCATCGGCAGAATCACCATTGACCGCCTGGAGGCCAAAGGCTATCCCAAAGCTTATGCCTGTGCGCTGGTGGCGGCCGGAGCATGCACTGGAATTTTAATTCCGCCCTCGATTTCTTACATCATCATCGGACTGGTGCTGGGTGTCAGCGCATCGACCCTTTTTCTGGCCGCAGCAATACCCGGCGTGCTGATCTTGGTTTCCATCATGGCGGCCAATGCCGTGGTAAACAGTATGCGCGGATACGAGGACAGCAAGGCCGGATTCGATTTTAACTACTGGCTCAAATCTGTTTACGAGGGGCGTTTTGCACTGCTCATACCCGTGATCATTCTGGGCGGTATCTACTCGGGTATTTTTACACCCACAGAAAGTGCCGCGGTGGCGGCCCTTTCCGCCATCATTATCGGGTTTTTTCAGGGAACGCTGAAAGTCAAAGATATACCAAAAATTTTAGAGACCTCGGCCAAGGTAAGCGGGGTGATCGTGCCCATTATCGCCATGAGCCTGCCACTGGCCCAAACCCTGGCCAGCCTGCAAGTCCCCCAGGCATTTGTGGGTTTCATGACGTCCATGACCAGCAATCCCTATCTGATTATTCTGATCATGATTGCCATTTTAATGATCGCCGGTTGTGTCATGGAAACGACACCGAATATCGTCATCCTGGCGCCGCTGCTGCTGCCGCTGGCTCAGGAAATAGGGATGCATGAAGTTCATTTTTGTATTTTCATGGTAACCGCCTTGGGTATCGGATTCATTACCCCGCCGTTGGGTTTGAACCTGTTCGTGGTCTCAGGGGTAACCCAGACACCGATTATATCCATTTCAAGATACGTCTTTCCCTTTGTGTTTAGCATGCTCATCATTGCGCTTTTAATAGGTTATGTCCCATGGATTTCACTTTGGTTGGTTAACTGAGATATTACGCATGAAAACTGGCTTGACGTGAAATGCACCGCATCACACGAGAGCCCTTTAAGGAAACCGGGATAGTTAAGTAAGTTCGCAAATATAAACGTATACAGTCGTCGTGCGCCGCTGATTTCAAAATAAATCCGGCTGTGGTTGGGCTATGCTGTTGAGAACCTAAACGACATCTGCAAGTAAACCTGCCTTCCCCAGGAAGGATGCAAAACCACCCATAAACAACTTAAATTAGGAGAACCCCAATGAGTGTCGAATACCTGAAAAAGGCAACCAAAACCCCTGAAACCGATGAAACCCAAACCCGTGAAATCGTTGTGGGCATGCTGGAGGATATCAAGGAAAACGGCGAAGCGGCTGTAAAAAAGTATGCTGAAAAACTCGACAGCTGGACCGGCGATTTCATTATCACCCAGGCTGATATTGATAAGGCGGGGGACAGCCTGGACCAGCGGACGAAAGACGATATTCAGTTTGCCTATGAACAGGTATACAATTTTGCCATAAAGCAGCGGGACAGCATGCTCGAATTTGAAACAGAATTGCATCCGGGTGTTATTGCCGGCCAGAAACTGATCCCGGTAAATGTGGCGGGATGCTATGTTCCCGGAGGACGCTTTGCCCATGCGGCATCGGCGCTGATGAGCATTGCCACGGCCAAGGCAGCCGGGGTTCCCTACGTTGTCGCCTGCTCGCCTTCCCATCACGGGGGCGGAATTCATCCTTCCATTCTCTATGCCATGTCGGTGGCCAAACCGGACATGATCTTGACCTTGGGAGGCGTACAGGCCATTGCCGCCATGGCTTATGGGCTCTTTACCGGGAAACCGGCGGACATCCTGGTGGGGCCCGGGAACAAATTCGTGGCCGAGGCCAAGCGTATTCTCTATGGGGAAGTGGGAATCGATGTGTTTGCGGGGCCGTCGGAAATCCTTGTCATCGCTGACGAGACAGCTGACCCTGACATTGTCGCGTTCGATCTGGTGGGTCAGGCAGAGCACGGCTACGATTCACCCGCGGTATTGATTTCGACCTCAAAGACGCTTGCCGAAGAGGTAATCAAGAGAGTTCCCGAGGTCATCGCTGACTTGCCGGATCCTGAGGTGTCCGAGGCATCCTGGCGCGATTATGGGGAAGTAATCGTGACTTCAAATAGAGAGGAAGCCGTCAAAGTGAGCGATGAATACGCATCGGAGCACTTGGAAATTCAGGCTGCAGATCTCGACTGGTGGTTGGATACACTGACCAATTACGGCTCCCTCTTTCTGGGTGAAGAATGCACAGTGGCTTATGGCGATAAGACTTCCGGCCCCAATCATATCCTGCCCACCAAGAAAGCGGCGCGGTACTCCGGTGGGTTGAGTGCTGGCAAGTTTATTAAAACCGTCACCTACCAGCGTTTGACCAGAGAAGCAAACAGGCAAATTGGGTGTGTTTCTGCGCGGATTTCCCGTTTGGAAGGCATGGAGGCCCATGCGCGCACATCAGATGTGCGTCTGGCCAAGTATTTCCCGGATGAGAAATTTGATTTGGGAGAAACCAAATGAGCATAATCGATGAACTGTTTGATCTGAAGGGACGGGTCGCCTTGGTAACGGGGGGCAGTTCCGGTATTGGGCGGGCTATGGCCTCTTACCTCGCCCGGGCCGGCGCGGCGGTCGTACACGCCGCGCTTCCCCATGAGGAAGAAGAGCTCAAAGCTGCGGTGGTCGACGTTGAATCCGTGGGTTTGCGTGCCGCCTATGTGACCTGCGATGTCAGCCAACTCGAGACACTGCCTGCCGTGGCGAAGAACGCCGCCGCATGTTTCGGCTCGCCCGATATCCTTGTCAATGCCGCCGGTGTCAACCTTAGGGAGCCATGGGATAAGGTGTCCCCCGAGTCCTGGAGTAAAACCCTTGACATCAACTTGACGGCACCGTTCTTTCTGGCGCGTCTTATGGTGCCTGCCATGCAAGCGAATGGGTGGGGAAAAATCATCAATATCGCTTCTCTGCAGTCGTTGCGTGCATTTCCCAACAGTATGCCCTACGGTGCTTCTAAGGGAGGGGTGATGCAACTCACGCGTGCCATGGCGGAAGCGTGGTCTCAGGACCAAAGTGGCATTACCTGCAACGCCATTGGACCGGGCTTTTTCAAGACCGGGCTCACTTCTCCTCTCTACGATGACCAGAAGGTCATCGAGGCTCTGTCGCGCCAGACCATCATTGGACGTAACGGGGAACTATCGGACTTGGCGGGTGTCACGCTGTTCCTGGCCTCACATGCGTCGGATTACATTACCGGTCAAACCATTTTCTTAGACGGGGGCTGGACTGCCAAATAGGATACGTTTTCACAGAAAAGGTTGCTTCGGAGAGCGGGCAACAAGGAAAGTTGTCAATTGTAGGCATCGATCAACTGATTTCACCGATTGAGATTTTGCCCAAGGTGCCCCTAAAGATACCTGACCGTTGATAAACGGCTACGATACGCTTATTGCCAAATGGCGGGGCGCTCGTTTGATTCAAAAGAATGGTTGGCGGACAATGTATCCCACTCACAAACCCCTAAATTGAGGTTGCAAGGTTCGCTGGCTGATAGGATGTTAAGTATGAAAGCATTGGTTTACACGGCAACAAATGAAGTCATTTACAGGGAGGAACCCGACCCGACCCCCGGGACCGGGGAAGAATTGGTGAAAGTGGCGGCGTCCGGCATCTGCGGGTCGGACATGCACGCTTATCACGGCAAGGACCCCCGTCGTGTCCCACCGCTGATTCTAGGTCATGAGGTTGCCGGCACCATCGTTTCCGGAGCGGAGGAGGGCAAACAGGTGGTAATCAACCCCTTGATCACCTGCGGGCGCTGCTCGCTATGTGATACCGGCAGGTCGAACCTGTGCGCCAGCCGGGAACTGATTGGAATGCGGCTGGCCGGCGCCTATGCTGAACTAGTGACAATTCCTGCGACCAATCTAATATCCATGCCTGAAGGCCTGAACTTTGTCCATGCGTCACTTACTGAGCCAACCGCGACAGCACTCCACGCTTTGAATCTGGCAATGCAGGCTTCCCAGCGCCCTCTGGCGGAACTCCGCACTTTGGTTATCGGTGGCGGCGCGGTGGGACTTCTGGCAGCATTGCTGCTGAAAGGGTACGGCTGCAGGCGATTGGTCGTGTCGGAACCCCACAGCATGCGTCGCCAATCGGTTGCCCGCCACGTTGGATGTCAAGTCTACGACCCCATCAACGACCCACCTATAGATACCGAAACCTATGACCTTGTGATCGATGCGGTGGGCGGCGGGGTTACCCGTAAAACCGCTATGACCGCGGTGAAGCCAGGGGGCATTTTCATACACATCGGTCTTATGGATTCCAATGGGGAATTGGACATTCGAAAATTAACCCTATTTGAAGTATCACTGATCGGTGTTTATTGCTATACCGCTGCCGATCTGCGGGCTGCCGTACAGGCCATCTCGGACGGCATGCTCGGGGATTTGACTTGGGTGGAGACACGACCGCTGGCCGATGGTGCCCAGGCGTTCGACGACCTTCACAATGGACGTAGCGCAGCCGCTAAAATCGTTCTTATCCCCTGAATATACAATTAAGTGTTTAACTCGGCAAAAGGATGCATTGCTTGGGTGAAACAAGGATAAGTCTTGCGCAGTTGCATGGTATGTTGGTTGATGCCCTATGCGCCCATGGTGCCGATGCCGACAAGGCTGACCTTGTCGCCAAAGCCTTGGTTGCAGCCGAAGCGGACGGTCTTCCCGGTCACGGTTTATCACGACTGGCGTCATATTGTGCTCAATTAGCAAGTGGTAAGATTGATGGGCAAGCCGCGCCCACCGCAAGTCAGGTTGCTGATGCCGCAATCATTGTCGATGCAAAATATGGATTCGCTTATCCGGCCATAGATTTGGCGATTGAGAAACTGGTGGCTTTTACGCCGAAAACCGGGATCGCCCTGGCTGCGATTACCCATTCCCACCATTGTGGTGCGGCTGGCTATCATGTTGAGGCTCTGGCGAGGCATGGCTTGGTCGGATTGATGTTTGCCAACACGCCCAAAGCAATCGCCCCATGGGGTGGCACAAAGGGCGTGTTTGGCACGAACCCCATCGCTTTTGCCGCACCACGAATGCAAAAAGAGCCATTGGTGATCGACTTGTCACTGAGTAAGGTTGCCAGGGGGAAAATTCTGGTTGCCCAGCAAGAGGGGCAGTCAATTCCCGGGGATTGGGCCCTGGACCCCAGCGGAAAGCCAACTAAAGACCCTGGTGCGGCCTTGTCAGGGACTATGCTGCCCATTGGTGAGGCCAAAGGTACGGCACTGGCACTTATGGTGGAAATATTGGCTGCAGTGTTGACGGCATCAAGGTTTGGTTCTGAAGCCAGCTCTTTTTTCTCCGCCGACGGCTCCCCTCCTGGCGTGGGCCAATTGCTGATAGCCATTTCGCCCGATCCTGTATCTAATAATCACTTCGCAACAAGACTTGAGGACCTGGTTGAGGATATATTGAGTCAAAGGAATACACGGTTGCCAGGTGATCGCCGCTTGAGATTCAGAAAGCAAGTTGCGCAAAAAGGGATAAAGTTAACAGATAAGCAGTATAAGAAAATCCTATCCTTTGTACACCCGCAGCAGTAGATCAATTCGTTGCGGTTTATTCGACCGGCCTGCCAATCCATCTAAGTCAGGTTGCAAACATCCAGAGCGGCCTGATTTTCTAAATAGTAACAACGAGAACGCCACTCCAGGATCAAATGGTACCATATCGGTAGAGACGTTAAACAATATTGAGCCATATTGTATAACTAACTGCCGACACAAGCGTACACCCGGAGATGGCCGCAGCGGCAAAATCGGCGTCTCCATGCATCTCCCGAGCCATGACGTATGAGACGGTTGCCGTCGGGGTGGCCATAAGAATAAAAGCCGGCAGATAGGCGGCGGTCTGTATAGCAAATAATTTGAAAAGTAAGATCCCCATGCCCGGCAGAATGGCCAGCTTAAACAGGCTCACCGCCATCACCCCCCGGATGCGGGCCCGCAGCAAGTCGAAAGAGAGCGACGCCCCGATAAGCAGGAGCGCCAGAGGCAGGGCCATGCCGCTCAGAATTGCCAGGCTGCGGTCGACGATGTCCGGCAACTGGATACCCGCCACAGAAACCAGGATGCCGCCCAGGGCGGAGAGAATAACCGGATGTACCACAATTCTACGCAGATTTTCGGCGGCTACCGGTCCGTCTTGCGCTGACCTGTCGGTATGCACCTGCAGGGTGATGACGGCCAGTATGTTCTGCAGAATTGAAATGAATCCTGCGAAGATGGCGCACCGGGCCAGACCAGAGTCCCCCAGGTAGTAGAATGCCACCGCAAAACCGATATATCCGAGATTTCCATGGAATGTGCACTGGATGAAGGTGCCCCGGATCTCGCGGGCAATTGCGGTCAGGGACGCGAGCAGCCAAGCGGTTAGGAAAACAACCAGGACACAGATCAAGGTGATGAGAAGAACTTGGCTGTTGAACTCTTCTTGGAAAGAGGCCCGCGAAATGGCCCGGAAAATCATCGCCGGAATGGCCAGATAGTAAACCAGGCGGTTGGCCGGCCCGAGAAAGCCGTCAGGCATGAATTGTTTTTTGCGTGCCAGCCAGCCGACGAATATAACCAGGAAGATGGGTATGATGGTCGCGGTAATCTGCATAGGTGATTGCGTGGTAGAGCTTTATCTCAATTGGGACCGGCTGTAGCTTGACTTTAACGGTTGGCCTGAATATTCTTCCTTAGAACCAATCTCAAGTTTAACGGGTTTTAACCCAAATTCAAACAGATGGGAACCCAAAACGTTATGCATATACAGATTAAACTGTTTGCTACCCTTTTGGAAAAGCTGCCGGTTAATGCGAACCAGTTTCCGGTCGCGGATGGCACCACCGTTGGGGATCTGGTAACCAAGTTGGACATCGATCCCAAGGACGCCAAGCTGATATTTATCAACGGTCGTAAAGGGGAATTGGATTCAGTCCTGCTGGAAGGCGACCGGGTGGGGTTGTTTCCGCCCATAGGGGGCGGTTAAGAGCGACTGTAAAATTTTTCCCTAGGTCCAACAGCGGCTTTGGTGCTCACATTGAGGTCCTTGCCATATTTCCGGTCGGCCTGCGGTCTGATATTCGCAGCCGCCTTGCTTGTCAGGTATGGCTTGATAAGTGAAAATTGTACTATAGACCTTATTAAGGCTCCGAATCCCTTAGCAAATCAGAGTGAGGCGAAATCATGTCAAAGCAGTTGCTCAATGACCTTCAGGCCGCCAGTCGGACCCTGACCCGACCGGATGGCGATAGATACCAGAGCCTGGCCGTCCGAGACGTCCAAAAAATTGCAGCTGCCGCCGGGCTTACCGGTCGGAAGGTGGAAATAGCGGCTCTTGAAAATGGTATTACCCCTGAACGATACACCCGCAACATGACATTGCTGTCCGCGGCCGAGCAGGTCAAACTACTGAACGCGACCGTTACGATCGTTGGCCTGGGCGGACTGGGTGGGACGGTCACTGAGATGCTGGCGCGCATAGGGGTTGGACGGCTAAGCCTCATTGACGGTGATGTTTTCGAGGATAGCAACTTGAACCGCCAGATAACCAGTACGACCGTCAAAGTAGACCATTCCAAGGCCGATACCGCCCGTGAGCGGGTAGCCCAGATCAACCCGGGGCTGTCGGTTGCCACCCATCAACTATTTCTGGATGAACAGAATGCCGCCGACCTTGTCGCCGGATCCGACGTAGTGGTAGACTGCCTGGACAGCTTGACGTCACGCTATTACCTGGCGGTGGCCTGCCGAAATGCCGGGGCCCCCCTGGTGGTCGCCGCGGTGGCCGGCTTGTCGGGGCAGGTAACCGTCTTCTTTCCCGACGATAATAGGTTTGAATCCGTGTATGGCATGCCGGGGGAAATACCGGAAAAGGGAGTTGAGACGAGGTTGGGCAACCTGGCTCCAATTGTTGGCATGATTGCGAACATTGAGTGTGCGGAGGCTGTCAAGATCCTGCTGGGACGCGGAAATCCCTTGCGCAACCGGATGCTGCTGGTGGATCTGTTGGAATCTACATTTGAGACGGTCGATTTGACTTGAGGCCCAAACACATAGTCGCGAGGGCGGTGGGGCCAGGGGAGGGAAGTTCTTTTCGACCCGAGAGTCCTGACCCCCGACTCCAGATTCGCTTTCCGCTTTCTGCGGCAAGCTTTTTCCTAAATTTTAAAACCTACACCTTATACCGAATACCTACCCCCCGTCCCCATTCAACCGCTCGATATCTTCTTCCATGAATTCTCCGGTCTGGACTTCGATGATTACCAGGGGGGCATCACCGGGATTTTCCAGGCGATGCTCCATACCCCTGGTGATATAGGTGGACTCATCCGCCTGCAGGGTCAACTGCTCCGACCCGCGGGTTATTCGGGCGGTTCCTTCGGCAACGATCCAGTGCTCCGCCCGATCACGATGTTTCTGGAGGGTAATGCTTTTGCCGGGGCGCAGTCGGATCTGGTTCACCCGATAGCTGGCCATGTCGACCAGGCGCAGTGTCCATCCCCAGGGGCGATAGTGCTTGCGATGAGAATTGACTTCCTCCCGACCGGCAGCCTTTAGTTTTTCAACGAGATGTTTGACATCCTGGGTCCGGTCACGCGGGGAGATCATGACCGCGTCCGGGGTTTCGACCACGACATGATTCTGCAAACCCACCGCCGCCACCAGGCGGCTACCCGCGTTGATGTAGGAATCGGCGACATCGTGGGTCAGCACATCGCCGTGGGTGATATTGCCGCTGTTGTCCTTAGCGCCCACCTGCCATAGGGCTTCCCAGGAACCCACGTCATCCCAACCGGCCTGGAACATGAGCATGGCGCCTCTATCGGTTTTTTCCATCACAGCATAGTCGATCGAGTCCGATGGACAGGCGGCAAAACTATCGTGATCCAACCTTAGAAAATCCAAGTCGAAAACACCTTCAGCAAGGGCCCGGCGACAGGCTTTCACGATGGCGGGGTTAAACTTCTCCAGTTCCGACAGGACCCGGGAAGCCTTGAACATGAACATGCCGCTGTTCCAACAATAGTTGCCGGATTGGAGATACTGCTTTGCAGTTGGCAGATCAGGCTTTTCAACAAATTTTTCAATGTCGGTCGCTGCGATGGCGTTCTCCGAACCGATGAGTTTACCTTTTTTGATATAACCATAACCGGTTTCCGGCGAGGTGGGCACGATGCCGAAGGTAATTAAATAGCCTTTTTCGGCCAGCTCGGCGCCGGCGGCCAGGGTCTGGTGAAAAAGGTCGAGGTCGCGGATAAAGTGATCTGCGGGCAGGATCAGCAGCACAGGATCAGCCCCTGCCGCGACGGCTTTCAAAGCGGCCACAGCCAGGGCGGGCGCCGTGTTGCGTCCCACCGGTTCCAGAATGATTGCCCCCGGCTCAGTGCCGATGGAACGCAGCTGCTCAGCGACCATGAAACGATGATCATCATTGCACAGGACGAGGGGGGGCGCCATATCCTTGGCGCCCTGTAAGCGCAGCAAGGTGTTTTGAAGCATGGTGCGATCGTCGAGAAGATCGATGAGCTGTTTCGGGCGCAATTTCCGCGAGAGCGGCCAGAGTCGCGTTCCCGAACCTCCGGCGAGAATGACGGGTATGATCATATTCCTTATCCTTGCTTGCCAGGCAGGCGCCGAACATCCTGCTGATTAGGCCATGACCACTTTCTCCTTACCGGCGGTGATACCGGCCGTGGCGTTGCGGGTGTCCACTATAATCTTGGCGTGCTCCACGATCTGGGCGATATCATAATCGCTGTGGTCGGTCACGATGATGACAGCGTCCAGCTTTGACAGGAATTCCGGAGCAAGGGTTTGCGATGTCAGTTTGAAATCGTATTTGCGGGTCGGTTTCAAGACCGGAACCCAGGGGTCGTTGTAGCAAACCTCGGCCCCTTTTTGCATGAGCATATCCATGATTGCATAGCCCGGGGATTCGCGGTCATCGTCGATATCTTTCTTGTAGGCGATGCCCAGGACCATGATGCGGCTGCCATTGATGCTTTTACGGTGCTGGTTGAGCGCATCCGCTGTTTTTTCAACGACGTAATAGGGCATGGCGACATTGATTTCACCGGCCAGATGGATGAATCGGGCTGAAAAGTCATATTCCTTTGCCTTCCAGGCCAGGTAAAAGGGGTCGATGGGGATGCAGTGTCCCCCGAGACCGGGTCCCGGGTAAAACGGTGTGTAGCCGAACGGTTTGGTGGCGGCGGCGTCGATCACTTCAAATAGATCTATGCCCATTTTATGCGCCAGGACCTTTATTTCGTTCACCAAGGCGATATTTACCGAGCGATAGGTGTTTTCCAGCAGTTTGGTCAACTCGGCCGCCCGGGTGGAAGACACCGGAACAGCGGTGGTGACGGAATCGTAGAGTGCGCACGCCGCTTCCAGGCAGGCCGGGGTAATACCGCCGACAACCTTGGGGGTGTTGCCGGCCCCAAACTGTTTGTTGCCCGGGTCTTCCCGCTCCGGGGAAAAAGCCAGGAAGAAGTCTCGGCCCACTTCCAACCCGTTGGCTTCGAGCATGGGCAGCAGCATTTCATCGGTCGTCCCGGGATAGGTCGTGCTTTCCAGAACGACCAGTTGACCGGCGTGTAAATACTGCTGAACCGTTCGGGTAGTCGAGGTCAGGTAGCTGAGGTCCGGCTCGAGCTTTTCGGTCAGGGGGGTGGGTACGCAGATCAGGAGGCATTCAGCTTCCGCCAACCGGCTGAAATCCGAGGTGGCCTGGAACTGACCGCCGGCGGTCAGCGCAGAAATAGGCTCGGCCGGGACATGACGGATATAGGATTGGCCCTTCCCGAGCAGGCCTATCTTATCTTCATCCAGGTCGAAACCGATAACCTTAAACCCGGCCTGGCAAAAATGGATGGCCAGGGGAAGCCCTACATACCCGAGCCCGATGATGCCGACTGCCGCGGATTTGTCCCCAATCTTGCTGAGCAGGGCCTCCTTGTGGGTCCCAGATTTGGTCATTTTTGATCTCCCTGGTTCAATGCCGACCCAGTGGTATAGGGTGTCTGACCGGGTCAGCAATAATCTGTTAATACTGAAAAAAATTAATAATAGCGTACTTTCGAGGTTTTTTCACCTGTTTTTTGAATTCGCAGATTGGGTTGGGGCAAGGATGTTGCTGTTTGGATATATCGGGATTTTAACTATGCTTAGCATGCCGGCCTATTTAACCGCCGGGCCTTTTCCGGGCAGTCTTTGAATCTGGCTGGGCGTGATTATCGATCTATCCTGCCATCCAGAATTTTCTGCATCTGTTGCAGTTCAGCCCTTGCCTTTTGAAGGCGCCTGTCCATCTTCACGCGTTGTTCGAAAGGTGCGTTTTTTCTTTCTTGTTCGAGCTTTTCTACCTTCTGCCGGAGTTGATATAGCTCACGGGCGATGAGTCGGATCGACATGCTGGAATGTCCTAGCTGTTAAGGTTGATTTTCCTGCTGCTAACACCCCGGGCAAGGACTTGTCAATACAAGGCATGCTGGAGTTCAAGCAGTTAGCGGTCGGCTATTGTTCAAGGAGTCGGCCAGCGCCGGTTATCAGCGAGCTGGATAATTTCTGTAAAACGCGCGATTCCAGATTCCAGCAATGCCAGTAAAGTGCCACCGGAATGCTGCTGCCGGGGGCCAGATTGATGATCTTGCCCGTATCCACAAGCGGCTGGCTCTGCTGCTTCGGTAGCATACCGTAGGCCCATCCGGAGGAAATGAAGTAAGCGAATTTTTCGGAGGAGGGAATATAATGTGAGGGCAGGGGGGCGGGGATCTCTCCCAGGGCCATGCGAAAAATTTTGCGGTGCAAGTTATCTTTGCGGTTAAAGATCAGGGCCGGCGCTTTCCGGACCGCTTCTAGATTGAATCCATCCGGAAACCACTTCGCCGCAAAAGCGGGTGTGGCGAAAAGGCGGTAGTCCATTTTGCCGAGATAGGATGCGCGACAACCCTGCATGGGCTGTTGGCGGCTGCTGATGCAGCCGACCACCTCTCCGTCTTTCAACATTCGGTGGGTTTGTTCCTGGTCATCGGTCCGGATGTCCAGGGTAACTCTTTCATTTTCAAGAAATGAGCCCATGGCCTGGGGAAACCAGGTGGCCAAGCTATCGGCATTGACGCCGATAGCCAGGGATGCGAAACGCTTTTCAGCACCGATCGAAAAATCGTCCAACAAGTCGTCTTCTAGCTTCTTCACCTTGACGTAATGGCGAAGCAGGCGCTGTCCGGCGGGGGTCACCTCCGGCGGGGTTGAACGCACGAGTAGTATTTGCCCGGCCTGATCTTCCAAGAGTTTTACACGCTGTGATACAGCGGACTGGGTCAGGTGCAAGGATCGGGCGGCCTTATCGAAGCCCCCCTCATTATAAACCGCGGCCATGGCCTCTATGAGTTTGTAATCGAACATGAAACTATTATTAGCAAAATTAATTAATATAAAAAAGAATTAATTTTACTTTATCTGTCTGCCCAGCTAAGAAACCGGAAACACGAATTCGAAAGCGAAGGAAAAGACGCATGCTGGTTCAATTTGCACAGGGTTTTGGAATAGGAGGTGGCCTTATTGTGGCCATTGGAGCGCAGAACGCCTATGTCCTCAGCCAGGCCGTCAGACGCAATTATTTAATTATCATTCCTTTGATCTGTATCATCTGTGATGCGGTATTGATCTCCGCCGGGGTTTCCGGGGTGGGTACGTTTGTGGCTTCAAGTCCGCGGTTAACCGGCGTGGCGACCTGGGGTGGGGCAGCGTTTCTTTTCTGGTATGGAGCGCGGGCATTACGGTCGGCCCTGCGGGGAGACCGCCTGGAGGCCGATCGGGCCGCCGCACCTACCCTGAAAGCGGCGGTAGCCGCAACGCTGGCGGTGACACTTTTGAATCCGCATGTCTACCTGGACACCGTTATACTTCTGGGCAGTGTCAGTGGACAATATGATCAGTCGGGTCGGTTTCTATTTGCCGCCGGTGCGATCTCGGCGTCTATCCTGTGGTTTTTCTCGCTGAGTTTTGGTGGGCGGATGCTGGCGCCGCTTTTCAAACGGCCTTTGGCCTGGCGGGTACTGGACGGCTTGGTGTGCACCATTATGTGGACGATCGCCGTTTCATTGGTGTTAAATCTGCAAACATAAGTATATATAAAAAATATATAAATTACATATTAATATAAACTAAAATATACTTAATTAAACATAAAAATGCTTCCCGCCAATGTCTTATCTTTTCCATCAGTTGCGCTGGATCGGTATTTAAATAGTCTTAGGCCGGAATGAAATCTTCCGTGCGGACCTCCTTGAGACTGATCGCCTCTTCCGGACAGGTGATTTGGCATAGCCCACACCCCATACAGCTGTCACTGATCACCTGCATGACCTCGCGGCCGTCTACGGTCTCTATCGATTCAATCGCATTGAAGTAACACCGCTCGAGACAGGTTTCACAGGCGCTGCAAAGATCGGCATCGATTGCGGCCTCAAACCGGCTGGGGTCGCAGAGTTTCAGACCCTCCTTAATGACCAGAGGCAGGGCCTGGCAGCAGCAGTCGCAGCAGTTGCAAATAAAATGTCCCACGTGCATTTTATTCATGGTCACGTGTACCAGTCCGTCCTCTTCGCACTGGCGCAATATCTTCAACGCCTCTTCTTTGGACACTTCGCGTCCACTGCCGCGATCCAAGGTGTAACGCGCAGCGTTGTTCACCTGCAGGCAGACTTCCAATGGTTGATCGCACTTATGGGCGATGACGCGGCAGGTACATTTGGTAACGGCAATTACTTCCGCGGTTTCAATAATTCTATCAACACTATCAGCATCGAGAATCTTTTGCTTGCCGGAATCTATGGACTTGTTGACCGGGATAACCCGGGTGAACGGCTTGGTAAAAAACTGTTCTGCCAAGCGGGCGAAGTCCGGCCATTCGGTTTCCATGAACGCCTGCCAGAGGTCGAGATAGTCCCGGGGGGCGTCCTCCCAGAGGATTGTGGCATCGTGAAACTGGATCATGTCGCGGCACATTTTATAGCCGACAGTACCGCCCTTGAACGATTTGAAACTGAGGCCCTTGCGGTAAAGTTCCAGGCACATGGCCTCCACTTCCACGGCCGGCCGGCCCAGTTTTCCGGCCAGTTCTTCCGGAGTCCCGGGCATGGCCAAAAGCAGGGCGGCTTCATCTTGGTCGGCTATCATCTCGAATAGGCGGGGGATCATTTTCGATCCGGTCAACATGATTTTATCGGTCAGTTGTTCATAGATTGATGCGGTCATAATGCTCCTAGTTCAATAGTTAGAAATCTTCGCGAATGCAATTACTATATTGACCGCATGTCACGGGCTGCCCCAGCGTTTTGCCAAGGTGTGCTCTATACTGAGGTGATCGAACACTTTGCCGATGGTGTGGTCAATGATATCTTCGATGGTTTTGGGCTGATGGTAGAAGGCCGGGACCGGGGGCAGAATGTGGGCGCCCATGTCGGCCACCCGGGTCATCAACTGCAGGTGTCCCTTGTGCAAGGGTGTTTCCCGGACCATCAGGACGAGTTTGCGTTTCTCTTTCAGGGTGACATCAGCGGCCCGGACCAATAGATTCTCGGTATAGGAATTGGCGATCCCGGACAGGGTCTTAATGGTGCAGGGGGCGACTACCATGCCATCTGTGAGGAACGTGCCGGAGGCCGGTGCAGCAGCTATATCCCTGTAATCGTATGTGTAATCGGCCATATCTTCAACCTGGAGGATACGATAGCCGGTTTCAATTTCAATGTTGAGCCGACCGGCTTCCGATAAGATCAGATGGATTTCGCGGTCGGTATCTTTCAGATGGTGCAGCATCCGAACTGCGTAGATCACCCCACTGGCCCCGGTAATACCGATCACAATTCGTCTGGACATAACGGTTTCTCCTGGCCTCCTTTAGAAGGTTACGGCTGCGTCGCAAGGACTGGGTATTGGCCACCGATGGTCTTGGGGCCGTTATGGTTCGGCAGCAGGCATCGGCAGGCCCGTTACGGTTTGACATTAGATGAGCGGCGGCTTAAAAACAAGGAAAATCAAACCCACAATGGTAGTGAAGGAGCCCTGCAATGGCCCAGCAAATTCGGGAAAATCTTTGGCGGGTAGGCGGCGATGAACTCACCGGCGGCGGTGACGCGGCCGCCTACCTGGTACGCTTTGGCGATCGGGCCGCCCTGATAGATGCCGGGACCGGCAGTCGGCAGAAAAACCTGACGGCCCATATAGACACTTGCCTTGCGCCGGATGTATCCCTGGCATACCTGATTCTCACCCATTGCCATTTTGATCACACCGGCGGCGCCGCAGCCGTGCGCGAAGCGTACAACTGCCGGATTGTGGCCCATGCCCTGGATGCGAAGTACCTCGAGACCGGGGACAGCGACGTGACGGCGGCTTCCTGGTACGGTTCTCAGATGGAACCCCTGGCGATCGATGTAAAGCTTGAGGGCGCCCGGAATGTAATCTCCGTTGGTACCGGTGAACTGACAGCCCTGCACTGGCCGGGGCACTCACCGGGTTCGCTGGTGCTGACCACCCGTCTGGGCAGTGAGCTGGTGCTCTTCGGTCAGGACGTGCATGGTCCGATCCACCCATCCCTGCTGTCGGATATGTCCGCTTACCAAGCATCGCTGCAGAGGATACTCGATCTGGATGCCGATCTGCTTCTGGAGGGTCACTATGGCATTATCGAGGGGCGGGGGCCGGTGGGTGATTTCATTCGCTCATTTATGCTCTAAAAATCCTGCAGGATCTCTACGGTCCGCATTCGATCACCCTTTCTGATTTTGGCCGGCACGTCCCAACCTTTGACCACCTGCCCGAAAACAGTGTATTTCCCATCCAACTGGCTCATCCTTCTAAGGCAGATGTAAAACTGGCTGCCAGCGCTGTCCGGATGGCTGGTGCGGGCCATGGAGAGGGTCCCGCGTTTGTGCTTGCGAAAGTTAAACTCCGCGGGAATGGTATAACCGGGTCCGCCTCGCCCGGTGCCTTCCGGGCAACCGCCTTGAATGATCTGTCCCGGTACGATTCTATGGAATATCAAGCCGTTATAAAAGCCGGTGTTTATCAGTCGCAGGAAGTTGTCAACATGGATCGGGGCGACCTCGGGAAACAATTCCAGGTAGATGACGCCCCTATCCGTGGTCATCTTGACCAGGGGGTGCTCCGGGTCTTCCATTTCAATATCAGCCGGGACCTCGGCATGGCTGACCGCTGTAAAAAAGATCAGGACTGCCCCGACAAGAAGCATGGGCATTGTTTTCAGCATAAGCAGGTCTCCATTCTGGGAAGCCGGCATAGGCGGCTGTGGTAAAAGTTGGGCATGTTCTAGTATAAAATCAACCGTAATGCAACTGGAAGTACCGGGGCCGGCCGCAATCATGTTGAGATGGGTGATCAAAGTCCAAATATTTTAAATGAAACTTGACAACAAGATGAACATATCATAAAACTACGGAAAACCACCATTGTAATCCAGCCGGAGGTTGGCTTGCTGAATCAAACCGCTATCTATGCTGTCCGGGCCATGGGGTTTTTGGCCAAACAGGAACCTGATACCCCGATCCTGTCTTCCACCATCGCATCCGATATGAACATTCCGCGCAACTTCCTGTCAAAAATTATTAATCGCCTGGTCCAGGCCGGTCTGGTTACCGCTGCTCGCGGAAGAGGTGGCGGTGTCAAGCTTGCACGTGCGGCCAGTGACATCTATTTGTCACAGGTGGTTGAACTGTTCATGAAAGTTGATGCGACCCGGCATTGTTTGATGGGCCTTAAGACCTGCGATGGGAGCTGTGGTCTCCATCTGCGCTGGCGGATCATTACGGAACAGTTCGAAAAACTGTTGCACGATACGACTGTCGATCAGGTCTTTTGATGTAATCCATCCACAAATTAATACACAAAGGAGGGATAGCCGATTTTTTTCCAATAAAAGTAGATAAGAAGATGAACAAATCATAAAAAGTTTAACCAAAGGAGGTACCGGATGTCTCTAAACAGTCTAAAGTGGGCCGCCATAATCTGCTTCTTTGTCGCTATGGTAATATTGCTCGGTGGCGGTGTGGCCATGCGCAAGGAACTACCGCCTTACCCGGGCAAGGTAGTGGATGCGGCCGGCAACGTCTTGTTCAAAAAGGACAACATCATCGCCGGTCAGAATGTCTATCAGCGCTATGGCCTCATGGACCATGGTGCTGTCTGGGGTCACGGATCCCAGCGCGGGCCGGAGTTTTCCGCAGCTTCATTACACCTGATTGCTGAAGCCGTGGGCGATACCTTCGCTCGAAAAGAATATGGCCGGCCGTATGCTGAACTGAGTGACCTGAAACAGGGGATGATCGATGTCCGGACCAAGCATGAAGTCAAACCCAATCGCTATGATCCGGCGACCGATACGCTGACTCTCACCGCGGCGCAGGTAAACGCGCTCAACGCGGTTGTCCAGCACTGGGAAAAAATTTTCAATGAGGGGCATCCGCGGTTTGGAATTCTACCCAATACGGTAAAAACGGCTGAACAGCGCCTGGAACTGGGGCGTTTCTTTTTCTGGACGGCCTGGGTTGCCTCTACGTTGCGGCCGGGTGAAGATTATTCCTATACCAACAACTGGCCGCCAGACGACCGGGTGGGCAACACCGCCAGCACGGAAACCTATTTCTATTCCATTGCCGGTGTCCTCGCGCTGCTTGTGGTCCTGGGCCTTTTCGTCTACTGGATTCACCGTTACAAATTATGGTACGGCGCTCCCAAAGGTGTCGCCTTGCGGAAAAATTAATTGAAATGCCCCTGACCACCAGCCAGCTGCACGCGGCCAAGTTTTTTGTGGTCGTCATCATGCTCTTTCTCCTGCAGACCCTTATGGGAGGCCTGCTGGCTCATTATACCATCCATCCGGGCAGTTTTTTTCTGCCCTTTGTTGCCGACCTGATTCCCTACTCTTGGGCCAAGACCTGGCACTTGCAGTTGATGGTCTTCTGGATTGCCACGACCTGGCTGGCATCGGCCATCTATCTGGCACCGATTATCGGTGGACGAGAACCGGTCAAACAGGGCGTGCTGGTAATGGTCCTCTTTGTCGCTGTTCTGCTGGTTGCTGTGGGCAGCCTTACCGGTGAGGTCCTGGGCATCAAGGGGATGCTGGGCGATATGTGGTTCTGGCTGGGACACCAGGGATGGGAGTACCTGGAACTGGGTCGTCTCTGGCAGATCCTGCTGTTCGGCGGACTGATTTTTTGGCTTTTGATCGTGTACCGGGCCGTCGGTAATCACTTAAAGGCGCACAAGGACGAATTCAGCGCCCTGATCTGGTTTTATGTATTCAGTGCCGTCCTGGTAATGGCCTTTTTCGGTTTCGGGCTGTTCTACGGCCGAGGATCACACTTAACCATGGCGGATTATTGGCGCTGGTTCGTGGTGCACCTGTGGGTTGAGAGTATATTCGAGTTTTTCGGCATCGCGGTTATCGCCCTGTTGATGGTCGCCATGGGGCTGGCGACGGCCAAAAATGCCCTGCGGGTAGCCTACTTTACAGCAGCCCTGACATTCCTGAGCGGGATAGTGGGCACCGCGCATCACTACTACTGGTATGGTGGTGCCGCCTTCTGGATCGGCTGGGGGGCCATTTTCTCCTCCATGGAGCCCGTCCCCTTGATTACCCTGGTGGTACGCGGGCTCATGGAGTACCAGGAGATTCAGAAACAGGGCAAGGAGTTCAGCTACAAATGGCCCATGTACTTTCTGGTGGCCGCCTCCTTCTGGAATTTCCTGGGTGCGGGCATTTTCGGGTTTCTGATCAATTTGCCGATTATCAACTTCTACGAACATGGGACCTATTTGACCATGCATCACGGCCACACGGCCATGTTCGGGACCTACGGAATGCTCTCGGTTGCCTTGCTGCTGTTTTCCTGGCGCGGCCTGGTCGACAAAGCCCACTGGAACGACGGCATCCTGAAGCTTTCTTTCTTTGGCCTCAATGGCGGCCTGCTCCTCATGTCCTTCACCACCTTGTTGCCGGTCGGAGCCCTGCAGACCTGGATTGCCTTTAAGGAAGGCTACTGGGTAGCTCGCAGCGCGGACTTTTTCGAAAAAGGCTTTGTCGTCTTTCTCGGAACGTACCGGGCGCTTCCGGATACGATTATCATTGTACTGGGTGTCCTACCCCTGGCTTATTTTCTCATCCGGACCTTTCCGCACCTGAAAGCTGCGAAAATCAAGGATGGCGAATCTGTCTGGGACCGGTTGGGGATCGAACTCTAATTGATACTGAACCTAAACTTGGGTTCATCAACGGCAGGGCCGCCTGAGGCTCTGCCGTTTTTCTGCAAATATTGATCTAAGTCAATGTGCTTTAAATGCAAACCCGGTATTTTGATCGTAACATACAGGTCAAACCCGCGCACTCACCACCGTGTTTGGCGCCCTTGCACGCTGAATCGAACCTGATGCATATGCAACCTGCCGCTTGTCCCTCTGGCGCCATATCACCGGCACATCGTGCGACCTGCAAAGAAAGTGAGGTAAAAAATGAAAGCGTATCTAAACCGGGGAATCAAGGATGTCATCGCCGTGAATCCGATCATTGCCGATATTCTGGCAGAGTATGATATTGGGTGCGGTCCGTGTAATGTGGGCACCTGCCTGTTGAAGGATATCGTCGAGATCCACCGATTGCCCCCGGAAAAGGAAAAAGAGTTAATGGCCCGCATAGAACAGGCGCTGTACCCGGATGCGGCAATAGCTGCCGGGTCATCACCAGCATCCGAAGAATCTTTAGGAACCAACAGCAGCCATTCAACATAAGGGGGCATCAAATGAAAGGATTTAGTGGTTGTCCTGGATCAAAGATGATGAATTTTAAAACGGCCGAGCCCGATAGCGAAAGGGCTCCGGCCGGGGCGATTGCCTCCCAGCTAAGACAGTGGCCAATTCAATTGCACCTGATTTCCCCCGAGGCGCCGTACTATCAGGAGGCCGATGTTGTCCTGGCCGCGGACTGCGTGGCGTATGCCGTTGGAAACTTTCACCGGGAATATCTCAAAGGAAAATCACTGGCCATCGCCTGTCCCAAACTTGATTCCGAACAGCAGGTCTATCTGCAGAAGATCAAAGCGTGGCTGGAGGATGCCCAAATCAATACTCTCACGGTTATGATCATGCAGGTGCCCTGTTGCATGGGCTTGCTGAATCTGGCCCAACAGGCAGCGGCCGAATCGAGCCGCAAAGTACCGGTCAAAAATCTGGTGGTGGGCGTCCAAGGTGAAATTTTAGAGGAAGAGTGGCTTTAAGGCCAAGCTGAAGAGGTGCCTGGGAGGTTGAAAATGTGTCAAAGCTACAAACGCCAATGTGAGTGCAGCCGGAACAGCGCCGAAATATTCTTCGGCAATATGCTCTTGAATGAAACTGCCGTTACGGCGGTCTATTGCCCTGAATGTAGTGAGGCGGATCAGAAATCTGATCCGGCCTTTGTCTGGGACAATGGCTGGGTCCTCGAATTAGATCTGAATGTTATCCGATCGCATGCTGCGACGTTCGGGTTGCCCAAGGAAAGTGTTACGGCCGAATGGGTGTTCGATGCCGGTTATGCGACTTGGGTGGGGATCACGCCGGATGATACCGAACGGCGCAACCGCGAAAGAGATGCCTTGCAGCATCTGGCCAAGACCGACTTGCGTGCCTATATCAAGGCTATGAAAAACTGGGGTATTGAACGAGAGCAGCGATTCTCGGCAGAGGGGTGGCGTAAGATGCGACCCCGTGCCGCCATGGGGCTGTAATCCGGTTTCGGGACAACCCGGCCCCGGGTCCCGGCCCCGAATTGAGTTTTTCAAGGGGGCTTACCATGAATCAACATCTTCGCAGCGTATCGGGATGCGGCGGTGATTTATCGGCAACACAGCCGGATACCCAGGCAACGTTAAGAGAGCTTGAAAAGCGGGCCTGGAATGTATACCGGAGCCAGGTGCGTCAGCTAACGTTTTTTGAGTCCACCAATGGACAGCACCCTTTCCTGGCGCAACACATCCTGCCGGGCCTGGCCAGAATCGGTGTCGATGCCGATTTTTGCAGACTTCTTTTCGGCTTGGCTTCCCGGGCCTGGCATGAGCTCATGGTCGAATCGGACAAAGTGGTCCGGCTGCATCCCAACCTGCAACGGGATATTGCCGAAGTCCGAGAGGGCCTTTTAATTCAGTCCGAAAAGAAAATGGCTTTGCGTTCAAGACCTGTCTTTCTTACCCCCCAGGAAACATATGAGCAGTTGCAGGCCGTGATGGACCCCGCCAACCTGCACCTTTTGATAGACGAGATAACCACCCCTTGGATAGTGCTACCGCGGGCCTATGCCGCCCTGCAGCGCGAACACGTTCACTACCTGCCGGCCTACCTTGAGTTGATTGCCAATGAGACCAATGAAGAGGCCCTGCATATTTTCAGCCGGATTGCCATTGAGTTTATGGCCAACTACACGATCCGCTTCGCCGACGTAGAGCATCCCCGGCAGAAGGTTGTCTGCCTGGTAACCGCTGCCTACAGTGCGCATTACTGGCGAAACCTGCTGATACCACCCAGAGGGTTCGAGGATGTGCGCCTGTTCGAACACTTTTTAAGCTGGCTCAAACATTCGGGTTGCCGGACCAGGGGCTCCGGACACGATCTGGATAAGACCATTGCAGATATGGAACATTGGAAAGGGTATATTTTTCCCGCTAAATCGGATCTGATGCATGGATATGAGAGCACTCCCGACTTGTCGCGGTTTCTTATTTCCCTGCGGCATGGCTGCAAGGGCATTGATTGTGCGGTCCGGTATTTCTGGTTGACTCCCGAAAGCCCCCATTGGCTCCGGAGGCTCGAAGATCAGTGGGGCGTAATTCTTTTTACCCTGAAATCGCTGTTCAACCTGATCGATTGCCACTATCAGACAGAATCAAAGCGAACCCGGTACTACATACGTGAATTTCTCTTTCAGCTCAAAAACACCTATACGAGTACGTTACTCACCAACACCATCCGCGAAAAGCCGAACCAGGCTGCCCTGAGCAGGCTCCATTCCAGGATTATCTTCATGATACAGCAGCTGCAGCATACGCTGGCATCCTAAACGGCAACCTTAACGGTCTTTTATACCCAACCAGTGGCCGGGCTTACAACGTGCACCGCTGTCTTCGCCTGCAGATTTTCAATGGATCCGAAGGGTTCCGGAGATCACAACGAACGGTCAAGTTTGTAATGTAAACGCAATCAGGTATGATCTATAAACAGTCAATTGCCACAGGCGTACATCCGATCCATTTACAGTAGCCCACTTAAGGCAACTCAAACCCCAAGAAAGGAGGCGGCCATGTCAGACAACCCGAAAGGCGCCATACTTCAGCGCGACAAGAAAACCTATGCCATTGTGCCGCGGACCCCGGTAGGCGTGGTAACCCCGGAAGACCTGGAGAATATCGCGCGGGTTGCGAGAAAGTACGAGATTCCCGTCATCAAAATAACCTCCGGACAAAGATTCGCCCTGGTCGGTATGCAGAAAGATCATGTGGAAGATATCTGGAAAGAGCTCAAAATGGATGTGGGCAAAGCGACCGAGCTCTGCCTCCATTATGTTCAGGCCTGCCCGGGTACAGCAGTGTGTAAGTTTGGCGTTCAGGATTCTTTGGGACTTGGTATTGAAATCGAACGATTTTTTTCCGGAATGGATCTGCCCCACAAAGTCAAGATCGGCATATCGGGTTGTCCGTTTTGCTGTGGTGAAAGCTTTGTCCGGGACATCGGGGTGTTCGGCAAGAAGAAAGGCTGGACCATGATCATCGGTGGAAGCTCCGCCCGCCGGCCGCGCATCGGGGACGTTCTCGTCGACAACCTGACCGGGGAGCAGGTCATTGACCTGACAAAACAATTTCTCGAGTATTACAATGAAAAAGCCAAACGTAAGGAGCGGACCGCCCGCTTCGTGGATCGGGTTGGGTTTGAAAATATCCAGGAAGCGTTGCTTTAGGCTGAAGCAATTCGAATTTTAGCGTCTATTTTTTGACCAGTTTGATCCGGTGGCTCTCGCGCAGCTGTGACCAAACAGCCTGCATTACCCCTTTGCCGTCGCGAATGCTGATGCCTTTGCCCTCCACGTAACGATCGAGGATGGTCTGAAGGGTGTCCAGTTCGATGGCATTCATATTGGCGATGATGCTTTTCTCGCGCAAGGGCAGATCGGCCAGGATCTCGGCTGCTATGTCGGCGGTTATCTCGGGGTCCAGCTGCTCACTGACGATCAACAGTCCATTTAGAACCAGCCGGGTGGCTTCCACGATGTCCGGTGTGTCGTACGTATTGGGACCGGTAACGTAGAGGGTTTGAATGGCATGTTTTTCAAGCCAGGGATTCACTTCGTAGGGAGCGAGGTGAGCCGGGGTCTCTTTCAGATTTAGGTGCAAAATCGGCTTGTTGCCGCGTTTGAAATCATCTCCGATTTTTTTCAGCTGAAAAGTGAAAGGGCCGCTGGTGATAATCAGGATGCCATCCGCGTCACCCACCGGGTCGATACTCACTTCGCAGTCAAGCGCCGAATGGCGGCCGACCTTCAGTGCGGTCCGTTCCGTGTCCGTCAATCCGCCGGATATGAGTTTAGTAAGGGTCATATTTTCAGCAACCATAAATCGGTACGGCAGACTCTAAAAGAACAGGGGATTAAAGACAAGTCCAATGTTGGTCAAAAGGTGCCTGTCCAGTGAATTAAGTAGAGACCGCTCTTTTGTTCCCCAGGGATGTTGTGGGCAGGCTGGGGTGCTTGATTCACGGATTGGTGCAGGCGCAATCCGCTGGAACTTTTGACGAAGTTCCACCGAGAACCGGTTTCACAGCGCCTTTGCGGATAACCCGACTTATGACCGGTGTAAATGCCTCGTTTGCGGCCAGCAGTTTGGAAATTGTAAAAACCAGACCGAAACCGAGCGCCAGGCCGATTCCGCCAAACAGAAGCACACTGCCGGTCTCGGACAGAGACACGCTGTCTTGCGCATGGGTTCCAATGATGGCCCCTACCAGAAGACCCAACACCGGCAGCAGGTAGATAACCGCCAGGCCTTTAAGCAGGCGGCCGGTACTGACATCGATGGCCACAATGTCTCCGGGTTCAGCTCCGATTGTATTGATAACCGTGGTGGTCATTTTTTTTGACGCATGGGCAGTGTGACAGCTGCCGGCAGACGAACAGGAGCCACAGCCGCCCTGTTTATCTGCTACCACATCGGCCCGGCTGCCGGGCAGGGTGCGAATGAGAATTCCGGTTGTATTAGCCATTTTTTGTTTCCTTTTGAAGATGCTGAGTACGCTTTTGCAGGAGTTCTTGTATCAGGGTCGTTGCCTGTTCCACCCCGATATGAAACTGATTGTAAATCACAGTCCCGCGATGGTCGATGATGACGGTCCAGGGTGTTCCTCCGGACCGATATTTACGCATTGTGGCCGGGATGCGATCCGTTGCCGGGTTGCCGGCATCGTGGGCCATGGGCACGCGAATAGCGTACCTGCGCTGACTTTCGCTCAGTTTTTCGGGGGTATTGTACTGAAACCCTTCAAATACGGTCTGGACGGCCAAAAAGGCCACGTCCGGATTGGCGTCGAAACGCTTGGTCAAAGCTTTGATGGTGGGAAAACCATGGGACCGGCAGCCCGGGCACCACGCCTGGAAAAAATACATATAGACGATTTTACCCCTTAGCTCCGAAAGTCTCAGCGGGGTTCTGTCATTTCCGTCACCATCGATCCAGCCTTCCAATTCGAGTTCCGGTGCCGATTGACCCCGTATGCCATATCGGTCATTGGCGGCGACAATTTTCCCGGCTGCCAGGGTCGACATGAGCATCAAGACGAGTAGGGCAACGATGAGCTTTCCCGGCAAGGTATGTGAAACAGGTATCATGTTCATGGTGCACCACCCGCCTTTTTTGTATCTGCAGCCATCTGATGCATAGAATCCATAAGCTATAGTATAATCACTAAATCCGGTTTGCCCACGATCCAGTAAGTGTAGTACGTCCCACTTGCGATGGGGGACCCTTGAGGGGATGACAATCAGTTGTCACTCAGTGTCCGGCATGGTTGTGAGTGTCCGCACAAGGTGTGTCCGAGCGGCGCGAGCAGCTTCTAAAAAGATTTTGTTATTTAGGTTTCAGTATGTTATGAATTTAGTATCTCTTCAATCCTTATTGGACCCAAGTCGCAAGCATGCTGATTTTGATCGTGATCTAACCGGCGCGAACCGTCTGAATGGTGTACAAGTACCCATTACAGCGCCCTGCTATGCCAAAATGGGGACTATTATTTTTCAACTACATGCTTAAGGTAACATAAGGGATCGATATGCCGGACGACCGATATTCCATACTGGTAGTCGATGATGTCAGACTGGATCGAGAGATTCTCCGGAAATTATTAGAGAAAATGGGTTTCTTTGTCCGCTGCGCTGAAGATGGGCTTGAGGCCCTCGACATCCTGGATACCGAGTCCTTTGACCTTGTGATTCTTGATATCATCATGCCGCGCATGTATGGCAGCAAGGTGCTGGAATTAATTCGGGCGAACCCCCGGCTCAACTATATGCCGGTTTTGATGATGACAACGATAAGCGACACGGATAGTGTCGCCCGTTGTATCGAACTCGGTGCCGACGACTACCTTGTCAAGCCCCACAACCAAACCCTCCTTAAAGCTAGAATCCACAACTGCATGCAAAAAAAGAAACTCCGTGAGCAGGAAAAAATGATGCTAAGGAAAGTTGAGGAGGAGAAGCGGATGTCGGATCGGTTGCTGATGCGCATCATGCCCAAGGCCATCGCGGATCAGCTGAAAAAGGGAAAGCGAATTATCGTTGACTATTTCTCAGAAGTAACAGTTATGTTTTCCGATATTGTCGGTTATACGAAGTTGTCCACCAGCCTGCCCGAAGACGAACTGATCAAGCTCCTCCACTCGATATACAGCAGTTTTGATGAGCTGACCTTTAAACACGGCCTCGAGAAGATAAAAACCATCGGCGATTCGTATATGGTGGTTGGGGGCATTCCGAATCATTTTGACTATCATGCCGAATCAATTGCCAATATGGCCTTGGATATGAGAGCGATCCTGAAACAATACCGGACATCAAAAGGTGATTCTATTTCCATGCGGTTCGGTATTAACACCGGACCGGTTCGGGTGGGGATAATCGGTACCCGTAAGTTCTCTTATGATCTGTGGGGGGATACGGTCAATATTGCCAGCCGGATGGAGTCCCATGGACTGCCGGACCATATTCACGTCACCCACTCGAGCAGCAAATATCTGCAGGACAAGTACGTGCTTGAACAACGGGATAAAAAGGTCCATGTCAAAGGTTTCGGGCCGATGACCTCGTATTTCTTGACAGGTCGCAAAGATAAAGCCGCTATGATGGCAGATCGCCGTCGAGTGCAGGGCATGAAAACATAATATCGCCCAAAAGCGCTTGACCTAGCAAAGAATCCCGCGGGCCGCTGGTGGTGACGGCTACCCCGGCCTCCCGCTTCCCATGCGGACGCGATGCCATCGCCGCGGGATTCGCCGAAAGTGTTCCCGATTCGCCATGCCCCGCAAATCCCAGGGCGAGCTATCCATCTTATTCAGCCACCTTGATCAAGGTCCGGGCATCATTTAGGTGCTCAGCCATTTGATCAACCGATATGATCTTTGGGTCGTAGGTAACGGTGTTAATTTCTTTAAATCCACGCCACCCGCGGGTAACCTCCTTTACGCCGGGCCGCCCTTCCAGGGCAGATTTGCCGACATCGTATCACGTGACAAAGAAGGTGGCTTCTTCTATTTGGGGCCGCTGGGCAGCGGCCGTTCCGAACAGGGTGAATATCGCCAGGCCAACAAGGGTGTATATGAATAGATGCGTATTCATCTCATTTCTCCTGTGCTTACAGTTCTGACACATCGCATGCATCTTCGTGCGATAAGCAAGTTTGCCGGAGGTGCATGAGAGCTTTTATCTTAGAACATATACATTCGAATGGGATTTGCACCCCAGGCAGGCATCTCAGCGGAGGTGGGGCAGGTGTGATTTGAAGCAAGTAGAACCCCGGCTAGGCCAGTGATCGACGGACTATCGCAGCCCCGGCGCTCAGGGCTTTAAGTTTTTGCCTGGCTGCCTGGCGAGAAAGGGGAACCATGCCGCAATTGGTACAGGGAAATAATTTTTCAGGCTGCACATACCGCAGCGCTGCGTTTAAGGTGGCGGCCACTTCATCAGGGGATTCAATTTGTTCGGTGGTGACATCTATGGCGCCGACCAAGACGTCCTTGCCTTTTAGCAAATCGATCAATTCAATGGGCACCTTAGAGTTTTGACACTCCAGGGATATCTGGTCGATTTTCGATTTTTGGAGGAGGGGAAAGGTCTGCTCATACTGGCGCCACTCGGAGCCCAGGGTTTTTTTCCAGTCTGTGTTCTGCTTGATGCCGTACCCGTAGCAGATGTGGACGGCGGATTTACAGGGCAGGCCCTCTGCTGCCTGTTCGAGGGCGTCAATACCGTAGGTGCGTACTTCATCGAAAAAGACATTAAACGCCGGTTCGTCGAATTGGATGACATCGATGCCGGCCGCGGCAATCTCCCGCGCTTCCACGTTCAAAATCCTGGCAAATGCAGCGGCCAGTTTTGGACGGCTGCGGTAATACTCATCATAGAGCGTATCTACCATGGTCATGGGACCGGGTAGGGTGAATTTCGTCTTTCGTTGGGTTTGGGATCGCAGGAACCGAGCGTTTTCCACGAAGATCGGTGCTTTACGTTCCACCATACCGGTCACCACCGGCACCTGGGCATCATAACGGTCGCGAATACGCATGGTGCGGGTCTGCTGAAAATCGACCCCGGCCAGGCGTTCGATAAATGTGGTGACAAAATGCCGGCGGGTCTGTTCACCGTCGCTCACAATATCGATGCCGGCCCTTTCCTGATCTTGCAGTACCAGACGGACCGCATCCCGCTGGCCTTCACGCAAAGCGTCTCCTTCCAATCGCCAGGGGGACCAGAGTTTCAGGGGTTCACAAAGCCAGGCGGGTTTGGGCAGGCTGCCCGTAATGGTTGTTTGCAGTTTGTCATGTGGCATGGATGGTCTCCAGCGGGCTGTATTCGAGAAGATGTTTACCCATGATAATCAGCTTTTCCATCCAAATCCACACCGAGTTGAATACTGTGAAAAAATAATGAATTTGTGTATACTCATGAAATTAAGGTAAATAAAGGAGGCGGCACATGATTCCTATATGCAACGTGTTGATAATAGGTTTGTTTGTGACCATGGGGCTTTTTGTAGGTTGCAGTGGAGATACCTTTCAACCGATTCCCAAGGCAGATGCTGTTGCGGTGTTGATACCCACGGCCGGAAATACTGTTTCCGGTTCCGTCATTTTCGCCAAGACCGCGAAGGGCATGCGGATTATTGCCGAGGTTTCCAACCTGTCACCCGGCCTGCACGGCTTCCACATCCACGAGTACGGCGACTGTCGGGCAGCAGATGGTACTTCGGCCGGCGGTCATTTCAATCCTGGGAAAACTTCCCATGGTGCCCCAAATGCTGATCCCCGCCATGTTGGCGACCTGGGCAATATTGTGGCCGCAGAATCGGGGGTGGGTAAATTGGATATAGTTGTCGCCGGGCCGGACCTGAAAGGACCCAATGGTATTATCGGACGTAGTATCATCGTGCATGCAGATCCGGATGATATGAAGACTCAGCCCACTGGTGGCGCCGGAGCAAGACTGGCATGCGGCGTAATTGGGGTTGCCCGTTAATCCAAACAGCTAAAGTAGAATCAACATAGATTGTCCGGTTCCTTTCCTGGAAAGGAGTATTGGATGCTAGGGGCCATTGCCGGAGATATGATCGGAGCTCCCTACGAGCGAATCCCGACGAAAAGCAAAGATATCAATACCGTAGTTGCCGATTTTACAGATGATACGGTTTTGACCATCGCGGTTGCGGATTGGATCCTGAATGATACGGACTGTGCGGCGACAGTAAAGCAATACGCTCGCAAGTATCCTAACCTGCCCTATGGGGGATCGTTCCGGAGGTGGTTCAATTCTTCTGAAAGCAAACCTTACTACAGCTTTGGAAATGGATCTGCCATGCGGGTTTCGCCGGTCGGGTTTGCCTACAACAGTGTCGATGAAGTTTTGAACTTTGCCAGGCTTTCAGCTGAGGTCACCCACAACCACCCTGAGGGAATTAAAGGTGCCCAGGCCACCGCCCTGGCAATTTTCATGTCCCGTATGGGGGAGTCCAAAAAAGATATCCGCCGCGAGATAACCGCACGGTTCGACTACAATCTCCATCGCACCATGGATGAAATTCGACCCGGATATGATTTCGACGTCTCTTGTCAGGGATCGGTCCCTGAATCAATCATTGCCTTTCTTGATTCCGACTCGTATATGGATGCCGTTAGAAACGCCATTTCTCTTGGTGGTGACGCCGACACCATGGCGTGTATAGCCGGGGGAATAGCCCAGGCCTGGTATAAAGAGTTACCGGTAGATGTCGTGGATGAGGTTAGAAAAAGGCTTGCGCCGGATCTTTGGGAGGTGGTGAAGCATTTTAACATGGTCTATGGATGTGAATTCTAGCCGCCTTCTGGAATTAGTCGCATGGATGTGATCGAAATAAAAACCGGAGATGAGCGGATATTCAAGGTCGGCGTTCGGGATTTGCTCGGCGCTCCGGTAGATGCCATTGTAAATCCAGCCAACTCGGGGCTGTCGCACGGTGCGGGGCTGGCCAGCATCATATCTGACGAGGCCGGTCCGGAAATGGATGCCGAGTGTGAAAAAATAATAGGTAAAGTGGGGCAGATTCCCACGACCTATGTTGTCCCCACCACAGCCGGGAACCTGCCCTTCAAAGGGATCATTCATGGCGTTGGTCCGCGCATGGGTGGTGGCGACGAACAGCAGCGGATCGAAGCCACCATCGCAAATGTCCTGAAAGTGGCGGACAAGAAAGATTGGACCTCGGTGGCGTTTCCCGCCATCAGCACCGGAATATTCGGCATTCCCAAAGAGGTTTGTGCGGCGGCCTTTAAAATTGCCGTTCCGACCTATTGGGAAATCAATCCGGCGAGCACCATCACTTTGGTATGGCTATGTCTGACCGGTGATGATTTTCCTGCTTTTCGCGAAGTTTTGGCATAGCCGGTTTGAAGGTAATTTTAGTAATGGCGCATGTGAAAAAGGTTTGTAATGGCGCGTGAAAATTATTACTCAGATTTAATAGGGGATATCCGGGAAGCTCAGGGATTAGCGTTGCCGGGAAACCTGCTCAGCAACAAGCCGAAGAGAACCGGCGCCGAATTCAACCCCAACACCTATCTGGATATACTTACTCACCTGTCACTGTTAGAAGGATTCGTGCTTGATTTTACGTACGACTACCAGGAAGGCTTGGGCGGCCATCCCTGCCTTTATGCCCGCCCGACGGATGACACGCCGTTTAAAACCATGACCGAACATCAGGCCTGGGAACGGAAACACAACGTATCTGATTTTCTGGTTTCAGACGGCACTCCGGAGAGCTTTTTTGAACTAGTGGTTTTCCGGGAGGTGGCCAATCAATTCTATCTTTACTGGCATGCCGCCTACAACGACCTGCGCATCATCACGGCCAAGGCAGAGATTTTCAAGATCGTCACGACGCTGGATGAATTGGGGCCCGTGAGATTTGACCCGGTCCAGGCTGAAATTGCCACAGCGCTTGAACCAGAGCCCCGGATCGAACTGACGGAGACCTCCGCCAGTGTCACCTATTGTACATTTACGCAGTGGGGGGGATTCAGTATTCAACAGGAGGTGTTCAGTAAAGTGCATCCGCATTTGTTGCTGTGT
>Ga0126326_1000083_pt1 | contig 54226 bp, 35 predicted proteins | sample InaspJWI67metaG_FD_94485 | JGI IMG/M metagenome (GOLD analysis project Ga0126326, IMG submission 94485) | Marine gutless worms symbiont microbial communities from Oahu, Hawaii - Inanidrilus sp. 1 OAHU.JWI-67 metaG | ecosystem: Host-associated > Annelida > Digestive system > Unclassified | place... | reverse complement strand
CGACTTCACCATCCGCAACGCCTGGCAGAAGTAATTAGAGGAGTTAAATTTGTCAATGGTGTCGAAGAAAAACGGATTGCCGCCTAATTTCTTCATACACAACTATTGACTATATCTCGAACCTGGAGATAGTAAAGGAAGTGTTAATGTAGTTATTGAGATACCGAAAGGGTCCACGGGACTTTGGGAAGTTTCGACAGATGATGGTTTGATAAAATGGGATTTTAAGAAAGGGAAAACTGGTGTAGCAACTCATCCTGGTGGTCATCCTGCAAATTATGGTTCAAGGTATAAAACCCTTCTGCCTAAACGTAATGGCGGCGATGGTGATCTTATAGATATCATTGTTTTTGGTGAGGAAATTCCAGGAGATAGTGTCACTAAAGTTAGGTTGATTGGTCTATTGAAGATGTTAGATGAAGGGGAAATCGATGCTAAATTACTGGCAGTTCGTGAAGGATCACCCCAATACCAAGCCTCTTCCGTAGATGAATTAAATAGCAAGTTTAATGGATTGGCAGATAACGTGGCATCATGGTTTGTTAACTGCAAAGGTCTGGATTCAGGAATTGAATTAATGAGCTTAGGTAATGCCGATGAAGCGACGGATATTCTCTTATCATCGATTTTGGCTTACAGGCAAACCAACAATATGTAATTCAAAGTTCATGATATGGCTTCTGACAGGAAATACACGAAACTGCTGAAGAAGATGTTCTTTGGACGTGGTTTGGATAATAATATTGATATCGAAATCAGGCGAAAAGTAATATTGTTAAATCTTACGGGTATGATCGGTATCATAAATCTTGTTTCACTTGGCATCACCGCTATTACAAGAGACAAAATAACATTAGGAATATTCGATTTAGTTGTAGCAGGCGTATTAATTAATCTCCTTTTATTGCTGAGAAAGATTGGTTATCATGTTCTTATCAGTCTCTCAGGCGTTGCTTTAGCTGGATCCTTATTCGTCTATCTTTTTGCTTCTGGAGGAATCAACAATACCGGTCATCTTTGGTTATACACTTTTCCATTATTCGCCTTATTTCTTCTCGGTTCCAAAAAGGGGACAATCGCCACGACATTTTTACTGTTACTTGCCATATCAATCTTTGCAATTGAGGATCAACCATTTATTACTGCTACATACTCCAAAGATTTTAAAGTTAGGTTTCTTTTTTCGTTTTTAGTGGTGTTTGCATTTTCGGCCTTTTTTGAAGCTTTAAGACAAAAAACTCAACAGCAATTAGGTGTAAAAAATAATGAGCTTAAAGAAATAATTATCGAACTGAAAGAGGCCAAAGAGACATTGAAGGACAATGAAACTCTGCTCAAGGCTACACTTGAATCGACGGTCGACGGCATTCTGGTGGTAGACGAATTTGGACAGGTCATATCAAAAAATACACGATTCGGCGAAATGTGGCAAGTCCCAAAAGATATATTAAATAGTAACGAAGATGAAAAATTGCTCAATTATGTTTTGGATCAATTGGAAGATCCGCAGATGTTTATCGCAAAGGTTAAGGAATTATATAAAACAGACTGGCATGACTTTGATATCCTTAATTTCAAGGATGGCAGAGTTTTCGAGCGATATTCTGAGCCACTGACAGTCGACGGTAATATTGCCGGGCGCGTATGGTGTTTCAGAGATATCACAGAGCGTAAGAGGACGGAAGAAGAAAGGACAAGGCTTCATATTAAACTACAACAGGCCCAGAAAATGAAAGCTGTCGGCACGCTTGCCGGAGGCGTTGCTCATGATCTTAATAATATATTATCGGGTATTGTTAGTTATCCGGAATTAATCTTAATGGACTTACCTGAAGATAGCCCCATAAGGGATTCAATTAACACCATTCAGGAATCAGGCAAAAAGGCGGCTGCAATAGTACAAGATTTATTAACGCTGGCAAGGAGAGGGGTATCGACCAGTGAAATTGTGAATCTAAATAATATAATATCAGAATATCTTAATAGTCCTGAATTTGAAAAATTAAAAACATTTCATCCCCTAGTGGAGATAGAAACCTTTCTGGACTCCACTCTCTTAAATATAGCTGGTTCACCGGTTCATCTTTCCAAAACGGTAATGAATCTAATTTCCAATTCAGCTGAAGCGATGCCCGAAGGTGGTATCATTCGTTTAAGCACACAAAATTTGTATATAGATCAGCCCATAAAAGGTTATGATGATGTCAACGCAGGGGATTATGTTGTTTTTTCAGTTTCAGATCTGGGTGTGGGGATAGCCCCCGAGGAGATAAATCGGATTTTTGAGCCGTTTTACACCAAAAAGGTCATGGGCAGGAGTGGAACGGGGCTGGGCATGGCGGTTGTGTGGGGTACGGTCAAGGATCATAAAGGATATATCCTAGTTGAAAGCGAATTAGACAAGGGCACAACATTTAAACTCTATTTCCCTATAACAAGAAAAAATAAAGCCGGCCATCAACAATCCAGTCAGGATTCAGCGTACATGGGCAATGGAGAATCAATCCTTGTGGTTGACGATGTCAGAGAACAGCGAGTGATCGCCTCTAAAATTTTATCTTATTTGGGATATACTGTGAGATTGGCCTCAAGCGGGGAAGATGCCGTTAAGCTTATGGAAAATGAAACTGCGGACTTAATCATATTAGATATGATAATGTCTCCTGGAATTGATGGATTGGAAACATATGAGCGAATAATTTCACGCCATCCCAATCAAAAGGTGATTATCGTTAGCGGATTTTCGGAAACCGACAGAGTCAAAAAAGCTCAGCAATTGGGAGCCGGGGAATATGTGAAAAAACCTTATACGATTGAAACAATCGGCATGGCGGTGGGGCTGAATTGGAAAAGGAAAGCGATGCAGCCTAAAACTATCAGCTGACGCAGTGCTCATGCCGCAGCGCCATGATGTATTCCTTGTGATATTCTCGGAGAAAATACGGCACGTTATTGAAGCGTCCCAAATTAAAGAATAGGGCATCAGTAAAATTGACAGACCAAAGATCCATTGCTTTTCTTTAATTTTAATCAATTTCAGTTTTAAGCATTTTTCTGTTGATTTAAATAGGACATTTTGACAATAAGTATCACGATTGCGGTTTTATTCCATTTTCTTTTCCAGAGTCAATCTGAGCACTTCTATTATAGACCCCTGGTCAATCAAACGAAGATGCTTATTGCCAATGACCTCTATCCAGAAAAATATTATATATCAGGGCAACTCGGTAATTTCCGTTGAAACACTTCCGGAGTATTCCCATCCGGTCGTTATCAAAAAACCTTCCAAACGCCACCCATCCCGGCGAAGCCTGCGATCCCTGGAAAAAGAATACGAGATGACCCGCTCCCTCGACGCGGTCGGGGGTGTGCGCAAGGCCATGGGGCAACAGTCGATCGAGAATCAACAGGCCTTGATCCTGGAATATATCGATGGGCAGACCTTGCGAGAGCACATCAGGGGAAAAACACTTAGCCTGCGTGCAAAATTAGAAATTGCTGTCGATCTGACTCGCATCCTGGAAAACATACATCAACAAGAAGTGATCCATCTGGATCTTAACAGTAAGAATGTTCTCATCGGCAAAGAGGATCAGGCGGTCCGTTTTATCGATCTGGGTTCTGCTATTCGCATTACCGGCAATGCCCATCAAAAAGTCCGGCCCGACCAGATGCTGGGAACGCTGCCGTATATTTCACCGGAACAGACCGGAAGAATCAACCGCGCTGTGGATGAGCGATCGGATCTGTATTCTCTTGGGGTGGTTTTATATGAACTTGTGACAGGCCAGCTGCCGTTTGATTCAAAAAATCCGATGGAGCTTATCCATTCCCATATTGCCCGGGTACCGGTCTCGCCGTCTGAGGTGTCGTCAGAGAGCCCTGAAGTGATTAGTTCGATCATTTTAAAACTGCTCACCAAAAATGCAGAGGACCGTTATCAATCGGCAGCCGGGGTCCAGGTCGATCTGGAAAAATGTTTACAGCGCTTAAGACCGGACAATACCATTGAGGGATTCCCGGTAGGAGAGGCCGACTATAGCAGCCGATTAACATTTCCTCAAAAGCTCTATGGCCGCGAAAGCGAATTGAAAGAATTGATGAGTGCTTTCAAAAGAGCATGCCGAGAAAATTCGTCAATGGTGTTTGTCAGCGGTTATTCCGGTATTGGAAAGACTGCTCTGGTTGAAGAAATACAGCGACCGGTATCTGAAAAACGCGGCTACTTTATAGAGGGTAAATTTGATCAGTACCTGAGAACCACACCTTACACCGCTATAACCCAGGCGTTTACCGCGTTTGTAACCCAGATCCTGACCGAGCCGGAAAAGAACTTTAATAAGTGGCGGGATAAAATTCAAGCAGCGGTCGGTGATCTGGGAAAGGTACTGACAGGGGTAATTCCGGCCCTGGAGGAACTCATTGGCTCCCAGCCGGACGTGCCGCAATTGGGTGGCCAGGAAGCTGAAAACCGCTTCAATTATGTCTTCATAAATTTTCTTTTATCCGTTGCCACTAAAATGCATCCGCTGGTTTTATTCATTGACGACCTGCAGTGGATCGATGCGGCATCGCTCAGGTTGCTCAAGGTGATCAAGTCTGATTTCAATCAATCCGGATTGCTGGTTATCGGAGCTTACCGCGACAATGAAGTGAATGCATCCCATCCGCTCATGGAGATTATTGGTGACGGGGAAAAGAAGGGAATGCTACTTCGGATACTGAAACTCGAGAATTTGCAGCAGCATCACCTCGAAAAGCTTTTGTCGGATACACTGAGATCCCGGGAAGGCATCAAAGGGCTTGGTGAGAATATCTACAAAAAAACACAGGGCAATCCGTTTTTCACACGCAGGTTGCTCTCCTCTTTAAATGAAGAAGGTCACATCCGTTATGAATTTGGATTAAACAGCTGGAAGTGGGATATTGGAACCTTAAATAAAGAGGTAATAGCAGAGAATGTGGCCGATCTCCTTGCAAAATCAATTGCACAATTGCCTGATGAAACAATAGACATCCTTAAACTGGCAGCTTGCATCGGCAACCGGTTTGACGTACAGACTCTTGCGATGATCTCAGGTTTTGCAGAGCAAGCGGTCGTCAAGCTGCTTACAGTATCATTGAGTGGGCAGTATGTTTTTGAATCAGGCGATACTTTCGAATTTGTGCACGACCAGGTGCAGCAAGCCGGCTATGCTTTAATTGCCGAAGAAGAACGGCCACGGGTGCACCTGGAGATTGGCCGTTTACTGTTCTCCCGTGCAGTCGGAGATGAACTGGAAGAGGCGCTTTTTGATATCGTGCACCATTTTAACGCGAGTGCCTCGTTATTGGAATCTGAATCAGAAAAATTGACGATCGCCGAACTCGATCTAAAAGCAGCACGTAAAACCAAGAGTGCAGCAGCCTATGCCGAAGGCTTCGCTTATGTTGTGAATGGATTGGCACTTCTCGACACCGACAGTTGGCAACATCATTATGACCTGACCCTGGCCCTGCACAACGAAGCCGCTGAACTGTCCTACCTGACGGGACATTATGACAGAGTGGATGAATTCGAAGCGCTTATCCATAAGAATGCTAGAAGTATTCTGGACCGGACGCATGTCTTCTATCTCAGGACGATGATAGATACAGATCAGGGCAGATTGCTGGAATCTATTGAGACCGGAATTGGCGCCCTGGCGGAACTGGGTATAACGATTCCTCGCGAACCGAGTACTGAGGAAATCGAGCGTGCTGAAGCCGAATTTACCGAGGCGCTGGCCACCCGGTCAATTGAGGAACTGGCCTACCTGCCAGAGATGACCGACAAGAGCACCCTGGTGGCAATGGAAATTATGGCGCCAGTTTTGTTGAATGCCTATATCGCCAGCCCTCAGCATTTGTCCTTGTTGACCTATCGCGGCGCCAGCTTGTCGCTGCAACACGGAAATGGCCCTTGGTCGCCTTTCTTCTATAGCGGTGTCGTAGTTTTATGGGGTGGAGCAGTCGACAACTCCCCTACTGGTGAAAGTGCTCAAGGCCTCGAGGCAGCTCACAAGCTGGCAATGGTACTGTTGAAATTGCTCGAGAATCCCAAGTATGCGCGCTGCAAAGCAAAATCATTGGATGGGATGCTGGGTAGCATGAATTGGCATACGCCGATGCGGCAGCTGTTGGATCTGTCACTCGAGATGCACCAGGCCGGCCTTGATACGGGTGACTTGCTGTTTGCCGGACTGGGAATATTCCACTTAGCCAATTTTGGTGTGGCTTCGGGGATCAATCTCAACGAGCACACCAAGACAGTTTCTGCTTATAGAGAAATTGTAAAAAATCTCGGACAAGATTTTGCGTATCGCATCACCGGGATTGGGCTTCAGACGGCTCAGAACCTGATGACACCATCTTCAGAGCCCGATGTTCTCGAGGAGCAGCATTTCGATGAGCGTCAATGGTTGCCCGATGCCGTGGCGGCGAATGACGGCCTCACGCTATTCCTCGTGTTTCAGGCTAAACTTTTGTTGAGCTACCATTTTGATCGCCATGACAGGCTGATGGAATACGCCGCCGAAGCCGAAAAGTATCTCGATAGCGTTTACGCAATGATCAACATTGGATTCTTTCGTTTCTATGATTCATTAAGCCGGCTCAGATTATACAGTAGCCTTTCCGCAGATGAAGGCGAATTGGCCCTGAAACGCGTTGAAAGCAACCAATTACGAATGCGCATCTGGGCCCAGAGTGGTCCCATGACCTTCCAGCACAAATTCGACCTGGTAGCGGCTGAGATGGCCCGGGTGTCGGGTAATATCGGTTTGGCAATGGAGAATTATGAGCGGGCCATCGAGGGTGCCGGGGACAACGCGTTTATCCACGAAGAGGCCCTGGCCAATGAGCTATACGCCCGCTTCTGGCAGGAACGCGGCAACGATATGATTGCTGAAATGTATATGCGCGAAGCACGAGCGCTTTATCATCAGTGGGGGGCAGAAGCCAAAGTCAGCCATCTTGAAAACCGCTACCCGCAATGGTTTAAAACCCGAACCATCTCAAACGGACAATCGGATACCCCCGGCACCAAGGTTCGCACCACCATAACCCAACCCATCACCCCCATTCAGATAGAGCTGGAGGGTATAATAAGCGCTTCACAGACACTTTCCTCCGAAACCGATCTCGATCAGCTCCTCAAAAAAATGTTGGAACTGGTGATGGCCGGCTCGGGTGCGGCAAAAGCGGTATTGCTGATAAGGCTGGAAAATGATTGGTTCGCGCGGGCGCAGGGTGATATTGCATCCGAACAATATGATATTCTTCTCAATCGGCCATTCGATCCGGCTGATCGTGAGGCCGATTTCATCCCTGAGCTTATCTTCAATTATTGCCTTAGGGCAAAAGAGGTACTTGTGTTGGGGGATGCCCGGCAGGATCATCGTTTTGCCAAAGACAGAATGATCCAAACCCATAACATTAAATCACTAGCATGTATCCCCACCCTACACCAAGGGGAGCTCAAGGCCATGGTGTATCTTGAAAACAGACAACTGGCGGATGTCTTCACCCTGGAGCGGTTGGAAATCCTCAAGCACCTGTCTTCTCAGTTCAGCATCTCTATGGAAAATGCCCTGCTTTACGATAGTCTCAAACAAAAAGTCAGTGAGCTTCGGGAAAGCGATGAACGCTACGATCTGGCTATTTCCGGATCCGCGGCCGGGATCTGGGACTGGGACATTTTGTCTGATAAGGTGTTCTATTCTGACCGCTATAAACAACTTTTGGGATATGCATCCGAAGAATTTCGGGACACACCGGACGAAGTTTGGAATCGGTTGCATCCCGATGATTACGAGTCTGTTCGCCTCGCCGTTGACCAACATCTTGAGGAACGTGTTCCTTTCAGAATTGATTATCGCCTTCGAACCAGGTCAGGAGAATACCGGTGGTATTATGCCCGTGGCCAGGCCTTATGGGATGAAAGAGGCCAAGCCACCCGAATGTCCGGCTCCATAACCGACATCACTCAAAGAAAGCAGGCTGAAATCGGACTCCGCGAGGCTTATACGGAGATCGAGCAGTTGAAAAACCAGTTGGAAGCCGAAAGCGCCTACCTGCAAGATGAAATCAAACTGGAACACAACTTTAAAAATATCATCGGTCAGAGCGAAGCGTTGAAATACGTGCTGCACAGAGTCGAGCAGGTCGCCCCCACGGAATCTCCTGTGCTTATCATGGGGGAAACCGGGACGGGCAAAGAGCTTATGGCCCGAGCCCTGCATGAGCTCAGCCATCACGGCAAGCGGGCATTGGTGAAGGTGAACTGTGCGGCCCTGCCCGGGAATTTGATTGAAAGCGAGTTGTTCGGCCGGGAAAAAGGAGCCTTTACCGGGGCGACGACAACCCAGGTCGGTCGCTTTGAACTGGCCAAAGGATCAACGCTTTTCCTGGACGAAATCGGTGAACTGCCGCTCGAGCTTCAGAGCAAACTGCTGCGCGTGCTTGAAAGCGGTGAGTTTGAAAGACTGGGAAGCTCGCGCACGCTGCACTCCGATGCCCGCATCATCGCTGCCACAAACCGCGTTCTTGATGAGGAAGTGCGCAAAGGCCGTTTCCGGCAGGACCTGTGGTATCGGCTGAAGGTTTTTCCGATTACGGTACCGCCGTTGCGTGAACACCCGGAAGACATTCCCCTGCTGGTCAAATGGTTTGTGGACCAACTCGCCAGAAAAATGGGCAAACGCGTTGCCGAAATCCCCAAACGTACCATGCAGATGTTGCAGAGCTACCCCTGGCCGGGCAACGTGCGAGAATTGAAGCATGCTGTCGAAAGTGCATTGATTACCGCCAAAGGGAAGAAGCTGAATTTTGAACTTCCCCAAATGGCGGACACTGCGCTCAGCGACTTTAAATCTTTTGAGCAAATGGAGCGCGATTATATTCTGCGGGTCCTGAAGGCCAAGAACTGGAAGGTCGGGGGTGATAACAGCGCCGCTTCAACCTTGGGGATGCATGTCAATACGCTTCGAGGCCGTATGAAGAAACTCGGAATCAAAAAGCCGACGCGCCAATAGAGATCACGGTCATTTATCCCGAAAATTTCATTTCTTATCCTTTCCGAGATACATTCAAATAAACGTGTACTTTTTATCAGTACATTTTCCTCCGGTTCCAGGCGAATATTCCCGATTCTATCTGCGTCTATTACTGCTTATCGGTGTATGATTACTCTGACGATTATAGCGATTTTCAGAATATCGTTCCGTTTGAGGCAAACTCCCAATTGAGGATTCAAATTATAAACTTTAATTTTGCTTTTATCTGAAAAGAAAGAGCGAAGCGATACCGTGACCCGGCATCTGGAATCCGGCATCCGGTATCCTGAATCTGGCATCAAGCACTTAATGAATTGAATCTTGGCTGATAGAATAACTCTGAATAACGGAATATTATTCTGACAATCACTATATATACCTAGCAGAAAGTCATTCTACGGTTTGGTATTTGGCTGTCGAGTTTCATCCAGGGCGGTCGCCGTATAGGTTTGAAGGCAAAAAAAGAGAAAAAGCTAGGCAAAATCTTAAAAAGAATAGGGAATGGCCTATTTTTGTGAAATGTTTAGGTTTGGCCCCATGACTCTCTCAGTCTTTACTGCAAATATGCCCCCCCGTTTACAAGGTAGCACTGTCCTGTGATATATCCCGCCATCTCGCTTGCGAGGTAAATCACAAGGCTGGCGACCTCATCCGGGGTACCACAGCGACGAATCAATTGATGTTCATGAAAATCCTTTTTTTTCTGGTAGGCGTCCCGTTCAACGTCGATACGACCGGGCCCTATGCAATTGGCGGTTATATTGTGCTCACCAAATTGCTTTGCCAGGCCCCGGGTGAAGCCGACAATACCGAGTTTCACCATTGCTTTTCCAGGAAACGTTCCCAGATAAGGCGCAATACCCGAAAAGTTGATGATGCGCCCCCATTTTCGTTGGATCATGTAAGGCACCGTGTTTTTGCAAATGTGATACGGTCCGTTGAGATTCACCTCGATATTGCGGATCCATGTCTCGTAGGTTTCCTCAAGCAAGTCGCCTTCGGCACGATAGGCGGCATTGTTAACCACAACATCCACTGAACCGAATTCTTCACAGGTGCTTTTGACTAAGCTTGCGACAGCATCCGCATCGGTTACATCGCAGCGCCTCGTGAGGACTCTCGCACCGGCTTTCTCAACCTCGGCGGCTGTCTGGTTTAATCTTTTCATACTGCGCCGAGTACAAATAGCCAGGTTAGCCCCTTCCCGGGCAAACAACACGGCCGTACGACGCCCTATATTCCGACTTGCACCGGTGATAAGCACGGTGCGCCCATCGAGTCCCGTATCCATATGACTTCCTCCATTTATTATCCATAAGCCGCGTGAGGGTTACGCAACCCCGGAGCTTATCCGTTATATTATTCGGCACAATTTTTAAATTTTCCGTCATTTTATAGGCTTCACGAAGAAATAAATTGTAATTCTATTTTTGAGTGAGCCCTTAGCGCACATCATAACATGATCACTTGTGGTTGTCATATTAAAGCTTACCGCATATTAAACCTTTATGCTTCAGCCCTCTTTGATCAATTGATCAGCAAACCCGGCAAGATCTCATGCAAGATTTAGCAATTGACATTGTCGACAATCTACAATATGCAATCGACTAAATCTAAATTGTAAGATCGTAAACTGGACGTTGCATGAAAAAACAAAACTTTGATGGCGCAGTCATCAACCACAAGAGCTTGGTTGAGTATATCGTCGATAATATCGAGCAGCAGATTATAGATGGAGCGCTCAAGCCAGGTGAGCGAATCATCGAGTCGGCGCTTTGCAAAAAATTGAACATCAGCCGTTCTCCGATCAGAGAAGCCTGCCGCATCATGGAGAGCCGGGGATACGTGGTGCGCCTACCGCGCAGGGGAGTATTCGTGGCTCAGGTGTCCCCCAAGGAAGCTGAAGACATTTACCGGATACGAGCCAATCTTGAGAGTCTGGCCACCTATCTGGCGGTGAAAAATATGGATCCGGAAACTTTAAACCAAATGAAAGCGCTGCACCGTAAAATGATAAAGCTGGCCGAAAATGAAAATATCAGCGGGTACTACCGCTCTAACCTCAAGTTTCATAAAATTTTAATCAACGCTTGCGGTAATAAGCGATTGATCCAGATGATCGACACGTTTGTCAAACAGACGCGGCGCTATCGCGTCGAGGTTCTGTCCATCCCTGGACGGCTCAAAGCATCTATTGAAAATCATGAAAAAATTATCCGTTCCATCGAGCAGGGAGATGCGGAACAGGCCGAGCTGCTGCGCAAGAATACCATTTTAAACAACATTCCGATACTCATCGATAAATTGATTGAAGAAGGACATTGAAATATGAAAATAGATGCTGAGACCTGTATCCTGTGCCAGGATTGCTTCGATTATTGCCCCATGGGCTGCATTCTCGAAGGTGACGAGTCCGCATACATCGACCAGGATGAATGCGTGGAATGCGGGGTGTGTTTCCGGGCTGATGTTTGCCCGGTGGATGCGATTTATATGCCCGAAGAATCTCGGCAATATCCTCGTTTGATCCGGGCCCAATTCAGTGATCCCGATGTTCAACACCCGAAATTGAACCAGGGGGGCCGCGGAACCGAAGAGATGAAAACCAACGATGTCACGGGGAGATACCGTCGGGGTGAATTGGGTATGGCCCTTGAATTCGGCCGGCCCGGGATCGGAACCCGATTAAGTGAAATCGAAAAGGTCCTCAAAGTACTGCTGTCATTGGATGTCGAAATAGAAAAAGACAATCCCATTTTTCTGCTTTTACAGGATGAAAAGACCGGGGCATTGAAGCCCGAAGTACTTCAGGAAAAAGTTCTCTCCGCTATTCTGGAGATCAAGATCAAAGAAGATCGATTAGAAAATGTCGTCAGCCAGCTGACACCCGTTTTAGACAAAGTAGATACGGTTGTTTCCTGGGGTTTGGCCACCCGTTTTGCAGAGGATGGATCACTTCCCGTCAGATCCAGACTGGCGCAGATCGGGCTGCCTGCCCGTCCCAATGCTAAAATCAACCTGGGGTTGGGACGACCGCTGATAGAGGATTAAGGAGTTAATTATGAGCCATTCGCTTCATCGCTTAGGTACCGAAGATAATTTAAAGAACGATTTTACCCTCTACGCCCGGACCTCCCGCTGGGTGAACCGTGACGGATGCGGTCCCAAGCTCAGGAAGATATTGGAGGTTCTCCTGTCTGAAAAGCCGGTTAACTTTGGATCCAGCCACGCAGGTAAGAGCTTCAAAGCCGGGCTCGATCCCAAAGAATATGCGGCCACCCTGGATAGAGCTTATGGTGTGGCATGCTGTTATTCCAGCCAAGAAGCCCTTAAAAGGGTTTTAAAGCGGTTGAAAGAACTGGATGTCGGCATATCGATCGTCGTCAGCGGTTTGATCGACGAAATCGTCGACTCCGCCAAGGAACTTGGCCTCAAGCCTCACACGGCGTTTTTGTCCCTGGGCATCCACGGCCGGAAAGCGTTGTTGCCGGAAGATCACATTTTGGAGGTAACAACCATGTGCGGCCATGGAATGGTGTCCTCAAAATTAACCCGGGCGGTGCTTGAAAAAGTTAAATCCGGTGAAATGACCCCGGAAGAAGGCGCCGACCACCTTGCCCAGCCCTGCCCCTGCGGCATCTTCAACACGGATCGGTTTGAAGAATTGGCCAAAAATTACTGTAAGTCTGATTGAGATCAATCCATGTCGATGATTGGAAAGAAATTGGAACATTGTTTGGTTTGGAGGAATAGTGAGCAAATGCATTTTGAACCAAAACGACATAACAAAAGGAGGTACGACCATGTTGTGGAAAAAAATGTCTCTATCATTGCTGGTGTTCATTCTAATCGCTGGATTTGCTGTATCGGCCGGAGCAGAATACCCGCACAAAACCGTCATTTTGATTACCCATTCAAGCCCCGGTGGCGGCTCGGACCTTTTCCTGAGAAACGCGGTTAAATTTCTGGGCCCCCAGATGGGGATTAATTTTGTTGTCAAAAATGTCCGAGGCGGCAGCGGTGCCAAAGCAATGGCCAAGCTGGTTGCTTCACCCCCCGACGGCACCTATTTTTATGCATCAACTCCCACTTTTCTAATGACACCGCTTGTGGGCAAAACCAAATATACCTACCGGGATCTTGAGTCGATGGTGAATGTGTTCCTGGACCCGATGGTTGCCTATACCCGAACCGACAGCCCATTTAAAACGCTGGCTGAAGCAGTTGCGTATGCCAAGAAAAATCCCGGTAAGGGCAAATGGGGCGGTGCCAACCCGACTTCGCTGGAAAGGCAGATTCTGGAGGGATTGAAATATGTTTCCGGCATAGAGAAAGTGGCCGTCGTGTCATTTGAGGGCGGCGGGGACCTGATGTTGAGCGTACTGGGAGGCACCCTTGATTTCGGAATCGGTGAACCGGGAGAAATTGGATCTCAGATAGATGCCGGTAAATTGAGGATGATTGCAACTTTTACAGAAAAACGCCTCTCAGTTTTCCCAGACGTACCCACAGCCCGCGAACAGGGTCTGGACATCGTTAAGACAAAATTCAGAGGCCTGACAGGCCCCAAAGGACTGCCGCAGAATGTTGTCAAAGCCTGGGAAACAGCCATTCCGCAGCTTCTGGCCAATCCGAAATACAAGGCCCAATATGAAAAGGATGCGCTTGTGCCGGCCTTTATGGATCAAAAAACCTTTGCACCCTATATTGCAGAGCGCAGTGCCGACATCGAAACCTATTTGAAATCCATGGGCGTCATAAAATAAGGAGTACTGCAAATGCACCGGGACACGGTAACAGGTATACTGCTCATGGCACTGGCCGTCTTATACTATAAAATGGCGGATGCATTGCCCCGCAGCCTGCTGAGCGACAACGTCGGTGCTGACGGTTTTCCCAAACTTCTGGCCGGCTCGCTCTTTGTGTTTTCGTTTTTTCTGCTGTTGATGGGGATTTTAAGACGACGCGCCACCAATACTACCGAAGAGCAGGCGAAAAAAGCACATGAAAAGCAGGCCGCCCTGAAAGCGGCCGGTATGCTCATACTCGGTGTCGCTTATCTACTGTCCGTTTCCTTGATCGGCTATCCTTTAGCGGTGGGGTTGTTGATCGCCGCAGTCCTTCTTTATTACAAAGAAGCTTTATCGTTAAAAGTGGTGATCACAGCCGGTATTGGCGGAATATTCTTTTGGGTTTTCTTTGTCCTTGCTTTGGAAATTCCCATGCCGATGGGTTTCTGGGCTAAGCTGTTTGCAGGAGGAGTGTAAACATGACCGGGATAGGCATTGCATGGAATGTGCTGACCACGACTCCTGCGATTTTTTCCGCGGCATTTGGTGTTGCCTGGGGAATTTTGGGCGGTGCTTTGCCGGGGATTTCTCCCTCCATCAGCATGGCGCTCATTCTCCCATTCACATACGGCATGGATCCGGCTGTCGCCATCATTTTACTGGCAGCTGTATATGTCGGTGCCGAATACGGCGGATCGATCCCGGCGATTCTCATCAGCACCCCGGGAACCAATGCCGCCGCCGCTGCTGTCATTGACGGCTACGAAATGTATCGGCAGGGACGCGGTGGCGAAGCCCTGGGAATTTCTTTGGTTACCGGCTGGATAGGCGGCATGGCCGGAATCATCATACTGGTTTTCCTGACCGAGTGGTTGACCGAGGTCGCCTTGATGTTCAAACCACCGGCCTATTTCGCCATCGGGTTGCTGGGTCTGAGCGTTATTGCCAGCCTGTCCGAGGGATCCCTGATTAAAGGTTTTATCCCCGCGGTGCTCGGGCTGATGATCGCCACCATAGGTGCCGACCCGGTTTCCGGTGTTAATCGCTTCACTTTTGACCGTATCGAGCTTATCTCGGGAATTCATCCCATCATTGTCATGATAGGGCTTTTTGCGGTGAGTGAACTTCTAGTTCAGTGCGGTTTGCCGGCCTGGCCGAAGACTGAAGCAAAAATGCGCATCGTGCTGCCTAGCTTTTCAATGTTGTTCAAACGCCTTCGAATCCCGCAGGTTATTGCCATTATCGTAGGGACCTTCGAAGGTATTTTACCGGGGGCCGGTGGAACGGTGGCTTCATTTATTTCGTACAACGAAGCGCGGCGATGGTCAAAGCACAGGGAAGAGTTCGGCCGTGGTTCTCCGGAAGGCGTTGCCGCCCCGGAATGTGCCAACAACGTTGTCACGGCGACGACCTTGATTCCGGTGCTGTCTTTTGGAATACCTGGATCCAATTCGGCTGCAATATTGCTTGGCGGCTTGCTCCTGCATGGGTTGAAGCCCGGTCCCCAGCTCTTTTTGGGTAATCCGGAGGTGGTCTATGGACTGTACGCCGGGTTGGTGTGTGCAAACCTTTTTATGCTGATTATTGGGTATCTGACCCTCGGTCCCTCCATCTGGCTGGTAAACCGTTCAAAACCCTATGTCATGGCGTTCATATACGTACTGCTGTTCTCCGGCACTTATTCTCTTGAGCACAGTCTATTTGAGCCCTCGCTGGTGCTGGCCGCAGGCTTGCTCGGCTATGCCATGCGATACGTCGGCTTAAACCCTTTGCCGATGGTCCTCGGCGTGGTGCTGGGATTTATGGTGGAAACCAATTTCCGGCGATCACTGGTACTGTCCGGCGGTGAATACAGCATATTTTGGGGGGATTCCATCAGCGCCGCCCTTCTGGCCGTTGCACTGCTTTTTATTTTCGGCTCTCTGTTCAGCATTGCCTGGAAAAGCTTCAAGAATCGCGACAAACAGACAAATTCGTTATCATCATGAACAAATTATCTTCTAAGACAACATCAGTAGCGGAGCAAGTGTCGAGGTGGCTTGGTGACCTCAAGTATGGATCATTGCCAACTGCGGCAAAACAACAGGTAAAAGCCGTTTTGCTGGATACATCCGGTCTTTGCGTTGCCGCCCGAAACGCGGATTATGTTCAATCCGTAATTGCAGCATCTTACGATGAGGGCACCATAACTGCAATCGGTCACGCCGGGGGATTCGATGCTGCCGGTGCATGTTTAATCAACGGCACGGCCATTCACGGCGCGGATTTTGACGACTCCTTTGAAGAGGGCATCGTACATTCGGGGGCTGTTGTGGTCCCGGCTGTTTTAGCAGTATGCGAGCGTTTTAACCGATCCGGTGCGGATGCTGCTTTAGGCATAGCAGCCGGATTGGAAGTGATGTGTCGTTTGAGCCTGGTGGCGCCAACAGCCATCCACCGGGCCGGTTTTCATCCCACTGCCATTCTCGGCCCCTTTGGCTCGGCGGCCGGTGCGGGGGTCGCCCTGGGCCTGACAAGCCCGCAGTTTGGGGCTGCGTTCGGTATGGCGGGCAGCATGTCCGGCGGCCTTATTGAATACCTGGCGGACGGTTCCTGGACCAAGCGGATGCACGCCGGCTGGGCGGCTCAGTCGGGAATGCGGGCGACTCTTCTGGCAAAGCATGGATTTAAGGGGCCTCGCACGGTTTTCGAAGGAAAACATGGCCTTTTCGCCGGTTTTGCACCTGACGCCACACCTGATTTCGAACGACTGACGCATGAACTGGGCGCGCGGTGGGAATTCGAGTGTATCGCTTTCAAACCGTATGCCTGCGGCACGATCTGCCAGCCATTCATCGATTGCGCCATTGAACTGGCCCAACGAAACATTCAGGCCGATGACATTGTCGATATCCTTTGTGAAGTCGGCGAGGGGTCCGTCCACCGCTTGTGGGAACCGCTGGGCGAAAAGCACCGTCCGGCCACGCCTTATGCAGCAAAATTCAGTGTTCCTTATTGTTTGGCAGTTGGCTTCATCGACGGAGATGCCGGGCTTTTGCAGTTTACGAAAGCAAGAATTAGCGATCAGGATGTGATTAACCTCACAAGCAAAGTACGCTACGTTATCGATCCGGAAAATGAATACCCTCGGAATTTTACCGGCCATCTGCGAGCAACACTTCGCGACGGCAGCATCCATGAAATTCGAAAACCGCACCTGCGGGGAGGGATTCGTGCACCGCTGACGCAAGCAGATCTGATATCCAAGTTTCAGGCAAATACGGCATTCGGCGGGTGGGATATAGAAATGTCTGATCAGCTGCGGTATTTCTGTGAAAACATTGATAGCCTGCCTGACTTACAAGCCATTGCCCAATTTCGTCGATAGCGCAGTGTTGATGCGTGTATTTCAATTTGACGACGAGAATGATTTATATGGTCGCATAATTGACAGACAAAAAAAGAGGAAAGGAGAGCGTGATGAAAAAAACAATTATAGTACCGTTGACGCTAATATTGGTAATTGGCCTGTTTGGATGCGCTAATATGACGGGTGGCAAAAGCAGTGCAGTAAGTGCTTCGCATCTGCTCCCATTGTAGTTATGGGTACACCGATGGTCCCTCTGGACAATAAGGCAGAAGCGGTGATCATGGGTGCAGGCTTTCAGCCGGGACAGGAGGTCTTTCTGCTTATCACCGATGCAAACGGGATCAAATCCGATATTGAATACGCACTCAAACCCGTACCCAAAGCCAATGCCGCCGGCACTTGGTCCACAACCTGGAGCTGTGGCCGTTATGTAAAGAAAAAATTAGTAAAGGAAGGGGCCTACGTAATAACGGTGACCGACACAAAGTATGAACCCCTGGCTCACGTCCCGGTTACCTTTTACATGGCAAAGTGAAGCTCTCCGTCGCCTCGTATAAAGGGTCTCCGCTTCACTGCGCTATGCTGCCGGCTGTTCCGGTGAAGGCGAATAAAATATTAGCTTGGAGATGGTTCCGGCTTTGGATTGTCAGCAATTAACGGACAAACATTATGGCCAGAAACCTTGTGCAAAAAATATTGGATAGCCATGAAGTGGCAAGGCCAAGTTTATCGGGGCAAGAGATCGGGATTCGAATCGATCACACTTTGATGCATGATAACAGCGGGCCGACAGCTTTCATGCTCTTTGAAGCCCTTGGAAACCGCACGATTAAAAATGAGCTGAGCATTTGCTGTATTGATCACAAAACAACCCAGGTGGGATTTGAAAACGCGGACGATCACCGATATCTTCAGGGAATGTCCGCGAAGGTCGGCGCAGTGTTCTCGCCTGCGGGCAACGGAATCTGTCACCAGGTTTATCTTGAACGGTTTGCCAAACCGGGCATAACACTGCTGGGCGCCGACAGCCACGCTTGCACTGCCAGTAGCATCGGTCTGTTGGGTGTGGGTGTCGGCGGCCTTGACGTAGCTATTGCCATGGGGGGCGGCCCCTACTTCTTACCTATCCCGAAGGTTGTCAGAATTGAACTGGTCGGTGAACTCAAACCATGGGTGAGTGCCAAGGATGTTATTCTCAAGGTCCTCCAAATGTTCACTGCCATGGGCAATGAAAACACGATTTTTGAATACGGCGGCCCGGGCACTGCAACGCTCACCGTCCCGGAACGTGCCACTATTGCCAACATGGGGGCCGAATGCGGTGTCATCAGCTCAATGTTCCCGAGTGATTCACAAACCCTCAATTATTTGCGCGCCCAGAAACGTGCGTCCGACTGGCAGGAAATGTGTCCGGACCAAGGAGCTACCTATGATGAAGAGGTGCTAATAGATCTGAGCGAACTTGAACCGTTGGTCGCCGTACCCCACCGGGTGGACAATGTCAGAAAGGTCAAGGAATTGGCCGGATTGGCCGTAGATCAAGTCGCCATCGGAACCTGCACCAACGCCTTTCATTCGGATCTTGTGACCGTGGCCCGGATGCTCAAAAACCGCAAGTTGCATCCCAGTGTAAGTTTGGCCATCGCACCGGGTTCCAGGCAGGTATTGATGACCCTTACCAGAGATGGCAGCCTGTATGATCTGATCGATTTCGGTGCCAGAATATTGGAGGCGTCGTGCGGTTTTTGTATCGGTGCCTGTTTTTCTCCGCCGTGCAAGAGCGTTTCCGTCAGGACTTCGAATCGCAACTTTTTGGGGCGATCGGGAACGAAAGACGCCCAGGTTTATCTGGCAAGCCCGGCGACTGCTGCGGCCTGTGCCGTTACCGGGCGGATAACCGATCCGCGTGAATTGGATATCGAGTATCAGCGGGTATCGCCCCCTGCACAATATCCCACCGACGATTCAATGTTCATCCAGCCGGGTGCTGATCCGAATCAGGTAATCGTTGTGCGGGGGCCTAACATAAAAGAACCGCCGCTTAACGAGAAACTGCCCCGTGAAATGACCGCGGAAGTGGCGATCAAAGTAGGAGACGGGATAACGGCCGATCATATTTTACCCGGCGGCCGGCGAAACAAGTACCGTGCCAACATCCCACAATATGCCCGATTTGTTTTTGAATCCGTTGATTCAAATTTCTATATTCGTACCAAGGAGATAAAGGCCCGCGGCCTATATAGCGTCATCGTCGGTGGAGAGGGTTATGGTGAGGGCTCAGCCCGTGAACACGCTGCTCTCTGCCCGATGTATCTGGGGGTCAAAGCGGTCATTGCAAAGTCGTTTGCCCGTAATCATCTACGCAACCTTGTCAATTTCGGACTCATCCCTTTGGTTTTTGAAAGTGCCGACGATTACAATCGGATCAAACCAGGAGATGAACTAAATTTTATCGGACTCCATTCGTCCATTTCAGAGAGTGAACAGTTGCTAGTTGCCAATAAATCCCAAGATGTTACCTTCAGCGTCAAAGTTTGCATCTCACCCCATCAAAAAGTCATTCTGCTGGCCGGCGGGGCCATAAATTATTTGAAAAGCATTTATAGAGATGCCTTCCACTAAGATAAACACGCCTTTTAAAAGCACGACTTGAGTTTTAAGCATTTATCAGTTGATTTAAATAGTGAAAGAAGGGTCAAAGCTTGAACTGTGAATACTGGTAGCTTATCCACTATTCAAGATGAGACACATTACTCCTTCCTGGCCTGTCCATCTGCTGGCACTGTGCCGTCATCGGCGACCGTGACGGACAGTCCATCCCCCTTGAGGTGAACATGCTGCAGCAGCGGTCACTAACCGTGTCGGCCCCGGTATAATTCTACTATCTTGAAGATCGGCAATACCTGCAGGGCCTCGCCCATCAACTATTCGCAAAAATTCAAAGCCGTATAATCATCCCTGCTATCGAGGCCTTTCCTCTAAGCCAGATGATCGAGGCCCATAATCGAATCGAATCCCGACAAAACATGGGTGCAGTTGTTCTGACTCCCGGAGAGAGAACACCAGGAATTGTCCATAATTCAATATTAAGTTTTGTGGCGGCTTTAGTTGAAAACCACCAATATGCGACCTACTTTAATTAGGTTGGTTGGAGCTGAATCAATATCATGAATCTATCAACAGCATATGCTTATGCCCAAGGATTGGTAACCAAACATTTCTTGAAGTGTTTACCATCACCAGTCCTAAACCACAAAATTTCCTGCTAAATCATTCTTCCTATGCCACAATAAAAAGGGGTAAGGTCTACACATTTCACAAATACTGTTCAATTGATGTTCCAAAAACTTGGTTTTGGATCAGATAGAAAAAGCCGTTGACTTGGATCTACCGAAAGAAGAAATACTGGCGGGGCAGGTCAAATTGTCTTTTTGCCACCGAATCTGAGTTTTGACGCGATCAACGATCGCGATAAGGAGGATTAAATGACAAATGAAAAACATATAGACGCAGAAGCGTCTTTTGATAATACCGATCTCGAAGAACTAAGCGAACGCGTGAAACGGGTCCTTGACATTCGGGATCGTAAATATGGCATTCCGCCAAAGACATACCTCAAGTGCTTTGTTGGCAGCGAGGCGGTCGAAAAATTGGTGAACGAGGGAATTGCCAGCCATGAAGATGATGCAATCAGGATTGGAAATATGATGCTGAATGCGGGCGTGATTCATCACGTACTGGATGCACACGCATTTAAGAACGAAAATTTATTTTACCGTTTCCTTTCGGACGAGGATCACGGCACGGTGACACGCAAACCAGACGGGAGCTCTGTCAGCTGGGCAGATTTTATAGCACCGCTGACGTCCCCGAAAGGTCAGATCCTTACCCTTCAGCCCAAAATTCCCGAACGCGATCCGAACCTGGCCTCGTTTTCTCAAGTCGATCTCGAAGCATGCGGTGTTTCACCGCTGGATGAGCATAATACCAAATTCCTGGATCTCCTGCACCCCAAAGAGTGGGTAGATCCGAAACCCAAGTCTTCATACAACCTGGTGGTAATCGGCGCCGGCGCCGGCGGTTTGGTTTCTGCGGCGGGGGCGGCGGGTGTCGGCGCCCGTGTGGCACTCATCGAGTCGCACTTGCTGGGCGGCGACTGCCTGACGGTGGGCTGTGTGCCCTCCAAAGCGTTGCTGCGGTGCGCCAAGGCCGCAGCGGCCGTGCGCAACGCAGCTGAGTTTGGTGTCAAGGTGGGCGGCGACGTCTCCGTCGATTTTGGCTTTGTAATGGAACGTATGCGCCGCCTGCGTGCAAGCATTGCACCGGTCGACTCGGCCAAGCGCTACAGTGAGAAACTCGGCGTAGACGTCTTTATCGGCAGGGGTAGCTTCACCAGCAAGAATACGATTGAAGTCAACGGCAAGACGCTCACTTTTGCCAAAGCGGTGGTGGCAACCGGCGGTACGGCGGCCGTTCCCGACATCCCGGGCCTCAAACAAGTGCCGTACCTCACCAATGCCTCGATATTTAACCTGACAGAACTGCCGGCGCGCCTGGGCGTCATTGGCGCTGGACCCATTGGACTCGAATTAGCCCAGGCCTTCCAGCGTTTTGGATCACAGGTGACGGTTTTCTCGCACAGCGATAAGATCCTGCCCAAGGAAGATCCGGATGCGGCCAAAATTGTGGAAAACTCGTCGCGACGTGACGGCGTCACTTTCGCGTATAATGTCAATTACAAGGGTGTGGAAAGCCGGGGCGGAAAACCTCCGGTGACCATGGTTGTGGAAGACGACCATGGAGAGCGCACACTCGAATTCGACGCAATATTGGTCGCAACCGGACGCAAGCCGGCTGTTAAAGGCCTCGGGCTGGAGAAGGCCGGTATTGAATACGATGAACGCATGGGCGTCAAGGTCAACGATCGGATGCAAACAACTAACCCGGACGTGTATGCTGTGGGCGATGTGGCGAGCAAATACCAGTTCACGCACATGTCGGACTTCGGGGCGCGTCTGGTGATCCGCAATGCGCTGTTCTTCGGTCGTGACAAATTCTCAAATCTGATTATTCCGTGGGCAACATACACGGAACCGGAAGTGGCCCATGTGGGGCTTTATGAGCGCGATCTGAAAGAACAAAACATTGGATTTGCGACCTTCACGCGGGAATTTGCTGATGTCGACCGTGGTATTGTCGACGGGGAGATTGAAGGATTTGTGAAGATTCACGTCAAAAAAGGCACGGATCAAATACTGGGTGCGACGATCGTCGGCAGCCATGCCGGGGATATGATCAGCGAGATTACGGTTGCGATGCAAAGCGGAATGGGGCTTGGCACGCTGGCCAATGTTATTCACCCGTATCCGACGGCGGCCGAGGCGATTCGCCAATGCGGCGACGCCTACAACAGATCGCGTCTGACACCGACGGTTAAAGGTATTTTCAACCGTCTCATGGCGTTAAGACGATGACGAGGTTGATCATGCCGGGACGGTGAACCCTAATGCTGCATAAACAACATGGCAAAGTTAAGCTAATGGTCCTATATTGTACCTAATATCATAGTGAAATTACCATTTTCTGAATATCACCGATAGTGGATTCAAAGGATGGGGTCGATTTTGCCATGTTGTTTAACCTTCGGGAAAGCCGGAGAACTTCAGATCCTGCGCCTGTCCCGCCGCATGGCGGGATTGTCAAGGATTCGCGGTAGCCGAGTACAGCTTGACTTCGGCTGAGCTCAGTCGATGCCCACCCTTGACGCCTTGACTCTAAAGCCCTCCGGCTTTTGCAACGTTAGGGTGAGCTACGCGGAAGTCCCGAAAATCCTTATTCGAATCGGATTCACTAAAAAAGATAACGATTAGCAATATCCAGCAATATAAAGGAAGTAAAAAGATGAAAAAGGTTATTCACAATGAAGAAGAATGGCGTCAACGGCTGACTCCGGAGCAGTTTCGCATTTTGCACAAGGAAGGGACCGAACGTGCATTTACCAGTCCGCTGCACGCCCAAAAAGATAAGGGAATTTATAAATGCGCCGGTTGCGGTACGCCGCTTTTCAGGTCAGACATGAAATATGATAGCGGTACCGGGTGGCCCAGCTTTTTCGATACGTTGCCCGGAGTGCTCGAAACGAAAAAAGATACCAAGCTATTTCGCTCGCGCACCGAGTACCATTGTTCTGTATGTGGAGGTCATCACGGCCATGTTTTTGAAGATGGACCGCGGCCTACCGGTAAGCGATATTGCAACAACGGTGTCGCGCTTACTTTCGAAGCAGACGAAAATTAAACAGGGGCCAAGTCTACACATTTCACAAATAATGTTCAGTAGATAACTACAAAATGTAGGCATCAATAATATTAAATGGAATTGGGAAAAGAGTTGGAATTTCCAAAAACTGTGTAGGTCTGATCCTATGACCCTAATTGTACTATTATGTGGAAACCGTACTGGAGGTTTTGGAAAAGGCTATGGAGGCTGCGGGTTGATTTTAGATTTTAATTGACCGCAGACCAGTCCTCGTCTAGATAAAAAGGGATTGGGAGCAAGTATATTTGGTAATCAAGATAGGATAATTAATTTGGTTTCTTTGTATTCCCTAAATCCCTGATCAAACGTTGCGATCGTAAGGTTTGCGGTCTGAGCAAAAGCTGCTAGATAGGGATCGTTCCATACTCTGTGGGAATATTTTTGATTATGCGTATAACTTCTCCATGCCTTCTCAAGTCCATCAGGTTCTCGAATGAAGTACACCCGTTCGTCTTCAAGTAGTCGGTCATAACATGACCACGCAACATCCACTGTGACCGCTTCATCCTTAAAGACTGCGGGATTTGTAGCAAGCCGAAGAAATCCCTGCTGAGTGAGCCGGCAAAACGCACAACTGTCAGGTCCTTTTTCTTCAAACCATGCTTTGGCTGTCCTGTGATGGAAGTTGACCTCGAAGGCTAGCGCCAGCCAGACGTTAATGTCCGGCAAGTGCATGCCGATCCTCCTGGATTAAGATGCGTTCAATTTCATCCGAATTAAGTTGCAAAGTGCCGGGGCGATTTGACGACACGAGCGGAAGAGAAACCCTCTTTCGAGCGAGTTTCTTTTCAACGCTACGTTCCAGTTCATGTATCACGGCTTCCATTAAAAATGCCTTGAGACTTTTTCCTTCCAATGCAGCTGCTGCTTTGGCACGTCTTAAGAGATGGTCCGGTATATCGACTGTTGTTCTCATAATTATATATTTTACATAAATATGCGTTTATGTCGATACTCAATTAAAATTTACTGTCATGTTGAAGACTATTGTGCCCTAATGGGATTATTAATATTTTGTTAGAGAGTGCACAAATTTCAGTATTAAGCTACTATCGGTTGATTTAAATGGGAAATTTTGGTTATAGATATCGAAGCTGAGGTTTTATGCCATTTTCTTTTGCCAATATAGACAAGAGTATTGCTAATAGACCCTGGTCAATCAAACGAAGGTGATTATTTCCAGTGGCTTCTCTGCAAAAAAAATATTATTTATCAGGGTAACTCGGTAATTTCTGTTGAAACACTTCCGGAGTATTCCCATCCGGTGGTTATCAAAAAACCTATCAAACGCCACCCATCCCGGAGAAGCCTGCGATCCTTAGAAAAAGAATACGAGATGACCCGCACCCTCGACGCGGTCGAGGGTGTGCGCAAGGCCATGGGGCAACAGTCGATCGAGAATCAACAGGCCTTGATCCTGGAATATATCGATGGGCAGACCCTGCGGGAGCACATCAGGGGAAAAACACTTAGCCTGCGTGCAAAATTAGAAATTGCTGTAGATCTGACCCGCATTCTGGAAAACATACATCAACAGGATGTTATCCACCTGGATCTCAACAGCAAAAATATAATGATCGGAAACAAGCAGGGGGCGGTCCATATAATCGATTTCGGCGCTGCATCGCACATTGACCGGAGTGGCTATCAAAAAGTCCGGTCCGACCAGCTGTTGGGAACCCTGCCATATATCTCACCGGAACAGACTGGAAGAATCAACCGGTCTGTGGATGAACGCTCGGATCTGTATTCTCTGGGAGTGGTTCTCTATGAGCTTATGATCCATCAATTGCCCTTTAATTCAAAAGACCCGATGGAGATTGTCCACTATCACATTGCCCGTATACCAGACTCGCCATCCAATGTATCCTCAGAGATCCCTGAAGTGATCAGCACGATCATTTTAAAGCTGCTTAGAAAGAACGCGGAAGACCGCTATCAATCGGCAGCTGGGGCTCAGGTCGATCTGGAGAAGTGTCTGCAGCGCTTGAAGCCGGACAATACCATTGAGGACTTCACGCTGGGAGAAGCCGATTATACCAGCCGCTTAATATTTCCTCAGAAGCTTTACGGCCGTGAAAGCGAATTGAAGGATTTAGTAGGTGCTTTCAATAGCGCATGCCGGGAGACTTCGGCCATGGTGTTTGTCAGCGGCTATTCCGGGATTGGCAAGACGGCTTTGGTAGAAGAAATACAGCAACCGGTATCTGAAAAAAGTGGCTACTTCATAGAGGGGAAATTCGACCAGCTGACCACCACCCCTTACGCAGGGATCACCCAGGCATTGGCCCAGTTTGTTTCCCTGATCCTGGCGCAAACCGAAACCCAACTCGCCGCATGGCGGTCGAAGATTCTGGAAGCAGTGGGGCCAAACGGCAGGGTACTGATGGATATCGTTCCTAGTCTGGAACTGGTCATTGGTCCGCAGCCGGCCTTGCCGGACTTGAGCGGACAGGAGGCGCAGAACCGTTTCAATTATGTTTTTCAGCGCTTCTTCGGTGCTATCGCTCGGCGCGAACATCCGTTGTGCTTCTTCCTGGACGATTTACAGTGGGTAGACCCGGGCTCACTTGACATGCTGAAGAACCTGTTCTCCAGCCCTGACCTTGCACATCTCCTCCTTGTTGGTGCATACCGTAACATCGAGGTCCATGAAGCGCATCCCTTGATGACGTTCATAGTAGATCTGGAAAAGGCGGGCGCCAACCTGAAACAGATAACCCTGAAAAAGCTATCGGAAGGGGATATCGAAGCGCTAATTTCGGACACCCTGCAGAGTAATCAGGATGAAACCCGGAAGCTTGCCCGGCTGGTCTATTCGCAGACAGATGGAAATCCGTTTTTCACCCGCCAGGTGCTGCGCAGATTGAAGGATCAGGGCCTCATTGCGCTCGACAATGCCACCGGACGCTGGCGTTGGGATATGTTTGCCGTCAGGAACTTGGATGGTATAGACAGCGTTGTCGAACTGCTGGTGAGCAAGATGAAGGAGCTCCCAACTGACATCCAGGAAACGCTCAAGGTCGCGGCCTGCATTGGAAGTCAGTTCGACATTACCACCCTGGCGGTGGTCACCGAAGGAGATGACGAAGCAAACCTTGAACATATTCGAAAAGCAGTCATGGTGGGTTTGATCTGGGAAAGTAGTGACCATTGCTACTTCGCCCACGACCGTGTGCAGGAAGCGGCCTATGCCCTTGTGTCGCCAGAGGATCGGGATCACACCCATCTCACGATTGGTCGACTACTGCTGGAAAGACCTCGCGCGAGTGATCACGAGCAGGATCTTTACAAGATTGTCGAACAGTTGAATCATGGACTCCACCTGATCGAAGATGCGCAGGAGCGAATGCAGGTAGCCCGTTTGAACCTGCAGGCGGCTCGAGCTGCTCTTCAGGCCTCCGCCTTCGAAACCGGGCTAAACTACGCCAAAGCCGGGATCGAGCTCCTCGGTGAGAATAGCTGGGTTCACGACTACCAGCTCACCTTGGCGCTGCACGAGCAGGCTGCGTTGCTGGCCCACGCGGCGGGCGACATTCCGGGCATGGAACATCACAGCGAGCAAGTGCTTCAGTTTGGAAGTGATCCCCTGGATCTGGCACGGGTCCAGAGGTTGCATATCGAGTTCCTCTTGTCCTCAAAGCGTTTCGATGAGGCGATTGACTTTGGGCTAGAAGCCCTTAGCATCCTTGGGCAGGAGTTCCCGTTCAACCCGGACATGGCGTTCACCATTATAAAGCTGTCAAAGTTGTTGGAGCGTCTCGAACGCGAGCCCCCCGATTACTTCTCCATGCCTCATCTGGACGATCAGGACCCAGAGTTGCTTGCGGTATCGGAGATCCTATTGCCCGTCGGGAATGCGGCCTTTATCTCTCGTCCCGCTCTGGCCCCTTTGATTTACATGCGCAGTCTGGAGCTTTCTCTCGAACGGCAGCTTATATCGGAACACACCCCGTCGATGATCGCCGCGGTGGGTGTGTTCGCCAACGCCCTCCTGGGAAAGGTCGAGGTGGCGCATACCTACGGTGAGACAGCCGTGGAACTCGCGAGTCGGGCGGCCTTTCACACCGCCAATTATGTTCCTTTGCACGTTCACGCCTTGTATAACTATTTTTGGCGCAAGCCCCTGCGGGAGACCCTGGACCTATTCAACCGCGCACGTCAGAGCGCCCACGACTTTGGCAACAACGAATTCGTTTCCTATGCGGCGCTCGGCTGGTCCAAGCACGCGTTCTACGCTTCGATCGGGCTGGCTCAAGTCGAGGAACGCTGTCTCAGGCTGCGTACTTTTATCGACAGCATCCAATACGCTACCCAGAGCCGGTGGATCAACATTTGGGTGACCGCGGTGAAGGCGCTGCGCGGAAGTTCATCGGCCCGTGGTACCTCCTGGCGGGGTACCCCCTTCGACGATGACCGGGATCTTCCTGACCTCCAGCGAGTTGAAGACCAACTGGGTCTCCTCTATGCGTATTGTGCCAAAGCCTGGATCGCCACTCTATTCGGCGACTACGATGGCGTCGAGGAATATTCGGACCTGTCCTGCACCTTCCTGGTGACAGCTCCCGTTGGGCTGGAGAAAGCCATACTTGCATTCATCAGCGGGCTTAGACACGCCCGCGAGCTGCGCGAGAATCCCGACAGGTCCGAGAGCGAACAGGCACTCCAGGAGCAACTCGATTTGCTCGAGCGCTTCACCGGCCTGGCCCCGATGAACTTCGCCCACAAGCTATCACTGGTGCAGGCTGAGGTGCACCGTGCGCGTGGGGAAGTACTGTTGGCCATGAAGGCTTATGAGCAAGCCAGCCAAGGGGCCAGAGAAAACGGCTACCTGAATGAAGCAGGGTTGACCCATACCCTCGCAGCCGGGTTTTTTCAAGACATTGGACTGTACCAGGCAGCGCTTCACAATGCAGAGCGGGCTGCACAGGCCTGGCAAAGCTGGGGCGCCCATGCGCTTGTCGAAAGCCTAAGCCGGCGCTTGCCAGATCTTCTGGAGCCTTCCGATTTGTCGTGGCAGAGTTCCAGCGACGCCGGCAAGGTACACGCAACCATTACCCAACCCATTACCCCCATCCAATTGGATTTGGATAGTATCACCAGCGCTTCACAGTTGCTTTCTGCTGAAACCGATCTAGAACAACTTTTAATGAAAATGATGAGTTTGGTGATGGCCAACTCTGGAGCGGCAAAAGCAGTATTGCTGATAAGGCTGGAAAATGATTGGTTCGCGCGGGCGCAGTGTAATATTGCATCCGAACAATGTGATATTCTTCTCAATCAGCCTTTCAATCCGGCTGATCGTGAGGCCGATCTTGTCCCTGAGCTTATCTTCAATTATTGCCTTAGGTCAAAAGAGGTATTGGTGATAGGGGATGCCCAGCAGGATCATCGTTTTGCCAAAGACAGAATTATCCAAACCCATAACATTAAATCAATAGCATGTATCCCCACCTTACACCACGGGGAGCTCAAGGCCGTGGTGTATCTTGAAAACAGACAAATGGCGGATGTCTTCACCCTGGAACGGGTGGAAATTCTCAAGCACCTGTCTTCTCAATTCAGCATCTCTATGGAAAATGCCCTGCTATACGATAGTCTCAAGCAAAAAGTCAGAGAGCTTCGGGAAAGTGATGAACGTTACGATCTGGCCATTACCGGATCCGCGGCCGGGATCTGGGACTGGGACATATTGTCTGATAAGGTGTTCTATTCTGAACGCTTTAAACAACTTTTGGGATATGCATCCGAAGAATTTCGGGACACACCGGACGAATTTTGGAATCGGTTGCATCCCGATGATCACGAGTCTGTTCGACTAGCCGTTGGCCGACATCTTGAGGAACGTGTTCCTTTTAGAACTGATTATCGCCTTCAAACCAGGTCAGGAGAATACCGGTGGTATTATGCCCGGGGCCAGGCCTTATGGGATGAAACGGGCCAACCTACCCGAATGTCCGGCTCCATAACCGATATAACCTCGCGTAAGAAAGCAGAAGAAGAAATCCTTAGCAGCGAAGAGCGTTTCCGAGGTTTAATAGAGCAGTCCCCTATGCCCATTGAAATATTATCGCTGGATGGAAAAATCTTACAGTCAAATCCCTCCTGGAATAAACTCTGGGGAATAGATGAGGAGGGTGCAGCAGAAGTAAGGGAAAAGTATAACATGCTTACCGACCCGCAAATAAAGAAACTGGGAATAAATCACCTGGTAGAGAAAGCTTTCTCAGGTGAACATATAATATTGCCGCCTATTATATATGATGCAAATGAAACGGCAGAGGATTTTGAAATTAAAAATATTACAGGATATAAATCACCATGGATTCAGTGCCACTTATATCCAATCAAAGATAAAAACGGCAAGGTAGTTAATATAATAAATACCTATATAGACATATCCGACCTGAAAAATGCCGAAGCCGAGCTTCGAAATGCCTTTGAGGAAATCAAAAACTTAAAGGAACAGCTCGAAGCCGAGAGTGCCTACCTGCAAGATGAAATCAAACTGGAACACAACTTTAAAAATATCATCGGTCAAAGCGAAGCGCTGAAATACGTGCTGCACAGAGTCGAGCAGGTCGCCACCACGGACTCTCCTGTGCTCATCATGGGGGAAACCGGGACGGGCAAAGAGCTTATGGCCCGAGCCCTGCATGAACTCAGCCCTCACGGCAAACGGGCATTGGTGAAGGTGAACTGTGCGGCCCTGCCCAGGGAATTAATTGAAAGCGAGTTGTTCGGCCGGGAAAAAGGGGCCTATACCGGGGCGACGGCAACCCAGGTCGGTCGCTTTGAACTGGCCAAGGGGTCGACGCTTTTCCTGGACGAGATCGGTGAACTGCCGCTCGAACTTCAGGCAAAACTGCTGCGCGTGCTTGAAAGCGGTGAGTTTGAAAGACTGGGAAGCTCGCGCACCATGCACTCAGATGCCCGCATCATCGCTGCCACAAATCGTGTTCTTGAAGAGGAAGTTCGCAAAGGCCGTTTTCGGGAGGATCTGTGGTATAGGCTGAAGGTATTTCCGATTACGGTGCCTCCGCTGCGCGAACGCCCCGAAGACGTTCACCTGCTGGTCAAATGGTTTGTGGACCAAAACGCAAGAAAAATGGGAAAACGTATTGCCGGAATTCCCAAAGGCACCATGCAGATGTTGCAGAGCTACCCGTGGCCGGGCAACGTGAGAGAATTGAAGCATGCTGTCGAAAGTGCTTTGATTACTGCCAAAGGGAAGAAACTGAATTTTGAACTTCCCCAAATTAAGGGGACTGCGCTCATCGACTTTAAATCTTTTGAGGACATGGAGCGCGAATATATCCTGCAGGTTCTGAAGGCCAGGAACTGGCGGATCGGGGGTGAAAACAGCGCCGCTTCAACCTTAGGGATGCACGTCAATACGCTTCGCGGCCGCATGAAGAAACTCGGTATTAAAAAGCCGACGTCCCGATAGAGATCACAAGTGTTTAAGTGTGGCCTATTTTTGACTTCCTTGTTGTTTTATAAAAGATAACACCTTCAAACACCAAATATGGTTTTAAATACCATATTTGGTGTTTTTTTTTCTTTTTTTCGACCGTCAATCTGCCGATTAAATTGAATATTTAATTAATATTCAGGCAGTTAAGACAAAACATTGTCTGTTCATTCTAATGGCATGGTCTTTGAAGTGCATTTGTATTGTTCCGATAAGTTTCCCTACTAACAATTTTCCAGTGCACAGGTGTATGGATTGCTTATCTATCAGCTGAAGATCGAATTGAAGCCATACAAAGCGGATGAGTTCGACAAAGCGATACGCGCGTTATCACACAGAATTCGTAAAGAAAAAGGTTGTCTCGGCTACAGCGTATTCCGGGATTCCAAAAAGGAAGATACCTACTGCCTGGTTGGAGAGTGGCAGACACGCCAGGCCATGGAGAAACATTTCCAGACACACGATTTCGAGGTGCTAATCGGCGCGGCCAGAGTACTTGGCGAGACATTCGCAATGAACATATGCAAAGTTTCGAAAACAGGGGGCTTCGAATTGGCCCACGAACTGAACGCGTCGCAACAACGGAAGAGCGTGGCGGCGGATTGAACATTTCTCGAAACCGTTCACGCCGCCCAAATAATTGCATGGAGCAGTTTAGGATTCGCGAAGAAATTACTTTACATTTTCAGGAGTCGAGGCGCCCGCATGGCAAGGCGCGAGGAGGGCGAATAGCAAGCTATTTAATCGACAAGCAACACAGCCAGGCGGGATATATCGGGTCATTAAAATGTGAAGTTATTTTTGAGCGAGCCCTTAGATTATAAACTGAAACCAAAAATTGGAATTCCACCAGGAGGCGACATCATGAAAACCAGGCAAAACCTTATTCTGGTTGTGTTCGTCGTAACATCACTGATGTGGGGCTGTGCCACCTTTCAGAAACGCACGCCCCTGCCCGAGGATTTGAGCCCTGTCGCCCAGGTGCCGGGCATATCGGATGTCAGAATGTGGGGGGATGAACCGCCGCCATACGTGCAAGAGTGGATGCGTATGACCAAGGCCGAGCTAGAAGCCCGGTATCCGGCCATGATCGGTATTTCGCATACCTACCTGGCCCTCTCCGGCGGCGGTGCAGACGGAGCCTTTGGCGCCGGGCTGCTGGTGGGCTGGACGGCTAAAGGCGATCGACCTGCGTTCAGCGTGGTGACCGGCATCAGTACCGGGTCCCTCATAGCGCCGTTCGCCTTTCTCGGGTCCGAATACGACGCGAAGCTCAAGGAAGTGTACACGACCATTTCCACCGAGGACCTCATCAAAAAGATCCCTCTCAGCCAAATCCGCTCCACCGCGGCCGCCGTCAGCATTGAACCGCTCCGGAAAATGCTGGCCAAATACGTGGATCAAGAAGCAATGGAGGCCATTGCCGCCGAGCACCGCAGGGGGAGGCGCCTGTTGGTCGGAACGACAAATCTCGATGCCGGGCGGCCGGTCATCTGGAACATCGGTGCGATCGCGGCCAGCGGGGATCCGAATGCCCTCGCCCTGATTCACGATGTGCTTGTGGCATCGGCCTCCATCCCTGCAGCGTTCCCGCCGGTGTTCATCGAGGTGGAAGCCAAGGGCTCCCAATACGACGAGATGCACGTGGATGGCGGTGTGGTCTCCCAGGTTTTCCTCATCCCGACCGGTCTGGACTGGCGCAGTATCGGGGAAAAATTCGAGGTGAAAGGCGTACCGCGCGCATATATCATCCGCAACGACCGCCTCGTAACCGATTGGCAGGCCGTAAAACCGAAACTTGCCCATATTGCCGGGCGATCCATCGGCTCTCTGATCCGCAACAATGGTTACGGCGATCTGTACCGACTTTATCTCGAGGCCCAGCAGGCAGGCATCGAATACCATCTGGCTTACATCCCGAGCGAATTCAACGAAAAACCAAATGAACCTTTCGACCCGGAGTACATGAGTAAACTGTTCGATCTCGGTTATCGGATGGCAGTGGCGGGATATCCCTGGGAAAAAACACCGCCGGGATTTTGAATAAGGAATTTTGACTTAATTACTAGCCAAGCTCCGCCTCAAACCGACGAGTTGGCGGCGTAAATATCCGATTGCTTGAGGCGAGCCGATGCTGGTTGCTTGATGCTAGATTCTGGATAAAACAAAAAAAATCCTCTTAAATCCAGTATCTCTCCGAGGCGTAGGCTCTACGAGCCGGAGGCCAGAGACCAGTCCCGCCCTGGCGGGATATCTTTTCGCACTTGGCACCATGTTCGATACCAAAACTTGACCTAAATTTTAAGATCTTGGCTTATAAAGACACCTAGTGATTTCATTTCTATTTAGACATAGTTGCTATTTAGAAATAACGATTCCTACACCATACCGCAAAGGGGGTATCACCATGAAAAGAGTGATTCGAACAATGATTACCGTTCTGCTGGCCGTTATTATTTCCTCCCCGGCACTGGCGGCAGAAGGCAAAGATCCTAAAGATTATCCCTGGGAAAGGGGGTACGTGAACTTGGGCTATTATATTGCGAGACTGGATAGCAGCGTCCGCTTTGGAGGGAAAAATCTCGGATTAGGGCTCGAACTCGATGTGGAGGAATTTTTGGGAGTGAATACCAGCGAAACGACCTTTCGAATCGATGCCGGATACCGGTTCGGAAAAACCCGGCGACACAAGCTGGATTTCAACTGGTTCAGATTCCATCGCGACGGCACAAGGGACATCAAAGCTGAAATTACAATTCCCGAAACTCCGGGTGGGGGCGGCGGTGGAACCATCGGGCCGGGCAATTTTAAGACGACCTTCAACTTTGATATTTACAAATTACAATACGAATATTCCATTGTCTTTGACGAACGCATCGATTTGAATCTGGGAATCGGCCTATATATCACGCCCATCGAAGTCGGCTGGTCCGGTAGGATTAACGGCGTACTTGAAAGTACAGTACAAGAAGACATCACAGCGCCGCTGCCGGTGATCGGTGTGGGTATTGATTACGCCATTACCCCCAAGTGGTTCATAAGGCAGCAGTTGAATGTTTTTTACCTGGAGATAAGTAACTACAGTGGCGGTATCGCCAATCTGCAAGCCGCCCTGGAGTGGCTGCCCTTTGATCATGCCTTCTGGAAACATATTGGATTTGGCCTTGGTGTTGATGCGATGCGGGTGGAAGTCGAAGCCGAAGATAGTGATATCCCGGGACTCGATTTCAGGGGCACTATCGGATTTTCATACTTTGGAGCGCAGTTATACTTGAAATTTGTCTGGTAAATGCGCCGATGGTGTTTTCACATCTTTTGAACGAAGGCGGGTCTTGATGCGTGCCGGGCCATAGTCCCATTTTTTCGGGATGACGGCGGGTCCAGCTTCCACACTCATCCCCATCAAACACCAAATATAGTCGAAAAACTATATTTGGTGTTTTTTTGCTATTGTGTTAAGCCTTCAGCCTGCTCATCAAATTCAATAATTAAATAGTTTTCGGATAGTTAAGACAAAATCTCTGCTTTTCTTTCGCATGGCATGGATTTTGAGTAAAATAATCGGTTTATTTAGTTTTTACTTAAGTAAGTTTATGGAGATGCTGGATGCTGGGGGGCGTATAGGTGAAAAAAAAATGATAAGAAAATGTTACGAATGTTACCGGCTGGTAATTCTTCTGGTTTTATTCATAAGGGAAGTATCTATGCAACTGGCACGCGAACGTAAACGGTATGCGCCGGCCATCAAATCGCTTGGTGGAACGGCGTTTACTGTCATTCTCATTCTGCTAAGTGCCTGTGCCACCATTCCGGTTGAAAAACGTCCGCAGATCCGCAAGCAACTCGTAAGCACAGCTGACAGCGTGCTGGCTGAATTTTTTGCCGCGGATCCTGCCATCGAAGCGGCGTTCGATAAATCGGTGGGTTACTTTGCCGGTGAAGCCTCCATGGCGATGGCCGGTCTGGTGGGCGGCAAAGGAAGTATCGGAGTGCTGTATGACAAGGAAAAGAACGAGCGCAGCTTTCTGAACATCAGTGTATTCGAATTCGGCCTGGGCGCGGGCAGTTCGGATTTTAAATTGCTCGTGCTTTTCAAGACAACCGAGGCGTTAGAAAAAGTGAAAAAGGGCCTCTGGGTCGGCGGAACGACGACATTTTCCATGACCGGCAAGTATGGCGGTTTGTACAGCGCGCAGCGGAAAGGCTGGACGGCTCATGTAATCTCTAAACACGGTATCGTATTTGGGGGGGGCTTAACCCTCTCAAAAGTGGAAATCAACCGGGAACTTACCGACCTTGGCATCTCGGAAATTCGTTTTCCGAACAGGGACCTGGATGATAGAGACGATCAAGACAAGGCGGCACCCAGAAAATGGGAACGCACCTTACCGTTTATGGCGCAAAAGGTCATCGACAAGGGGTTCGACCTGCCGCTGCCCTGGGGTATCGGCCTGACCGTGGCAGGCGTCGATCAGGAAATGGACCTGTCGAATCTTTCCGCGGGTTTCAACGGCGGCCCATTGCGACAATTTCCTTCTGTTAGCCTTAACAATTCCCAAACTGATACCCAATCCTTTCAGCTGAAGCTCGACGCCTGGCTGTTTCCGTTCATGAACGTCTTTGCCATGGCCGGGCAGGTCAAAGGCGATTTTCAAATGGACGTCGGCATTGATGGCAACACGATTCTGAACGAAATCGGTGTGAGCTGCTCGGGGATTATTAAACCCAAGATTTGCAGCATTCAGAACCAAACCGTCACCCTGCCGGTTAGAACCGATGTGGATGCATTCACCTACGGTGTCGGGGCCACGCTGGCCGCCGGCTGGAACAACTGGTTCGTGTCCATACCGATGTCGGCGAACTGGACCAACCCGGAAGGGTCGGTGGCCGATGGAGTTGCGTATACGATCACACCCAGAGGCGGGCGAGTTGTCAGTCTCGGCGGATTCGGCAACATTGCGGCGTTCGGCGGCGGGAACTGGTTACATTCCAAGTATACGATAACCGGCACCTTCAATGTGCCGGACGCCGATCTCGCTATCGATTACATAATTGACCAGGAATCCAGGGATAACTGGACCCTCTTGGTCGGCTTCAATTGGGACTTCAGCCGGCGCATGGGGTGGGCATTTGAATACAACGGGTTTATCGGGTCACGGAAGGCCATCATCTCGTCTTTCGTTTATCGGTTTTGACCGGACGGAATTGCATTAAAACCGCTACCAGGGCCGGTGAAGTGATGCGAGGCCCAAACGTTCGCCCCCGGCTACAGGGTTGACGGCTCGGCCGACCGGCTGCTGCAAGACCCCCGTCGGCGACACCGTGGACGTTAAGAAGGCGACCTGGAAGAACACCATCGGTCTAAATTCTTCCCGCTATTGGAGGGCTCCGTAAAATTTCAACCTTTTGTATATGCTGTAGACAAGATTTCATGAAATATCCGGACGTACCTAGATCCTGAATCCCACCCCCTTATAAACACCAAATATGGTTTGAAAACCATATTTGGTGTTTTTTTTGTTCTTGTTCCAATCTCCAATCTGTTGATTAATTTCAACATTTAAATAGATTTCAAGTAGTTAAGACAAATCATCTGCGGTTCATTGTCATGGCATGGTCTTTGAAATACTTTGAATTGGCTCACTAAGTTTCCTAAATAGCTAACTTCCGGGACTATGTGTCATTATAAGCCAAGATCTTAAAATTCAGGTCAAGCCCGCCCTGTCGCGACGAGTTGGTCATTTGCAGGTACATTGTCTTTTATCGGGACCAAAATCCTGAAACGGTTGGCATATTATCTCGGTCTGGGCCAGGATTTTTGTATCAAACATGGTGCCAGGTGCGAAAAGATATCCCGCCAGGGCGGGACTGGTCACTGGATACGACTCGACTGCCTTCGACAAGCTACATTCGGCCTGAGCTCATGTCGAAGGCAGGCCCCGAGCACGTCGAGGGGAGCTCGCCGAAGTCTGGATTTAAGAGGGAGTTTGTAATTTATCCAGAATCTAGTCCCGCTTCCCAGCGGGATTTGAAGTGGAGCTTCGCCAGGGAGTATGCATTGCTTCTCTATCAGATAAAGATCGGAATCAAGCCATATAAAACGGTTGAATTTACTAAAACGATGCGCGCGTTTTCACGCAGAATTCGTAAACAAAAAGATTGTCTTGGCTGCAGCGTGTTGCGGGATTGCGAAAATGAAAATAACTATAGCTTGTTTGGAGAGTGGCAGACACGCCAGGCCATGGAGAAACATTTCCATTCACACGATTTCGAGGTGTTAATCGGTGTAACCAGAGAGCTTAGCGAGACATTCGCAATGAACATATGCAAAGTGACGAAATCAGGGGGCTTTGAATTGGCTAGAGAACTGATTGCGTCGCGACAACGGAAGGGCGCAGGGGCGGAATGAACAATTTTGTAACCGTTCTTGAGACACGGTCTGGCCATCGCTGTCAAACGAAAATTCACCGATCTTTCATTTAGTTTAGAGAGAAACAGTTTTTCAGCGAAGCGGCGGGTTAGGTGACGGCATATCCCTTATGAGTAGAGCCAGAGCGTAAAACAGGAGGATTTCAATTATGAAATGGCTAATTTATTTACTTTTAATGATTCTTGCAGGTGTTTCGACTGCTCAGGCCCAAAGCAACCCAACCGGCAAAACGCTTGCTTCAACCATGGAAGTTTACGTATTTCCCAAGGCCGGCCAGACTGCTGACCAGCAGTCCCAAGACGAGGTAACATGTTACGAATGGGCAACAGCCAAAGTCGGTACTGATCCTTTCGAGCTGTCAAAGCAGGCTGCCCAACAGAAAGCGGAAACTGAACAGGAAAAAGCAAAGGCTCAGGAAGCAGGGAAAGGCGCCGGGGCGCGGGGTGCAGTACGTGGTGCAGCTGCTGGTGCAGTTGTTGGAGAGATAGCCAGTGACGATCCTGGCAAGGGCGCGGCCTACGGTGCCGCGGCCGGGGCCGTAGCCGGCAGGCGAAAGGCTCGAAGGGCCCGACATCAGGCTACCCAACAAGCAGAGCAGCAAGGACAGGCCAAGCAAGAGGCAATCCAAAAACAAATGGACAATTTCAAGAAAGCCTTCGGTGTTTGTCTTGAAGCCAAGGATTATCTCGTAAAATTTTGAGATATCCTGAACCGGGTGAAAATCGAAGGTTTCATAAGAAGTCCAACTTCGGCGTAGTGCTGCATTTTGCAATCTTTCATCGTAAGAAGAGTACGCCACACGATTGCAAAATTTGCACGCCTTGAATTTGAACTTCTAAAGAGGTGCACATGAAGAGGCTCACCACGACCGTATTTTTACTAGTTTGCATTTGCGGACTTGCGCAGGCCAGAGAACCGGGTCATTATGCTCCCGGCGCCGCATATCTTCGAGACTTTGCCGTTCCGCCACAGTCCGGATTCTATTATGAGCAGTACAATGTTTATTATTGGGCCGATAATTTCAAGGATAGAAATGGCGACTCGGTAAGTGAACTGACGATTGGATCAACAACAGTTAAATTTGACGCTGATGTCGACTCCTGGTCGATTACACCGACTTTTATGTGGGTCACAGAGAAAAAGATCCTGGGGGGTGACTACGCCTTGTACGTATCGCCAACGATAGCCAGCAACGATGTGAGCGCGAACCTGTCAGCTATCAACCGCGGCATAGACTTTGATACGGACAATACAGGCCTGTGGGATCTATATGTCCAACCATTATGGCTCGGGTGGCGGGACAAAAGATATGATTTATCTTTTGGGATGGGCTTATATCTTCCGATCGGAGAGTATGAGTCTGATGCCAGTAACAGTATCGGCCTGGGATTCATGACACTCCTGACACAGGCAGCAGGATATCTTTACCTGGACCAGCAGCAGGCGTCTGCTCTCGCACTGATTGCTACCTACGAGATACATTCTCAAAAACTTGGTACAGACATCACCCCCGGTGATCACTTCACGCTGGAGTATGGGTTTAGCCAATACTTCAGCCAGCGCCTTGAAGTGAGCATTTCCGGCTTTAGCCAGTGGCAAGTAGAAGGAGACAAAGGTAACGACATCCTATTGGATGGCAGTGTCAAAACCGAGGTCCATGGTATCGGGGGGCAGATATCATACTCATTTACACCCCGGTTTAATATGGCGCTACGGTACATGATAGAGTATAACGCCAAGGCAAGATTCGAAGGACAATTCATCGCGCTGAACTTTTTCTTTACTCCCAAGCCAATGTTCTAAACAGGTCTTGATCGAAACCGTTTGGTCAGAAGGCGAGGGATCTGATGCTATCGAAAGTCGATGTACGGAAGTTATGATCATTATTTAATGATTGTGCGATGCAGGTAGAAAACTCTTTTGAAGAAATACGGCATACATTTTAAAACTTCCGTAACGGAGGGAAGAAGATGAACAGCAAATTATTCTACCGGATTCCGGGCCGGTCAATGCGCTTGATTTGCCTTATTCTTTTAGTAACCGGCTGTGGCGCCGTATTGCAGTCGGTTGAAAAAGACAAGGAAATGGGGCGCGAGACCGCACAGCAGGTGGAAACCGACATGGGTATTTACCAGGATGCCGTAGGCACCCAATACCTGAACCGGATCGGACAACGCCTGGTGAAGGTCAATCCCGACCAGACCTTCGATTATCAATTCGCCATTGTCGATCAGTACGAACCCAATGCCTTTGCCCTGCCCGGCGGCTACATTTATGTGTCGCGCGGGCTGCTGGTTTTGACCAACAATGAGGACGAGCTGGCCGGGGTGATCGGACACGAAATCATTCATGTCAGCCGACGGCATTCGGCGCGCCAGATGGCCAAAGCCCGGGGGCCGATGTTGCTTGCCTTGCCCGGGGCGGTGGTCGGCGGCGTGATCAGCGAAAACCTCGGCAATCTGCTCATGGCACCGGTGGCCGTTTTCGGCGGTGGATATCTGGCCTTCCACAGCCGCCAGGACGAGTTCGAATCGGATCAGCTCGGCCAGCTGCTGGTGTAGCTGAGGCCGGCTATGATCCGGCCGCTCTGGCACCCATCCTGGCAAGCCTGGAGGCATTCTCGGAAGCCTACACCGGGCAAGAGCGGATCCCGGGCTTTTTCGACACCCATTCGTCCACCCCTGATCGTGTGGAGCGCGTGGCCAGAGATGCCGCAAATATCGAATGGCAGCGCCAGCCCGGGGTGGCCAAAAATTCGGCCGACTACCTCAAACGGTTGGACGGCCTGCTGGTGGGTGAAGATCCGGCCATGGGCATAATTCAGGGACGCAATTTTCTGCATCCGGAGCTGGACCTGTTTATCAAGTTCCCCCCGAAGTGGAAATCAATAAACACCCGTCAGGCGCTATTTGCCGTAGCGCCCAAAGAAGACGGGTTGCTGGTGATGGGAGTTGCCGGAAAAGGCTCCGATCCCGAGCAGGCAGCCGAGAAGTTTAAAGATGCGTTATACCAGGAATACCGGGCAGAGCCCGACGTGTCGAGATCCGTGAAGATTGGCGACCTGCCGGGCCACCTGCTGACCTACACTGACACCCGTGGAAAAGAGCCGACGCACATGCACTTTCTGTGGATCGCCTATCGAGGCAGGCTCTATCAGTTCATCGGCCTGGCTCCGGAGCGCTATCAGCCGGTTTTGAGAGAGACGGCCCTGAGTTTTCGGCCCCTGAGTGCCAAGGAAAAGGCCTCTATTCGCGAGACGCGTTTGCGGGTGGTGGCGGCCCGCTCGGGCGAAACCCTGCAACAACTTTCCAAGCGCACCGGCAACGTCTGGAACCTTAAAATCACGGCGGTGGTCAACGGCTTGGATACAACTCAGAAACTAAAAAAAGGGCAACTGGTCAAGATTGCCGTCTCACAGCCCTATTCGGGGAGCAAAGGTTGATCTCCATAAGTGGGTGACGAGGGAAGTAAAGAATCCTGGCCCACAGGACCAGAATTTCATAATTCAATAAAAGTAGCAGTTCCGAATAATTGATGTCGTAGCAAATTCAGTTGCAAGGAGAATAATAAATGACTGCAGACCAGTATATAACGATTGCCATTCTGGCGTTGACCTTTGCCCTCTTAATTAAGAGCAAGGTCCCTCCGGTTGCCGTCTTTGTCGGCGCGTTGACCCTGACGATAACCTTCCATCTGGCACCGCTGGGCGAGAGTCTGAAGGGATTTTCCAACCCCGGCATGCTGACGGTAGGGGCCCTGTTGATGGTGGCAGCCGGGATGTACCGCACCGGTGCCATCACGCTGATTACCGACAAACTCATCGGCCGCCCCAAAAGCCTGCTGGCTGCGCAGGCGAAAATTCTGCCACCGGTGGCTGTGGGAAGCGCCTTTTTAAACAACACCCCCCTGGTGGCGATGTTTATACCGGTTATTCGCGATCTTGCGAAGATCAGTCGTCTGCCGGCACCTCGACTCTATATTCCTTTGAGCTTTGCTTCCATTCTGGGCGGAACCTGTACGCTGATCGGAACATCCACCAACCTGGTCGTGGCCGGTATGGTGATCGATTTTCTTGCCAACGGTGATCCGAATGCAGCGCCATTGAGAGAAATCGCCATGTTTGATTTAGCCTGGGTTGGCCTGCCGGCAACCGTATTCGGCCTTGCCTTCATCATGCTGACCAGCCGCTTCCTGCTGCCGGGCACCGAAGAATCCGAATCTTATGCAGATATGACGCGTCTTTTCGGAACGGAGTTCAAAGTCACCGCCGACGCACCGATTGTCGGTAAAAGCCTCGAGGATATGGGCTACATAAGCGCTGTGGGATTTCAGCTGCTGGCACTGAAACGCAATGGTGTGGAAGAAGTAGAAATCAAACCACAAAGCAGGCTCGAAGCCGACGATGTGCTGGTATTTTCAGCCACGCATGATACGATCCCTGATTTGTGGGGGACCAATGGCTTGGAACCGGTGTATGGAACCAAGGTTCGGGAGATGGTCAGTGCCAGGCATTCGCACCGCCTGGTAGAGGCGGTCGTATCGGACCGCTCAATGTCATTGGGTCGGAAAATCAAGGAATTGCCTTTGCCGGAAGCGCGAATTCAGGCGTCGATCATCGCCATCTCCAGGGGCGGTCGAATCATCGAAGGGCCCATGTCGGAGGTTCGGGTCAAAGTCGGCGATGTCGCAATTCTAGAAGTGGATGAATCGTTTTTCCATGAAAATCAACAAAATATCCAGGTGGCCATGGTTCGTCGACTGACCGGCGCCAGAATCAAACGCTATGATCGCGCGGCATCTGCGACGATGATTACCATTGCCATGGTGGCGGTGGTCGCGATGGGGTGGATGACCATGCTCAATGCTGCGCTTCTGGCTTCAGGCGCCATGATTCTGACCGGTTGCATGACGTTTCGCCAGGCAGGCAACAGCCTGGAGTTTAAGACCCTGATTATCATCGCCAGTGCCATCGGTCTGGAGGCCGCTGTCACCGGAAGCGGGCTGTCGGCCGGAATTGCCGACCTTTTGAGCATCATCGGCGGCAATAATCCTTATATTTCACTGTCGATGGTATTTATCGGCTGTATTTTTATGGACACCATGATTACCAATGTGGCGTCTGCTGTCTTTATGTTTCCAATTGCCATGGCGATGGCCGGCAGTCTGGGAGTTAACGGTATGCCCTTTGCCATAACCGTTATGGTCGGCGCCTCATGCAGTTTCATTTCGCCGATGGGTTACCAGACCAACCTGATGGTCTATGGCCCCGGGGGCTACAAATTTACAGACTTTGTCAAAATTGGAACCCCACTGAGCGTCGTTGTGGGGATTGTTACCATCATTCTTGCACCATTGGTGTGGCCATTTTGAGTTACGGAAAACAAGGATCAGAACGGGAGGTAAAGACACATGTCAGGTTCAGGTGAACTGCTATTCGAGCAACCGTCCGAAGATACGCTGAGGGTGATTCTCTCCGGAAACTGGAAGCTCGGGGAACCGCTCCCGCCGACGGATGATGTCCGTCAGAAGGTCGAATCGGCCGGCAATATCCGTCAAATCACCTTTAATGCGGAAAAGCTTGGAGACTGGGATTCCGGCCTTCTCACCTTCCTCAGGAAGCTATGGAAACTCTGTTCGAACAGCAACATTGCGTTGGACAGCAGCGGGCTGCCCGACGGCGCCCGGCAGATATTAGAACTGGCATCGGCGGTGCCCGAGACAAAGGACGCACGTAAGGTAGAAGGGAGAATCACCTTTCTCACCCACCTGGGCAATCAGGCGGTGGCATTATACCGTTCTTCAGGCGATCTTTTGGAGTTTATCGGCGATGCCACTGTTGCTTTTCTCAGGCTGCTGCGCGGTAAAGCCCAGTACCGCCGAACCGACCTGTGGCTGATCATCGAGGCTTGCAGCGGGCAGGCCCTTCCCATTGTCGCCCTCATCAGCTTTCTGGTGGGAATGATTCTGGCCTTTACCGGCGTCATTCAACTGGCACTTTTCGGGGCCGAGATCTATGTGGCCGATCTTGTGGGCATTTCCATGGTGCGATTGATGGCGGCCATCATGACGGGCATCGTCATGGCCGGACGCACGGGAGGGGCTTTTGCCGCCCAGCTCGGCACCATGCAGGTGAATCAGGAGATCGACGCCCTGAAGACCCTGGGGCTGTCGCCCATGGAGTTCCTCGTCCTGCCGCGCATGCTGGCCCTGGCCCTGATGATGCCCCTTCTGGCCCTTTTCGCCAATGTTATGGGTGTCCTGGGCGGTGCGGTGGTGGCCATCAGCATGCCCAACATCAACGTGATTCAGTTTTACAACCAGACGGTTGCGGCGGTCAGGCTCTGGGATCTGTGGATCGGGCTTTTCAGCAGCGCTGTATTCGGGGTAATCGTGGCGCTATCCGGCTGTATGCGAGGCATGCAGTGCGGCCGGAGTGCTTCTGCGGTGGGGGATGCCGCCACATCGGCCGTCGTCACGGCCATCGTGGGCATCATCGTGGCCACGGCGATTATCACCATCATGACGAACGTCCTCGGGGTATAGTGACGCATCCCACAAATATATAAAAAGCCGAACTGGATAGCCAAGTATAGTTGATATGAATAATTAAAAAAATTCCAAGCTCCAAATAGCAAATAACAAACAATATCTAAATTCCAAGCTCCAATGATCCAAACTTTTGGAAATTGATTAATTATATTTCTGAATTGTGATTTAAACAACTACATTCCGGAAAAGAAAAGATGGCTACGTCTGAAACCAACACAAATAAACAGGTCCATATCACAATTAAAGACCTCACCATGGCCTATGGCGACTTCGTGGTCATGCGCGACCTGAGTTTTACGATCAACCGCAGGGACGTGTTCATCATCATGGGGGGCAGCGGCTGCGGCAAGAGCACCATGATGACCATATTGATCGGTCTGAAATCCCCGGCCAAGGGCAGGGTCTTCTACGAGGATGTCGATTTCTGGGAGTCCGAACCCGAGACCCGCGATCGGATCATCCGCCGGTCCGGGGTCATGTACCAGAGCGGCGCCCTCTGGAGTTCAATGACCCTGGCCGAGAATGTGGCGCTGCCCCTCGAGACATACACGGACCTGGGGACCGGAGAGATTCGTGACGCGGTTGAGCTGAAGATGGCCCTGGTGGGGCTGGCCGGATTTGAGGAGTTTTACCCCTCGGAGATCAGCGGGGGGATGCAGAAACGGGCTGGTATTGCCCGGGCCATGGCCCTGGACCCGGAAATCCTTTTCTTTGACGAGCCCTCAGCCGGATTGGATCCGGTGAGCGCGCGCAGACTGGATGATCTCATCCTGCAATTGAGTGAGAGTCTGGGTACGACCATGGTGGTGGTGACCCACGAGCTGGCCAGTATCTTCACCATCGGGAACAACTCCGTATTTCTGGACGCTTCAAAACGAACCATGACGGCCACAGGCGACCCCAAAAAGCTCCTGGCCGAAACACAAGATCCCACGCTGCGTCTATTTTTGACCCGTGGGGAGAAATCATAACCACAGGAAGGAAAACCATGGCAAAACAAGCAAACAGGAAGATGATCGGCGGGTTCGTTATTGTTGCGGTGGCCATCCTGGCCGCCAGTGTCGTCATTTTCGGATCAGGGGACTTGTTTAAAGAGACCCGTGAATTCGTGCTCTATTTTGAAGGCTCCGTCAGGGGTTTGAATGTCGGTTCGCCGGTGCTTTACAGAGGGGTCCAGGTGGGTGCGGTGAAAAATGTAATCATCCGCTCCTACCTGAAAGACCTCACGTCCTATATTCCCGTCTTCATCGAGATTAACCCGGAGAAATTCGAGGTTATCGTAAATGGCGAAGTGAGAGATCCGGAAATAAATGTCCCGAAACTCATTGAGAGGGGCCTGCGTGCCCAGACGGTGACCCGGAGCTTAATTACAGGCCAGTTGGCCATTGAGCTGAACATGCATCCCAACACACCCGTCGTGCTGAGGAATCTTGATGAAAATTATTTGGAGATCCCAACGATTCCATCCGCCCTGGCAAAAGTGAGTAAATCCCTGGAAAAACTTGACCTCCAGGAGATCAACGCCCGTTTGGTTTCGACCCTGGCCAGTGTCGAAAGCCTATTGAATAACGAGAACATCCCGGTAATTTTACAGGAGATCACAGGGGTTTTGCAGGATGCGCGGGTCCTGGTGCAAAACGTAAACAGCAAGGTGGACCCCCTGGTAGGCAACCTGAACAATACGATAACGGATGCCCGGGGATTGGTCAACAATGTGGATGAAGAGGTGAAACCCATTGCCGGTAAAGCGCAATCCACCCTGGATGATATCGGCAAATTGGCCAGAAATGTGGACGGCAAAGTGGATCCCCTTTCGAAATCGGTGACGACGGCCTTGAAATCGGTTGACTCGGCCTTCAAAAGTATCGATGATCTTGTCGGAAAAGACTCGCCGACCCGTGCCGATTTGGATGAGACCCTGAAGGAACTCGCAGGGGCCGCCCGTTCTTTTCGGGTTTTGGCCGACTACCTGGCACAACACCCTGACGCCCTGATCAAAGGCAAGGGCTACTAGGCCCTTAGGGCCTTTTTCCTGACAACATGTTGTGAGAAAATGAAGGTTTTCCGCCGCAGGCCAGTGTTCAGGTGTCAGGATATAGCACCTCAACTCCCTGACACATCGTATGCAACTCCGCCTGGTCGGAACACTGAAAAGAATGAACGTCGAACATCGAACGTCCAACTTCGAACATCCAATATGGATGGCGCTGCGCTTTATCTATTTTAAAACAAGCGAATCAAGCTGAAGACGTGATCTAAAGACAGCAGATTTTCGAAGGGTAGATTAACTTTGCTAAGATTTTTTATAAAAAGACCGTTCGACACAGTCCTTAGATCCTGAGGCTCTCGAAGGGAGGCTCACGACAGGCAGAATACAGTATTCGATGTTGGACGTTAAATGTTCGATGTTCGACGTTCATTAGTTTCTTTTTCGATTTAACTGATCGCTCCGCTTCAAGCAATGGGATATTTACACCACCAACCTGTCGTGAGCTCCCTTCGAGGGCCTCCCTTCGAGGGCCTCAGGGTCGAATGACAGGGTCAAATGACAAGGCCGAACGGCTCGTCGGTTTGAGACGAGCTTCGCTATCACTATTAACAAGGAGGCATCACATGTATCATTTACACATGCGGATATGGATGTTCGCCGCCGCCCTGCTCGCCGTGGCCGGGTGTGCAACGACACCTCCCCCAACCTTCTATCAACTGGAGGAACCTGCCAGCACCCAGTTGAGCGGTCTGGAGCGCGGTATAGCCATCGGCGTCGGGCCTGTCAATCTGCCGGCCTACCTTGATCGACCGCAGATCGTGATCCGTGACACCGCCCACAAGCTCGAACTGTCCGAATTCAACCAGTGGGCGGAGCCGCTGAAGAACAGTATCATGCGGGTGATCGGTGTCAACCTGTCCAATATGCTGGAAACAACCAGGGTATTCAAGGTTCCCAGGCGCGACCGAACGATACCCATTGAATTTAGGATTGCGATCGATATCGCCCGATTCGACGGGAAGCTGGGTGGTGATGCCTTGCTGGTGGCTCGCTGGACACTTTACGGCCGGAACGAGAAGGCGCTGTTGACCAAAGTTTCGATCATAAGCGAGCCATCCGGCGGAGAGGGCTATGACAACTTAATCGCGGCACAGAACCTGGCCCTGCAGAAGCTAAGCCAGGAAATCGTTGATGCCATAAAAGCAAAACGGTGATCCTGGACACCGGTCACCGGATTGGTTGCGGGATGAAGTGCCACGTTGGATAGATGTTGTAGCTCCCGGGGCTGGTTTAATCAAACATAGAAATCCTGGTCCTTGGGCCCGGATTCTCTACTGGAGGTACAATGCAGTTGACCAAGATACGATCACGATTCAGTGAAGATTGGCTAGCATTAACACTGGCAAGTCTCTTTTTTATCGTTTTTGCCTTGTCCGGCTGCGTGTCCTATGGTGTCATCGACAACGCACCGCAAAATGTCGCCGGTGATGCTGAGAGCTATTCGATCGATTCCTTTACGGAGAAGTGGCGCACCGGCGACATCGAGTTGATGCTGGCTTTTTCAGGGGGCGGTACCCGGGCCGCCGCTTTTTCTTACGGCGTGCTCAAAGAACTGCGTGACACCGCTATTGTGATCGAGGGTCGGTCCGGACGCCTGCTTGACGAAGTCGACTACATCAGTTCAGTTTCCGGCGGAAGTTTCACGGCAGCCTATTATGGTTTGTACGGAGATCAGATCTTCGATGACTTCGAGCAGGTTTTCCTCAGACGCGATATTCAGGGAAAACTGATCCGGCGTGCGTTGAAACCGAGGACCTGGTTCAGACAGGGCGGTCGCACTGAGATGGCCATCAGTTATTACGAGAAAAACGTGTTCCACGGGGCCACCTTTGGGGATATGAAACGAAAGGGCGGCCCCCTGATACTCATAAACGCCGCGGATCTGGCCTATGGGGTACGCTTCTCATTTGTCCAGGAATATTTCAACCTGCTCTGTTCCGACCTGTCTTCATATCCGGTGGCACGTGCGGTCACCGCATCTTCTGCAGTCCCCGTTCTTTTTCCCCCGGTCGTGGTCGAGAACTATCAGGACTGCAAGGAAACACTGCCCGAATGGCTGGTCGCGGCCGAGAAACGTACGTCGAAACATCCGGAATTGGCGCAGAAGGTCGATGACCTGCAAAGCTATTTTAAAAAAGAAGGGCGCCAATATGCTCACTTTGTAGATGGGGGCATCAGCGATAATCTGGGACTGCGCACGCTATATGATTTAATCGAGATCGCAGGTGGTCCCAAGGAGATTCATGAAAAGCTGAATCTAAAGCCACCTCGCCAATTTGCAGCCATCGTCGTTGACGCATCCACCAAACCGCAACCGAAAATGGATAGAAGCAACAAAAAGCCATCCCTGGGGGAGACCATCTCGGCCGTGAGCAAGGTCCAATTACGCCGTTACAACACGGCAACTCTGGCGCTGATGAAAAAGAGCATCACCCGTTGGGCGAAGGAGCTGTCGACTCCGGAAAGGACGGTCGCGCCCTATTTCATCCAGATCGGTTTTAAAGACATCCAGGATGCCGAGTCGCGGGAGTTTATCAACCAAGTACCGACCAGCTTTTCATTAAGCGACGAACAGGTCGACAGACTCATCGCCGCCGGTCGAGAGTTGCTTCGCAACAATGTCAAATATCAGCAGTTTCTGTCAGACTTGAGCGCGCGTTAGAATCGGATTAAGATCAGTATTGGATGATTTGAAAGCGCGGAAGGTAGCTGAGAACCTTGGTTTAAAGATTACCAGTACTATTGGAATTTTACTAGCGGATCCACCTTCCACACTCATACTCATCAAAACCAAATATGGTTTAAAAACCATATTTGGTGTTTTGTTACTCTTTTCTTTCAACCTCTCATTTGCTGATCCAATTCAATAATCAAATAGATTTCGGGTAGTTAAGATATAACCTTTACTTTTCTTTTTAATGGCATGGTCTTTGAAATGGATTTATATTGTCTCGATAAGTTTCCCAACTAGTTTTTATTAAGAAGATACTGCCATAAGAGCATTTCAGGAAATTGAAGAGGCTATGGTGGTTATCCTACGGGCTAAGGAAGAAGAAAAATTTCTGCTAATTTACATTTTACGCCTTTCGAAATATTTTACAAACAATACATCGTGTAGTTATTTTCAAGCCTTGTGTTTCGGCGGCCACGCGATTGTATCGGTGGCCCTCAATTTATCCTAATTTCAACCGGGGAAATACTATGAAACCAAACAGCCGATTGCAAAAAAAAACATTGTCCACAAACATCCAGATTATTGGAAACCTTTTTGTCTGGTTCGTCACCGGTTGTGCCCTCATTATGACGTCCTGCGGTAAAAAAGAAGAACCCCCACCCAAGGAAGTCATCCGGCCGGTAAAAGTCATTACGATTACATCCTGGAATGAGGCCCTGTCACAATCATATCCGGGTACAGTAAGGGCCCACCGGCGGGCAGACCTGTCATTCAAGGTGCCTGGGCGCCTCAACGCGCTTCCGGTAGACGAAGGCAAGAGTGTGAAAAAGGGCAAACTGCTGGCACGCCTGGATCCACGTGATTTTGAGGCCAAGGTGCAAAACGTTGAAGGCCAACTGGTAAAAGCCAATTCTGTTCTGAAACTGGCCAAAGTTGAATATGAACGCGTCCTGAATATTCAGAAAGCCGACCCGGGAGCAGTCAGCCAGTCTCTGGTTGATCAGCGGCGACAGAGCGTTGAACGGGCCGGGGCTGATATTCAATCACTGCAGGCGTCTTTGAACGCTGCCAACCTCGAGTTGAGTTATACGTATCTGCGCGCCCCATTTGACGGTGTGCTTTCGAAAAAATATGTGGAAAACTTTCAGGACGTCCGAGTCAAAGAACCCATTGTCCATCTGGACGATGTCAGCATCGTGGAAATTTTGGTGAATGTCCCGGAAATGTTAATCGCCACGGCCAGGCGAGGTGTCTCTTTTAATTTTATGGCAGAATTTGCTGCTGCCAAGGGAAAACAATATCCGCTGAACGTTTTTGAGTATTCAACCCTCGCAGACCCCAGAACACAGACCTATCAGATAACCTTCCGGATGCCCCAACCCATTGAAATTAATGTATTGGCCGGAATGACCGCAAACGTAATCATTTCCGCCGAAACCCCGGAAACCGGGGTTGGTCGATACATCATCCCGGCCATCGCGGTATTTGCCGATGAAGCCGGCACACCCAACGTCTGGGTAGTCGATCCGGAAAAAAAGCGCGTCCAGCGTCGTAAAGTGACAACGGGGGATTTTACGGGAACCGCAAGTATTGAAATCATAGAGGGCCTTAAAAACGGAGAGATGATTGCCGTCAGCGGCGTCAGCCGGTTGCAAGAGAATATGTTGGTCCGTCCCGTTGACAAGATAGAGTTTTAATAGCTTCAGAAAATAATTTGACGGAGTCGATCTATGAACATCGCTGAGCTTAGTATTCGCAAAAACGTAATCACCTGGGTCATGACCCTGCTGATGGTTGTCGTCGGCATTGTCTCCTTTAGAACCTTGAGCCACCTGGAAGATCCGGAGTTTACCATCAAAGAAGCCGTGATTATGACACCGTATCCGGGGGCTTCGGCAGCCGAAGTCGAAGAGGAGGTCACCAATGTTATCGAAAAGGCCTGTCAGGAGTTAGGCCAGCTCGATTACGTGGAATCGCGATCTTCCCGCGGCCTGTCGATCGTTAAGGCGATAATAAAAAGAAATTATGATAAATATGCGCTGCCGCAAGTCTGGGATGAGCTGCGGCGAAAAGTTAACGACAGACAGGGAAAACTGCCACCCGGTGCCGGTCCGTCCATTGTCAATGACGATTTCGGTGACGTGTTCGGCGTGTATGTCGCCATCACGGGCGAAGGGTACAGCTACAAGGAAACTTATGAATATGCCAAGTTCCTTCAAAAGGAATTGCTTCAGGTTAAAGATGTTAAACGGATCATTCTTTTCGGCCACCAACCCGAAGTCGTCTACGTGGAAATGCGACGGGAAAAAATGGCCGAGTTTGGTGTTTCTCCCCAAGAAATCTATGCGGCCCTGGCATCTAAAAATCTGCCCGCTTCTTCGGGCAATTTAACACTCGGCCAGGAATACATCCCGGTTAATCCGACCGGGGAGTTTACATCGGAAAAAGAGTTCGGCAATCTTCTGGTCAAAAGCCGCGGGCCTACATCTGACAGCCTGGTCTACTTGCGCGATGTGGCCGAAATTAAGAGAGGCTACCAGGACCCCCCCAAAAACATATTGCGCTATGATGGCAAACCGGCCATAGGGCTCGCCATATCCACTGTTTTCGGCGGCAACGTGGTCACAATGGGTGAAGGATTGAGTGAACGCTACCAGAAGCTTGAATCGCAGTCGCCTATCGGGATGGAAGGTCATGTGATCGCCCTGCAGTCTGAAGCGGTGACCAACGCCATCAACGGTTTTTTGATCAACCTGCTGGAAGCCGTAGCGATTGTGATTATTGTCCTGCTGGTGTTTATGGGTTTGCGCAGCGGACTTATCATCGGCGCAGTTTTATTTGTAACCATCATGGGCACCTTTGTTTTTATGAAAATGGGCGCCATTACCCTGGAACGGATTTCCCTGGGGGCCCTGGTGATTGCATTGGGAATGCTGGTGGACAATGCCATTGTCGTAACCGACGGCATACGGGTGCGCATGCAGCAAGGGGTGAAGGCTTTAGACGCCGCCCGTGAAGTGGTGGGTCAAACCGGGGTGCCTCTGCTGGGGGCCACTTTTATCGCCATCGCGGCTTTTGCCTCCATCGGCACATCCCAGGACAGCACCGGCGAGTATTGCCGTGCATTGTTTTCGGTTATTTTTATATCCTTGACGCTGAGTTGGGCGACGGCGGTCACCACCACACCGCTGTTTTGCGACAATTTCCTAAAAGCCGGTCCCAGCGGTAAAAAAGGAGGCCAAGCTCCGCAAACTGATCCTTACGGCGGAAAATTCTATCTGCTATATCGCAACTTTCTCGGTACCTCTTTGCGTCTGCGCTGGATTACTATGGCAGTTGTTGTCGGATTGTTCGCATTGGCAATGGTTGGATTTGGTTCAGTAAAGACGAGCTTTTTTCCGGATTCCACCCGTCCGCAGTTTTATATCGATCTGTGGTTTCCCGAAGGTACGGACATTTATGAAACCGTGCGCCAGACAGAGCGTGCGGAAAAATTGCTGTTGGAGCGTGAAGAGATTTTGCATGCTGCCGCGCATATCGGCGGGGGTTCACCACGAATCCTGCTGACCTATTCGCCCGAATATCCTTACCGCAGTTTCGTGCGCTTGATAGTTGATGTGGATAATTACAAAATTATTCCACAACTCACCCAGGAAGTTCAATCTGACTTTGAACAACAGTTTCCCCAAGCCATTGTCCATGTGCGCATGTTTGTCAATGGTCCTTCAACCGGCGGTAAAATCCAGCTGCGCATCAACGGTCCGGATCCGGTAAAGTTGCGCCAACTGGCTTCCAGGGCCGAGGCCATCTTTCTGGCCGAGCCGGATGCTCGGGCCGTGCGCAACGAATGGCGCGAAAAGGTTAAAGTGTTACGACCACAAATGGCTGAAGCCCAGGCTCGCAGGGCCGGCATCGAGCGACCGGATCTGGCCCGGGCAATTGAAATTGCTGTCGAGGGAACGCCAACCGGTGTTTACCGTGAAAGAGACGAACTGCTTCCGATCATTGCTCGTTCTCCCGAATTCGAAAGAACAGCCCTGAACAGCATGGATGCCATTCAAGTTTGGAGCCCGGCAGCACAACAAATGATACCGGCCGGACAGGTCATCACGGGATTTAAAACCGAGTTCGAAGATGCCCACATCTGGCGTCGCAACCGGACCAAAATGATTAAAATTCATGCCGATCCTCGCAAAAGTCTGCCGAGCGAGCTCTTTGCTGTCGTCAAGCCCAAAATCGAGAAAGCGCTCAACGTGGATGTGGGCCAGATCCTCGGCAAAAATTTCGGCATGGATGAAGATCCATTTAAAAACTTTAATGCTTCGACCCTAACAGTGCGCGAAGCAGACATGTGGCCCCTGAAAGGCATGCCGGGATATTTTATGGCCTGGGGCGGCGAAGGCGAAGACTCCGCCAGGGCCCAGGATGGACTAAAAGGTTACATACCGATTTTTTTCGGTCTTATGATCCTGATCGTCATCTGGCTGTTCAACTCCATCAAGAAAACCCTGATCATCTGGCTGACGGTGCCATTGTCTCTAATCGGTGTGACCGCCGGTCTGCTAATGTTCGGTCAACCATTCGGATTCATGCCGCTGCTGGGATTGATGAGTCTGGCCGGCATGTTGATCAAAAATGCCATTGTGCTGATCGACCAGATCGATGCTGAAATCGCCGGCGGTAAACCGCCGTTTCAGGCAATTGTCGATTCCGGCGTCAGCCGCCTGATACCGGTATCCATGGCGGCACTGACCACCATTCTCGGGATGCTGCCCTTGCTTCAAGACGCCTTTTTCATCGCCATGTCGGTCACCATCATGTTCGGGCTGGGTTTTGCCACCGTGCTCACCCTGATTGTGGTGCCTGTGCTGTATGCCATATTCTTCCGGGTCCCGACATCCAAGGCTGGTGACCAAATTGCATAGTTTGCCCGCTGGCGGCGGGCTCATGCCTCATAGCTGATAACTAATGTATTTCTAAATACAGGATCCAAAATAAACGATCCTGGATACAAACCCAACTACTAAACGGGCTAACGGGCCAACGGGCTCAACGGGCTCAACCAGCCAATGGGCAAATCCCGCCATGGAGGTACTAACGGGCTAATCCCGCCATGGCGGGACTCAACCGGCTCAACGGGCTCAACGGTCCAAATCCACAAATCTTTTTGGGGGCAATTATGGATGACACTTATAGAGCGAAGCAAGGTCTTAAATTTAAAAAACTTGGCAACAAGGCGTGTAAATCACGACGATCTCCGAGCATAACCATAACGATTCTCACAGGCTTGGGACTGATATTTTTAATCGGTGGCTGTGCCATGGTGGGCCCGGATTTTGTCAAACCGGAGGCAGCGGTCGAGAAAGAATGGAGCGAGACCGGGGATCCGCGGGTCCAGACCGATAAGGTGGATGTTAGCCAATGGTGGATGGCTTTTAGCGATCCAGTGCTGGATACGCTCATCGACAAGGCTTACCAGCAGAACCTGACACTTCAAATCGCCGGCATTCGAATTCTG
>Ga0126326_1000082_pt1 | contig 54289 bp, 41 predicted proteins | sample InaspJWI67metaG_FD_94485 | JGI IMG/M metagenome (GOLD analysis project Ga0126326, IMG submission 94485) | Marine gutless worms symbiont microbial communities from Oahu, Hawaii - Inanidrilus sp. 1 OAHU.JWI-67 metaG | ecosystem: Host-associated > Annelida > Digestive system > Unclassified | place... | reverse complement strand
CGTTGGGGAACACGTCGTTACTTGAATATGAACTTGTTAACGGAATTAAAAAAAGAAGAACTCGCAGCTTAACTGAGTGGCCACCGAATCAAAAGTGCGAAAGATTATTGACGCTACCAGCTAAAATGAAGGACAGGATACCACAAATTGCACTGACCTTCAGTTTCGGGGCATTCTGCTGGCTGATGATGCAGGTGGTACATGAAATGGGGCACGTTGTCTTCGCCTGGTTGACAGGCGGTGTGGTTGAAAAAGTCGTCCTGCATCCGCTGGCCATCTCCCGCACGGACCTCTTCATCAATCCCCACCCGCTGTTGCAGGTGTGGGGCGGCCCTTTATTCGGTATCGCGCTGCCCATGGGTCTCTGGGCCCTGGCTCGACTGCGTCGAATGTCGACAACACCTCTGTTCAGGGTGTTTGCCGGATTCTGTTGCATTGCCAACGGACTCTATATTGGGTTTGGCCCCAACACTCCCGGTGCAGACAGTCACATTATGCTTTCACTGGGCTGTCACCGCTGGCAGTTGGTCATATTTGGAGTAGCCATGCTGGGTTTGGGACTCTGGCTTTTAAGTGGAATGGGTAGACATTTCGGGATAGGGGAACCGGGTGGTAAGGTAAGTCACCGCTTGCTTATAGTGTCGTTGTCTCTTTTAGCCGCCGTTATTGTTGTGGAGCTGGCGATAACCGCACTTGCTTGAAGATCGGAGGCATCATCTGTTCTGCTTTCCAGCAGATCCTGAAGAAAAGGGGTTAGGCTTTTCGCAATCAACCGGTTGCCCGCCCTGTTCGGATGGCATTGGTCAAAAAGCAAATTGCCGGCACCTTGTTGCCGCATGACGGGCAGCAGGTCCATTATGGGTATGCCCTGCCCTTGACAAATAGTTCGCATCATCCTTTGGGGTGTATTTTCGAGAAAAACCGCATCGACTTGAAATACGACCGGAAAAATGACCAACGCCAAACGTGCATTGTTTTCCCGGACCAGAAACAGCAGCCTTTCAACCTTTTCGGCAATTCCCGGCCAGGTTTCCTTATGCCACGCCGCCCCCCAGTCGTGCCGCGCATCGGCAGCTAATCTCAGAAAATCACGCCTATCATGTCGCCAATCCAACTTGTGGCGGGTATAAGCCCATAAAAAAATATCCGACCCCTTTTCCTGTATCCACTGCTTAAAAACCAGATTGCGATAAATCGTATCCACCAGGCGACTATTTCGTCGCCACCAGTTAGGATAATTTAACTCTGCTGGAAAGCCCCAAGGCGGGCGACTGTCGTTGAGATAGAAGCCGAGTAGGACCAGGTCCGGATTCAGGTACCGGCCCTTTTCGCTATACAGGTTTACTTCATCGCGCAAACCAATACCATTTACGCCGGTGTTTATGACCCGAATCATTGACTGCGGATTCAGACTGCCTATTTGCTTTTCCAATAGGTAAGGCCAGGCATCCTCCTCATTGAGATAGGCCGACATGGTGATCGAATCTCCGAGCAGAAGAATCCTGATTTCATTCTTCGGCTTATCTTGGGGGAAGTTTTCACCCCTGAACCCATATTCATTTATCCGGATTGAAACGTCTTCGCCGGACGTCGGATGATTTTTTATGACGGCCTGGACATTCGGGATCAGCCGCTTTCCCCGGGGCGTATACTGCGCGAAGGACTCCGGGTTGTTAACGGTGTGCTGGTCAATACGAAACACGGAGGCTATGTGGGGTGATCGGAATCGCAGATATACTTCGAAAAAAGCACCGATGCCAAGCACACCGACCAAAGTTATGATGAGATTGATTCCGAATGTTTTTTTCCAATTTGTCAATCGCGACTCCTTATTGTGAGTGTTATTGAAAATGTTCTTCGGCTTTGAAAGCAATGATCCATTGATCCTGGAAAACAGGGACGCCCAGGATAGATTGGAACTGCTCTGCGAGGCCCGTCTGCTCCTGCGGCGTGAGCAGCGCGCGGTGCAGGATAATGCGTCCCACCTTTAACTCGGTCAGCATTTTCTGCATGGTCACTTCCCAGCCCTGCCCGGCTGTCAGGAACTTTAGCGGTTTTCCGGGTTCGCGCGCCATCTGTTTTAAAATCGGGTAAGTATCCAGTGTTTCGAGAGCATAGTGCGGCTCCCGGGATACGTACCCCCCGATAATCGGCTTCGCGTGGATGGTCTGGGCATAGATGTAAATGTCGCTCCGCCCGGTTGTTTCGGAAAAATCGACGGGTATGTTCAAAATCGAATATCTGCCCGGATCCATTTGGAGTCTATGATAATACGGTGAGCGATAATAATGGTGCGGGGTAAAATAAGCCGGTGCCGGTAGAAACTCGAACAGGATAAACAAGGCTAAACCGACCGCTACCAGGTTGTAGGCCCGTCGGTTGAGGGCCTGTTTCAACTGCCGGCAGACGCCGGCGACGACGAGACCGCCCCCAGGGTAATGAAAATGGCAAAACGCGAGGGACTGCGCATAATGTCGAACAAAGGCAGGGCGCTGACCAGACGGTACGGCATGAGATTTTCAAGATGCGCAGTGCCCTTGATATGCAGGGTCGGACCGAGCGACAAGATAAAAAAAGAACCCGCCAGAACTACCCAGGGCCAATAGCTGCGCCGCAGCGGTTTCCAGACCAGCGCGATCGCAAGGGCGATGATACTGGTCCAACCGGCATAGACTGATTTTTCGAGGATATTACCGTTCAGGCTATCATACACACCTTGCGCCCAGTGCGCGGCTGTCTGCGACCACTGCCACCCTTTCCAGGAAGCCAGGGTTGTGTCGGGGATAAAATATGTAATCAGATCGGCACTGCTGGCGACCACGTGCCTTGCGGTAGCCGGGGCCAGGCGATAATCACCTTGCAGTATCTGCAGCAGGGCCGGGACGATAAAGATCGCAAGCACGCCGACGCAAAACATGGCGAACACCAGTCCATGGAAAAGCAGGGCCTTCAATTGAACCGAATCCCCTCTTACGGCTAGGCACCGATAAACAACACATGCGGCCAAAATCAGCATCAACTCGGCGGCTGAATAGTAGGAAATCAGGGCGGTCAGGCAAAAATAGATTCCGGCATAGACCGCATGCCGCACGCGCGGCACTTGAAAATATCGATATATTTCAAGTAAAAACAATGGGATAGTAAACACTCCCAGGTACTGGATGTGCCCCACATAATAGCGTCCCACTAGATACGGGCAAAAGGCAAACAGTAAGCTCCCGATGAGGGCACCCCGGTGAGACCCGCTCACTTCGCGGGCCAGATGGTAAAACGCCATGGCGTTCAGGGGGAAACACACCAGGAGAAAAAGGTTCAGAATCGTGCGGGGATCAAAGACGCTCTGCAGGGGAACGGAAAGAAATGACCAGAAATAGGTGGTATCATGGAGCGCCAGCGATACCCCGGTGGGGTAATACTGCACGGGGCAGAAAAAAGGCAACTGGCCCAAATCGACCAGGGCATGGCGTACCCACCAGAAATTCCAGATAAACTGAAATTTGTCCCCCCCGGGGCTGCCGATAAAATGCGTTGTGATCTGCAGTGGTCCTGGAAACGTGTATAGCAAGGCAACCCCTAGAAAAAGCAACAGGGCGATAGCATAGGAACGAAGGCGGTTTGCGGTTGCGGGCATAAGTCGGATATGGGTGCTGCCAACAAGTGGCCATTCATGACAATTCAGACAGCATCCGGCGCTGAGCCACCCTTCTCCGGGCACTGCGGTTGAATGTACATTTGATAATAAATTGTGCATCCCTTGTCAATGCGGCAATTACCTGAAATTCATTAAAAATTTTAGATTTAGACATCACAGTCGCCTTTTCCCGGTGCAGATCGCCGAAGCCCAACGCCCCGCCCGCATACCCAAGGCAAAACGGCCGTACCGCCCGTTCATGGGCCGGAAACCTCGCTTGACAAAGCAAACCTGTTCCGGATACTTAGAACCACCGGATTGCCCAGGTAATAGAACGTGCCTCAAAAAAGAGCTCTTGGTTCCTCGCTGGAAAAAATGGGATCTTCGACAAAATCCAGTCTTCGCTCTGCGAGCTTCGCCCGACAGGCAAGGCGGCCGCGAATATCAATCCGGGGACGCCAACGAAGCCACTACCTATCAAGGAATATGCCAATACAATCACATCAATCCAGCCAAGTTTCTAACTACCTGCGCATCGGCATTGCTACGGCCCTATTCACAGCGGCTCTGTTCAGATGGTGGTATTATGTCGATGCTTATAGCGTGAATCTGCTCGTCTGGGATCAGTGGGACCTTTACGACGCTTTTTTCGAGCCTCACGGTTGGCTGGAACTGTTTCGCTGGCAGCACGGTCCACACCGGCAGGGCATCGGCTTTTTCCTTACCGAACTGGTCGCCAACCTGTCCGGCTGGAACACACGCGCGGAGTCGTTTGTCATCGGCGGAGTCGTTTGTCTGGCTATGGTAAGTGCCCTGCTCGTGAAATTGCGGCTGGCCGGTTCATTGCGTTGGTGGGATGCAGCCGTCGGCCTGATGTTCTTGACCCCCCTGCAATACAGCATCTTCGCGAGTGTGCCCAATCCATCCCACGGGTCCGTGCCGCTTTTACTGCTGATGCTGTACTGCCTGGCCTGGACACTCCGGTCAGCAGCCGTGCGCTATGCACTGGTCCTGCTGCTTAACCTCATGTTGATCTATACGGGGTTCGGCTTGCTGGTCGGCCTGCTGACACCTGTCTTGCTGGCCCTGGATTTTCTGCAGACATTCAGGAACGGCCGTCGCCAGGCCCGGGGTCCGCTGCTGGTAGCAATCGCCATCGCGCTTCTGTCCGGGGCCTCCTTTTTCCTGGGGTATGAATTCATGCCGGCCGTGCCGGATTTCCAGTTTCCCATCGCGGCCCTCTGGCAGTATCCGGTTTTTGTCACTATCATGCTGGCCAATTTCTGCGGTATCAAAGTGGTCGGCATTCCTGGCTTCTTAGCCGGCACCCTCGTTTTGATATTCATGCTGGCGGCAGGCAGTCACCACTGCCGGCGCCTGATCTTACCCCTAAAAGAGGAGAGCGCTGTGCAGCCTGGAATCGAAGCAGGCCGCCTGGTATTCATACTCATTGCCTTTACCCTTCTTTTTTGTATGCTGACCGCTATCGGTCGGGTCGGGCTGGGATTGAACTCGGCCAAGGCATCCCGATATGTCCCCTACCTTATTCCTGGGTTTTTTGGTCTTTACCTGCACCTGGCCACCCGGTCGGAGGACCGGTTGAAATCCTGGCTGATGGTTGCCGTAATCATTGGACTGGTTGCCGCGACAACGCCTTTACGCGCGGTTGACCGAATTACCGCCGAATGGCTGAGCCAGTCGAAAAAACAATGGAAACACCACTATCTGCAATCCGGCAATATAGAGCAAAGCAATCGGGTCACCCAGTTCAAAATTTATCCCAATGCAGACCGGACCAACCTCGAAGATAAATTGCAGTTCCTAAAATCAAATCGCTTGAATCTCTTTCAGGATATAGAACCAGGAGACTGAATGCGCAGGATAATTGCATATAACATCATCATCATCGTGGTCCTCTTTGGCTCGATGGAGCTCACAACTCGCGTTATATCGTGGATTTCGGGTCATGGCTTTACACTTGCGCTCCACGAAGTTGATCCCTTTGACCGAAAGATCAAGGATATTTATCAATGGCACCCTTTTGTGGGCTTCACTTTTCAACCCAATTCGGCCCTTTCCGGGTCACACCCTAACCAGGAAAAAAGAGCGGAAATTTTCATTGATCAACATGGCTTTCTCGCCACAGACAAAGATCTTGAACTGGAGAAAAAAGCAAATGAAATTCGAATTGCAACCATTGGCGGGTCAACGACAGCCTCTATAAATCTATCCTATGAACAAAACTGGCCAGGGTATCTGGGGAACCTTATTCAAGAGGAATTTCCAGAAAAGAAGGTCCGCATCATAAATGCCGGGGTCCCGGGGTTTGATACGGCCCAGAGCATTGGGAATTTGGCTTTGAGAGTCCTGCCGTTCAGACCGGACGTGGTTATCATTTACCATGCCTATAATGACCTAAAAACGATTCGGGGCGACCTCCCATTTAAATCCGATTATACCCACATCCATCCCAAACCGTATGGGTTTCATAAAGAACCGAATTGGTTCATAAGGTTCGCAGGCAACAGCATGCTATATGTGCGCACCCGCAACCTGGTGCGCGACTATAAAACAAGAAAGCAATCAGATTATGAGAAACTGAACTATCAAAATCGCTTTGCAACCATACCGCGTTTAGCTGAACGGGCGTTTGAGGAACATGTACGCACGCTGGTGGCAATTGCCCGGTCAGCAGGTGCATCCGTCATTCTATCTTCATTTGCCACTTTGCACGATCCCTATTTAGATTGGCGCTCTCCCGAAAAAACCATGCGGGCGTTGAGCGAGTTCCAAAAAGCCAATCTCGGAGGATTGCTTCAATTTACGCCGGGTTTGACGATCCCGGCTATTTTTGAGGGCATACGCCGTTACAATGAGATTCTTTACAAGGTTGCGGTTGGAGAGAATACCGGGTGGGTCGATAACAGTAAATTGGTGCCCCATGCGGATCAATATTTTTTAGACCGCGTCCACTTTTCGGCCGCGGGTGCCAAATTAATGGCTCAGAATTTAGTACCGCATGTAAACGCCATCTTGATAAAATGAGCGCAATGCCTTTTCAATAGAAGGGTGCGACTATAAAATGACAGAATAAGGCAGCAGATATAGACCATGACGAATATGAACACGACCGCGCCTAACTGCGATCAGCCTGAACCTGCGTTCTACAGCAAGTGGGGTGATAAGTACCCCTGGATACTGCTTTTGATTGGAATCGGGCTATCCCTGCCCATTGTCATCTTGTATTGGACCCACTACAATATACCCCTGGAACCGCAAATGGCGCCAACCGGCTTCATTCACTCCGATATACCCTATTATATAGCGATTGCCAGGCAGTACAGCGATGGTGTGGCCAATGGTATCTTCTATCCCAATCCTTACGATATTGCGCCTGACAGCCCGCGTGTTTATTTCCAACCCCTTTTCTACCTCTGGGGGCTGATTCTATCCATTTCCCCCATTGATCCCGGGCTTTTACTCACCTTTTCAACCATTATTACGACAGTTTTGGCCTTTATGCTGCTGGGACACCTATATTTTACGTATGCATTGCGCCTAGAGCACAATTTTCATTTTTTCTGTCTGATTTTTCTGGCCTGGGGAGGCGGTGCGCTTGCCCTGCTGGGTGCGGGATACAGTCTTTTTTCTGGTTTGCCGCTTGACTTCTTTCACTTTGATTCTGAAAAAGGCTGGTGGTTTCTTAATTTAGGAAGAAATTTTAGTTATCCAACCGAAGCTTTTTACCATCTGATCACTATTTTGATCTATTTTTGCGCGCTCACAAACAGACGCCGCGCTCTATTGATGCTCGTGTTCCTCATGGCAATAAGCCACCCGTTTACCGGTGTTCAATATGCTTTGATAGTTTTTTCCTGGTTGCTGACAGAACGGTATATTTTTAAACAAAAAGGTATTTCCTTGTGGAATCACTTGACGGGCCTTTTCATCGTAACAGGTACACTGATATATTATTTGTGGTTTTTACCTAGTTTTGATGCCCATAGATCTCTCATGCAACAATGGTCACTGGACTGGCATCTGGAGATTGCCACAATTCTGGGTGCGTATGGCATAGTGGCCCTGTTCGCAGTCTCGAGATGCATGCAAGCCAATGGCTTTAAGCTCATTCTGGGCGTACCATTCAACCGTTTCCTATTGGTCTGTTTTATCGTCTCTTTTGGGTTGGCGAACCATGAACTTTTCATACCCCCCAAACAACCAGTGCATTTTACACGTGGCCATATCTGGTTGCCCTTGTGTCTCCTGGCCTTGCCTGCGATTTCCAGGGCTTTATTCAGCTTAAGAAAAAAAGTGGGTAAACCGGTAGGAACAGGATTAATAATTGTTGCCTGCTTGTTGCTATTATCTGATAATATTAGCTTTTACTATCATTGTTATACAAACCGCACTGGGCTCTCTATTCAAAAATCCCACAAAGCTGCTCTCGAATTTATTGCTGGCAACCTCAATCCTCCGACTAGCCTCATTTTTATTTCCAACGATCTATATCTGTCTTTTTTGAGCGCCACCTACTTGCCCGTGCTGCCGCTTGTGGGCCATTGGCCGACAACGCCCTACCAACACTTACGGCTGCGCCAGGCTAAAGAAATCATCAAGGAAGGTAAAATAGCACCGGAGCTCGGCAGTCGATCTTTTCTATTTGCCATTACGCCCAATAATGCCGGTTTTCCGCTGAGAAGCCAAAGCCGCTTAGTCATGCAAAACCAAGACCTTTCACTTTTTCTTTATCCGAGAAAGGCGCTAACGCATGGGCCGTAAAACTGCCAACAGACTTTTTCCAACAGCATGGCCAAAGAGGGGATCAAAAAATTTAGAAGCCCGCACCATGAAATTATCCCAAAATAAAATCTGCCTTTTGGTGGGGACCGGTTGCCCTAACAACCAGCGATTTGCCAGCGAGGCCAGCATGCCAACACTGTCAAGGTATTTCAGGGACTGAATATTGAGCAGCCCAGAGCATGCCTGTTCCAAATTCATTTTGTTGTAACGCCTAAAATGCCCAATCTTTGCGTCGAAATCGCTAAATAGAAAATCATGCGCCGGCGCAAGAATGATAATCTCTCCATTCATGCTGAGTAAACTTGCCGCTCGCCTCAATTCGGCGCGATCATCGCTTATATGCTCCAACACATCTATATACAGAATCGAATCAAACTCAAAACCCTGGTCGCATATTGAATCCGTGGTACCATTGTAGGCTTTGCAAAATGTTGGCAGGTGGTTGGTTAAAATTTTAGATGCTATCCGCGCACACATGTCGGTATCAGGTTCAAGGCAAATCCATGTCTGATGCGCCCCTTGACACAACCAGGGGGTTGTTTCGGCCAACCCAGCCCCCACCTCCAAAACCCGTTCACCCAACCTTTGGGCAATTCTATTTCCCAGATACCTTTTCCAGTGTTCCGCCAACGCAAAAAGTTCCAGTTCTGTTCCGGCATACGCTGTTGAATCCATAGCTACCCCGCTAAAGCGTTATTAAACCTAACAGCCAGATATCACATCCAAAGTCGCCATCCTTAAAGGAACGTCTTGGGCAAAAAACACCAAGATAAGGTCTCTTGTAGAGCATGACTTTTTTGATGGGTTTCATTGCTCGGTTCATTCAGGATGTTTAATTCTCTGTAAGATACCCCATTGTAGCATACACCCTGTAGTGAACATGATCATTGTGGATTGATCATGCAGGCATGTTACTAAAATCGATATATTTTGGTTACTTAGTGGTATCAATAAAGTTCTGTCTTGGTATCTTCTAACCACTAAGAAGTACTGAAAAGCGGCCCGTTGCTCCCCGGTAGTATTCCTTTTTCGATTGCCCGGGCAAACAGGGCTGCAACCGCCCGTTCACCCTCTTCTCCCAGTTCAATGGAAAACGGGTTTACGTACAATTCGATGTGCTGCTGGATCACCTCAGGTTCCATCTCCTCGGCATGCCGGTGTATGTAGTCATTAGCCGCGTTTGGGTTTGCAAAAGCATACTCAATACTGCTACGAATGATGGTGGTGACCTTCCCGGCCGTTTCCAAATCCATGTCGTCACGCACGGCTATCGCCCCCAAAGGAATCGGGAGACCGGTTTCCGTCTCCCACCACTGACCTAAATCCTGCAAACACACCAGATCATATTCGGGATAAGTAAAACGGCCTTCATGGATAATAACACCGGCATCGACTGTTCCATCTGCGATTGCGGGCATAATTTGGTCAAAGATCATTGCTTTCACAGGCAACTGCCGGCCGGCATAAAGCCCCAGCAACAGGTTGGCAGTCGTCCAGAGCCCGGGTACGGCAATCCGGGCGTCTGACAGACGACGGGGGTCGAAATCACTTCGGGCCACGATTAGCGGACCGCAGCCCCGGCCCAAGGCAGCTCCGCTATCCAGAATACGATAACGGCCCTGCAGATGACCGATGGCGGCAAACGAAAGTTTCGAAACCGCGTAGACACCCTCCACCGCAGCCTGGTTGAGTGCTTCTACATCCGCCAATTCTATCTGGAAGGCAAGACCCCGCATATCGACCAGCCGCTTGGCCAGGGCGTGGAAGATAAATGTGTCGTTAGGGCAGGTTGAGTACGCTAAAGTAAGGTGTTTGTCTTGCATATCAGTTTGTTAGGATCACGGCTGGGTGGTATTCCGTATTACCGTGAATGCAATCCTTTGGTCGTGTAAGGGTTATGTTTCAAGTGTTAGGAAAACTTAAGAACCTACGTTCCTCAATGCACGTGCTCAAGCGCATACCTTCAAATACTCACCCATTCAAAAGATAGGCCTTCACAGCCCGTGAACATCTCCGGAAGGCCAGCGGCAGATCCCAGCGCTCCTTATTGCGTTCTCCCACCTGGTTGCTCACCGATCGTATTTCCAAAAAGGGAATGCCGTAAAGGGCTGCCACGTGGGCAGCACCGGCGCCCTCCATGTTTTCGACCAGGCCTGCGTACTGCCGGTACAACAGTTCCGATCGCCTGGCGGTGGCAGTGATCGTGGCGACCGTGACGAACGGCCCGTGATGGATATTCACCCTTGAATCGGCCAAGGCGACCTTGAGCCTCTGCAAGGCTTTTTCACTTTCAGCCATATCCACAGGGTAACGATTAAATACCGGCTGGCCGTTGGTGTTGATGACCGGAAACGGCAAGGCTTCCACGGCGGCATCGGGGTCCGCGGGCTCCAACCCTAAATGTACATCAATTTCCGTTGATGCAATCGCCACATCGCCGATCTGTATTCCGGTCTGGTTGAAACCGCCCCCGCAGCCGGTTTGCAGGATTAAACCCGGCCTATCCTTTTCAATGGCCGCCGTCAGGCCCTGAACAGTATTGGCCATCCCCGGGCCGCTGATCAGCAGTCGGACAACCTGGCGGCCGATTCGCCCATGTAGTAATTCCCGGCCGCCCACCCTCACGGGGGTCGCCCCGGCCAGCTTATTGATCAAGGCCTCCATTTCGCCGGCTACAGCCGCAACTATAAGGATATCACCGCTGGCCATATCAAGATCCTTTCTCGCCGCCGGCCATGCCGTTTTTCGCTATGGCCACCAGTTGGCGCGCCCACCCGGTTGCCTGGTGGCGATCCAGCCCGTAGAGCCCAATTCCGGCATCAAAGTGTTCCATGCTGAGAGACTGTAGAAAGCGGTCCATCATGGCATCCAGCAGGAAGGCGGCCTGGTCCAGGTCGAGATCGGCCTGCAGCTCGCCCCTATCGCGGGCATCCTTTAAAAGTGAACGTAAGTAGGAATGGCTATACCGGCGTAAGGATGAGAGGATGTCGTCACGCAAGGGAATCGACTGGTCAGACTGGAGGCGCAGGTAGAGGGCATAAATCCGGGGATAATCATTGACAAAGGCAATGCCAGCAGCCAGGGTCTGATTCAGGCGGGCGAAAAGATCCGCGTCCATGGTAGAATCGCGTACATCCCGCAGGTAGTCCTTGACCATGTCCATGGCAAGATCAAAGACATAGGTAAACAGCCCGCGTTTATCTCCGAAATATTGAAAAATAGATCCCTTGGCAATCTGTAGCCGCTCAATCATGCGGTTGATACTTGCGCCTTCATATCCCCGCGCGGCGAATTCACGAATGGCTACCTCGGTAATCCGGCTACGCTTGTCTTCCGGCAGATTTAGAAATGTTTGTTTGGCGGTCATGCCTTGCCAACCTTTGCATCATACGGCGTTATCATCATTGATCCGACAGGTAACCTTACCTGCAAGGATGCGCGGTAGAGGGTTCAAGTGATAAAACCCATGACATGCAACTACCCCCCTGAATAATCATTTTCTCGGGCACCGGGATTTCTCTTCGAGCCGTGAATTATTCCCGCACAGCGAGAACCCTTGAGCCCTCGGCCCCTTGATACTTGGAACCTTGAAGTTCCGTCCACCAGCCCCCTCCCCCTGTCCGGCGTAGTGTTGCGAAGACCGATCTAATCCCTCCCGCCAGGGGAGGGAAGCCTTCTGAACTCCGACCTCAGACTTCTGATCTCTTGCTTACGATTTCGATCTCGATTTCGATTCCGACTCCAAACCCCAGACTCCTGATCCCTGGGTTTCCCCTCGGACCCTTGCTTTTCATTGCGGCCACCTCCCGCGCAGGCTCGGCTTTTCCCGGAATTTTTCCAGGATCTTTAAAAAATCAGATCTGGGTATCTCCCTGGCACCGAAACGTTTCAGGTGCTGGGTTGCGACCTGGCAATCGATCAACCCGAATTTCTTTGTGCGCAGATACTCTACCAGGGCGACAAAGGCAACCTTGGAAGCGTTGCTGGCACGGCTGAACATGGATTCTCCAAAAAAGCACCGTCCGATGGCCACGCCGTAGAGGCCCCCAGCTAGTCGGTCACCGGACCATGCTTCCACCGAATGTGCAAATCCGGCAGCATGCAGGCGCTCGTAAGCCGCAACCATATCGGACGTTATCCAGGTTCCTTTTTCATGGCGCCTGGGAATTTCAGCGCAGGCCTTTATCACCCGATCAAAAGCCGCGTCCATGGTAATGCGAAAGCTGCCGCTACGTATGGTGCGGTGTAGCCTTCGGGTTACTATCAATTCGTCGGGAAACAGCACCAGACGCGGATCCGGCGACCACCACAAAATAGGATCAGGATCTGAGTACCACGGGAATATCCCCAGATAATAGGCCTTGATCAGACGCTTCTCACTGAGATCGCCACCAACGGCCAGCAAACCATCGCGTTCCGAAAAATGAGGTGGCGGAAAAGAGGAATTATTTGTCAGCTCGAAGATCGGCATACACACGCTTGAATTGGTGTTCACCCCTTCTTTAGCGGGGCGTGGCAAACCAACAAGAATGTCAATACCACGCCCCTGTGGTTCGCTGCGCAGGGGACAGATCAAAACCAGTCGTTTCCAGGGTAGCTGTTTACAACGTAAAAAAGGGACCCCATCCTATATATCGGATGCGATCCCCGGGTGCAACTGGAAGCCTTATTGGTAACACTTACTTTTTTGTTTCTTTGGTTGTGATGTCGAAAGTCAAATCCTCATCATTGCAGTCTATCCGCACCTGCCCCCCTTTTTCAAGGCGGCCAAACAGGATTTCATCCGCCAGGCGGTCCTTGATGTGGGTCTGGAACACCCTGCTCAGCGGCCGGGCACCGAATTGGGGGTCATACCCCTTTTGGGCCAGCCAGCTGCGGGTATCATCCGCCAAGGAGAGGTTGACCTTCCGGGCAGCCAACTGGGCGTTGAGCTCTGCCAGGAATTTGTCGACAATCTTCTCCATGATAGCCACGGTGAGGGGATTGAAGGTGATGATATCGTCCAGGCGGTTTCTGAATTCCGGGGAAAACAGTTTTTCCACTGCCTTGATGCCCTTGGCTTCAGTGTCCTCCCGGCGGTCGCCGAAGCCGATGGTCTGGGTCCCCATCTCACGGGTGCCGGCATTGGAGGTCATCATCAGGATGACGTTCCTGAAATCCGCCTTCTTACCATTGTTATCCGTGAGGGTGGCATGGTCCATGACCTGCAGCAGGATATTGAACAGGTCGATGTGAGCCTTTTCGATTTCGTCCAGCAGCAGAACGGCATGGGGGTGCTTGCGGATTCCGTCGGTCAACAAGCCGCCCTGGTCGAACCCCACATAACCCGGGGGAGCCCCGATCAGCCGGGCTACGGCATGCTTTTCCATATACTCACTCATATCAAACCGCATGAATTCGATGCCTAGTATCGCGGCCACCTGCCGCGCCACCTCGGTCTTGCCGACGCCGGTCGGCCCGGTAAACAGGAAGGACCCAATTGGATGTTCCGGTGTCTCCAGTCCCGCGCGCGACCGCTTGATAGAGGTGACCAGGGAGGTGATCGCGACGTCCTGCCCGAAAACCACTTTCTTCAATTCATCTTCCAGGTTCTCCAGGCGGGTCTTGTCTGAAGTGGTGACACTGATGGCCGGAATCCGGGCCATCTTCGCCACGATTTTTTCGATATCGCTCGGGTGGATCTTCTTGCGGTTCTGGGGACCGGAAAGGCGGATAAAGGCCCCGGCTTCATCGATGACGTCAATGGCCTTATCCGGCAGAAACCGATCCCGCAGGTATTTGGTGGAAAGGTCCACGGCCGCTTTCAGGGCTGCATCGGTATAGGCGATATCGTGGTGGTCCTCATACCGTGAACGCAACCCTTTCAGGATCTGCACGGCCTCCTTCTCGGGCGGCTCAGCGATCTCGATTTTTTCAAACCGCCGGGACAGGGCCCGGTCCTTTTCAAAATGGTTCTTATACTCCTCGTAGGTAGTCGATCCCATAAACCGCATGTCTCCGCTGGACAAGGCCGGCTTGAGGATATTGGAGGCATCCATGGAGCCGCCACTGGTAGCGCCGGCGCCCACAATCGTGTGAATCTCATCGATAAAAAGGATCGCTTGCGGTTCTTTCTCAAGGGCCTTTAGAACAGCTTTCATGCGCCGTTCGAAATCGCCCCGGAATTTAGTACCGGCAATCAAGGCCCCCATGTCCAGGGAATAAATCTTGACCTCCCCCAGGATATCCGGCACGCGCTGGTCATGGATCATCTGGGCCAGGCCTTCGGCCAGGGCCGTCTTGCCGACGCCCGGTTCACCGACAAATACGGGGTTGTTCTTGCGCCGTCGGCAGAGGACCTGCATGGTCCTTTCGAGTTCGAGCTCCCGTCCGATCAGCGGATCCAGCTTCCCCTGGGCTGCCCTTGCGACCAGATCGGTCGTAAAAACCTCCAACGGATTTTTCTTTTTCTTTTTCTTTTCTTTCTCGGCCACACGCTCGTCTTCATCCGGAACTTCAAACGATAGCTTGGAGATATCGTGTGAAATGTAGTTCAGGACATCCAGGCGGGTGATCCCTTCCTCGCCGAGAAAATAGACTGCGTGCGAATCTTCCTCCTGCAGTATGGAAGCCAGGATGTCGCTGATGGACACTTCCTGCTTCTCCGCACTGCGGGTATGGTTGACCGCCCTTTGAATCACCCGCTGAAATCCGATCGTCTGTTGGAGAACATATTGTTGCTCAGCATCGATACTCTCAACCTGCTCCTTGAAGAAGGTTTCCAGCGTCTGCAGCAGATTATCCACATCTCCGCCGCATTTTTGAATGATATCAATGCCGGTGCTGTCATGTAAGATGGCATACAGCACGTGTTCGATGCTGACATATTCATGCCGCCGCTTTTTGGCTTCTCGTACGGCAAACCCAAGTGTTGCGCTTAATTCCTTGCTGATCATCAGTCGTCCTTTTCCATTGAACACTTGAGCGGAAATCCGTGGTCACGGGCAATGCTGTGAACGGTATCCACCTTGGTTTCAGCCACTTCAAAGGTGTAGACCCCGCACACGCCGATGCCCTTTTCATGGACATTCAGCATAATCCGCGTAGCATCCTCAATGGTTTTGTGAAAAATATGTACCAGAATCTCGACCACGAACTCCATGGTCGTGTAATCATCATTATGAAGCAGCACCCTGTACATAGGGGGCTCCTTCACTTTTTTTTCAGCTTTGACCTCACCTTCCGTATCAGAGACAAATTGACTCATTTAACTGTAAATACTGATAAAGTTCTATTCCGCCCACTAACCGGCCAATACGAATGCTTTTTCAATTTCCTGCCTGAGCTGGGCCACATCGATCGGCTTTTGAAGATAACCGTCAAAGCCGGCCCGTTTTATTTTTTCCGGCTCGTATAGATCCACATAGCCGGAAAACATGTATACAGTCGTCTCCGGCATGGTGGATTTGATCTGTTCGCACAATTCCATGCCGTCCGTACCCGGCATAGTGAGGTCCGTGATCACCAGGGAGAAACGATCTTTCCGAATTAAATTCAAGGCCTTATCTGGATCCTGCACCAGGACCACTTGATAACCCATTCTATCGAGCAGGCTTCCCATCATATCCAGTTGATCTTCTTCGTTATCCACCACCAGTATTTTTTTCGCTGTCATTGTATTCACCTCGGGAGACCGTCTGGTTTCCTATACATGCAAAGCTGCCTGCACTATCGGCTGAAAACAATCACTGGGGCCTGAAACGAATGGGGACCGCTTGAATGCGAGAACCGTCCTCGCAACCAGAAAGTGTCGGCAGGCTGTCCGGCTGCCCGCCGCTTGTCAAGGGCTCTGATTGCGGGGTTGGATATGGGAAGCAACGGTCGAATCGTTCCATCCACTGCAACCAATATAACCATCTCATGTTCGTATTGTAAAGGGAGGGCCTGGAAAAAATCTGAGGGTCAGAAGTCGGAGGACGGAGAACTGAAGACGGCAGAACCCGTGGGATCGTCGATACTGGGATTCATGGGGAAAACCAAAGGTTCCCGGCATTCTGCTATTACACCTACGCTTGCTCTTAATCTCGGTTTGATAATCGGATTGAAATTATTATGAGTCAAGACCCTGATACCACCCCGCCGGATGCCTGACAGCCGGCTTCTCACCGCTGCCTTTGGCTGCCGGGGTAACCCTCGAACCCTGGACCCCTTAGATCACCGTCCACAGCACTTTTTATATTTTTTACCGCTCCCGCAGGGACAAGGTGCGTTGCGCCCTACCTTTTTGGTGGTGCGCTGAACCGGCTTTTGAGTCGGTGCTTCCCCGCCGGAGAAAAACATGGGCTGCTCCTCCGGCTGTCGCAGGTCTTCCAGTTTCTCCGGTTCAGCAATCTGGATTCTGAAGAGGATGGCAATGGTTTCACGCTTGATCCGGTCGATCATATCCTGGAAAAGCTCAAACCCCTCCTTTTTGTAAACGAGCAGAGGGTTTTGTTGGGCATATCCACGCAAGCCGATGCCTTCTTTCAGGTGGTCCATGCTCAACAGATGGTCTTTCCAGAGGTTATCCACCGTCTGTAGCATGACGACCCGCTCGAGGTGTCGGAATTCTTCGGGGGTTATCAGGGTCTCTTTGGCTGCGTATTGTGCCAGGGTGGCCTCATAGATATGCTCGGCAAGTCCTTCCGCGGTCAGGCCATCCAGCGTATCGTCATCCGGGGTTTCCATCCGGATGTTGAACTGCTCAAAAACCATATCACCGATACTCTTCCAGTCCCACTCCTCAGCCAGGATGCGTTCGTCTGCAAACATCCGCGCGATCTGTTCGCAGATCTCCTGGATCATATCCACGATCGTATCCTTGATATCCGCTCCCCGCAGAATGTCGCGGCGGTGGCGGTAAATCACCTCCCGTTGCTGGTTCATGACATCATCGTATTCGATGAGCTGTTTCCGGATTTCAAAATTGTGACCTTCAACCTTCGACTGGGCGTTCTCTATGGCCCGGCTGATCAGGTTGTGCTCGATCGGTTCGCCCTCCTCCATCCCCAGCTTTTCCATGATGCCGGTTATCCGCTGCCCGCCGAATATCCGCAGCAGATCATCTTCTAGGGACAGGAAAAAGCGGGAGGATCCGGGATCGCCTTGGCGCCCCGAACGCCCGCGGAGCTGATTGTCTATCCGGCGGCTTTCGTGCCGCTCGGTACCGAGGATATGCAGCCCCCCCAGGTCGGTAACGCCCTCACCCAGGACGATATCGGTTCCCCGGCCGGCCATGTTGGTGGAAATGGTCACCGCCCCGGGCTGTCCGGCCTGGGAAATGATCTCAGCTTCTTTTTCGTGGTTCTTGGCATTCAGCACGGTGTGTGGGATACCGCGCTTTTTCAGTTTCTTGGAGAAGCTTTCCGAAACATCGATGGAAACCGTACCCACCAGGACCGGTTGTCCATCACGATGCAGGGCAATGATCTCATCGATGGCGGCATTAAATTTTTCGCGTTTGGTCTTGTAGATGGCATCGGGAAAATCGGTCCGGATCATATCTTGGTTGGTGGGGATCACCGATACGTCCAGGTCATATATCTTTTTAAATTCAGCAGCTTCCGTGTCGGCTGTGCCGGTCATGCCCGCCAGCTTGTCATACATGCGGAAATAGTTCTGGAAGGTAATGGTCGCCAGGGTCTGGTTTTCGTTCTCGATCTTCACATTCTCTTTGGCCTCGAGGGCCTGATGGAGTCCCTCACTGTAACGCCTTCCCGGCATCAGTCGCCCCGTGAATTCATCGACAATGATCACCTCACCGTTTTTGACGATGTAGTCGACATCTCGTTTAAACAGGGTATGGGCTTTCAGGGCCTGGTTGAGATGGTGCAGGACATCGATGTGCTTCGGATCGTAGAGATTCTCGACCCCCATCACCTTTTCGGCGTGGGCGATGCCATCCTCGGTCAGGACAGAGGAACGGGCCTTTTCGTCGATGCTGTAATGGGTTTCTTTGCGCAGCTGTGGAATGACCGTATTGACCCGGTAGTAAAGCTCGGTGGATTTTTCCGCCGGCCCGGATATGATCAACGGGGTCCGGGCCTCATCCACCAGGATGCTGTCCACCTCGTCCACGATGGCATAGTGAAGGTCTCGCTGGACCAGAGACCTTTTTTCGAACTTCATGTTGTCCCGCAGGTAGTCGAAACCGAATTCATTATTGGTACCGTAGGTGATGTCGGCCCCATAGGCAGCCTGTCGCTGCTCATCGTCCAGTCCGTGTAGGACGCAGCCCACGGTCAGTCCCAAAAAGGAGTAGATCTGGCCCATCCACTCGGTATCCCGGCGGGCAAGGTAATCATTGACAGTAACAATATTGACACCGCGACCCGTCAGGGCATTCAGATAAGCGGGCAACGTGGCAACCAGGGTCTTGCCTTCACCGGTCTTCATTTCCGAGATTTTCCCCCGATGAAGCACAATCCCACCGATCATCTGGACATCGAAGTGGCGCATCGCGAGGGTGCGCACGGACGCCTCCCGAACCGTGGCAAATGCCTCCGGCAGGATGTCATCCAGGGTTTCTCCGTTTTCAAGGCGCGTTTTGAACTTGGCGGTCTGCTCTTTTAGCTGGTCGTCATCCAGGGCCTGTATTTTCGGTTCGAAGGCAGCGATGGTCTCGACCAGGGGTTGAATTCTTCTCAATTCCCGTTCGTTCTTGCTACCGAATATCTTTGTCAACAGCATTGAAATCATAAACGCGGCATTCCTTGTCTATTTCGATATCGAATCAATCCTGAGGATCGGTTCTTGTATATGCGCCTGCTCTGAAGCTTAATTTGACCCTAAAAGATCCGGATCAAGCGCAAGAATAAGATTACGAACAATAAAAATCAACCCCGCCCCATCGCCACAGTATAACCTGCAGTTTTTCAACTCACCGGTATAACGGCAGTTTTCGGTACCTGTACGTTTTGAACCGCTGGAATGCAATATGGGGGATGGATTTGAATGGCAATCAGTTGAGAATGTACTTATCCGGATTCACCCGGATCCCGTTAAGCAGTACTTCGTAGTGCAGGTGGGGGCCGGTGCTTCTACCGGTACTGCCGATGGTGGCGATTTTATCACCCCTTTTCACAACATCGCCGGTCTCCACCAGAATTTCATGCGCATGGCCGTATCTGGTCATCATGCCATGGCCGTGGTCGATCACCAGGGTTTTGCCCAGCAGACCCTTGTAGCCGGTGTAAGATACGATGCCGTCGGCGGTGGCGATAATCGGGGTTCCCTGCCGATTTGCTATATCGAGGCCTTTGTGAAACTCACGCAAGCCGGTGAAGGGGGATTTACGATAGCCAAAACCAGATGTCTCCCAGCCGCTGGCCGGCCGGATAGCAGGCGTCGAGGCCAGCAGATTGATCTGGTCTTCCAGATAATTTATCAACGCTCCGAAACTGTTCGACTGCTTCTCGGTAGCGGATTGAATCTGAACGGTCTTTTCATGCATTTCCCTTATCAGGCTATTGTGCTTTTCCGTCAGGGGGACGCTGGCATCGATGTCTTCAGGTATGGCGCCACCGACGCCGAAGAGCGCGTCCTGATCGGCGGTCTTTTCGATATTCGCGATGATCCGGATTTTATTTTCGAATTCATTAAGGGCCAGCAACTTTGCTTTCAGGACATTGATCTCCCCGGCGAACTGCTGCAGCTGCTTGCGTTGGGACGTGATTTCCTCGGTCTGGTTATTCAGCGCCAACTCCAGGTTTTTCGTGTCGGAGACCGTCACTTTTAAGCGCTGGTAATCGTAAATGACGTAACCTGTGCAGGTCAAGGCTGCAATGATCAGCAGCGTCAACAGTTTGACTGCTGCCGACGACAGCGTGAACTGCTTGGCCCGGGTGCCGGTGTTACTGAGTATGAAGAAGGAAATTGATTTGCGCATTTTTAGAAGACGACTGCTCCAGTTCGCGTCTAAAGCCCCGCAGGATAAGGTTTTTTGCAGCCGGCCCTTGATTCACCGCCGGGGGCGAGCCCTCCCCGGGTCCACCGTAATCGGAATGTGAGCTGCAAATTTTTTATCAGATAGCACAGTCATCCTTAAACTGTCAATGATTTTAATTGGTTTGGTGCCTTCCTGTTGTTGGCGCCACAATATTTGGTTATTGACGCATGTTCCTGGAACCTTTCGTTGCCGCACCGCGGGCATTTTTAGTTTGGTTGTCCGCAGCCCAAAAACAAAGCTGTATTCAGCAAGTTCCGATATGTAACAGCGCTTGTAAGTCAACCCGAAAAATCCATATTTTTCTATTATTTCAATAGTATATAACAAACGGGAGGGGCAAGCCCCTCCCGTTTGGGTGTTGATATGGAGCGTTCGGTTTAGTTGATGCCGAGTTTGAATTTAAGGGACTTCAGGGTGTTTTTCATCAACATGGTAATCGTCATCGGTCCAACCCCCCCGGGCACCGGGGTAATGGAGCCGGCAATTTCCTTGGCGGCATCGAAGTCCACGTCGCCTTTGAGAATCGCTATTTTCTTGCCGGTCTTTTCCGATATCTTTTCACCGACGCGGTTGACGCCTACATCGATCACGCACGCGCCGGGTTTGATCCATTCCGGTTTCACCAGGTCGGGTACACCGGCGGCCACGATTAAGATGTCGGCGCGTTTGCAGTGGGCCGCCAGGTCCTGGGTGCCGGTGTGCACAATCGTGACGGTGGAGTTAGCACCCACACCTTTTTGCAGCATCATGTTGGCAATGGGTTTGCCTACAATGTTGGAACGTCCCACCACGACCACTTCCGCGCCTTTGGTTTCAACTCCGGCCCGGATAATCATTTCCTGAATCCCGGCCGGTGTGCAGGGCGGGAACTTCACTTCATCGCCGCCGATCATGAGCCGACCGACATTGACCGGGTGAAAACCGTCCACGTCCTTATCCGGATCGATGGCATTGAGGACCTTTTTATCATCCACGTGCTTGGGCAGCGGCAGTTGCACCAGGATGCCGTTAATGGATTCATCGTTGTTGTATTTGTCGATGAGCGCCAGCAGGTCTTCCTCGGAGATATCATCCGGTTGCGTATCCTGAACTTCATTGAAACCCAGCCTATGGGCGGTTTTGATTTTCAGCGTCACGTACGAAATAGAAGCCGGATTTTCACCCACCAGAATGGTCACCAAGCCGGGCACGACGCCATGTTTTTCCTTGATCTCGGCCACTTCGGCCTCGATCTCTTCGAGAATTTCCTCGCGAATCTCAGTCCCCTTAATCAACTTTGCAGACATGTTCATCTCCTTGTTTAGAAGTTGTTACGAAATTTTGCCGAAAGCCCTTTCGCAGGGCATATATGTTATGTGGGAGTGATGTCGTTACCTTAAAAAGTGACCCTGATTTAATATTTCAAACGGCTGTGCATGTCAAGAAGTCTCGCGCACCAAAACGGGGAATCTTCCTCACTATGTCGGGATCGAAATCGGGTTCGGGATCGGAATCGAATGTTCATTACGATTTCGATAGCGATACCGATAACGATGACACTCGGCCACCAAACGTTTTATATTGGATACGGTACCGGCCAAAGACCCGCCGTTTCATCCAGATCGAACATGAGATTCATGTTCTGCACGGCCTGACCGGCGGCCCCTTTTACCAGGTTGTCAATGGCGGACAGCAGAACCAGGCGTTTGGCGGCAGGGTCCAGCCGGAATCCAATATCGCAAAAGTTTGTCCCTCGTACGTGGGCTGAATCCGGTGGCTGGTCGTCGGGGCGAATCCTGACGAACGAGCGGTTGCTATAAAAGGATTCCAGGCAGGTACGAATATCGTCTGGCGATGCCTCGCGTTTTAGATTGGCGTACACGGTGGTCTGCATGCCGCGGGACATGGGTACCAAATGGGGCACGAAAGTGATGTGGACCATAGCGCCGGACGCGTCGGACAGCACTTCATTCATTTCGGGGTTGTGCCTGTGCTGGGCCACTTTATAGGCCTTGAAGGACTCATGGACCTCGCAAAAATGGGTGGTCAGGGAAAGCGACCGGCCGGCCCCGCTAACACCGGATTTTGAATCGGCAATGAGTGTCGTCGGATCAAGCCAACCGCCTTTCAGCAGAGGGACCAGTGGCAGCAGGACGCTGGTCGGGTAGCAGCCGGGATTGCCGATCAGCCTGGCCGCCTTGACCTGGTCGGCGTACACTTCGCACAAGCCGTAAACGGATTCGGCAAGCAGTTCTCCGGCCCTGTGCGGCTGGTAGGCAGCCTCATAGGCGGCGACGTTCTGGAATCGGAAGTCGGCGGACAGATCCACGATCTTTTTACCCGCCGCCAGAAGGTCGGGCACAAAGGCCATGGGCAGTTTATGCGGCAGGGCCATAAAGACTACGTCGGCGGCGGCCGCTACTCTATCGATCTCATAGGATTCGCAAACAAGATCAACCTGCCCGGCCAGGGCTGGATAAACCGCATCCAGACGCTCACCGGCATATTGCCTGGAAGTGATCATTGCCAGGTCTACATCAGGGTGCCCTGCCAGGATCCTGACCAGTTCGGCCCCGGCGTAGCCAGTGGCACCGACAATGGCAGCTCTAATCATTTTTGATCCTCTTATATTTCCATTTATACATCTTATTTAGCCGTTAATTCGCGACAAGAGGAAGGCGGAGGTAAAGGGTTCAAGGATAGCGCGTTCGCTTCACTTCGTGCCAAGGGGCCGAGGGGTCGAGTGAAAACCCTTTAAACCTATAAACCGCTGGATGCCGGACCGGGGTCCGGCATGACGACCCGTAATAAATCGAATATCTGATTTCAATTCCAACATCCAAGTCAGGCATTTTGTCATTTCTTATTTTGAATAAACGAACAGCGCGAAGCGCTTCCAAACTTGGAAATTGGGTATTCCTTGTTGGTTATAGGACATTGTGGTTTTATGGGGTTAGCCGCTACGCGGCCCCCTTGAACCCTCGACTCCTTGAACCCTCGAACCCTGGCCTGCTAACCCCCTAAGTAGGCCTTCTGCACCTCCGGATCCTCCAGCAGATCCGCCGAATTGCCCTCCAAGACCAGTTCACCGTTTTCGAGCACATAGCCGCGCTGGGCAAATTTGAGTGCCAGGCGGGCATTCTGCTCTACCAGCAAGATGGTGGTGCCGGCCTGGTTAATTTCTTTCAGGGCGTCGAACATGCTCAACATGAGCAAGGGCGCCAGTCCCATGGAGGGTTCGTCCAGCAGCATGATCTTGCGGCCGCTCATGTAGGCGCGGCCCACAGCCAGCATCTGCTGCTCCCCGCCGCTGAGGGTTCCGGATGGCTGGTCGATCCGCTCATTCAGGCGGGGGAAAATTTCAAACACCTGCTCCATATCGGTCGCGATGGCGGCCTTGTCCTTGCGCGCAAATGTCGCCAATTGCAGGTTTTCCCGCACCGTCAAGTTGCCGAACAGGCGGCGCCCCTCGGGAACGTGGGAAATGTGCAACTTGCTGACGACCTTGTCGGCGGTGTAGTCGAGAAGATTTTTACCCATGAATTCCATTTTGGTGCCCGGGTCGGCCGGCACCAGCCGGGAAATAGCCCGCAGGGTGGTGCTCTTGCCGGCTCCGTTGGCACCGATAATGGTAACGATCTCGCCTTCATCTATCTGAAAATTGATACCGTGCAGCGCCTTGATCTTGTCGTAGGAAACCTGCAGGTTCTCGATAGTTAGCTGCATCAGGTGACATCCTCCTTGCCCAGGTAGGCTTCGATGACCAGGGGATTGTTCTGGATCTCGTCCGGGGTGCCCTCGGCAATAACTTCCCCGAAAACCAGGGTCTGTATGCGTTCACAAAGTTCCATGACAAATTTGAGTCGGTGCTCGATGAGGAAAATAGCCACGCCGAAATCAGCATGTACCTGGCGAATGATGGCGATCATCTGCTTGAGCTCTTCCGGGGTCATCCCGGCGGTGGGTTCATCCAGGAACAGGATCTTCGGCCGGGTGGCCATGGCCCGGGCCATCTCAACCCGGCGTTGGGCACCATAAGGCAGGCTGGTAACCAGTTGGTCTGCGAACTGGGCCACATCAAACATCTCCATGAGTTCCAGAGAGTGCCTTTCCACTTCGGCCTCTTCCCGATGGCGTTTGCCCGTCCCGAAGAAGGCCCCGAACAGGCCGTAGGTAAGCTGGGAGTAGTGAGCCATTTTGACATGCTCGAGCACGTTCATGTGTCGCCAGAGTAGCAGATTCTGAAAGGTGCGGCCCAGACCCCGGGAGGCGACCTGATGGGGCATCAGTCCGATGATGTTCTGATCCGCCAGGCTTACCTGCCCTTCCGTGGGGGTGTGGATCCCGGTTATCAGATTGAATATCGTGGTTTTACCGGCACCGTTGGGCCCGATGAGCCCTTTGATTTCACCGGGCTCGATCGTAAGATTGAAATCATGCACGGCGCGCAGCCCGCCGAAAAAATGCGTCATATTTTCAACCTGGAGCAGGGGCATCATTTACTCCTTGAACTGTTTTTGGGTTTGAGAAGTTTTTTAACATCGAACTCCCGGAAGGCGATCAGGCCGGTGGGCCGGTAAATCATGACAAAGATCAGCAGCAGTGGAATAATGATCCACTTAAAGAGTTCCAGGGGACGCAAGGCCTCGCTTAGCAGGTTGATGCTCACCGCCCCCACGATGGAGCCGACCACCGAATTGAGACCACCGAAGTAGACCATGGCCAGAATTTCGGCCAGTTTCTGGACGCCGAACGTGCTCGGGTTTACATACCGCAGCACGTGGGCGAACAGGCCGCCGGCAATGCCGGCCCAGAAGGCGGCAAACATAAAGGTCGCCATTTTGGTGCGGCGGGTATTGACGGTCATGGCATTGGCCGCCATCTCGTTGTCCCGCACGGCATTGAGGGCCTTGCCCATGGTAGAGCGGACAAAATTATTGATGACCCAGACACAGATGACCGTCCAGGTGAAAACCACCGGCAGGGTCGACCAGTTAGGCTGACTGCTCATCCCCCGCGGGCCGCCCACGAACTCTGTGTTTTCGATGATGCTTTTCACGATGAACATGAAGGCCAGCGAAATAATGGCCAGGTAGTCGCCCCGCGTTCGGAATGAAGGAATGGCCACGACCAGAGCCCCCAGGGAAGCCACTAGCCCGCCGACAATGAGCGCCAACGGAAAACACCAGGGGCCCAGCGCCGGGGGAAGTAAGGCCGGCCCGAAGAGTTTGTCATCGGTAAATAAAAGCAGCGTCATGGTTGAACTGCCGTAGGCACCCAGCGCCATGAAGCCCGGGTGGGAACAGGAAAACTCGCCCATATAACCGTTGATGACGTTGATGCTCAGTGTCAGGATGATGGCGATCATGATCAGTTTGACGACCAGGATCCGGTAGTCGCTGAGGTCGGCCCACAGAAACAATACCCCATACAGCAGGAGCAGGTGCGCGATGGTCGATATCCAGATCGGCAGGTTGTCCAGTTTTGTGGCCAGGCGGTTGGCCGGCCCACGGGAAAACCGTGTGACCAGGTAAATCGGTAGAATATATATGACCAGTATATAGATAAACGCACTGGGTATGAACAGCGGCTTTTTCAAAACGATCAAGGTGCCGAACAGCACCGGTATCTTGGGCAGCCCCACCACCATCGCAACCAGGTCACCGATGAGATACTCTGCGAATACCGCTGCCAGGGCACCAAACAGCCAACCAAGCGTTGGCACGGTCTCGATCAGGTCCCACACGATACCGGCCAGCTTGCCGCGTTTGGCACCGGCTTGGATGTTATTTGCTTCCATATCAATCCCTTTTGTATGTCTAACAGTAGATCCGTTTCTGGATCGGCCTGATTACAGTCTGAGTTGGGTGCTGTGGGCCTGACCGAAAAAGCCGTGCGGCCGGAAGGTCAGGATCAGCAGAATGATTGAATAGGCGATCAGATCCCTGAGGGTCGACGGGAACACCATAGCCACAAAGATTTCAATGAATCCGAGTAGAAATCCGGCCAAAGCCGCGCCGAGAATCGAACCGCGCCCCCCTAGAATGGCCGCGACAAAGGCTTTCCAACCCAGCAGGATGCCCATGTAAGGATCCAATACGGGGTACGCCATACCGTAGAGGATGCCGGCGGCAGCCGCCAGAGCCGAGCCGATGGCAAAGGTTAGGGGCGCAATCACATTGATGGATACCCCCATGAGCGGCACGGCCAGGTAATCGTAGGACATGGCCCGCATGGCCATTCCCCACTTTGTTTTCTGGATGAAAAGGTGTAGCGCATACATCAGTACGAGCGACACCCCTACGATAAGGATCTTTTTGTTGGTAACAAAAATACCCCCCAGATCATAGGTAACGGATTCGATCAAGGATGGAAAACTCAGGCGCTGGGCGCCGAACATGGCCAGGTTGCCGGTTTCCAGGATGATACCGATCATCAGGCCGGTAATGGCAGCCGATGCCCGGGGCGCATCCCGCAGCGGGCGATACCCGATGCGCTCGACCAGCATGCCGACAAATGAGGTCAGGAACATGGCAATGATGATGGTCAGTATCAAGGTCAGCCAGCCGGGAATCATGAGACCACCCATGGCAAACAGGGCCAGCAGCAGGCTGGCAATCCCGAACCCGATATACGCCCCCACCATGAATATATCGCCGTGGGCAAAATTGAAGAGCATCAAAATGCTGTACACCATGGAATACCCAAGGGCGATCAGGGCGTAGAAACTACCCCACTGCAGGGCGTTGATGACGTTTTGAAGAAAGAATTCCATTTGATAACTCCAGCGTATCAAGGCCTCTGAAAAACACCCCCTTTTGCTCCATGCCGGCGTTGAGCTCAAATTTTAATCCACGAAATACGGAGAGTATTCCTCTGGTTAAAATCATCGCCCGCCTTGGTCTGAACCAAAATTGGGTATTTTTCAAAGGCCTTGTATCTATTTATCAGGGCGGAGAAACGGGCCCCGGTTGTGAGACCGTGGCCGTCCTTCCGCCCTGGATAAATGGATACTAGATTTGACTTGCAAGCGCCTGCTTGTAAAGCGGACGCTGCCGGATCAGTAGATTACGGGCATACTGATTTATAAAATTCGTACTCGCCCTTGTCGCTGATCTTGACGATGACGGCGCATTTGATCGGATCACCGTCTTCGGTAAAGGTCATCCCACCGGTGATACCGTCAAAGTTTTTAATCTTGGCAAAGGCGTCCCGGACAGCTTTCCGGTCTTTCTTGAGATCGCCGGTAATCTTGCCGGAATTCTCGATGGCCGTCTGGGCCAGCCGCAGGGCATCCCAGGTCAGGGCGCCCACGTCATCCGGAATATAGCCGTGCTCTTTGTTGTAACGGTCGATAAACGCCTTGGTGGCGCCGGTGGCACCGGCGGCCGCATAGTGCGTGGAGAAGAACTGGCCGTAGCAGTCTTCGCCGCAAAGCTTCACTGTCTCGGCACTGCCCCAGCTGTCGCTGCCGACAACCGGACCGTTGAAGCCCAATTCATGGGCCTGTTTCACAATCAGCGCCACTTCGTTGTAATACTGGGGCGTAAATAGGAACTGGGCCCCGGAGTCTTTGATCTTAGTCAACTGGGCACTGAAATCAACGTCCTTGGTGGTGAAGCTTTCATAGGCAACCACGCTGCCGGCACCGTTGAGTTCCTCCCAGGCTTTCTTGAAGAATTCAGCCAGGCCTTTGGGGTAATCGCTGGCCACGTCGTACAGAACCGCCGCTTTGGTGAAACCGAATTCTTCCTTGACAAAATTGGCCACAACCGGTCCCTGGAAGGGATCCAGGAAACAGCCGCGGAAAACATACGGACGGTCCTTGGTGGTGTTGGGGTTGGTAGACCAGGGGCTGACCATAGGTGTCATGTAGTTGTTGGCCACGTCGCCGGCCGGGACCGCCTGCTTGGAGGACTGCGGACCAACGATGACGAGCACCTCGTCTTCGGTAATCATTTTGGTGTTGGCCTTGACCGCGGATTCGGCTTTGGATTCATTGTCCTCGATCACAAGTTCCACCGGATATTTCTTGCCGCCAACTTCCAGACCACCCGCCTTATCGATGTCGGCTTTCCACATCTGGGCTGCAAACTTGGTGCCCTCCCCTACTTTGGGAATGTCACCGGTAATGGGCGCGTTGATCCCGATTTTGATGGCTTTCGTTTTCTGCCAGGGCCACTTGAAACTCCAGGCATTACTTGAAAACACCAGTCCCAGGACCAGTATCATCACGACAAATGACAGACCTTTTCGCATTGTATCCTCCTTTGTTTCTGCCTCAGGAACGAAGCGGGTTAGAGAAAAACTGGCAACACAGTAACAATCCGTTCTCTTACCATTTCAGCCAACTGTTTTCAATGCACAAATGCATACTGAAGTGCATTAAGGGCAGGGTTCAAGGATCCGAGGGTTCAAGGGTGAGAGCGCGCCACAGCGCGCGCATAGGGCATAGAGCATAGCGCATGGGGTCTAAGGGCAAAAAACAGGACCGAGAGGTCAGGGGTCCGGAGTCAGGCGTCAGGAGTCAGAATCGGGATCGGAATCGAATACCAAGAGATCAGAAGTCAGATGTCAGATGTCATAAATCCTCCCATCCCTGGCGGGAGGGATTAGAGGGAGGGGGCTGGTTTGATCAAAGGTCCCGTCTTCACTCCCAAGGCTTCCGTCTACGCTCACAAGCTACGCCGGAAAATCCGCTGGGTAACCAAGGTGGGCAAAAAACTAATGTTTTAAATTAACGTTTCGCGATAACCCATAGAATCGGCTTCAAGGGCATCCAGCGGGTCAAGGTCCCCTATTCACTCTGCGAGCTGTGCCGGGCAAGCTGGGCATAAAGGCCTCTTATTTAATCCAAAATCGGCTTCAAAGTCTTCAATCGACTCCAAGGTCAAGGCGGGCTGGTGAGTTCAACCGGAGGAATACTTGCAGTATTTCGAGGATTGAACTCATCAGCCCAACGCAGAGATTGGGGTCGAGGGGAGGCTTTGAAGCCGATTTTAGTCGTCGTGTCCGACTTGATGTATTTTGATCATATTCGTCGATCCAGTCTTCAGCGCCAGCCCAATGATAATTACCACCAAGTCGTCCTGCTTGATCACCCCTTTACCCACCAACAGACGCTCGGCGGCATCCATGAGTTTCTGAGTGTTCTCGATTTTGGATATCAGGGTGGGAGAGAGGCCCCAGACGAGGGACAGGCGGTTATAGACCTTCACGTGCGGGGTAAAGGCGTAAACCAGGCGCGAGGGGCGGTGTTTGGATATGTATTTTGAAGTCGATCCGGATACCGAAAAAGCAATAATCGCCTTGGCGTCGACCTCGCTGAGCATCTGTACCGCGGATTGCGCCACGGCCTGGGTCACGATATTGTCGTGGTCCTTTTGGTGCATGATATTGGTGCGTAAAAATTGCGACCGTTCCACCTGGGCGGCAATTTTACTCATCATTTTTACGGCTTCAACCGGATAGCGACCGGAGGCTGTTTCACCGGAAAGCATGACCGCATCGGTCCCGTCCATGATAGCGTTGGCCACGTCCGAGGCCTCGGCCCGGATCGGAATGGGGTTCTGGTGCATGGACTCAAGCATCTGGGTCGCCGTGATCACCGGTTTGTTGGCGGCAATGGCCTTTTGGATAATCATCTTCTGGATGGTGGGGACCTTTTCATACTGCATCTCGACCCCCAAGTCACCGCGGGCCACCATAACGGCATCAGTGGCTTCCATGATAGCATCGATGTTGTCTACCGCCTCCGGTTTCTCTATCTTGGCCACGACAGGTATGTCCGACCCCATGCGGCTAATGATCTTTTTGATATCCTGGAGGTCTTCCGCCCGCCTTACAAAAGACAGCGCGACATAGTCCACCTCATTCTGGATGCCGAACCGCAGATCCTTTTTATCTTTTTCTGTGAGAGAGGGGGCCGACACCTGGACACCGGGGAGATTGATCCCCTTTTTCTCCTTTAGGGTTCCGCCGACGCGCACTGCGCAGGTGACCGTATCCAGCGCGCTCTCCACGACCCTCAATTCAATCAGCCCGTCATCGATCAGGATCTTGTCGCCCGTTTTGACATCACCCGGTAGGTCTTTATAGGTGGTCGCCACCATGTCACGGTTGCCTAACATCGTTTGGGTGGTGATTTTGAAGGTAGCGTCTTTCTTCAGTTCAACCGGCGTACCGTTTTCCAGTTTTCCGGTCCTGACCTTGGGCCCCTGGAGGTCCAGCAGAATCCCCACCGGCTGGTTCTTGCTCCGCGAAAGAGACCGGATCAATTTTATGACCTCACGGTGCTGCTCATAGCTTCCATGGGAAAAATTCAGGCGGACCATGTTGACGCCGGCCTGGATCATCTGTTCCAAGGTGTCGCGGTTATTGGAGGCCGGGCCGATGGTAGCGATGATCTTTGTTTTGTTTTTCATGGTCACTCCATAATTGGCAATCGGCTGCATCGCGGCCAATCGGGATACCGGGATTGCGATGCGCTTTAGGCGTCCATCCGGGCCCGGCAATTTTGAGAAAAGGCGGTTCCCTGATGATGTTTCGGAAAAAATGCCGAGCCGATATTATCGCCCACTTATGGGCAAATGGATAGGATCGCCTCCTCCAGCACAAGCCGGGGAGCCATTGATGTAGATTTAAGCCGCAGGTCCACTTTTTCAAGAAGTTCCAGAAAACTCAATAGCTCGGCCATGGAAAAGCGTTCGGCTTTGTTGAACAATTGGTATACAGGGTACGGGTTATTAGGGTTTCTGGCAATAAGAAGATCGCCGGCCGTCTTGGCCGCTTTCTGCTTGGGGGCGCTCTTTTGGGAACCGCCCGCTGACAGCGCAGCCTCCCAATTGGAAACGTGTGACTTCAGGCGCTGGTCATACTCCACAATAGCCGGCATGACCTGATCTCGGAAATAGGTGTAATGGCAGCCCCGCTGCCAGACAGCGCCATGGCGGCTGTCCGTAAAGCCCTTGATGTGGATCAGCTTTCTGATCTGGTTAATCATTGCGGCCAGCAATTGCAGCGGATACAGGTTTTCGGCAAGCAGTGAATTCAGAAAATGCAGGGCGGCGGACCGGTCACGATCGGTGAGCGCATTGGTAAAATTGTAAATCGGATCCTGGCGTGTCTTGCGAACCACCTGGCGGACGTCTGCGGCCTCGATAGTGTCCCGCTCCCCGATATAACTGGCCAGCTGTTTAACACTGTTGGTGATCGCCCGCAGGTTGAAGCCGGCCAATTCGCCCAGCAGGGTGCGGGCATCCGGCGTCATTTTCTTGCGGCAGGATTTAAGCACCTGCGCAAGCTGCTCGTTCAGCACGGTGTTCTGGGCCGTGCGATCCGCTTTGCGATCTCCCTTGGGTACTGCACAATCGATCACCAGACCCTTGTCGGCAATGGTCTTGTAGAGGTTGCGCCGGCGATCGACGATATCGGTGGTCACCATCAGGTGTTGCCGGTCGGGAAACCCCTTGGTTATGGCTGCCTGCAGGATATCCGCATCACTGCTGTCGGTCGGCACAGCTAAATTCTGCTCCCGGCAGTAGTCCAGTAGCGCCGTGAGCCAGACGTCATCGCGGCGCTGTTCATCTGTCAGCTTGAGCGCCGCCACCCGCAGTTCAGGGGTGACATCATCGAATGTGAGATTCAGCAGGGCCATAGCTTTCAGAAAGGCCTGGGCAGCTTTGCGCATTTCGCTGCGCTTGTAAGCTGACCGGGCGCGCTCAAGGATCGCGGTCGTGTCCTGCTTGGAATAAAAGACCTGGGCATCCAACAGGGCTACTACTTTGGGCTCGGCCAGCATGGAAAAGGTGTTCACTTTCTCCAGGGCAACCGCAACCGAACCGGACCCGCCGTCTACCGGTTCATAGCTGAGTTTACGGGCGTCACCGGGCAGCAACGCGGCCAACAGCGCTTCCAAGGCCGTTTTCACCAGTAGTTCCTCACCGTGGATCAGAAAAATGCCGGGGGCGTCACCATCAGCGAGTGCCTTCAGGCACTTGTTCATTTCCTTGTGTTTAATGACGGACATGGTGTCGACGAGTTTCTCACGTTTCTGGAACCGGATATGCAAACAGGCCCAGCCGGCGTATTGGCCGGGACAACGGCCTTTTATTCGTGCAGAGGGGTTGACCGACTCATGCGGACAAGCATGACCAGGGCCACAGCTACACCCAACAGTCCCAGGGTCTGGGAGATGGATAAAAGTCCGAAGACTTCAGCGCCCCTGAAGTCACCCCGCAAGGTCTCGATGATAGAACGCGTCAAGCCATAGAGCAATACATATGTCCAAAACACCCGGCCGGTGATTTGGTTGCGACGACTGAAAACAAACAGCACCACAAAGATCGTGAAGTTTGTCAGGGCGGAGTATAGCTGGGTGGGATGCAGAGGGCTGCCAATCGGCGCCAGGCAGTTTTGGTCGGTGAACGTTACCGACCAGAAAACATCCGTCGTCCGCCCATAACAGCAGCCGGCCAGTAAGCAGCCCAGGCGCCCGATTGTCTGTCCCAGCGCCAGCGCGGGGGCTAAAATATCAGCGGTCTTCCCCAGGGGCAGTCCAGCCAATTTGATATAGGCCGCGGCTGTCAGCACAGCACCAATAAATCCGCCGTAAAAGACCAGCCCCCCCTGCCAAAGTTTGATAATGTCAATCGGGTTGGCGGCAAACTTTTCCCAGGCGGTGGCGACATAGAAGAGACGTGAACCGACAATGGCAGCCACGAGAATATAGAAGCACAGGTCCATGATCTTTTCAGGATTCTCACCTACCCGACGGGCTTCCCGCATGGCCAGGACGATCCCCAAGAAGAAGCCCAGGGCGATCATAAACCCGTAGGAATAAATAGTTACATTACCTAACTTAAATAGGACTGGGTGCATTGATTACGTTCCGAATTTATAGGGCACTTCAAAAAAATAGGGTCCGAGGGGCCAAGGGGTCAAGGGTCCAAGTGAAAACCATTATAGAAAAAACAACAATCCTTTAAACCTTTTTGCTGGTTCCCCGTTCAGGGTTAAAACCATTTGGCTTGGGGTTTTGGTAAGTTAACCTTTGAACCTCTGAACCCAGAACCTTTGAACCAGATGAACTTTATCACTCCGGCAGCTTGCGAAACACCAGGTGCACCAGGAAAATGGTCACCCCCACCGTGATGGCACTGTCGGCCACATTGAAAGCGGGATAGTGCCAGCTCCCGATGTAAAAGTCTAGAAAATCGACGACCTTTCCGAAGCGCAGTCGATCGATCAGGTTGCCGATGGCACCGCCGAATATCAGAGCCAGGCCGGATGCCAGGAATGGATGCGATCTGGGTATCTGTCTGTAGAACATGAAAATCAGACCGATCGCCACGATGGATGCCACCAGGAATACGGCTACTCGGACGGTTGCATCCTGTTGGGCCAGAAAGCCAAAAGCGCCGCCCGGGTTTTGGATATGGGTCAGGCTGAAAAACCCAGGAATAATAATGATCGACTGATAAAGGGCCATTTTGGCCAGCACGATCGCCTTGGTAATCTGGTCGGTGATGACGATGGTACCCGCAATGAGCAGTAGACGGCCGTATTTATTACTCCAGAACTCGCGCATATGACTCAACAGAACAATCCTGTTTTCTTATCTAAGGTTTATCCTGGGTACCGTCGTGCAAGGATCCGAGGGTACCGGGTTGCGTTAAAAACGATTTCAGGTTTTTCTCCACGAATCCTTGGCCCCTTGAACCCTTGGACCCTTGGTCCCCTGGCCCTTTATGCCATATCGGCTAAAGCCGCCAGGCATTTGGGGCAGATGGTCGGATGCTCCTGACTTTCACCAACGTCTATATCACTGATCCAGCAGCGGGCACATTTTTCTCCCGCGGCAGGCCCTACGAGGACCTGTAATTCCGGAACCTCTTCGCTTGCAAAAATCTCTCCTTCGAGGTCGCCGCCGGCCAGGCTGGCCTGGGAAACAATGAACAGGCTGGCCAGTTTGTCACTGAACGGTTCCAGAGCCGCCGTCAATTCCGGAGCGGCCTTGATAGTCACCGCGGCGTCGAGGCTGTGTCCGATTCGTTTCGCGGCCCGGGCTTCCTCCAGGGCTTTGGTGACCTCACCCCGGACCTTTAAAAGCTGGGACCAGCGATCGGCAAGTGCATCGTCGATATAGGCGGGTTCCACCGTGGGCAGTTGCCCCAGATGGATGCTCTCTGGTTTCCCTTCCCGCGCCGGTGTGTATTTCCAGACCTCTTCAGAGGTAAACGGCAAAATGGGTGCCATCAGACGGGCCAGGGCATCGACCATGATGTGAAGGACAGTCTGCGCACTGCGCCGGGCCGGTGAGGCCGTTGGCGAGGTATAAAGCCGGTCCTTCAGGATGTCCAGGTAGAAGGAAGACATATCAACAATGCAGAAGTTGTAAAGCGAATGGTAGATCGTGTGGAACTCGTAATTCTCGTATGCTTTTAGGTTTTTCTCCACCAGGCGCTGCAGCCGGTGCAGGGCAAAACGGTCCAGTTCCGGCAATTCACTGTATGGCACCGCATCGGTATCCGGGCTAAAATCAAACAGATTGCCCAGCATGAACCGACTGGTGTTGCGGATACGCCTATAGGCGTCGCTGAGTTGCTTGAGGATCGCGTCGGAAATCCGAATATCTTCCCGGTAATCCGAGGCCGATACCCACAGCCTGAGAATTTCCGCACCGAATTTATTGATCACCGCTTTGGGGGCAATCACGTTTCCGATGGATTTAGACATTTTCTTACCATCGGCATCCACCACAAAACCGTGGGTGAGGACCGCGCGATACGGGGCGGCATCCCGATTACCGACGGCCGTTAAAAGGGCCGAGTGGAACCAGCCGCGATGCTGATCACTCCCCTCCAGATAAAGATCGGCCGGCCATTCCAGCCGATCACGGGGATCGAGGACGGCGGTGTGGCTGACACCGGAATCAAACCAGACATCCAGAATATCCGTCTCTTTGCGGAAACCGCCATGTCCGCATTTGGGGCAACTCGCCGGGCCGGGCAAAAGCGCATCCACCTCTTTTTCAAACCAGATATCGGCACCGTGCTCGGAAAACAGATTGAAAATATGATCCAGGATCTCGGGGGTCATGTGCAGTTCTTCGCATTTTTCACACACGAAAACGGCGATGGGCACCCCCCAGGATCTCTGCCGGGAAACACACCAGTCCGGCCGGTTCTCGATCATGCCGTAAATACGATCCCGCCCCCAGTGCGGCACCCACTGTACCCGATCGATCTCCTCCAGGGACCGCTGACGCAGACCGGTTTTTTCCATGGAAATGAACCATTGGGGCGTGGCCCTGAAAATTACGGGCTTCTTGCAGCGCCAGCAGTGCGGGTAGGAATGCGCCATCTCTTCGGTCGCCAGCAGGGCGGCGCCCTGCTCCAGCTTATCTATAATGGCACTGTTGGCCTTGAAGACGAACTGGCCGCTGACAAACCCGGCCTCATCGGTAAAAACCCCTTTATCGTTTACCGGGGAATACGCTTCCAATCCGTATTTGAGACCGACATCATAGTCCTCGCGCCCATGGCCCGGAGCGGTATGCACACAACCGGTGCCGGCATCCAGGGTGACGTGGTCGCCCAGGATCACCAGTGATTCCCGGTCGATCCATGGGTGGCTGCATTTAAGGTTTTCCAGTGCGCCGGCCTCCAGTTCGGCCACCACATTATAATCCGCGATACCGAAATTACGCATGCAATCCTCCACCAGGTCGCGGGCCAGGATGAGTATTTCCGTCCCGGTATCCACCGCGGCATAAATGAAATCCGGATGGAGGGCAATCGCCAGGTTTGCAGGCAGCGTCCAGGGCGTGGTGGTCCAAATCACGATGGCTGTCGGCTGGCCGGTAAGCTCCGCCGCCACAGAGCCCAAGTCGTCCCGGCAAGGAAACTTGACAAAGATAGAGGGCGACGATTCGTCGGCATATTCGATTTCCGCTTCGGCCAGGGCTGTCTGACAGCTGCAGCACCAGTGAATCGGTTTCTTGCTCCGGTAGAGGCCCCCATTCAGGGCAAACTTGCCGCATTCACGGGCAATAATGGCCTCGTATTCATAATTCATCGTGAGGTAAGGATCTTCCCATTCCCCCATCCCCCCTAAACGCTTGAACTCATCCCGCTGGATGTCGATATACTTTTCGGCATACGCCCGGCATTTCTTCCGGACCTGCGACTGGGTCATGTCGGCCTTGGCTTTGCCCAGTTCCTTGTCGACATTGTGCTCGATGGGCAGCCCATGGCAGTCCCATCCCGGCACATACACCGAATCGAAACCGGCCATCTGTTTTGATCGGACGATGATGTCCTTGAGGATTTTATTCAGGGCGGTACCGATATGAATGTGCCCGTTTGCGTAGGGAGGGCCATCGTGCAAAATAAATCTGGGCCGGCCTTCCATCTGCTTGTATATTTGACCGTACAGCCCGCTCTGCTCCCATTCCTGGAGCTGCTGGGGTTCTTTTTGAGCAAGACTCGCCTTCATCGGGAATTTGGTCTTGGGCAGGTTGAGAGTCTTTTTGTAATCCATTTCTCCTCCAAGAATCGATTTTCGAATCGCGGTTAAACTTTTCTGATTACTGTCAATTCCGCGATCTGTCAAGCGATATTGGGGTTGAGAAGGTAGAAGGTTTAAGGCTGAAGACTGAAGGAAAAATCAGGAGTCCGGTGTCAGGTGTCAGGAGTCAAAATCGAAATAGGGATCGGGATCGGGATCGAAATCGGAAACCAAGAAGCCAGAAGTCAGAAGCCTGACGTCAGAAATCTTCCCTCCGCTGGCGCGAGGGACCGAGGGAGGGGGCATGTGATTCAGGGTTAAAGGGTCCGTGGGGCCAGGGGGTCAAGGGTTCGAGGGGGCAAGGGGTTTAAGACCTTCAACCCTGAACCCGGAGTCCTATAGACGGTTAAAAGGCTAAAAGCTAAAAGCCAACGGCTAAAAGCTCTCGTAACCCTGAACCGGGAACCTGGAACGGGGAACCAGCAAAGGGGTTTAAGTTCATGTGCCTTGTAAAGTGCTCCCACCTGGGATAACATCACCGACGATGGACATCCTCAAATGCTATAAAACCCTGGGGTTGCCCCCGGATGCCACCGGCGAAGAAACCAAGCATGCCTATCGAAGACTGGTGAATCACTGGCATCCGGATCGTTTCGCCCGGGATGATGCCCTGCACCAACTGGCAGAAGAGCAGTTGAAACTGCTTAATATCGCCTATGCGGAAATACAAAGGCACCAGTCCACCCGTCCACGCCGCTATCGGGCCCATCACGCGAAGGTACCGCGATCCGCTGCTTCACGGCGGGTAGCGCCGGGGTTCAGGCCATCGCGACCGCCGGCGGTTGAACAGGTGCCGGCCGTATTGAACCGATTGACCAGAAAATTCAGGCAAATGCTATCCAACTGGGTTTCCAAGCCGCCAAGACCGGGTCGGGCCGGAAAGCCCGCCGGCTGGCCGGCTGCGCCGCACTCCGCTCGCGGTAAGCGTGGAACGGTAAGGTCCGGGCAGCGCAAAAACTTTGATCAAATTTTCAACGAAGTCGCCGGCCCGGATGCCGCCTACCTCAGAAAAGCCGCGACCAGAAAGAAACGCGGCCACCGGAAAACCGCTGCACCCAAGAGGCCTGCCGCAGGCCCGGGCAACCCGGCCGTGCGGGGCCAGAAAGACGATCATTCCAACGTGGTTACCCCGGTCGCGCGGGTTAGACGGGTTGGCAAGATACGCCGCGTTTAAGCCGTTTTTTCAATATCCCGAATTTTAAGATCGCATCTTGACACAATTAGGGTGATCCCATACTATTCTTGGGATATCTTGTAGTTGAATCGGACCGGGTGAGGGAATTCAATGATCGAGGTTGATGCGGCAGGCATTACAGATGTCGGCAAGATGCGTAAGGCAAATGAAGATTCTTACTACATGGATGAGGATCTTCAGATTTATGTCGTCGCAGACGGCATGGGTGGCCACAAAGCCGGCGAGGTTGCCAGCCGCATTGTAGTCGAGACCATCCAGGACAAAATGAACCAGGAGCCGTCTAACAAGGACGGTGAGAACCTCATCACCCTTGAGCAGGACCTTTCTTCGGAAGCCACACGAATATTATCCGGCATTCATCTGGCCAACCAGGCCGTCTTTACCCTTTCGCAAAGCAATAAGGACTATAAGGGCATGGGCTCGACGGTGTCGGCGGTTCTGCTGGCCGGCACCCGGATTATAGCAGCCAATGTCGGCGACAGCCCCATATATCTTGTTCGCAACGAGACGATCGAAGAGATATACACCCCCCACACCTATATGGCCGAGCATGCCAAACTGGCACCCAAAGGCGCCAAGCCGCTGGGCGAGCAATATGCCCACATGATTACCCGGGCCGTGGGGCTCAAAGAAGCCGTTCAACCGGATCTTTGCGAAATAGAAGGACTGCAGGGAGATTTACTGATTATCTGCTCGGATGGGCTCAGTGACCTGCTGAAACCTAAAGAGATACAGAAGGTTGCAACTAAGTACAGTCCCGATAAAGCGGTGAGAGCCCTGGTCGCGTATGCCAATAAAAGGGGTGGGCGCGACAACATCACCGTCATCGTCATCCATATCACCGGCCATCCGAATGTCATCGGCGAACAAGCCGGTTATTCCGGGACGACTGCGCTGCCGGTTGACTATGATACGGATGAGGCTTCCCACAGTGCCATGATCCACGGCATTAGCACTGCCGGTGGATTTATCATCACCACCGATGCCTTTGCCATCGGCCAGGAACTAGATCTGACCTTCACCGATCCAAGCAGCGGGGACGCGTTCATGATTTCAGGCATTGTGGCGGACAGGAAGGCGGATGGCATTGACATCGAATTTGAGGATCTCTCTGACAAACAGATCGCCAAGCTTAAAAAGGCAATTCAACATAGTTAATTAAGGAGGCGTAGATGGACTTTCTCTTCAACACCCAAAACAACATTACCGTTTTTGAGGTGGGGCTACTGCTGCTGCTGAATACAGGCATCTATTTGCTGAACAAACCCAAACTCGGCATGTTGGTCAATCTGGGGTTTACCCTTTACTGGGGGTTCTTTCTTAATTTCGAAATGCTGTTTGGAGATACCAGCACCTCCGAATACTCCTTCTTGTTTTTCATGTTTGCCATTTTGATCATTATCTTCACCGTGGTTGGCCTGACCAGAGAGGAGGATTGAGGTTAAACTAGCGAAAGAACTGAGATCAGGTAGCAGTGCACCCCAAGTTCGTTGTGCCGGCTCGCCATAACGACATAGATTGACGCTTCGATGCCTTTAATTATTTCCGGCCGTGGTTTTTTCCTGCTGGTTATTCCGCTATTCGGTTTTGGGCCTTTAACCCTTGAACCTCTGAACCCAGAACCTTCAAACACTCTTTTCCAAAGAAAGAACCCCGGGGCGGCCATTCCCCGGGGTTATGTCTGTTAAGGGTACGACTCACCCCGATAACGCACCCAAAACACCTACCTTTATACAGCATAAGGCGTACTATTTCAATAATTTAATGTAAAAAATGGCAATATTCAGGTTATTCCAGGGTAAGCAGGTGCGTCCGCAAATTCGTCTTCTTATTTTTCAATCCCATTTTCTTGCGGATATTCTGGCGGTGATTCTTTACCGTTTCCGGCGAGAGGCTCAAGGCAATGGCGATATCCTTGGTGCTTTTACCATGCTTGATAAAATTGGCGACCTGGATCTCGGCCGGACTGAGGCTGAGTAAACTGGCCGATAGATTCCGTGAAAAGGAAGACATGATCTCCTTCAGGCCGGTCATGGCGATTTGCAGGTGGGCTTTCTGGTAGTCGCTCAATTGCGTCTGGGCCAGTTTGTCAAGCGCCGGCAATACCATGTTGTTCATATTGGAGCGGATGTTTTTCTCATGCAGCGTCAGGTCCTTTTTCCGGTTTTCAAGCAGGACGTTCAAGGCAATATTGGCGTTTTCCAGATCCCGAGCTTTGGTCTTCAGTTCCACCTGGGCGGCCATCTTTTCCGTCACATCAATAAAAATGCCGTTGACTTGATTAATCTCCCCGTCCTCATCGCGGATCCCGCGGGAAATGGTCTGGATCCAGCGCCAGCTACGCCGGGCTGAATTGTAAACCCGGCAAACCTCGTCAAACCGGCTGGTCTGAAACGCCCGATCGTTGGCCAGCGTTACCCGCTCCAGGTCATCCGGATGTACATTGTCAAAAAAATGCGTCGGGGTGAACTTCTCCGGTTTGACCCCCAGAATCTCTTCGATGGAAGGACTGATAAACTGAACTTCCAGGTGATAGGGATTGGAATCGGTGCTTGCCAGCCTGTACACAGCAAAACCGTCGGCACTTTCCAGTAATGACCGCAGATGCTGTTCGCTGGCCCTGAGGGCCGCCTCCACCTCCCGCCGGGCCTCTATTTCAACCTCCAACCGGGCAGTTCGCTGTCTAACCAACGTTTCGAGATTTTCCCGGTAGTGCGCGATCACCTGTTCAATCTGACGGCCTTTGACCGTACTGTCCACCATACCCGGCAGTTTCTCGATATACTGCCCCGCAGGATCCTTGATCAGGTAATCACTGGCCCCCAGCTGCATGGCTTTTATGGCGGCTTCCCGGCTGCCGGCTCCGGTGGTGACGATAAGCGGGGTCCCCTTCAGGCTTTTCATGAGGTCGAACAGGGTCCCGTCCTCTAGCGTGTAATCGGCGATGACGATATCAAAATCATCTTCTTCCAGCGCGCGGTGCGCCGCGTCGATAGACCCGGCCACGCGGCAGTCGTAAGGCAACTTCTCGTCGCTGACGAGGCGCGTGAAGGCCATCTGGTCCCCTTCGTCATCTTCCACCAGCAACAGTCGGATAGGATTTTCAGGCCCAGTTTTTTCAGGTTCGCTCACGGTAATAGGACCTTACTATATTGGGGATGTAATTGTAATCCCAATGCGCCTTGGAGAGCTACAATCCGGAATGTTCTCAAGGCAAACGCCGCAAACAAATTCAAAATTAAAATTGCCAAATCACAAAAACAGAGGTGAACCTATTGTAATGACGGGGTGTGTTTGATTTTTTGATCATTGTGATTTGCTTTATTGTTTCGAACTTCGATATTCGGATTTCGAATTTTTAATCTGTTTAAAACTGCGATTGATGTAGGGTAATTCAGCTATAAATTTATTGGATACAACACTGACATCTTAGCTAATAGCCAAAGGCTAACAGCTATCAGCTGAAAGCTAGTCTATTGCCATAAGAAAGGTCCTCAAATTCATCCCCTTATTGCTGATGCCCACTTTCCGTCTGATGTTGTAGCGATGGTTTTTGACCGTCTTCTCGGTAATCTTGAGGGCTCCGGCGATCTCCCGCGAGTTGCGGCCTTGTTTGACCAGGTTGGCAACCCGCAGTTCCACCGGGCTGAGATCGAAATACCGGGAACCGAGGCTGTGGGAAAAGGATGAAACTGCGTCATGCAGATTATGGCGAATCGTATCGATCAGGGTCAGTTGGTTCGGATCACGGGTTCCCGCAGCCAACTGGTCAAGAAAGGGAGAAATCAACGATTTGGCATTTTGCACCAACTTCTTTTCGTACCGGGCCTTGTCCTCACTGCGCTGCCTGAGGATGGCATTCAGGGCCATGTTCAACTCCTCGAGACTGCGGGTCTTGCTCTGCATCTCAAGCGCCATCCGCTGACGGGCAATGATCCGCTGCAGATTCTGGGCCACCGCCCCCAGGAGGGCCGCCTCTTCTTTCAGGAAAGGGCCGTGATCCATTTCCGGCCGTGCCTCGAGATAGCAAACTTCCACAAAGCCGATCCGTTCGTTCTCCAACAGAATATCGCAGGACTGTTTCCAGGGGGTTTCGATGAAACTAGTGGTTTCAACGGTCATCTCTTCGATCGTAATCCGGGCGCAGGTAATGTCTGGATACTGCCAGGCCGATACGATCAGGTCCGCCACTGCCCGTAGGGTTTTTTCCAGGGGCATGCCCGCCTGATCGTGCAATTTGGAAATGGCCAGCAGGCAGTTCAGTTCCTGTACCCGTTTAAAAAGCAATCGGGTGCGTCCGGCCATCCGGGCTTCCATCGTGGCCAACATGTCACGCTGGGCGGCTTCCAGCTGTTTGCGTTTGGGATCCATATTAAAAGCGAGGGACCAGCCTTCGCTGAAGCTACGGCTGGCGGGCTGAGAAAGAGCTAAAGGCTAACGCCTAAAGGCACTCTCACCACCCGCTTCGCTCGAGGCACAGAGACCATAGAGAAAAGCTATGATTTTTTTTGGAGAATTCAAGCCGATCAATTCTCCAAAAACCTGCATCCGCTAAGCGGAGAATAACCGTATCATTTCAAGAAAAGTGTAATGCGTATACCCTTTTTTTCGCCCTTCTTCGCAAAGCGAAACCCCACTTTGATTTTCTCTGCTTGCCCGGCGAAGCTCGGAGAGCGAAGACTGGTGCCCTCTGTGTCTCAGTGGTGAATCACTTTTATGTTCTTGCCCTTACCGTGAAACGGAACACTATTCGGGATTCTCTGTGCCCTCTGTACCTCGAGCGAAGCGGGTGGTAAAAATGGTTTTAGGGTTTCACTCAGTCCTAAGTCCTCAGCACTCAGTCCTTAGATCTCGCTCTTCAGCCTATAGGTTTCCAACTTATTCAAAGTACCACATAGACAAGACAACCCCGATGAGCAGCCACACCGGCACTGAAATTAACAACGCCAGCACCAGTCCCCTGAACAATCCACTCTGGCGGAGTAATTGATTGTGTACAAGGGCTCTTTCCACAACGACCTCGAAGACCTTGAAGTCCAGCGGTTTTGCAATAAAATCATACGCTCCGGCTTTTATGGCCGCAACTGCGTTTTCAATTGTTCCCGAACCAGTAATAACAATTATTGGTGCACGGTGGTTCTGTTTCTGCAATTGACGCAACACTTCCATGCCATCCATATCAGGCAAACCAAGATCCAATAAGATTGTTTGAAAGTTATACCGATTAATTAAATCCAGAGCAGTCGTACCATCTGTAGCTAAACTGGCCTGATACCCTTGGCTCTCCAGGTAACTAACGAGCATCTCAGAAAAATCTTCATCGTCTTCAACGACTAAAATGTGGCCGTAAATTGCATCTGATTTTTTCAAACTAAAATTTCGTCCCCACTTTAGCAATTCCAGTTGTGAGTTCTTTCTTTTTCATAGCAGGTTGGCGCTTATTTATAATTTCAAATAGTGTACTGGCCATTGTTCGCCGCAGGTGTTCTATGCGACGCAAGGCGGCGGTGGTAGGTTGAGATGAGGTGGAAAGATCCTTGGAGAGGACAAATACGCCCAGGTGCTGCCCCTTCTTTACCAGGGGAAACCGCATATAAAGTCGGTTGGGAGAATGCAAACTGGCACGCTTTCTAGTTTTCTCGTTTCCGTGCCAGAAAATGATTTCCTGCCCCAAGGATTCTATCTGCCCCCCAACTCTGAGTTCCATGTAATCATTTTCCAGAAATTTTCCGGCCGCAATTACCTGAGTCCAGAATGCATTGATGGTATTTGTCTCAGAAATGGCTATCTGGTGGGCCAAAAATTTCCGGCGATCACGCCTGATTCCAAGTTCCTCTGATAGGTCGCCAGCCCAGCGGATAAACATGCCTGCCCCGGCATAGCTCATGTAGCCTAGCTTTCTGATCCCGAAAATTACGACCGCCCCGATCAAGATAAACAAAAAGGCAGCTCTTTCATCACGGGCATGAACCATTAAGATAGAAATGATACCGGCACCGGCCGTGACACCATAGAGCGTTAGGCCCGCTGTACGATGGGAAAGCCCGAGATTAAGGAGTCTGTGGTGGAAATGCTCCTTATCTGGCGAGAAGAGCCGTTGCCCAAGCATAAACCGCCGGATGGGCGCCCAGATCGTATCCATCAAGGGGAGTCCTAATGCAATCATTGGGAGTACGATTGTGAGTGCTGCATGGCTTTTTATCGATCCAATAATGCTGAGTGTAGCCAACATATAGCCTATAAAGTAACTGCCGCTGTCGCCCATGAATATCGAGGCCGGATTGAAATTATACCTGAGAAAACCCAGTATGGATCCGCCAAGAGCTGCCAAAAGAAAAGCCGTAAGGTAGTTCTCGGCAACCACACAGAGGACCATCAAGACCACACAAGCAAAGAAGCCTACTCCGGCAGCCAATCCGTCCAGGCCGTCTATAAGGTTGATGGCATTAACCACCAAAAGCACCCAGAATACAGTTATGGGAAGCGAGAGATACCAGGCAAAATGTAGTGCTTCCATACCGGGCAGACCAAATGCCTGTATCTTTATCCCCCCAAAGTAGGCGATCATGGCGGCTAAGATCTGAGATAAAAATTTTACCCGGTATCCAATCCCTTTAATATCATCCAAAATGCCCAGAGCGAAAATCACACAAGACCCGATTGCAATATATACTAATCGATATTCTGTAATTACCTCTATTAAGAGTTTACTTTGACTTAGGACTTGTGGGATGACAACTGGTACAAAAGAGAGGAAAAAGGAGAGATAGATGGCAATCCCGCCTGCCCTGGGAATCGGTTTGGTGTGTATTTTTCTCTCAGACGGGATATCTACAATGCCAAAATTTACAGCCAATCTACCTACCAAAGGCGTAATTATCAGCGATAAGGTAAGCGATAGAACAAATATGGTGATTATGGTGGTCATAGAAGACTAAATCGGAGGTGGATCTTCAAACAAAATCCTGCGGTAATACCCCGGTTACTTTGAAGAGTATCAATTCACACACACTTCCCCAAAACTTAACAATTTCGGAAGGAATCTTAGTCGCTTTTGTTTCCTGGCTATCAGTAACAGACCAGCGGAAAATTTTTACGTCTGTATTCCTGAGCAGTAAGCTTAGAAGAGAATAGGCCCTGGCCATATGATAATCTGAAGTGACAAGCACTACAGATTTGAATTTGTGTCTGAGTATAATTTGATAGGTTACCAGCGCATCCTCAAAAGTATCCCTGCTAAGTCCTGCAGGTAGTGCCGTAAATGCCTCCACCGAAATACCTGTATCTTTCAAGAATGGAATAATTCGTTCTGATGTCGGTGTTATGCTCGTGACAACGAGATTGGATCCCTTTCCGGCACCAGCAAGTATTAAACCTTCCGAAATTCTGTTGGGATTACCGGGAAAAACAGTTATCAAATCGACTTTTAATGGTATTTGGTCTCTTTTATCCGTAATTAGAAAAAGAGCTGAAGGAATAGCAAGTAATACCATGACCAAAGTCACGGTCGTGCTTAGGAAGTGGAGTTTATATCTTGAAAGACTCAACAGGTTCTATGGAAATCAGCACTATGCTGTTAAGGCAATTTCTACTGATGTTTCCTGTAAAACAATTATTGGTTTATAAGATTGTTGAATGAACCTGAAACATTTCTACTTAGTTTCTTTGTAATGGCCTCAACTACCACCTTTAGTGCAAATATAGGTAGAACACGTTGGCGCCGGATTCTCTTAGGTTCGTTTAACAGCCTATAAAGCCATTCCAAATTCATCCTACACCAAGCTTCCGGCGCTCTGCGCACCCTACTAGCAATAGTATCTAGAGTGCCCCCGACTCCCTGACAAACGCGAATACTTTCTAATTGATTGGAAAACTTAGAAAGCCAACGCTCTTGTATAGGAGAACCGAGAGCTAAAAAAAGGACCCGGGCATTGGAAGCGTTGATTTTATCAATTAGAGCTGGCATTTCATCTTCTTTAATATATCCGTTAGAGCGGCCAACTATTGATAGCCCAGTGAACCTTTCTTCTAATACTTTAACGGCCTTTTGATTTACGTCTTCCTTTGCACCGTAAACAAATACGCCAAGGCCCTTTTCCTGGCAAATGCGGCATATATCAAAAATGAATTCTGACCCAGGGATCCTCTTTAATTTAAACCCGTAAAGCAAACGTACAGCCGCAACGATGCCAATCCCGTCAGGAATCAGCAAATCAGCATTTTTAAATGATTCATAAAGCAGCGGATCTCTCGGAACAGAAAAGTTTTTTTCAGGGTTAACGGCAAAAACCATGTGAGGTCTATTGCCGTTGTGTAAAAATCCCTCTACTACCTCAAGAGCGTCTTTGCGGCTCACTTGATCAACCCAAATATTTAGAATGTTTAAGCGGTTAGGCATTAATGTGTTTCAGACTTTTATAGTAATTTGATGTGTGTACCAAAAATAACCTTTTCCGGAAGGCCTCGTTTAGAACAGGTCAACGTTGCGGTCGGTTGCTTTATATTATACGCGGGTGAATACCAGCCATGTATCGGATCAGTTCTTCCATTAGCTGGCGTTAAATCATAACCATTCATCAGTTTAATAAAGCACCGGACTTCTCCGATGCAAATTATCCAGCCATCGCCATTAGGCTCAATAATCGCATCAGGATGTAAGTGATAGTTTAGTTCAAAGATATGGGATCCTTTACCGCGAAAGCTATCTTCTATTAATATTTCACTTATGCTTAATTCAACTGTGCGCCGATGAGTTACAGGTTCATTGAAGCGTCGGTAACCATCATGCTCTGCCACCGCCCGCATGTAAGTCTTCTGCCTCTCAGATTTTAATAGTCGGCACGAGTATGGTTTCTGCCAAACAACGCCGCTTGCTTGTATCGCCTGGTCTTGATTATCCATTGTTACGGTATTGTGAGCCCTGGTCGATTTAAAGTACCTTCTCCATTGAGGCACGCCGTTGTACCTGTATGTACCTGAGTCAACAAGAATGGCCTTATTACGGTACGAAAGGGTAATCGATAAGGCATCAGCATGGCCGTGATTGTATAATGGAGCCATGCCCAGGGGGCCGTGGTCAAACGTAAAAGTGATTTGTTCTGAGCTAAAGACGCTGTACCCAGCATCTTCAAATAAATAGGCTCCTAATGCCGACTCTGTCCCAGTGCTTTTCCTGGGGGTTATACCAGGGGCTATTGCATACCCGTCGTCTGAATCACCAATACTTATGAGACTACCAGAGGACTCATTAAAGAAACTAATAAAACGCTCTCCCGAAACAAGCCTTCCTTCCCAATGCCTTAAATCTGAAAATGAGTTCAAATCGATATAGTTGTATGCCAACCAAAAAAGATCGAGGACAATTCTGTGATATGCTATGGATTGTTCAGCAGGTCCACCATCATCTAAAATCTGATGATTCAGTTCTTGGTTTAACAGCTTGATTCCCCTTTCTAACCACTCTTGGCCTTTAATCCTATATCTAAATAGCCCTCCAGTAAAAATGAGGCCGATACATTCACATATTGTATGATTGCCCAAAGATGAATATAGCGAAAGGCGTTTTGAAATCCACCAGGCATGTTTATAGACAGCAGCAGCGATTTCTCCTTTTTCATATATCGATAACCCTATTAGCCTTTTTAGGGCATATATGAAAACTATGATTCGCAGACCGCATTCCATTGCGGATGCATAGTGAGGCCCCTCAAGGAAGGGATTGTTTCTTATCCAACACAGAATTTCATTGCGTATATATTCAAAGATTTGGCTCTGTTTAGCCCGAGTATGATTTAAGTTAGAAACAGCTAACAGCAGAATTATGTGCTGGAGCCTTGCCGGTTCCCAAGAAGCTCGGATATCAGGGTCTCCATTTCTAATTACAGTCTTGGGAAAATAGTGTCCTCTGTTTAAATTTTCGAAATTTTCGATTAGATCCAATGAAGTATTTAGGGTCCAACGTTTCCCATTTAATATAGCATCTAACGTATCATGTGTAACTCCGCCAATTAAATCCGGTAATGTGAGATTTGAATCTATGCTTCCAAATGAACGTAAGGCCAACGCGCTGATTTTTCGTCGCTTTTCCCCATTCTGCAACCTCAATGTTAACAGCTCTTGCTGTATCCTATAGTATATCTCACTATATGAGGCCGTTCTAATTCTGAGCAAATAAGTTCGAAATTGCTCGGCTTTCATTATATTTTTTACTTTATGGTTATCGTCTGCCCGGTGCGGAGGGATTCCATGATCTTAAAAGTAGTTAATGAGGTGGTAAATATCTCATCTAGTGGAATCGGAGATGGTTCGCCGGTAAGGATGGCATCTATGAATGCATACATCTCCTGTTTCTGGCCTTTGTCTTGGCTTATCAGTTTTTTCACTTTTTTTTTGCCGCCAGCATAGATTTCAAGTTTCTTAAAATCATGAATAATTCCAGTGGTTCCATTTGAAAAAACCTCAATACGTTCTTTAGGTAGGCTTTTATCTCCATTAGAAAAATAACCTATATTGCCAATTGATCCGTTTTTATAGGTTAGAGAAATATTTACAATGTCATTTAGGTGCAATGGATCTATCATAGCGGTTGCATTGACCGAAGTAGGTAAGGCTCCACAGATGAAAGAAAATAAATCGAGAAAATGGCATACTTCGCCAATTATTCTCCCCCCTCCTATTTCTACATCTTGTATCCATGAATCCGCAGGTATGGTTCCAGCATTTATTCTATATGTCATTGCTTTCGGGCCTTCACCAAGCGCATCCTTTAATGACAACGCCAAAGGCGAAAACCGTCTATTGTAGCCTACCATAAGGTTTGGTTGCTTGATCTTATTGGTTTGCTCAACAACCTCATTAGACCCTTTATGCTTATGTCCATTCGAATCGATTGTGACTTTAATTTTGTATAGTTCTACATCTGAAAGGCAAAGCGGTTTTTCAACAAAAACGTGTTTGCCTTCTCTTAAAGATTTCACAACGTAATCTGCATGGGAATCATGTCGAGATGCAACAAAAACTGTATTTATATCTTTATTTTGAAAAAAATCCATCTCATCACTTGAGCAAAAATCAAAACCAAATCGATCGGCAACACTCATAGAGCTAGCGCCAGAGGATGTCATTACTCCCTTACGCTTTACTCTACTATTCTTAGGAAGATTAGGTAAAAGGTGGCTCTGTGCATAACTGCCGGCGCCAATAAATCCAAGTGAGACATCTTTTTCTTGATGGCTTGAGGTAGAACAATTCAAAACAACCTTTCTATTATCATTCTCTCTTTCGTGATCATACTCAATCAAGATGCCCATAAAGGGCTCAGACTTTTTCATCATGATGTCATAGGCTTTAGGCGCATCTTCTAATTTAAATTTATGGGTCGTTAGATGTCTCAAATCAATTTTTCCGGAAGCAATCAGTTCCTGAAATGCTTGCATGTTGCGTTGTTCTGTCCAGCGAACGTAAGCAGGAGGATAGTCAACCCCTTTCTCTTCATATTGAGGATCATATCTGCCTGGACCGTAGGAACATGACATTTTTATCTGAATTTCCTTTTTGTAAAAATGTGGCTCTCTATCAAAACCAGTGGGTACAGCACCAAGTACAACTACGGTACCCCGTTTTTTCAAAATTGCTCCTGCAAAATTGATAGGATCAAGCGAATTTGAGGCTGCAGCTATTATTACAGCATCACATCCAATCCCTTCAGTAAATCGAGTAATCTTATCTTCTATACCAGCGGTATCACGTACTAGTCCAAGATCAACACACTTGTCGCGTGCCATTTCAACAATTGTTGAATCTATGTCAACGCCTATAACTTTTACCCCAGAAATTTGTAACAATAAGGATGTAATATGACCAAGCAAACCAAGCCCAATAACGGCGCATGTCTCACCAAGTTTTAGGTTGGCCTGCCTAACTCCTTGTAATGAAATTGCTCCCAAAGTGTTGTAAGCAGCCATCTGTATATGCTGCGATTCCGGAATATTACAGCTATTAGATAATTTAGCGCATAAATTACGGTGGACTGCGACAATTTCAGAATGAGATGCTGATAATCCACCACAAGCAACAAAATCACCAATCAAGAATTCTTCAACATCGTCTGCCACCTCAATTACTTTTCCAGCACAAGAATAACCTATTGATGAAAAGGTATCTAATTTTTTCATGACAGCCCGATATGTTTGAACAGGCCCTTGAGATACCAATGTATCAATAACTTGTCTGAATTGTTGTGGACGTTCTTTAGCTTTTCCAATCAAGTTTTTTTTCGCAGCCTTGACTGTACTCAGCTCGGTTCCAGCACTAATAACTGAATAATGATTTTTAACAAAAATATTACCCTTAGATATAATAGGGGGTGGGACTTCGCTTATTTCAAGAATTCCATTTTTCAACTTGTGTGTTAGTTGACGCATACACAAAACCCTCTTCTCAAAAAAACTATTTAAAGCATAATTTTCTAATTCAATTATTTTAGTATTGACCTGCTAAAATTAAAATAGTTTATAGTTTTAAAATCATATTATTATTGAAGCCTTATCCTAAATACCCCAGAGATTTCATTTCTTTTATTAATAATAATTCTATAATTTTTGCAGTTTTTGGTGAAATAGTTTTTTTCCATCTATGTATTGCCTTTTTATTAAAACCTTCTTTTTTTTCAAATTTACCAAAAGATGTATCCTTAACCTCAGCTACTAACATTTTTTCAGAAAAAGGTACTTCAAGAAATTCACATATACGTTTCAGTTGTAGTCTTGGATTTAATATTAAGTCTTCGAACCTAGATAAAAAGTAATTCGGTTTTACTTTTAAAATATTATGTATATGATTAGACCACTTATACTGATGAATAAGATATATAAGCCTAAGGATATTAAATTTTAATTTTTGATTTATAGTAGTGTTTTCTATATCTCTTAGATCCATTTCGACCATTGACGGGTAGACTGCTCTTGGGTCCCTGGTAATATGAAGATATTTTGCATCTGGAAACCACTTAATTAAGGTAGGCACTTTAGAAATATTTACTGGAAATTTTGAACCGCAAATTTTTTTCCCAATAGCCTTAGCATGTTCTTCTAATATTATTTCTAGTATATTGTTGAAATTCAGATTTTTAGTTTTTAGAGATTTTATTATGTGTTCTTTTTTTATATCATTTATATTGTAATTTTTCCCATCGCTAATAGTTCTTGCCCAAAATGCCCCTTCAAATTCTCCTCTATACATTGCTTCAACTATTGATTTAATTTGATTCTTTATTTGGTTTTGTTTGATTATTTCCTTTGCTTTTCTAATAAAATCTCTTTTCAACCAAAATGGTGTAATAAAATGCATTTCGTTGATTATATCGATTTTAGAGTAATTATTGATTGCGCTCTGGTATGTCTTCGACGCAGTTCTTGAGACCCCTATTATGAAAACTTTTTCCATACAGGCTGTTTTTATACTAGACTTTTTATGCTGCTATTGATTTGATTAACACGAGCATCAAAGGAAAGTATTTTTGATGATACATACTTAGAATCTTTAGAATATTTATAAATGTAATTTATATTATTAATTAATTCTTTAACTGCTTCAGCAAAAGAGCCTGGCGTTGGTTTACATATTATGCCTAGCCTGTACTTTATGAATAACTTACAAATATCGCCAGTGGGATTAGTAATGATAGGCCTTTCGAGACTAAGATAATCACCAATTTTGTTAGGCCATCTACCTTTATTTATTTTTGTATTTCTAAGAGGTAAAACAAAAAAATCACAACTACTCAAATATAGATTATACTTTTCAAAATCGACGTATCCAGGAAATATCAATCCCCCAGTTAGTTCATACTCTTTCTTAACTTCATTAATATATTTAGTTTCTGTTCCCGTACATAGAAGTTTGATATAAGGAAATTTTTTAGTTAATGTCCTAAGGCTGTCAAAAAAAACGCTATTATCTGCATGGTCTGATCTACTAACGTTACTCATACCTATCATAATAAATTTACAATCAATTCCCAACATTTTACGTGCCGATTTTATTGAGTAAGGCTTTAATTTACTACTTATGGCCCCCCCGTGAAGGACTATGACTTTTGATCTATCTTTATACCGTTTTTTTAGAGCATTTGAAATAACAATAGTCTTATCGTAAATTTTCTCTACACATAATTCGAACGTTTTGTCGTATAAAGAAACCAATTTCCCAATACTACCTTTTCTTTTATCCGCGTATCCTCCTTTACCTAACCATTCCCAACACTCGTTGATTATTTTTGAACCACCAATAATTTTTCCTAAAACAGAAGGCAATAAATGGCTAGGTCTATGCCCGTTTGTTACTTGAATGACGTCTGGATTATACAAAAGAACTATTATGGATTTAACTAACCCGTCTAATATTCCGAATCCCCCACTTCTAAACCTCATTGGCAATAAGCCTGGTGTTCCAATGGAATTCAATTTCAATTCTGGGTGTTTAAAGGTTTTGAACTTAAATCTGCTGTTTGGATAAATAAATATAACATTATTTTGTTTTTTTGCTAAACCTAGAGATGTTTCTCTTCTTATTTGAAAAGATGCCCTATTTTCAATATAATCTGGAAAATAATCTGATAAAACTATTACTTTCAAACCTTTTGCCTTTTAATATTTCGTTCCGTGTTAAAAATTCCTATTTAACTTATAACCTTTTTTAATCTACTATTAACTTAAATATTATAAGTTACGAAAGTATCCTTCTTTTCTAACAAATGTTATGTCCGCCTGTGAAAGGATATTATCCTTTTCACGATTCCGAAGATTGAAAATGTCATACAGAACAAATCCGATACTGTCCATGAATGTTAATACTTCAAAAAATTCAGGCGCATTTTGTAATTCAATAAAAAATGTTACTTCTAAAATTACGACATCTGTTTCTTCTAGTATTTTCTTTGCACCTTTCAACACATCGACTTCAGCCCCTTCAACATCAACTTTAATTAGATAGGGACCATTAAAATATTCTTTGGCACATATGTTATCTATAGTGCTAAGAGGTACTTTTCTATTTATTCCTAATATTTTTCCTTTAAGCGTAGATGAACTAGTAATTTGCGGTTTAACGTTTATTTCGATTTGCCCTTCTTTGCAACCTGCGGCTTTATTTATATGAGTAGCATTATATTTCTTTGTAATTTTATTAATATACATTGAAAATTCATTTAATGGTTCTATAAGAATAATTTTAGAATTTGGAAAGTTTTCATAGAGCTCAGGCGTTCCATAAGCCACGCCAACGTCGATGACGGTATTAGGATCGAACCCTAGTGTTTTTAAATGTTTCAAAGCTTGGTCCATAGTAACTCTAATGCCTCTATCTTTTACTACTTCAATACCTATTTTTCTAAGAGAACGTTTGATCATATTCCTGAGCAATTTTTTAGCTCCATAAAAGTTTCGACTAAGGCCTTATAGTGTCTATTTCCAATATCATCCCAACCATAAAGTTTGAGAATCTTGCTTCTTGCATTTTTCGAAATATTCAGTCTCAATTCAGGGTTATCCAGCAAAAATTTACGTATTCTGCAAATTTTTTTGGATCATTTGTAATTTGAATTTCTTCTTTCGGTACCAAGTCGAGGCCCTCTGCACCAATTTCTGTTGACACAACAGGCACACCATAGTTCATTGCTTCTAAGATTTTTAATCTTGACCCACCTCCAGCTCTAAGGGGTACGATATATACTGTTGCTCGTCTGTAATAAGGTTTAACAGATTTTACAAATCCTTTCACTTCTATACAATCAGAACTTTTTGATAGTAACTCATTGGTCGGGTCATGCCCTACGACTGTGAGTTTTGCTCGTGGGAATACTTTTTTTATCATTGGAAAGATACTATGAATAAACCATAACATAGCGTCATTATTAGCATTGTAATTCATTGAACCTATGAATAGTAATTCAAAATTGTTACTTAAAGTAATATTCATGTTTCTATCTTCAACATCAGAAATATTAACACCATTTTTAATTGTTGTTATTTTAACATTTGGTAGCCATGACTTAATAATAGACCTTTCTTTTTCAGAAACTGTAAAAATATGATCAAATTTTGCTAAAGCTTTTTTTTCAAACTTCTTCATTCGTTTTGCATCTATTTTT
>Ga0126326_1000081_pt1 | contig 55018 bp, 48 predicted proteins | sample InaspJWI67metaG_FD_94485 | JGI IMG/M metagenome (GOLD analysis project Ga0126326, IMG submission 94485) | Marine gutless worms symbiont microbial communities from Oahu, Hawaii - Inanidrilus sp. 1 OAHU.JWI-67 metaG | ecosystem: Host-associated > Annelida > Digestive system > Unclassified | place... | reverse complement strand
GGTTATAATATAGCAAGAGAAACCCGCCTTAAGAAAAGTGACAAAAAATGTCATTTGGAGGACAAAAATTATACATTAAACAAATGAGCAAAGAAGATGCCAATTTCGGCATCCGAATCATTTTTTTTATCAACCGTCTAGCAAGCGGGGCGGTATTAAGGACTTTTGAAGCTTCTAACTTATTAATATTATTTATGATAATCATCGCCTTCTATCCTTACTTTATCCCGCTGGGTAACAAATGAGAATCCAAAAACCATTTTTCAATCACAAAGATATTCGATATGAATTACATAAAAATCTACTCTCAGGTAATTCGAAATACGAAAATAGTTTCGATACGAAAGTCGAAAATTGTGCCCCATTATCGATAAATAAATATTTGTAACCTATTATAATACTGAATCAGATTGCTTTTAGCCTAGGGCAACAGCAGATTGCAATCAAGCGGACGATCGGCAAATCAATTCCCTAAAAGACACAGCTCCGCCGGGTGGATTCCCTCGATTAATCCACATATCATACTGAAATTACAGTATATTATTATAATATCGGTTTGGGCTTTATTTATTCGCCCGACCGGAAATTCCTTACTCGAAATTAAAAAATCCTCGAGCATGCGCATATCTGCTTTGGCTCAAGGATTTTAAGCTTTTCCACCAACAAGAGATAAGATGCCGGTCTATAAGATTAGCGTAAATCTCAATTGTTGGAAGAAAAGATCCAACGAAATTGAAGCGGCCACTTTTAAATATTTTTGATGGCTTCTGCTGATTGACCAACAGGATTTTTGCCCGATACCTATAGACAAGATATTTAAAACCGAATAATAAAGTTTGAAGCGATTAATTCTGGTTTATGTATTTAAGATATCGGTAAAAAACCTGCAGAGCTTAAGCGCCGGTTTCTGTTTTTCTCGGTGATCGATGACTGCCACCAGGCCGATGAAACCCGGGATCAGCAAGAAAGCAACTTCCGCAGCTTTTCGACCGCTGTTGCAGGAAATGCCGGCATAAAATTCGGTCGGAATATCGCTATCGAAGTTTACTATTCGAATCGGTATAAGTGACCTTATCCGAGCAGGCATTTTAATTCCGTTTGTTATCATAGGCAGTGACGGAAAATTAGTAAGTCTGACCATCGACAAGATTAGGGACTGTGTGGGGGGTGACGTTGCCGATATCGAAATTGTTGGGATAATTTCTGGTGGAGGTACCATAATACAGCCTGTATCCGGCCAGATCCGATTCGGTGTTGGCATCCCAGGCCAGGGTGAGTTTCGCAGCAAGGGCATTCGGAAAGGTGAATACCAATATCGATAAAAGAACAAACGCTGATATGGCAATCGTAAGGGTCAGTTCCCAGGTTTTATCTGATGCGGATGACATGGCTACAACTCCCCAAAATTTCATTTTTTCAAAGACTACTTGCAAGTAAGGTGCCACCCGGATTATCGCCTTGTTATTTTCTGCTTGTGGGATGCTTTGCCCCGTTTCGAATATGCAAACTATAATTATATCCCTATGAAAACTCATGATTTCTTTATAAATGCCGTAATATACTAATGAATGCCGATCGATAAAATATAATTTGCGTTCTGTCGGGCCCGTATAAACAGGTTAGCATTTTGAAAACTTGGTATATCGGATTACGAACTTTTTACTCGGGTGGTAATTCCGATTACAACGTCGTCACATATAAACCAGTAAGGGTGATCGATCTGGTTATTGACAATTTAGCCAACTTAGCTTATAAAACACCTTGAAATAATTTGATAATCGCCCTTCGAACATATCCGGATTAAAGGGATAACGTAATCGAAATGACTTCCCTGCTGAAAAGAATTGGCAAACTTCAACACGCCTTTATTTTTGTTTCGGTTACCTTTATGGGTCTTATTGCCTATTATATTGGGATTCCATTCCTGGATCTAATGGAACTGAAAACAATCGATCTGCGGTTTCAGTCCAGAGATAAAATCCAGCCCGGATCCGAGATCGTTCTGGCCGTCGTTGATGAAAAAAGCATTGCCCGGGAGGGGAAATGGATCTGGCCGCGATCCAAGTTTGCCGAACTGATTAATCGGCTTTCAGAGGCCGGAGCCAGAATCATTACTTTCGATATCGGGTTTCTCGAACCGGACAATATGCGGACGGCACAGATTATCGAGAGCATTCAGCAGGAAATCAAAGCCAGCGGCAGGCAGGATCGAACCTTCGATCAGTACCTGGAGAAACTCAAGATCGATTCGGACGATGATCGACGACTGGCCAAAGCCATAAAAAATTCAAAAGCCCGGATCGTCCTGGGCTATTTTTTTCATATGAACTCGGCCAATGCACCCGCCCTCAGCAAAGAAGAACTTATACAGCATAAGGAGAATATCCGGCATTCCAAGTACAACCTCGAGTTATATACGTCAGAATCTGCCCGAAGTATTCCGCTGAATGAACCGATCTATCCTCAGTCGAATATCGCCCAACTGGCAGACGCAGCGCAATATTCAGGCTACTTTAATATGCTGCCCGATAAAGACGGGGTTGTCCGTTGGCTGCCTGCTGTATTAAAGGCCCAGGAAATATTGTACGCTCCGCTGTCACTGGTCACGGTTAGTGCCTTTTTGGAAAGCCAGCTGTCGGTCACAATTGATGACTACGGTGTGCGCAGCATTCAGATCGGCCCGGTGGTGGTTCCGACCGATGAAGAAGGACGCATATTGATAAACTATCGCGGACAGGAGAAAACCTTTCCCCATATACCCGTCACAGACATATTACGGAAAAATGTCAGCAGCGATACCCTGAAAAATAAAATCGTCATTGTGGGTGCCACCGCCGTCGGTATCTATGATTTGCGGGTGACCCCTTTCGGCGAAATTTTCCCCGGTCTTGAAATCCATGCCAACGTTGTCGACAGCATCCTTTCCGAGGACTTTTTGCAGCGCCCAAAATGGGTGGCTATTTTCGATATACTCGCCATACTGGTCTCCGGTCTTTTCCTGGGTATCGTACTGCCACGGTTATCGGTCATACCGGGTCTGGCCACCGGACTGGCCCTGTTTCTGAGCTATATCCTCTTCTGTCAGTTTCTCTTCACTTCTCAGGGACTGGTACTGAACATCATATATCCTCTGTCCGTCCTGCTGCTGGTATATGTCAGCATCACAGCCTACCGTTATTTTGTCGAGACCAAACAAAAGCGGTTCATCAAGAACGCTTTTGCGACCTATCTGGCGCCTTCGGTCGTAAAGCAGCTGATCGAATCGCCGGAGCATTTGGAACTGGGCGGCGAGGAGCGAGAAATTACGGCCTTTTTTTCAGATGTTCAGGGCTTTACCGGTATTTCCGAAAACCTGACACCGGCTGAAATCGTCGAACTGCTGAATGAATTTCTAACCGAGATGACCGAGATTATATTAAAAAATGAGGGGACGGTGGATAAATTCGAAGGAGATGCCATCATTGCTTTTTTCGGCGCTCCGAATGTGCTCCCGGATCACGCCGCCCGCTCATGCCTGGCCTCAATTGAAATGCAGAAGCGGTTGGTCGAGCTGCGCCAACAATGGAACGAAGCCGGTAAACCGGTCCTTAACATGCGAATCGGCCTTTGCACCGGCATGGCCGTAGTCGGCAATATGGGGTCCGAAAACCGCATGGATTACACCATGATGGGCGATACCGTCAATACCGCCTCCCGGCTGGAAGGAGTCAACAAACATTACGGTATTTACACCCTCATCAGCGAAACCACTTACAGGGCTGCCGGCAACGGCTTTGTGGTTCGTGAGATAGATGCCATCAAGGTAGCGGGCAAAAAAGCGCCGGTCACCATTTATGAATTGCTTGGCCCTGCCGGTGAAATCGAAGAACCAATGCAGAAGGTTATCGGATATTACGGCAAAGGCCTGCAGGCCTACCGCAGCCGCAACTGGCGCCAGGCTGCCGCCTGGTTTCAAAAAGCTTTGCAGACCGACCCGGACGATGGTCCAAGCCGCACCATGCTCAAGCGCATTCTGAATCTTCAGAAGGCACCGCCGGATGAAAACTGGGACGGGTCGTTTGACATCCGGATAAAGCACTGAATCTAAATCAGGAGTATATGATGTTCAGCGGCAGGGGCGGGAATTTCCAGACACCGGGTTTCGGCAGAATGTGTTGACCGCCGACGGTCAACCAGGAAAGATCGGGCTTTATATCTCGCAACTTGCCGTCTTCCGGAGGCCTGGATTGACTGTTGTAGGCATAGGTGGCCTGGAACATGCAGATACAGTTTTTTCCCTGCTGTGCGATCACATAATTCTTCTTAAACGTTCGCGGCAAAATATTATTCTCTTCGGTTAAATGGGCAACCTCCGCGGGCGAAACCTGCATTAATATCGCCTTGGAGACACCCCTTTCAGAAATTCGTATCAAAGCGCGGCTCTCACTGCTGCCGGCATAAATCGTCGAAATGCAGGGAATCCGTTTCAGGTACTGGGCGGCCACGATGGCGGCTGTGCGCCGTCCACCGGCCATCATCGGGAGACCGAAGTACTCAAAAATTTTTTTTTGTACATCCTCAGCGTACTTGTCTCCTTTTTCATAGATATCCTTGGATATATAGCGCAGGTTGCGGCCCAGGTCTTCGGCCGCATTGGCAATCGGCCAGTCGACCTTAACATGGAAGTGCGTGAGACTGTATCGATTCCGGGCTTTGGAAACCGGATCGCGCTGGATCAACAGGGCATAATCGATCGGCAGCAACACTTTTAAAAAATCGAAAAAATGAACCGACTCCAAATGCTTCTGTTGTCGGTCGAATTTGTTGGTCAGGGGCAGCGTTTTTGATTTGAGCAGGTTGGTCTTGGTTGTGCGATTGACATCGAAGAACCGGAAATACTTTTTGTGCGCGTTGGGAAGACAGTCTTCGATGAAGATGACCAGAAAGGTGTTCTGACATTCATACTCCACATCCGGTATGCGCGCACGGGGTTTGAGTTCGCGCTTTTCAACGAATGGAAATTCAATCTTGTTTTCGTTGAACCTATGATAGGAATCAATCAGTGCGTACTGAAGCAAATAGTGATCGAGCCCATCCCTTAACAGCTCATAGTAAGAACGCCGCAACCGGTCCGCGTTGCTGAGCTCTTCCCTGACACGCCAAAATGCCAATGCCTTCTCCTATTCCGTCGATCCACTTTATTTTTTTCGATGCACCAAAAACGCTAAAAGTGACTATTATTATAGCATATTTTTAATAATATCCAAAATGTTTTTATGGCTCTGTTTATAAATTTCATGCTGAAATTCAGGTCGATCATAATGCGGGCGGATAACAATCTAGCGAATGCAGACAGGAAAATTTTGCCGGGTTGTACATGTAATTATTTGTGAATCCTTAGTCCGGGGCACCACTTTTCTTCTTAATTTTTTGCTTGCGCCGATGGAGCTCTTTTTTCTGAGACCATCTTTCAAAAAAACTGATCATTCCCGCGGCGTAAGCCCGGTCGACTTTTTCTTCGCGCACTTTGACTCCACCGGCGGTCTTCAGGGCGGTTTTTAAGCATTCGGTTTTATACAGGCAGGGCATGCAGGACTCCGGTGTATGTCTGAGACCATCGTCGCCCATTGGAAATACGTTTTCCAGTTTTCCAAAGCAGTAAGGATATTCTTTTTTGCGATCCATTTGCTACCTTGCTCCATTTTCCAAAAGGCATCTAGCCCCCCCGATAGGACGGCATATGATCTTATTTGTTCAGTAACGGTTCGCTCAAAAATAACTTCATATTCTAATGACCCTATGCATCACCTCTGGGCATTTTATACGCGGATGCATCTCGTCTGAGCATTTAATACGATGATGCATCCCACCTGGCTGCGTTGCCAGTCGGTTAAATAACCTTAAATATTCGTCCACCTCGCGCCTTGCCCGGCGGGCGCCGTGACTCGACGAAAATGTAAAGTTATTTCTTTGCGAACCCTAATCGGACAATCTTTCAAATTCACGGTTCATGCGTGCAACGTCGCCCTGATCTGCAAAACTGTAGTAGCGGTTGTTTCCGATGACCAGATGTTCATGGACCGTTATCCCCAACGGCCGACAGGCAAAAATCAGCTGGCGCGTTATAAAAATGTCTTCTTTTGAGGGCGTTGGATCTCCGGATGGATGATTATGGGCGAATATGAGGGCGGCAGCCTGGTGTTGTATGGCGGCCCGCACCACCTCGCGCGGATATACCGAGCTGGCCGTCAGCGTTCCTTTGAAAAGAGTTTCGGTGGTGATCACCCTGTTTTTGGCATCCAGAAAAAGCGCTAAAAAGTGCTCCCGTTGCTTGTCGCGCATGCTATGATAAAGATAGTCGAAAAGCTCGCGGGAATTGCTCAATGGATCACGATTCTCGAGTTTTCTGGCCAGATACCGTTCGGCAACCGCCTTGATCAATTTAAGCCCGATCAAATTCTTGGGCCCAATTCCTGCAACTTGGCACAGCTCTTCCGGTGAGGCTTCCAGAACACCCTGAAAGGTTTTGAATTGCTTTAGAGCAGCCTTGGCGGTATCTTTACAATCTTTGCGGGGAGTGCCGAGCGTTAATAGAAGTTCAATCACCTCATAGTCATGGAACCCTTCCAGGCCGGAAGACAAAAACTTTTTTCGCAGTCTCCGCCTGTGACCATCGCCCTTATGAACTTTGGAAGTCGCCAAATTAACTCCTAGTCTCTCTGAAACATGTGTAGAAAGGCCGCAAGTCTATACAATCGCAAAATCCCCCATTTTCGATTGCTTGCAGCCGACTTTTCGTTTGACGTCGCTGATGATCGGCTAACATGGGGCTGGATATTCAAAACCGCCGTCACATATCGTCCAGCTCCGGTTTTAAATCACGGGTCATCAGGCGCATTACGGCGTCTTTGGGGGAAAGGTCTTCATACAGAATATGGTACATCTCATGGGAGATCGGCATTTCAACACCGATTTTACGCGAAAGATTATAAACGGATTTGGCCGTTTTTACACCTTCTGCAACCATGCGCATTTCATCCAGAATCTGTTTTAATTTCATACCCTGGCCGATTTTTTTACCGACCGTGTGATTGCGGCTAAGGGTTCCCGCGCAGGTCAGTATGAGGTCTCCGATACCGGCCAGGCCGGTAAATGTTCTTGGATTGGCGCCGAGCGCAACTCCCAATCTCCGGATCTCCGTCTGTCCTCTGGTAATCAAGGCCGCTCTGGTATTCAAACCTAGACCGAGGCCATCGATAACACCGGCGGCAATGGCGATAACATTTTTTACCGAACCGCCGAGTTCTACGCCAAGGACATCATCGTTGGTATATACACGAAAGTATGGAGTTGCGAAAACCTGCTGCACCAGGCTGGCAACGTCGAGATCTTTTGATGCAGCGGTTACTGCAGTGGGAAGCTTCCGGGCAACTTCGCTGGCAAAGCTCGGCCCTGAAAGAACCGCAATTCGCTCTTCCGCTATCCCTGAGAGGGTTTGCTGTAATACACCGGTATTGGTTAAATAAGTTTTGTTTTCGATCCCTTTGGATGCCGATACGATGATTGTTTCTTTGGAGAGGTGACCGGACATTTGTCGGGAAGTCTCCCGCAGGACATGCGAGGGAACGACGTTGAGAATAAGATCCTTGTCCGCAACCACCCCGCCGATATCGTTGGTCGGGTGCAAATTGGATGACAGGCGAATGTCCGGGAGAAAGACCCGGTTTTCCCCGTGCGCCAGTATTTGCTCCTTCACCTCTTTTTCAAACACCCACAAATCGATGCGATATCCTTTTAATGCCAAGAGATTGGCAAGCGCAGTGCCCCAGCTGCCGGCGCCGACAACGCCGATCTTAAAGTCTTCAATTGCTTTTGCACTGTAGTTTGCCATATCCCGAACTCCAACAGTGGCGAAGCCCTATTATCACGAAGTTGTTTACTTCTCGGCCAGCCTGGCCGCATCGGCGACCTTCTCTTGGCTGTGCATCCCGATGAGCTTCACACCCTGGGTGTTGCGGCTGATAATGCTGATGCCGTCGATCGACATGCGAATAAGTTTACCGAAATCGGTCATGAGCATCAGCTCGTCGTCCTCTTCCACGAGTAGAATAGCCACTACCAGTCCATTGCGTTCGCTGGTTTTGATCGTGATGACACCTTTGCCGCCGCGTTTCTGAACCGGATACTCATCGATCGATGTCCGCTTGCCGAAACCATTTTCGGTGACTGCAAACAGCGTCTGGCCATGGCTGAGAACTTCCATACCGACAATCCGGTCGCCGCGCGCCAGCATCATGCCGCGCACGCCTCTGGACACCCGGCCGGATGGCCGTACATCGGATTCGTGAAACCGGATTGATTTACCCATGGCGGAACCCAGAAAAACGTTGAAGGTACCATCCGTAAGCCTGGCGGAAATCAGTTCGTCACCCGGAAGTAGACTCAGGGCGATGATGCCCCCGGCCCGCGGACGGCTAAAAGCCATCAGGTCCGTCTTTTTTATCAGTCCGCCCTTGGTCGCCATAAGGATATAAGAGCCGGGTTCAAAATCCGAAACCGCCAAAACGGTCGTCAGTTTTTCATCCGGGCTCAGGTTCAATAGATTGATAATCGCAGTGCCGCGGCTCATACGTCCTGCCTGGGGTATGTCATAAACCTTGCACCAATAGACTTTGCCCTGGTTGGTAAAAAACAGAAACGTGTGGTGAGTTGATGCCACGAACAGGTGGGCGACAAAATCTTCGTCCTTGGTGCCCATGGCGGTTTTGCCTTTGCCGCCGCGGCGCTGATTGCGGTACAGCGTGATCGGATTTCTTTTTATGTATCCGCTGCGGGAGATCGTGACCACCATGTCCTCTTCGGCGATCATATCCTCTATATTGATCTCCTTGGTCTCTTCCACGAGCTGCGTACGGCGCTCATCCCCGAATTCATCCTGGATCCGGGAAAGTTCCGCTTTAATGATGTCAAGCACTTGGCGTTCGCTGTCCAGGATCTCTTTGAACCGGGCGATGTCTTTCAATAGATTTTCGTATTCCGCAACAATTTTTTCGCGCTCCAGAGCTGTTAGGCGCTGCAAACGCATATCCAGTATGGCTTGCGCCTGAATTTTAGTAAGGTCATAGTTTTTGATCAAACCGGTACGGGCCTCATCGGGCGAAGCACTCCGGCGAATCAATGCCACCACATCGTCGAGATGCTCCAGTGCGATTTTTAGTCCTTCGAGAATATGGGCCCGCTCCTCGGCCTTTTTCAGATCGTATCGGGTGCGGCGGATGATGATGTTTTTACGATGCCGGATGAAGTAATTAAGGACTTGCTTGAGCGTCAGCAGCTCCGGACGGTTGTCGGCCACCGCCAGAAAAATAACACCGAAGCTGCTCTCCAGCCGCGTATGTTTGTAGAGCTGGTTGATGATAACACCGGCTATCTGGTCTTTTTTAAGGCCCAGCGCGACGCGCATGCCTTCCCGGTCTGATTCATCGCGCACATAGCGAATGCCATCTATCTGTTTATTGCGCACGAGGAGCGCAATGTTTTTAATCAGCTTGGCCTTGTTCACCTGATAGGGCAATTCGGTTACGACTATGGTCTCCGTTCCGCTGCGTTTATCTTTTTCGATAATAACTTTGCCCCGCAACCGTATCACTCCCCGGCCGGTCCGATAGGCATTTTTGATACCCTGGGTACCATAAATGATACCGCCGGTCGGAAAGTCAGGACCGGGTATAAGTTTTATCAGATCCTCCCAGCCAAGTTCAGGATTGTCGATCAGGGCTTTAATCGCCTCAATGACCTCATGCAGATTATGAGGGGGAATATTGGTCGCCATTCCCACTGCAATTCCCGATGAACCGTTTATCAGCAGGGATGGAATCTTGGCCGGCAGCACCAGTGGCTCTGTCAGCGATTCGTCGTAGTTGGGTATAAAGTCGACGGTTTCTTTTTCCAGGTCGGCCAGCATCTCCTGGGCCATCTTCATCATTCTGATTTCAGTATAGCGCATGGCCGCTGCAGGGTCGCCGTCAACCGACCCGAAGTTACCTTGGCCATCAACCAGCGTATATCGCATGGAAAAATCCTGAGCCATGCGCACGATCGTATCATAAACGGCCGTATCCCCGTGGGGATGAAATTTACCGATTACGTCACCGACGATGCGGGCGGATTTCTTATACGGTTTGTTCCAGTCATTTTTCAATTCACGCATGGCATACAATATACGCCGGTGGACCGGTTTCAGGCCGTCACGCACGTCAGGCAAGGCTCTGCCGATGATAACGCTCATGGCGTAATCGAGATAGGATTTTCTCATCTCGCTTTCGATGCTGATCACCGGCAAATTTTCAGTTTCCATAATTTAACCACACTTTCGTATACGTTAGTATTGGCAACTAAATTTAAGCACTAAATCAAATTCATGCGAGCCTCATATGTAATAGGAAGCTCGCAATTTGCGATCCTTGGGACCGGATACCGGATACCGGATGCCGGATGCCGGTGGCCGGATACAAGATTCAGGATTCAGGATACAAGATACAAGATCTATGTAACCGGCTCAACGGGCTGACCGGCAAACGGGCCAACGGGCCTGATACAAGATTCAGGATACAAGATGCCAGTGGCCGGATGCCGGATACTATATACTGATCACTGATCACTGTTTACCCGATGCATGATGCATGATGCAAGATACAAGATCTCTGTAACCGGCTCAACGGGCTAAACAGGCTCAACCGGCTCAACCGGCTAACCGGCTCAACGGGCCAACGGGCAAACCGGCCAACGGGCTACCGGCTGAACGGGCCAAACGGGCTCAACCGGCTCAACGGGCCAAACGGGCTCAACCGGCTCAACGGGCTAAACTCACCCTTTCGAAGGCGTAACCAGCTGTTGATAGCTGGTGTGATAAATATCCGTAAGCGTCAAAAATGCCGTAACAATCAGCGGTCCATAGATAATTCCCAGAATACCGAAAAGTTTCAGGCCGCCGATAATTGATAAAAAGACCAGCAGGGTGTGCATCTGCACCCGCTTGCCCACCAGTTTCGGCTTGAGAATGTATTCAACCGCCCCGGAAAGAACGATGTAAAAAAAAATAAAAAAAATGCCGGCGGCGATACGTCCGTTCAAGAGCAGAAAAACTGCGGCGGGCACGATTACCAGCCCGATTCCCAGAATCGGAAGAACGGCCAGCAGGGTCATGACGACACCCCACAAAAACGGGGACCGCAATCCGAAGGCAGCAAACGCCGCTCCGCCCAGAATCCCTTGAATGATGCCGCTGAGACCGTTGCCGATCAGAATTGCGCCGGCCATATCCTTAAATTTGCGAAAAAGCTTCTTATCCTGCTCATCCGGCAGCGGTGAAAGGTTGAAAATAAAGGATAACAGGCGCTTCTGATCGATGAGCAGGTAGAATATGATCAGGAGCATGAAAAAGAAGTTCACGAGAAACTTGAGAGCATTGGAGGTTATGGCCCGGGACTGATCGAAAAGAAAGAGCCCGACATATCTGCCGATTTCAGTGATCGCCTGGTTTATTTGGTCTCCGGTGAGCTCAAGGTTAAAGCGTGCAAGATAGTGGTTGATCCGCTCGATGAAATGACTGCTTTGCAGCAAGTCGTCAAGCTGATTGGCCAGCACGGCGTCTCTGGCCATTAAATAAAGGTCATAGGCTTCTTTCGACAGTATCCCCACGAAAGATACGATGGGTATGAATAAGACGACGAACACCACCACACAGGTGATTAAAGAAGCGATCACCGGTTTCAATTTGAGTTCAAAATAACGGTAAACGGGAAGGAATATCCCGGTAACGGTCGCTGCCAGGATAATCGTCGAAACAAACGGCCACAGGAGCCATCCGAGCATAAAAATAGAGATGAAGAAATAGACGAGAAAAACCCATAAGATCAGGTTACGGGAATTCTTATCGCTCATGTCCTAAAAATGATTTCAACGACGCCCACATCTGCTTGCAGAATTAGGGCAGTCGTGACACTATCGGAAAAGGATTTCGAGAATAGTGCAGGGACATATAGTTACCGGGCAACGAATGCACCGGCCGCAAATAGCAGAAGGAGTTCATAAATAGCGATTGCCATAAGGCTATTGAATATGGCAAAAACAATCCCGCCACCCACGATGGCCGGTACCCCGCAGAACACCAAAATACCCAATTTCCTGGCAACTGTCATCTTATCCCATTTCCTCCTTCCAGCTGGTGTGACGGTGATACCGTCGGAACTAAAATATTCAAAATTTCTTGGTGCTTATAACAACAATGCCCAATTATGTAAAGAAAAAACTGGAGCGGTGATCAAGATTCTCAGTCAAGGGTCGGCAAAGAAATAACTTCACATTTTGAACGTCGATCCATCCCGTCCGACTGCGTTGCGGAAGCTCGAAATATGCTTGATATTCTTGTACTTCCGCGTCTTGCCGGCCGGGCGCATAAATGTCCAGAATTGTGAATTAATGTCTTTGAGAATCCTTAGCGCGTAACGATCATGGCCATCCCCATACCGCCGCCGATGCACATGCTGATCAAGCCGGTATTGTATCCCCTGCGTTTGATTTGATTCATGGCCGTAACCATTTGACGCGCGCCGGTGCACCCGATGAGATGTCCCAGGGATATGCCGCTTCCCAACTCATTGGGACGGTCATTTTCGATCCCGAGTTCACGCAAGCAGCCAATGGCCTGGGCGGCAAAGGCTTCATTCAACTCGATCATATCGATGTCGCTCAGCTGCATTCCGGCCGCTGCCAGCACCTTGCGGATAGCCGGCACGGGTCCAAGGCCCATGTATGCGGGATCGACACCGCCGGAGGCAAACGCCTTGACCTTAAGGATCGGCTCCAGACCGAGTTGATCGGCCCTCTTGGCGCTCATCAACAGAACCGCCGCGGCCGCATCGTTGATGCCCGAAGCATTGCCGGCAGTGACGGTTCCGTCCTTTTTAAAGGCCGGTCTGAGCTTGGCCATCTTTTCCACCGTCGTATCCATGGGACGCTCATCAACCGCAAATACGGTGTCACCTTTGCGGGATTTAATCGTCACCGGTACGATTTCCTCCCCGAACAGACCTTCCTCGGTCGCTGCACGTGCCCGGGTGTGACTCAGAACTCCCAGTTCATCCTGTTCCTGTCGGCTGATGTCGTACAGGGCGGCGATGTTTTCAGCCGTGACGCCCATATGGTATCCGTAAAAAATCTCATACAAACCATCGAAAACCATCAGATCGTAAACTTCACCGATTCCGGATAACTCCATCCGGTGTCCCCACCGGGCTTTGGGCAGTGCCATCGGTACCTGACTCATATTTTCCTGACCGCCGGCCAGCACTGCCTCGGCCTGATCGGTCATAATGGCCGCGGCGCCCAGAGCGATAGACTTGAGTCCGGAGCCGCAAACTTTATTGACTGTAAAGGCCGTCGTTTCCTTGGGTATACCGGCCTTGATCAACGCTTGGCGGGTCGGATTTTGTCCCTGACCGGTTGGCAGCACCTGGCCCATGATCACTTCATCGATGGTGATCGGTTCGGCAGCGGCGTCCCAATCATGGTATTTTTCTTCCAGCTCGATCAATCCCGTGCCTTTCAGCTTGTCCGGAGATATCGCCTCCATCTGTTTGCTGGCGACGGGTTTTAGACCCACGCGATTGAGCGTATCCTTTAAAACAGCTGCGCCCAGTTCAATAGCCGGCACCGATTGCAGACTGCCGCCGAAGTTGCCTATCGCCGTTCTCGATCCGCTGACAATTACCACCTCTTTCATTCCGCAAGCCTCCTATTATTGATTTCAATCAATATATTGTTTAGATTATAAAATGATTTTATGAGTTCTATTCAAAATTGTTTGAAATACCTGATCCGGTTAAACCAGAAAAGTTTAAAGTGAACTAAAGTTTCAAGTGCCTAAAGTTAAGGTGTCGCTGTGCTCCATCTATTCATAAAATCGATAGAATTCCACAACTTTAGTCACTTTAGTCCCGCATTCGGCGGGATTCACTTCACACTTCGTTTTCCATGATAATATTTAGTGTTAAAACCAAAAAAAATTTCAATCAAGACACTAAATTTTAGGAGTTCCGATAACACATACAACTTGCAACAGTCAATGAGGAGACCATGTGCCTGATCCTTTTTTCATATGAGAAACACCCGCAATATCGTCTTATCCTGGCTGCAAATCGTGACGAGTTTTATGAACGCCCTACCGCACCGCTGGCTGCCTGGGACAGTGCACCGGAAATATTTGCCGGTCGTGATCTTAGAGGCCGGGGAACGTGGCTGGGCATCACCCGCTCCGGTCGCTTTGCAGCCATCACCAATTACCGGGATCCGGCATCAATATTAAAGGACGCCCCCTCCCGAGGCTTGCTGGTCAGCAATTTTTTGAAGGGCGATGCGCCGGCCGAATCTTATCTGGCCGGCCTTGGAAAGTTTGGGGCAAATTACAACGGGTACAACCTACTCGCGGGTGATCCATCCGGCTTGTGGTATTATTCCAATCGGGGGCACGACGTTTACAAACTACCCTCAGGTCATTACGGCCTGAGCAATCATCTGCTGAACACACAGTGGCCCAAAGTCGCTAAAGGCAAGAAGAGATTAAAAAATCTACTGGCTGCTGGCAAACAGATTCATACCGACAGCCTCTTCGACCTGCTGGCCGATCGATCCATTGCCCCGGATCATCAACTGCCGCATACGGGAGTGGGTCTGGATTGGGAGCGCACCCTCTCAGCCCTTTTTATCACAAGTGAAAATTATGGAACCCGGTCCTCGTCGATTATCCTGATCAAAAGAACCGGCGACGTTACGTTTCTGGAACGCACGTTCAACTGCGGTGAAACGAGTAAAACGACACATCAGACCCGTTGCATCAGGTTTACGATTAGCGGTCAAACACACGCGAACAAGACGGAAGAAGTTTGCAATTGATTGGATCAAATGGCCGGAGTAATCGAGTAATGGCGCATTAAATACTCCATTACCCGATTAATCCGCTACCCTGCCAGGGGAGGAAAATTTGAGACGGCGATGGCCGGGATTTGTGATTCCGAATCATCGCAGCCCTTGGTTTTGAAAAAAGGCGGCGTATTTCTTGTCGGTCTCCATGATGTGCATCAAGAGCCAGTTTTTCAGGAAGTTGCTGATCTGAACCGGACTGAAAAGGGTTCCTGCCTGAAATTGTCGCGATAAGTCCCCCACCTTGTCGGCCATTTTTGCGTGAACCTGTTTGTGGGCCAGGTACTCCGGGTAACCGTATTCGGCCATCAAACGCTCTTCGAAGGCAAAGTGGGTCCGCGTATAGCGGGTCAGGTCATCGAGCACACCTTCAAGCGCATCACGCCCCTGTCCGGCATGCATGGCTTCGAATAAACCGTTCAGGATCGCCACCAGCTTTTTGTGCTGATTGTCAATTTCCCGAACCTGAACGCTGTATGTATCATTCCACTCAAAATAAGCCAATTCACTGTCCTCTTTGGAAGATATCGGTCTTTTGAAGGGAGAACTTTAATCCGTTGAGCCGGTTAGGCCGGTTGAGCCCGTTGAGCCGGTTAAGCCCGTTGAGCCGGTTGAGCCGGTTAGGCCGGTAAATAAGGACTTTGCGTCTATTTTAACATGAAGTTGCTCGGCAAGTTAACAGCGGAAAGGATAGCAATCTAGATGGACAAAACCGCAGAGTGGGCCAAGCCGGTTAAACGCGCGTAACCTAATTAACGGGCCTAACGGGCTAAACGGGCTCAACCGGCTCAACCGACTTACTCCCCATCACCCCGCGATTTTCTCAAACCGCGCCATCGATCCAACCGGGCTTTGATGATCTTCTCAAAGCCCCGATCGGTAGGCTGATAATAAGTTCGCCCTTTGAGTTTTTGCGGAAGGTAATCCTGGGGAGTATACGCTTGCCGGTAATCGTGGGCATATTTGTAGCCTTTGGCGTATCCAAGGTCGCGCATCAATCGGGTGGGTGCATTGCGAATGTGCAGGGGAACCGGCAGAGCGCCCGATTGTTTGATGTCGGCCTGCACGGTTTTATATGCTTCGTAGATGCGATTGCTTTTCGGGGCGGTCGCCAGGTACACGGCGGCTTGAGCCAGGGCCAGTTCACCTTCGGGTCGGCCGATAAACTGGAATGCCTGCATGGCATCCAGGGCTACCGCGAGCGCCTGAGGATCCGCATTGCCCACATCTTCGGAGGCAAATCGGACCATTCGGCGGGCAATGTACAATGGATCCTCTCCGGCTGCCAGCATCCTCGCCAGCCAGTACAGGGCCGCATCCGGATCGCTTCCGCGCAGGCTTTTGTGAAGGGCTGATATTAAATTGAAGTGTTCTTCACCCGATTTATCGTACAGCAGGGCTTTTTCCTGCAGCGCTGTTTCAACATCCTGCAGCGTAAGCCGTGATGGATCGGATTCACCGGAGCCATCGTTGCCGGTGCCAATAAGGGATGTGATAATTTCGAGGCTGTTCAGGGCCACTCGGGCATCGCCGTCGGCGATCCGTACAAGATGACCCACGGCATCCGGGTCGAGTTTCAGGTTCAAGCGACCCAGGCCCCTTTCGGTGTCATTGAGAGCGTTGCTTAATATTTTGCCGATTTCGTCTTCCGAGAGAATGTTCAGTGTGATGACCCGGCACCGGGATAGAAGCGGGGCGATGACTTCAAAAGAAGGATTCTCGGTAGTGGCGCCGATTAACGTAATCAGCCCGCTTTCAACGTGATGTAAAAACGCATCCTGCTGGGACTTGTTGAAACGATGGATTTCATCTACAAACAGGATGGTTTTTTTGCGGTGCAGTTTCAGCTGATTGCGGGCATCATCAATTACGGCCCGAATCTCCTTAACCCCTGACAGGACCGCCGAAAAATGGGTGAAATAGGAGCGTGTTTCCCGGGCAATCAGCTTTGCCAACGTTGTTTTCCCACAACCGGGAGGCCCCCAGAGGATCATGGAAAACAGCTGATCCGTTTCGATGGCACCCCGAATCAACGCGCCCTTTCCGACCACATGCCTTTGGCCGACAAACTCTGCCAGGCTGCGCGGACGCATTCTTTCAGCCAGCGGTCGTGACCCCTCCATCGATTTTTGGGCATGGTATTCGAAAAGATCCATGGTCTTATTGAAACTGGAAATTTGAAACTTGAAACTGGTCGTTGGTTATTCGGCTCTAACTGATGCTGATCACTGATTACTGAACACTGATCACTGATCACTGCGCTGAACACACCATGTGCTCTGCCCTTTGCGCCCTGCGCTCTGCCCTTTGCGCCCTACGCTCTTTGCTGACTCTTTTTCCCCTCCCGCTTGCGAAAAATAATGCGGATGGGTATTTTATCCAAACCGGTTTCCTGCCGGATCCGGTTGACCAGATAGCGCTTATAGGAAAAATGAACGGCTTGCGGGTAGTTGGTAAAACAAACTATCGTTGGCGGCCGGCTCGACACCTGGGTGACATAGAATACTTTTATGCGCCGGCCGCGGTGCAGCGCGGGTGCATTTTTCTCCACCGCCGATTCGATGATCTTGTTCAGGCGGCCGGTGCCGATGCGCCGGCAATACTGGTCATACACCTGATCCACGAGTTTAAATAATTTTACAACTCGCTGACCGGTCAGAGCTGAAACCGTCAATGCGGGTGCAAAGTTGAGAAATTTGGCTTGATGTCTGAGCGAAACGATGAATTTGTCAGCCGTGTGGGTGTCCTTTTCCACCAGATCCCACTTGTTCAGCAGAAAAATGCAGCCGCATCCCCGCTCGTAGGCGTAACCGGCAATATTGATATCCTGATCGGTAATCCCCTCGTCCGCATCCAGGACAATCAGGGCCACATCACAGCGATCGAGGCTTCTTAAGGCTTTGATAATTGAAAATTTTTCCAGTTTTTTAGACACCTTGCCCTTGCGACGGATACCGGCGGTGTCGATGAGCAGGTAGGGCCGGCCGTTCACGCGGCACAAAGTGTCGATGGCATCCCGGGTGGTGCCGGGGATATCGCTGACCAGCAGACGCTCTTTACCCAGAATTCGGTTAATCAAAGAGGATTTTCCAACATTCGGACGGCCGACCACTGCCAGGTGCACGTTTTTGCGATCATCGCCAGCAGCCGTCGTCGCTTTGGTTTCAGGTAGGATCTGTACGACATCATCGAACAGATCGGATACACCGTAACGATGTTCGGCGGAAAGCGGATAGAGCCGGTCCAATCCGAGACTGTAAAAATCTGAAAGAAAAACTTCCTGATCCTGACCGTCTATTTTATTGACCGCATAGAAAACCGGTTTATGAATGGGGCGCAGTATATCGATAATATCCCTGTCATAGGGTGAGATCCCCTCCTTGCCGTCCATCAGAAAAATGATTGCGTCCGCATCTTCGATGGCCTGGCGAACCTGGAGCTGAATCTGGGAGGCAAAATCGTCCCCGCCCGCAAACCCGCCCGTGTCGACCAGCGTAAATTCGCTGTTATCCCAGCGTGCCTCGCCGTAATGGCGATCCCGGGTGACTCCCGGAAAATTGTCCACCAGCGCATCTTTGGTTCGGGTAATCCGATTGAACAGGGTCGACTTGCCGACGTTGGGTCGCCCCACAATTGCCAGGATCGGTTTCATAAAACTGCCTGCATTTTCCGTCCGCTTAAACGAAATAGGGTACTCAGCATTTTTAACATGACGTTTGAAAAATGTGACTCTTTCACAGCAGTTAATAACATACGGATTGTAAAGGGACTGTTGCATGTTATGGGTTACGAGTTACGGGTTGCGGGTTGCGCGTTTAAAAAAAGGAAACCATCCTATTGAAAACCCGTAACACGGAACACGGAACATCATCTTTCAATGCAAAAACAACATTCTGTTTAAGATCGACAACAAATTGTCAATATGAAGTTATTCAGCGCTTATTGATACATTCATCAATAACATAATTCTGATAAAATCGTAATACGATTTTATTGAACGCGGCTACGCCGCGGCAGTCCCTTGCTTTGATTTCCCCCATTGGGGTGGTGGAGTTTACTGTTAGACTTCGGATGAAATTATGGATTAGTGGAAAGATGGAATATTGTGTTTAAAATAGGGTTTCAGAAAAGATCTCTTCCTTCTAAACCCATTATTCCAAAATTCCAGCATTCCAGTACCCCCGGCAATTGACCACGGCAAAGACGGATATTTCCGACCTTGCATATGGGACCGGGTTTCCGATCTAAGGAGGTTGGTTCACCGGTGAACGATACTTTGCGGGCGAAACAGAACGTCCACCACGTTGCGCACGTATTGTTCGTTGGACACGCCATCCGTGGCTTCCTGGGGAAATGGAACTATTTGCTTGAAGTGTGCGGCAATATCCTTGAACAGTGAAATTCGTGGTCCCGGATCGAACTCCTCGCGTCTTAAAACCGCCTGCAGGGCAATGCCGGCTTCAGGCGGCATAACGCGCTGCCGCAGACGGGCTGCCAGGTGAGGGTAATCGCTCAGAGAATTGTACTTTCCTTCCAGCAGTTGATCAAGGTCCGGTGCCGAAATCCGGGGGCTCCATATGACAATCGTATTGGCGGCAATATCCCCGAGCCGCTGAGTATGCCGGCTGATGAGACACGCCAAGCCGCCGACCATGTAAAACAGCGGCAGACTGTCGGCAAATCGCAGCAAATTGCGTATCACTACCTGGCTGAAATGAAGCCGCATCCCCTTGGCGTCAATAACCCGCAGACGAACCAGACGCTTGCCGATGGTTTGCCCCTGCCAGTACCACTCGGTAACGATGCCGTAGCCGATCGAAACCAAAAAATAGGCCAGGATACCGGCGGCCAGGGCCAGATCACGGCTGATAATTCCCAAAATACCCATCAGGCTATTGAGTATCGTGCCGATCACGGCAATAGTGGCAGCATCAATGGCCCATCCCATGAATCGGGTCACCGGCCCGGCCAGTTGAAATGAAAAAACGATTCCTTCGGTGGTTTTAATCGTCAGTGTATTTGTTTTGCCTTTATTGCGCATACGAGTTAATCTGGACAAGCCGGAAAAATGCCTAAAGTGCACTAAAATGCCTAAAATTATGGCGTCGCTTCGCTCTGTCTTTATTATAAACGCCTGATTTTTTCAGCATGAAAACCAGAAATCATTATATGAATATAATAGCATACCTTGGTTTTTTCTTTTTATAAAATCGATAGAATACCGCAACTTTAGGCATTTTAGGCATTTCTTTGGGTAACTTAATTTTTACACAAAAATATCTTGCCACAAAATGTACAAAAATAATTTCTAAGCCCCAAGCACACGTCCGCTTCCCTATCCTGATCGACGGGAGCCGGATCTGGCAAGGAAAACCACGAGCAGGACGAGTTCTGTCATCCCGAAAGTAATTTTAACGGTGTATGGCAGAGCCGGTTCATGGTACTGGGAAAAAAACGCCTCAATCACACCCGCCCACACCAGCATGACGGCTACGCCAAATATCAGGGTCATCAAATCGCCGGAAATAATTCTTAGTCTCCGGCTCAGAGGTACAGGTTCTCCCCACCCGATAAGCGCGGCACCAAGTACCAGGCCCGCCTGGCCGGCCAACAGGATCGCCGGAATCTCCACAGCACCATGGGGCAAAAGCCATCCCAACAAAAACTGCAGTTCACCGGCGGTGATATAATCGAAAATAACGGATCCCAGAATGACACCGTTGTAAAAAAGCATGATCACCGTTCCAATTCCGAAAGTCATCCCCAGCGCCAGCGTAAATATGGACACCTTGGTGTTGTGGGTCATGAGATAGGATGAAAAGGTCGTTTTCTTTCCCGCCAGCCGGTCGTGTGCCGCGCTTTCTTCCTGGGCGACCCTTTGGGATGGATCTCCCTGCAGATGGGCAAAAGGCATGATCACCTCTTTGGCGCCCGGATCGATCAGCAGGGCCAGAGCCCCGAACAAACACCCCAGCAGCATGGCCGCCAGCGAGATCCAGAAAGCCTGCAGGTGCTTTCTGAAAGTGCACGGAAACACGGTAAAAAACCAGCGCAACGGCGCAATCCGATGCGGTTTTTCCCGGCTTTCGTGGATTTCGGCATACGCCCGGCTGATCAAAGATTCAAGGTAGCGGCGAATATTGGGATCGGCTGCATCCGCAACCAGCCTGGCCAGATCGGAGGATGTCCGGGCATACAAATAGTGAAACCGTTCTACCTGCGCAAGCGACAGCCGCTGACTCGGGTCCTTTGCGAGTCGATCGAGGACGGCCTCCAGTTCGGACCAGAACGACCGTTCCTGGTTGACAAATTGTTTCAGGTCGATGAGCATAATTTACAGCAGCTGCCGTTTTTTGACATTAAGATACTGGGATATCAAATCGGCACACAAATTTTCGTTATCTAAAAATGAAAAGCCGACGCCGTGCCGCTTCAGGCTGCGTTCGGTCTCCAGCAGGCTCTGCCAGATCATGTGACCGCCAAGTTGCTGGTAAATTTGGTCCACGGCCGTGATCGATGCGGAATTAAAAAGAGGGTCGGCATTGGGCGGCCTGAGCATGTTAACCAGTACGAGGTGACGCCGGCTTATCAGGTCGATATGGCGCGAGAAATTCTCGGCCAGCACCGGATCGTCGAGGCTGGTCAGGAATATCAACAGCGCTCGCCGGCGCAGATAGGTGGCGATAAATGTAAACACCTCGACAAAATCCGGAGAAACCCCTTGCGGGGTTAACATGTAAAGTTCATCCCGGCAGGCACCGTAATGGGCTGTGCCGTTTTTGGCGCGCACAAAGCTTCGAACCATGTCATCGAAGGTCGCAATGCCGAACAAATCACCCTTCCGCTGGGCAGCCAGCCCTACTGCCAGCGCGGCAGCGGCATATCTTTCTATTATAGTCGTCTTTAAACTCTCGGCGGCATTGACGGCCGTCGGAGCGGAGGCCGAAGATCTTTCGGCGCCGCGCGCGCTCAGCCGGGACCCATCGATGATGACGTATATTTCCTGTGTTCGTTCAATCTGATAGACCTTTGTAATGGGCTGTCCTCTTTTGGCGGTGGCTTTCCAGTGGATATCTTCGAAACCGTCACCGGGTATGTATTCTCTTAACTGTTCAAAATCGCGCCCTTTGCCGACTTGGCGCTGGGGATGCAAACCGGCACCTTTCTTAAGTAAAAGCCCTACCATCCCTCGGCCTTCCTGCAGCAGATTCGGATACACTCGAATTTCGACCTGGATGTCCCGGCTTTGACGCAGCGCCCAAAATCCCAGGGGTGAGTGGATCTCCAGGAAGCATCTCTTCAGATAGTAGCGGCCCTGCTTCAAAGGTTTGCAGGCCAAAGCCAAACGCACTTCAGCCGCGTCATCCGGTAAAATTACCGTCAGATCCGGAAAAGAGATCTGAATTTCCTTTGGAAACGGCACCCCCATCCGGATACGTCCCGCACGGGTTGGTTCGTTCAGCACCTGCATGGAAATCTCACCGTCTCGGCCCCTGGTCAGTCGCACCACTTCAGGCAGCCGGATCTCAATGCCGGAAAGGCGGCCTCGAACCCGGACGGCATCAAATAAAATCATCAGGGTGCACCCGGCGGCCATGCCGACGGCAGCGGCGACCGCTTCGGCAAAAGCGGCAGCCAGTGCGGCAAATGGAAGAAATATGATTCCTACCCAGTAAATGGTTTGGTTTGTCGGGACAATGGTCATCTTGCTGAATTGGTCATCCTTTTTGCATCGATAGAACCAACACCCGCGCATCAGCGCGGTACCGGTACATCCCGCAGGATGTCATCGATAACCTCACGAACCGTCAGCCCTTCGATTTCATACTCCGGCCTGAGGATCAGGCGATGATTCAGGACGGAGATGGCCATCGATTTGATGTCATCCGGTGTCACGAAATCACGACCGTTGATGGCCGCATAGGTTCGGCTGGTCAGAATCAACGCCTGGGTTGCACGGGGACCGGCCCCGACCAGCACACTCTGATGGGTTCGTGTTTTGCGTACAATGTCCACCACATAAGCGGTCAAATCTTCCTTGACACGCACACCGATCAACGATTGACGCAATTTTACCAGAAGCTCCGGCGTTATCGTTCTTTTGACCGCACCGCCTGCCAGGGTTTCTTCCGGTGAGTTGTGTGCTAGCATTCGCTGGGCCAGTTTCAGCTCATCCTCCCTCCCCGGGTGATCCATGTAGATCTTGAGCATAAACCGATCCTTCTGGGCTTCCGGCAGCGGATAGGTACCTTCGTATTCGATCGGGTTTTGGGTGGCAAAAACGGTAAAATTCTGTGGCAGGTCATAGGTTCGGCGATCGATAGTCACCGTCCTTTCCTGCATGGCCTGCAGCAGCGCCGATTGCGTTTTGGCCGGTGCCCGGTTTATCTCATCCGCCAGCAAAAAGGTCGTGAAAATCGGCCCCTTGAGAAGCGTAAAGGCTTTTTGCTGCAAGCTGTAAATATTGGTGCCGGTAATATCGGCCGGCATCAGATCGGGCGTAAACTGTATCCGGGCAAAGTCACAGCCGAGCACATGCGCCAGGGTTTTTACCAGAAGGGTTTTGGCCACCCCCGGGACGCCCTCGATCAGGGCATGGTGACCGCTGAATATAACCACCAGTGCATGTTCGATCACATGGTCCTGGCCGATGATAACTTTCGCCACTTCATTTTTTGTCTGGTATAGCACCTTTTTCAAAATTTCGGTATTGCTGTTCATCGTTGCTTTCCCTCTGCCACAATGGCGCTGATCGTCCGGTATATCTTTACCGAATCGGCCTGCTTTCTGGCGCCGGAATCGATTGAAGCCACCTGGGCTTCTATCCGTTTGAGTTGGTCCGGTGTCAATCGTTTGATGGCCGGACCCGATTTTTTCCATTCGGTCAAACATGTGGTTAACAGTTGTCGTGCTGGAACATTGCGCCGCAGCAGACTGACCAGGCCCTGGGTATAATCTTTTTCGGAAGCATAATCATAGGCTGTTTCCTGACGGGTGTCGGTTGCATAGGGTATGAACGGTTTGGCATTTTTCCACACATACAGCGCAAACAACAAGACCACTGCTAGAAAGAACCCGTGCAGGCGATAATTTCTCACCAGTGCAGCGACACCCGGCGTGTTAACAACGCCGAGATGGCTTTCATCGAAAACCAGGGAAGCATTGGCGCCCACAAACCACGCTAAAAGCCCTGGATAACGTTCGTCACGCAGTGCTTCATTGCTGAAAAAATATGAATCGGCACACAGGATGATACTGCCCGCTCCTATGTCCCTTTGCACAATCACCGGCTTTTCGTTAACGGTGTAAATCGTTTTCCATTTCGGTGATTTTGTTTGAAAATACAGGCGCGAATGCCAAGAAACCGCCGGAAGCCGGGGATCGACGCCGGCATCGGCAATCGCCGCAGCGTCCTGCAGAAAATTGGGCGATTCAAAGAATCTGAAATCCACATCCCAGTATTTTCGGGGTGAAATATAGCAGGTGTCTTCGCCGGTCTCCGACGGCCGCTTATTTTCTTTTCCAGAGTTTCGAACAGCATCGGCTTCGTCCGAATTATCATTTTCAGTATCCTGCTGCGGAGCCGGATCGTCATTGTCGGCGGCCGGCTCTCGGTATCCGCATTTTTCGGCGGCTGAGCCTTTGTCAGTAGACCGGCACCTTGATGATTCAGAATTTTCCACAGCCGGTCGAAAGGCAATAATCAGCCGACCGCCACCGGCAGCCAGCCGGTCGAAAGTTCCAGCCAGTTTTTGCGGGATCATCCGCCACTGGTGAACCGGCGAACCCAGGTAAAACAGGGTCGTATCCGAGGCGGAGCCCATGGCGGACAGTTTACGAAAATTGCGCTGTACGGATACCGATTTAAATTGCGCCAGGCTCTGGTAAAACGCCCGGCTGCCCAGTGGATCCGATCGCAGGGAGGAATAGGGGGGATACACGTCACCGGCATCAAAGCGCAGCAGGAACAGGGCCACGACGCCGTATCCGAACGCGGTCACGATGACGATCAGGATACCGTATTGCAGTTTCTTACTGTTCGGCAAAAACCATGATCCTTTCCTGCGTTGCGGCATATTTATCGAAATCGGAACGGGAAATATCGTGCATGCCGTACCATACCCGCTCGAACACCCCTACGACATCTGTAAAAGCTGAAATCAAATCCCGCCGGTCATGGGCGCGGCGCTGTAGTTCCCGTTCATATTCCCGGTTGGATTTGTAAAATTCGATAGTGAGCATGCCGGACTCAGCCAGCTGCGACAGCGTAGCCAGGTACAGGGCGCGCATCGCCAGGCGCAAAGCGCCTTTACCGATAAATTCTTGGGCCATGAACAGCCAACGATTCACCGGCAATTCATCGGCTTTAATGGCTTCATCGGTGATATCGGGTGCAGCCGGCAGTGCTTGCGCAACCGCCTTATCCGGCTGCTGGTTGCGCCGTCGCCGCCAATCCCGCCAAACAAAAATTGCCAATCCGGCGACCAGAAGTATCAACAGTAATATGAGAAGATGGCGGGCCGTATTTTGGGTCCCTTCACGGGAAGAATCACGTGCGCTCCCGTTGCTGGGCATCAAATCCACAAGCCATTCGACAAAATCTTTGACCCATTGCCAGAGGGTGTCGAACAAATTGCCAAGTTTGGTAATGATCCATTTGACAGCCGCAGCAATCGGCCCTGGATTTTCCTTTTCTTTTTGCTTTTTGACATCCCGGGGCAGCCGCCAGGCAAAAGCGCGCTGTTCCAGTACCTTTTCGATCGCATCATTCAGGGTCTGGGGTGAGATGCGCGCATTATCAGACTTTGTTTCGATCACACCGGTTTCAGCTGCCTGAGCTGATCCAGAATTTAGCAATGCTATTATGGATGCAGCCAATATGATGGGAGCCAGCGCTTTTCCCATGTGGCTCACCCGTTTTAACTGAGTGAGGATATCATCTCCGGTTTTTATCGCTTCTCCGTAATAGCAGCGCAGAGTGTAGGCCGTTTTCACAATCGGATCGATGCAAAGGTAGGTAATACCGGCGGCTGTGGCCCAGAAGGTTGTATTGAGGGCGTTGATGCCGCTTAAGGTGAAAATGGTGTCGATTCCCAGAAATTTTTTTAGGGCGTGGGGCAGCACATACATAGCTATGGCCAGATTCAAAAATACAACGATTCCGAAAACAAAAAATATCGACAGCAGCAAATGATTTTGCCGGGGCCAGAGCTGGGCCTGCTGCCATGCTCTGCCACAGACGGTATTTAATCCTTGATTCCGCCTGTCTTCCATCGCGGTGGCACTTTGATAAAACGCAAAACACCAGCCAAAGGGAATTGCCAGCAGCAAAGCCACCGGAAGAACGATAAATCCGGAGGCATGTATGATACTCTGGTTGGCGCAAAGTCCGAACAACTGTATCAAGGTCGGGCCGCGCATCTGTTTTCTCTCGATCTGATGACGCATTTGAACGGCAAACACGGACTGCCACGACTTCATCCACACGTACAGCAGTGCCAGGCCCAGGGCCGCAATCCCGCAATGGTCCGTGGCAAAAGCTGAACGACTCATGTCGCTGAAAAAATAGAGCAAACCGAGGATAAACGGCAGGCTCCCGACATAATAGCAGATCAGCGCCGACACCGAGGACAGGCGCAAAAGATGAACGGCTTCTTCCAGAATTCGAATCGTACTGCGGCGGTGGCGCTGCCGACCACGCCTTACCGGGTTTGTGCCTGTTTCGAGCCCCATAAGGTTCCTTCGTGGAAAGCTGTCGGAAGTGAAAGCAGCACTTGGCCGAAGTAATAAAAGCACATCCAAAGCAGGAAAATACCGAGCATCAATTGGCCCGCTTTTACAAGCTTTCCCCACTCGATTGCGCGGCCCGTCGAATCAGATTCCATCAGCCGGTCCAGACAGGCGGTACACAGCACGCGATCTTCATGTTCGGTAATACATTCCCGGCAAAAAAAACGGCCGCATTGCGGACAACGCGCAACGGCCTCGCGGGATCGGTGATTCCGGCAGCGCCGGTGTGTCAATTCTTCCATTGCCGGCTCCCGACAGGGTGAGATTGGCCTGGCTTCGACCCGCTGCTTTCCGCAGAATAATCGGCGGATTTGAGATGAAGGTTCAGCATGATCAGTCCCGGTATTCCAAGGCCGAACGAACCAATCAGATTGATAATATTCAGGGTTGCGATAAGCGGGTTTTCCAGCAGCGACATGGCGGTCCAACGATTCAACATTTCCCACTGGTTGGCGGCCATGGCCGGATTTTCAAAGGCCATAACCATCCCGACAATATATCCGAGAGAAAAAACGACACAGAGATGTCCCAGGGCGGTCCAGGTTAAAATCCGCAGTCCCCGCGATAGGTCGCTGCCCGTCTGCTTTATCAGCGCAATGATGGTAACAACCGCAATCGCCATACTGGCAACGACGTCCATCAGGGTGAGGGTCATATCATGCAGGGAAGCATTTAACACAAGCAGCAGCCCGTTTAACACCAGCAAGGCATACAAGGCAAGATGGACCCTGCCCGGCTCATTTCGAAGACCGGCATCGGCCTTTTGCGTCTTGAGGCGTGCAGCAGGCACCACGGATGTCTTCCGAATGCTTGCCGGCTGTCGTCCATAATCTCCGGCGCTTAAGGGACCTTGAACACGATGGATGAGATTTTTCAAACGATCCATGACTTTCAGGGCCGTTCTGAGTCGGTGCAATGAGTGCAGGGTTTCGGTTTGAACGGCGGTTTTAAGGATCGTTTTACAGGTAGGTCCCCGCAGCCAGTTTAAAATCACCCCGAGAAACAGAGCAACCGTCATGATCCCGGGAAATATCTTGGCGAGGCCATCAGCCCATAGGAGAGAAAAGCCGAAAAAGGCCCCCAGTAACCCGAATACTAAATTCAGGACCCATCCCCCAAGGGTTTTTTGAACCGTGATGGCCTGAATGTCTGCAAAGTAAAATCTTTTGTAATCTTCGTATCCGAATCTGGCGTAAATATATAGGACGTGGTCTGCGGCCAGCCATAGAGTGTACTTGCCCACTAAAAAATTTTTCTTTTTTCCGGGCAGACGCTTGTACTCGGTTCGTTCTCCGGACATTTGATACCTGTTTGGATATGGTTTTCTTTTTTTTCAGCGATCCTCGTGAATCAGGACAGAACATTTGCAAAAAATAGCGTCCAGCCGCCGATCTGCAGGCCGGCGATACCGATGGCGGCAATGAAACGCAGTTTCGATCGCCGGATTATGCTGGTCGGTGACTTCCAGTGGCGAATACTGATAAAAATCGCGATGGGTGCCGTGAGCAGCGTCGGCCAGAAAAACAACATCGGAAAGGCGGCCATATACAGCGCGATGGTGTCATAGCAGGTGCGGTTGTTTTCCAGATTGCTGATCTTGCGCTTGGTTCTGCCCTTTTCAAGACACAGTGGGCAGAGATGATCGGCGTTGATTACCAGATCACACAGGGAACACAGGAAGCGACCGCAAGCAGTGCATGTTACTTCGGCCTTTTTGTTGGGGTGGAAAAAACAGCCGGCTTGCTTTCCGGTTTTTAGAGTTTCACCTCTTCCGTCGTCAGACAAAGGTTTGTACAGCGCGGGAAAGACATCGGCCCGCAGCGCTGTCTTGCAGGACGAACAGGCCGTGAGATCCGGTGTATTAACCTGGTTTTGATCCAACACCTCATTGCATTGCGGACATTTCAGCATCGTTGCATCAACTCCATCAGCTGATTATTTTCGTACCACCCGGGTGTCGCAAATTCGATCATGCAGGGTCCGGCGTTGATCATCAAAGGCAGCCATCAGAAACCCGATGCCTAAAATCAGCCAGCTGAGCCCTTTGGCAAAATACCTTCCAAAGGCCCTGCCATAGCCGATGGATTCGCCATCCGATCTGACGACCTTGATCTTGCAGGCCATTTTTCCGGGTGTTGCGCCGTACTTGCCCAGAAACCAAGTGGCATAGACAGCAGGTATAATTAATTGAAACAGTGTCGATATGAGCTGTATAATGACAAACTGGGCCGTATTATTTCCGGTGGACGCCATTACAATAGACAGGGGTATCTGGAAGATCATATTAACCGCTGAGAGAACCAGAATGTCGATAATTATGGCACCGAAACGTATCCAGAAACCGGCGTAGTTCAATTCACCGGAAACCTGCAACCCTTCCTTAATTTTCTGCACAAAAACCGGTTTGCAGGTAGCGCACACCCAGGCATCTTCGAACCGGATCATATCATCTATGGCAAATGCTTGACCGCACTCGGAGCATTGCGCTTGATCCGCAGACCCGATGGCCTGCCTTGCCTGCGGGGTTTTGTCCGCCCGGCGGCCCGCCACACGGCCAAGTTCTTCCCAGTTAGACATTCCCGGACGCCATACGCGGGTTTTGGAATTGATCTTCTTGGATTTTACCAGTTCATAAAGCTCTGTCTTTTCGATGGGCCCTACTTTTTGATTCCCTTCGGCATAATACCAACTCATTTTCGACTCCCGGTCTGGTCTCCGCGCACCTTATGAAATCGGCCGCTTTCAGCCTCGCGTCCATGAACCCGGTTTTGTGATATACAACTGCCGGTTAATGTGGGATATCGGCTGATGAGCGATGATCTGCAATCGTTCATCCGGTGCTAAAGAACCAATATTATATTGAAATTTTGAGAAAATGTGATTGGCGGGTAAACTTTAATTAGTATCGGCATTAACCGGTAAATACTTTAAATTTTGGGAGCACCGAATCGGCATCGGTTGTCATCCGATATGGCGCCGTTGGCAGGGATGGTGGGGTCAATACTAGTGTAATATCTGGCTGAGAAACAATTTGGTGCGCTCGTGCCGGGGGTTATCGAAAAACGCTTCGGGACTGTTGCCTTCCACGATCCGGCCGAAATCCATGAAAAGCACCCGGTGGGCGACGCTTTTGGCAAAACCCATTTCGTGCGTCACCACAATCATGGTCATGCCTTCGCGTGCCAGCTCAATCATAACATCCAGCACTTCCTTGATCATTTCCGGATCCAGGGCAGAAGTTGGTTCATCGAACAGCATCACTTTGGGTGCCATACAGAGGCTGCGGGCAATGGCTACCCGCTGCTGCTGACCGCCGGACAGTTGCCCGGGATATTTTTTAGCCTGCTCCGCGATGTGGACCTTCTCCAGATAGTGCATGGCCGCTTCTTCGGCTTCCTTGCGGGGTACCTTGCGGACCCAGATGGGTCCAAGCGACAGGTTTTCCACAATCGTCAGGTGGGGGAACAGATTGAAATGCTGAAAAACCATACCGACTTCGGCACGAATCTTTTCAATGTTCTTGATGTTGTTGGTCAGTTCAATGCCGTCGACGATGATCTGGCCCCGTTGATGCTCCTCCAGGCGGTTGATGCAGCGGATAAGGGTCGATTTCCCGGACCCGGATGGACCACAGATGACAATCCGCTCCTGGCGGCCGACCTGCAGGTTAATATCCTGGAGCACATGAAAATCGCCGAACCACTTGTGCATGTTGTTAATCTCAATAATTGGGTCATCGACACCTGGATCTTCGCTTTTACTCAGCTGTTCTTCGCTCATAATTTACTCTTTAATAATAGGTTAGTCCCGCCATCGGGCGGCATTGAGCCCGGCCTGTCCCGCCATAGGGCGGGATTGAGTCCGTTGAGCCGGTTACATAGATCTTGAATCTTGCATCATGCATCGGGTAACCTGTGATCGGTGATCAGTGATCAGTATCTAGTTTCCGGCATCTGGCATCTGGTATCTGGCATCTGGTATCCTGCATCCGGCCACCGGCATCTGGTATCCTGCATCCTGTATCCTGTATCCTGAATCCTGCATCCTGTATCCTGCATCCAGTATCCAACCTCAGTACCCCGTATCCAGTTCCCTCTCCAGCTTGCGGCTGTAGTTGGACATGGAAAAACAGCCCAAAAAGTAGAGTATGGCAATGAATATATAGGACTCTGTGCTGAATCCCATCCACTCAGGGTTGGAAAGAACGGATTTGGATGTTTTTAATAGATCCCACAAGGCGATAATAACGACCAGTGACGTATCCTTAAAAGCGGAAATAAGTATGCTCACCGTTGGTGGAATGACGATTTTTAATGCCTGGGGTAATATGATCAGCCGCATGGTCAGGTAATAATTCAATCCCAAGGATTCGGCCGCCTCATACTGCCCCCGGGCCATACCCTGCAGCCCGCCACGCACGACTTCAGCAATGTATGCGGCCGTAAACAGGATGATGGCCACCAGGGCCCGCCAAATTTTGAGAATCGTAATCCCTTCCGGTAAAAACAACGGGAAGATAACCGATCCCATGAACAGCAGACTGATCAGAGGTACGCCGCGAATCAGTTCGATGTAGACTATGCATAGAAGCTTTATGGCGGGCATCTGCGACTGTCGACCCAACGCCAGGATGACCCCCAGCGGATATGCCGCTGTAAGACCGAAAACCGAAAGCAGCAGGGTCAACGGCAATCCACCCCACTTGGTACTTTCCACCGGAATGAGCCCGAACAGACCCCCGCGCATCAGCAGGCCCATGAGGAATAACCCCACAATCCACGCGTATCCCAGATATTTGGTCCAGTGGTTGCGGTCCCGGCTGTAGAATAGCAATCCGAAAAGGATCAGCATGGCAAGCAACGGTCGCCACTGGGACTCGTACGGAAAGAAGCCGAACAGAATAAAACGCAGGTTGGACGTAATAATCGACCAGCAGGCGCCGGAAATCTCCCGACATTCCGCGCCGGTGGTGTTCCACACACTGTCGACAAATGCCCAGCGCAAAATCGGCGGTACTGTCTCCCAGAGCAGATACAGGGTTACAATGGTCAGAAGTGAGTTAAACCAGCCGTTGAAAAGGTTGGCTTTCACCCAGCCGATAACGCCGACACTTGTCGCCGGTGGCTTTATTTCCTCCGGCTGCTTGATTTCTTGATACGTTTCTTGCATCAATGTTCCTTGCGGGCCGCGTTTCATAAAATCGCAACGGCGATTTTATCTTTCCACAAGCGCTACTTTTTTATTGTACCAGTTCATAAATGCCGATGTTGACAAACTAAAAAAAAGATATACCAGCATGATCAAGGCGACGCCTTCGATGGACTGGCCGGTCTGATTGATCGTGGTATTGGCCACCGAGACGAAATCCGGAAATCCAATGGCCACGGCCAGGGAACTGTTTTTGGTCAGGTTGAGCATCTGGCTGGTCAATGGCGGAACAATGACCCGCAGGGCTTGGGGTAAAATCACAAGGTTCAGAACCCTAGCGGGTCTGAGGCCGATGGACATAGCAGCTTCCCGCTGCCCCTTGCTCACCGATTGAATTCCGGCCCGCACCACTTCCGCCACGAAAGCGGCGGTGTATAGGACCAGGCCCATCAGCAGTGCGATAAACTCCGGGCTGACGGTCATGCCGCCTTTAAAGTTGAACCCGGTCAGTTCGGGTACATCCATCTGCATCGGCGCGCCAAACGCCAGCCAGGTGAGCAGCGGCAGTCCGAAAATCATTGCGATCGAAATACGAAAAACCGGAAATAATTGTCCGGTTCGATCCTGGCGCCTCTTGGCCCAACGCTTTAAAATATAGGCCAAACCGCATCCCAATATAAAAGCGATCAGGATGTAAATATGGGCGGGATGGGCCGCCGGCACCGCAAAGATCACACCACGGTTGCACAGAAAAACGCCGCCGATGGGATTAAGGGCCTGTCGCGGCGAAGGCATCGTTTCGTAAAAAATCGCGTACCAGAAAAACAGCTGCAGCAGTATCGGGATGTCCTGCATGACCTCGATGTAGACAGCTGCCAGCTTGGAAACCAGCCAATTGGTCGAAAGCCGGGCAATCCCAACCAGGGCGCCCAGAATCACGGTTAAGATGATCCCGACAAATGCGACCTTTAAGGTGTTCAGCGCCCCGACCAGCAGTGCCCGGGCATATGAATCCGCCGAGGAATAGGAGATGAGTGATTCCCCGATCTCAAAGGATGATTCTCTGTTAAGAAAACCAAATCCCGTGGCAATGGACTGCTTTTCGAGATTAATCAAGGTGTTGGATACCAGATAGTAAGCAAGCAGCCCCACCATGCACAGCGTACCGATCTGAAACAGAATCGCTCGTTTCTTCGGATCCAACCAGAAGGGCACCTTTTCCGCTACAGCATTGCTCATAGAGTCCCAAGTTCCTTCGGTAAAGAATCCGGGTTCAGAGGACCCGGGTTTAATTTCACCATAGAGGGGTGGAGTTTACATTTTATACGTCAAATGGAATGATGGTATGATGGAGTAATGGAAAATTGGGTTTCAAAATCGGAAATTATCGTAAAATTAATCTCTGATTTAGAAAATGTATCCAAAAAAGATCTCATCCTTATGAATCCATTATTCCAACATTCCAGTATTCCATCACCCCACGCCAGTTGTCTACGGCACAGGCAGTTGCCTCTGACTTGGCCCAGTGGACCAGGTTTTTTTTGTTTGAATAGTGTATATTCCCGATTTATAAGCGCACCGGTCTTGCAACAAATGCAGAAGATGACCCGATGGCGTTAGTCAAGAACTCTGCTTTCGCTATTTTGTAGAGTTGTGCAAGAAGTGCCCCCCCAAGTGGGCGCACTTCTTTTGAGGAGTCGATTATCTAAATGGCGCGGGATACATCAGTCCGCCGCGGGTCCACAGATCGTTCAGACCACGTTCTAGACCGAGCGGGGTGTTGACGCCGATGTTGCGTTCGAAGATCTCTCCGTAATTGCCGACCTGCTTGATGATTTGGTAGACCCAATCTTCGCTGACGCCCAATGCCTTACCCATGCCGGGAGACACGCCCAGGAAACGTTGGATATTGGGATTTCTGCTCTTGAGCATCTTGTCCACGTTTTTGGAAGTAATCCCGAATTCTTCGGCCTGAATCAATGCCATCACCGTCCAGTTGACGATATCATACCACTGATCATCACCGTGGCGGACCACCGGTGCCAGAGGTTCTTTTGATATCACTTCCGGCAGGATCATGTGATCATCCGGCTTGGGGGCCACAGTGCGGTGAGCCGCCAGCTGGGATACATCCGAGGTGATGACATCACATCGGCCGGCAAAGTAAGCCTTGTTCAATTCTGCGGTCTGCTCGATCACCAGCGGTTTCCACTTCATGTCGTTTGATCTGAAATAAGCCGCGGCATTCATCTCGGTGGTCGTCCCCGGCAAGACACAGACCGTGGCACCATCCAAATCCTTGGCACTCTTGACACCCAAATTTTTCGGCACCATGAAACCCTGGCCGTCATAGTAGTTGACTTGAGCAAAATTCAAACCATTGGTGGTGGATCGGGTTAGTGTCTGAGTGGTGTTCCGGCACAGGACGTCGATCTCTTTTGATTGAAGAGCCGGCAGGCGTTGTACGGCGGTCAGAGCGGTAAACTTGACCTTATTGGCATCGCCAAAAACTGCAACGGCGATCGCCCGGGCGGTGTCGACGTCAATGCCTTTCCACACGCCTTTGTCGTTTGGCATGCTGAACCCGAACACGTCGCCGTTGACACCGGCTTGAATGTATCCTCTGGCTTTTACCTCATCTAGGGTACCGGCAAAGGCTACCCCCGCACTAAAGAGAACTGCAACCACGGCAGCAACAACACTTAATTTAAAAATTTTCATCGGCTCTCCTCCTTTACGGTTATGATGATTGATTTAACTTTCGGAATTGCATCATACAATCCCTGCCGATTATTACACTCCTGTCAGGCCGATCCGCATCGCGACATTGGCGGATGTTTGGCGATGCAGGCCTGAAATCGGACTATAATATTTATATATCAGCATCAAGTTTGACCAATAACAGAAAAAATTTAGGCTTGGCAAGAAAAATTCTAATCCGGTTCAGAATCACCTGTCTCATGACCAAATAGGGGCATGATTGGCCGAAATACTTTAACGTTACCCTGGCGGTGCTCAGACAATCCTTGACATCCTGATCAACCACTTTCTATAATCACCGGATATACAATTAAATATACTCAATTATAGATCAGGAGCCTAGTCCCTATGAGTTCCGGCCCAATGTCCAGCAAATACATGATCCTTGCCAGGTTGTTTGAGATGATTGATCAACTGTCGGAAGATCAAAAACTTTTATTGGTCAAAAGCCTGCACAAAGAGGTCCTCACTTCTCATTTGTCCAAACTGGTTATCGATCTGGAAGAAAAGCAGCAGTTAGCTCTGCTAGAGCGGCTGAAAGAAATGACATCGGAGGAGATACCGGAAAGAACCGTCGACCTCGACGAAAGGGAAATCCCGCGCGTACCATGCAATATTAATGTCGATTATACGACCCAAGACCGAAAATATACCAATACCATCCTCGACATCAGCCCGGCGGGGGTGTTTATCGAAACAGATGATCTGGTGGAAGTCGGTCAAAAGATAACGCTGACCTTCTCATTCCCGGCATCTGAAGACGAATTCGAAATCGCAGGGGAAATCGTCTGGCGCAGTTCGAAGGGCATCGGTGTAAAATTCTACGATATGAGCCTTCATAAACAAAGGTTGATCCAGAATTTTGTCGGTAAAATATGATGTAACGGATATGAAACAGGCTGGATGAAAATCAACCAATGGCAAAGCGTGTCGGTGTTTGATAACTAAGGGTTCCCTGTCAATCCGAATATTGTCAAAAACAGGGGGTCAATAATCGTAGCGGATGGTTTTAGCTTTCAATTTTTGCTTGAATTTGTCATTCACACTGCGTCGAACATTTTGCCGCAGCGATTTGGACTTGGTGTGAAAAACCGTATATCCGTACTTGAGATTTTTCTCAAACAGACCGGAACAATTTTTCAAATTTGACCTCAGTTTGAACCCATTTGATGTCATCTTCCTGAACAGATCAATCTCTTTGCCGATCACCTTGTTTTTTTTCTCTTTCACGGCATTCAGAAATGCATCCCTTTGCGGCGGGCATTCTGCGAAGGTGACGACTCTGCCCATGTGCTTGAGCAGATGGCCGTCGCTGCCTCCGGTAATTGCTTTATCAAGGTTAAATCCCAGCAGGGCGCATTTAAGGTTCGATTTTTTTAAATTGCCGGAATTAATGACTTCAACCCCGTCGACCATTTCAAATAGACGCTGTAGACGGTCTTCCGGGAAATAAGGGTTGCAAACACCCGTGTAAATGGCACAATTCGGGTGCGGGAAGATGATCAACGTTTTGTAATTACGCGCCCGCTCGACTATTTCCTCCATTTTTAAGGCGGTTGAACTCATTACATCAGTGCCCATAAAGGGCTGCACATCATCGGCGTAAAACCGTATCAGGCTTTCAATATCATAAAAATAAATCAGGATGTGCGCACCCTCCTCGGAAGTTACCTCGATACCGGGTATGCTCAGTATGTCCTGGTACTGGTCGATCTCAACTGCGCCACCGATTTGATTGTGGTCGGTTACGGCTATTCCGATTCCTAATTTCTTGGCTTGGCGGGCGATGGCGGCAATGGTATTCGAACCGTCGGAGTAACGGCTGTGAAAATGAAAGTCGACGGTTGTGAACCGCCCGGTGAGTTCTGGTAAATTCGGTTTTTCAAACTGGATCCTGTTGATATTGTTCGGTCTTGGACAATTATGCAATGCTGCTCCTCTCTTCGAGTTCCAATAGGCAGAAATCGTTCGAATTATGGCCACTTTAGCTTCAACTGGCGCAGTCGCTGGGAAAAAGAGTCTAATATTTTATTATAAAATGCGTCGAAAATCAATCTTCGAATCGAGACACATTTCTTGACTGAATAACAAATCATTGATATTAATAACGTTTACTAAAAGCGGCGACAAACCACCGGGATCGCGAACCGCAGGAAAATTCAAGGCCGGAACTTCAGCAGCAATTAACCGTTAATTTCCGGGAATAGAACCTTGCCGAAAAATCATAATTACAGAATGACCCGCCAGCGCGAAGTGATCCTGGATGAAATCCAGCGGGCCAGAGTCCACGCCAGCGCCGATGAAATATATGAGATGGTCAGAAAGCGGCTGCCGCGTATCAGTCTCGGGACAGTTTACCGTAATCTTGAGATTCTTTCAGAGCTTGGTGAAATTCGAAAGCTGGAGCTCGGTGGTGACCTGAAACGATTTGACTGGGATCCGAGCAAACATTACCACATACGTTGCCTGGAATGCGGTCGCGTCGATGATGCACCCATCGCGCCTTTGCGAAAAATCGAGGATGAACTTTACGGTGCAACGGTATATACCATTATCGGCCACCGCCTGGTATTCGAAGGGCTCTGCCCGCAGTGTACCAAAAAAGCCGCCGTTGACCAGACCGGTTTGCAAGGCATTGAGTGATGCTTCTCCCATGAGAAGGTTTGATTACGACCCCGGCTCATCCAGCCGTTTTCTGGCTTGTTCGATGACATCGATAATGCTGGTCACCTTCGATCTTGGTTTCTTTTCAACCAGACAGGCGAACTGTTCAGGCGGCAATGTATCCTGCAGATACCGTACGACATCGAAAACTTCCCACCAGCAGTCGATAATCTTCCAGCATGCCTGCTGCTGCGATTCACAGGTTTTGCAATAATAGAAAGAGACGGGCCCGCCGAGTCGCGGGCACCGTCTCTGTAAATACTTTTCACTTTTTTCCACGCTGTAATATCCTAACCCGGATCCGCCAAGGCGCAGAACAGATTGCCACAAAGGCGCCAAGCTACAAAGCGAAACCTTTGGTTAATAGCCGTCTTTGCGTCTTTGTGTCTTGATGGCATGAATGTTTGGTCACAATATGCAAAGCAAACGCCATTAAGCGCCTAACGGCTCTTGATTTGTTGAGGTTTGGGATAATTCTCCAAAATAGCGGTGTATTGCGCCCTATCCTCCTCACTCATTTCGTAGTCCTGAAGCTTCCCGGCAAAGTACTGGTCGTAAGACCCGAGATCGATCAGCCCGTGACCGCTGTAATTAAACAGAATGACTTTCTCTTTACCTTCCTGTTTGGCCTTCTTGGCTTCATCCACCACCGTGGCCAGCGCATGGTTGGTTTCCGGGGCGGGAATCACCCCTTCGGTTTTGGCAAACAAAACCCCGGCTTCAAACGCGGCCAGTTGATGGACCGCTTTGGCCTCCAGGATCCCTTCATCGATAAGCTGGCTCACCGTGGGTGCCATGCCGTGATATCGCAATCCACCGGCATGGATCGGTGGCGGAACAAAGGTGTGCCCCAGGCTGTGCATGGGCAGGAGCGGTGTATAACCGGCGGTATCCCCGTGGTCATAGGCAAAAGGTGCCTGGGTCAGTGTCGGGCAGGCGGCCGGTTCCACCGGATATATTTCGATGTCTTTACCGTTAATCTTATCGTGAGCGAACGGATAGGCCACGCCGGCAAAATTACTGCCCCCACCGGCACATCCGACGACAATATCCGGATATTCCCCGATCTTTTCCAACTGCTTTTTTGCTTCGAGACCGATGATGGTCTGATGCATCATTACATGATTGAGTACGCTTCCCAGTGAATAGCGGGTCTGTCCGGATTGATCGCTGACAGCCGCCTCGACGGCTTCGCTGATGGCGATACCGAGGCTTCCCGGGGTGTCCGGATCCTTTTCCAGGATATCCCGGCCGGCTTTGGTATCCGTGCTGGGGCTGGCGACACAGTTTGCGCCCCAAGCGGTCATCATCGATTTTCTGTAAGGTTTCTGATCAAAACTCACCCGGACCATGAACACTTTGCATTCCAGGCCGAACTGGGAACAAGCAAAAGCCAGGGCACTGCCCCATTGACCGGCACCGGTTTCAGTCGTCAACCGTTTGATACCGAAGGCTTTGTTGTAATATGCCTGGGGAACTGCCGTGTTGGGCTTGTGGCTGCCCGGAGGGCTAACCCCTTCATATTTAAAATAAATCCGCGCCGGCGTATCCAGGGCCTTCTCGACAGCCCGTGCACGGACCAATGGTGATGGACGCCAGATGCGGTAAACATCTAAAACCTCTTCGGGAATATCGATCCATCTCTCGGGGCTTACTTCCTGTTCGATCAGGTTCATCGGAAAAACGGGCGCCAGTTGATCTGGACTCACCGGATTGCCGTCCGGTCCCAGAGGCGGATTCATTTTAATGTCAGCCAGTATGTTGTACCATTGTCGCGGCATCTCCTCTTCCGTCAGAAAAACCTTTTTGCTCTCCATGCTACCCTCCTTACGTTTTTGCGGCGCCGGTTGATATCAAACGCTGCGTGTTAAACTCGGCAATGAAAATTCCGAAAATCACCTGTCATGAATAATCTGAAGACAATTCAATTTTTAGCGTGAATTCATTCTGTAGGCCGGATGCCGGTGTTAGTCAAGGAAATTATTGGCCGCACCACTTTCGGCGCGGCTAAATCCGGCTAAAGATTGGATAGTATCTTGCTGCGGCTGCCTTTGTCCATATCATCCAGGGCAAAAGACAGGGCGGCCTCGAGCAAAGCGGATTTGTTCACGATGGAGAGACCTTCCAGTTTTAATTCATAGAATTTACGATTAAAACGATCGAGAATTTTTTCGGACAGGTAAAAACCGGCTTTGCGCTTCTGTTCATTGACTTTTTTTTTAATACTTTGCCTGGGATTTTTCCGGCTGCTGCCGGATGCGGCGCTTACGGGATCGAATGGACTCTCTTCAAAAAAATCAGGTGGTTTTTCTGTCTTTTCGGCCATCGGTATGCACCCTCCCTATCAGCTTTTTATAGTCAATCGCGCTCCCGGCGCTGGATCGATATTCAAAGATTGTTTTTCCACGGCCCGGGGCTTCGGACAGACGCACATTATAACGAATCGGCTCGCAGATTTGCTTACGGAAAAGCCGCCTGAGTTGTCGCAGGATCTCGAAACTGTGTTTGGTGCGCTGATCGAACATTGTCGGTAAAACATACTTTAATTGAAGGTTTAAGTTGAGACGCTGGGCGGACATCAGATATCCAAAAAAGGTTTTCAGACCTTCCAGGGCCGGGCCTTGCAGCGCGACCGGGCAAAGCACCTCTTCAGCAGCCATCAGGATATTGACGCTCAGAACGTCCCATCCCGGTGCACAGTCGAATATCAGGTAATCCAGGCTGCCGTCCTTGGGTATTAATGCGCTCGATAATATGGTCTGCCGGATATCCCTGGGTTGTTCCCCGAGCCAGTTTTTCAATTCGACAAGCTTCAGACCGCCGTCAAGGAGCCACAAATTGTTGCGGCAGGGATACAGGGCATCCATTTTGGCGACCGGATGGCCCTTTTCATCGGCGCCCGTCACAAACTCATAAAGCCCGTGCCTGGGTTTCACACCTAAAAATTTTGCCGTTTGACCCTGAGTATCTCCATCCACCAGCAAAACCCTCCGGCCCTGCCGCGCAAGACCATGGGCCAGGTTCACGGCAGTCGTTGTCTTGCCCACACCTCCTTTGGCCATGGCAACCGCAATTTTACGCATAGGAAGATTTCTCCTATTCTTATTTTCTCGAATTCTTCTATTCGTCTATTATACTGTTCAACTGTTCTCGATGCAAGCAATTTTTTAATATTTTTTAATATCCACACATGAATTCGACTACTTAGGAATTCATCAAAATTAATAACGATTTTCAAAATTTCGTTCAGTTTGAAGCAAACTAAAGATTCAGGAGGCAAGTTACTAACTAGAATTTTTGTTCTTCTATAGAATGAAAGAGCGAATAGACTCCGCCATAGTAAGCTATGGCTACGACGGCCGGGAGCGATACCGTTATCCGGTATCTGGTATCCGGTATCTGGTATCTGGCATCAAGCATCTAATAAATCTTGACTGATAGATCAAACCTGAATAACGGAACATTATTTTGACACCTACTAATAGTTCTCACCTCTGTTTTAGTCGGCATTGTTCGATGACTTGCATCTTGACAATTATAGATTCACGCAGCATGTTTGTGACAAAATTAGACAAGGAGATAAATTGCATGCTGACGCTGGAAGAATTGAAAGAAGACAGGGATTTGATCGATGAGATTAACTGGGAGATGACACCCGAAGAAGCCGTGCGGCTGTATCTCGAGTGGGGAAACAATTGGGCCCGGGGGGACGGCTATGTCATTCGATCCAAGGATGATTATACACACTATTTTGTCGTCAACTGCTGGTCCAAGCCCTACTATATTTATCTGATCCGCAGGAATTCGGATGATGCGGCCGAATTGGCAAAATTCGAACTGCCGGAGCAGTTCTCCAAACCGGTGTGTGAACTCAAAGGCGTGTACGCGCTTGACGGTGAATTGCGAGCATGGCTGAAAAAAGAACTGGCGGCCGATTGAGCATGACACGGCACCCGGTATGACTCAATATACAGCGCTGAATATGTATATCAGTGTGTCGTCAACCGAATCCATCGGACCAGTTTTACATCACCCCAAGACAGTTGTCCTCGGCACAGCCACTTGCCTCAAGCCCCCGAAGGCGGGAGATTTCCATGTTTGATAAATAGCCCGCTATTCGCCCGCCTCGCGCCCTGCCACGCGGGTGCCTCGTTTCGAAGAAACTGCAAAGTTATTTCTTCGCGAATCTTTAGATGTCGGGATTGGGAAGCATCATATCTCGTATGGTGCCGACCAGCGAGTGATAGCCATCGATAAACTGGCGCAAGGTCCTCACGTTCGGGCCGTATTCGTCGAATTCGTCGATGGTCATGCCGTTCTCATCATAAGCACGACGAAATTCTGCAAACTTGCGGTTCAGGCCGTAAACAATCTGCGGATCGACAGGGGTATCCATGCGGGGTTTCACTTCAACATCTGATGCATTGAATCTTTTTTGCCATTCATGGGTCAGCGTCACGACCACATCCCCGCCGATGAATTCGGACCAGTGCATGTGGTTGCGTGTCGCCGCCGAAAGCAGCCGCAGCCGGTATCCCCTCTGTTTGTAGATGCCATAGGCCTTCTTCATGGCCGCCACGCCGGCCCATTCAGGAAATTCGGGTTCGGTAACGACATCATCCCGATCGACGATCACCTTGAGCCAGTCATCGAGCCGACCCACCATGATCGTGCACACCGGGCCCATGCGGGTGATGTCATGTCCCTCCTGCTCCCTGCGGGTCAACCCCCGTTCGACAGCTTCGGCAACGGCCAGGGACTGGGGAACGCTGAAACAAACGGTGGCATTGATACTGACGCCCCGATAGGTGGCTTCCTCGATGGCCGCAATGCCGGCTTTGGTAACCGGTATCTTGACGATGATATTCGGCGCCAGACTGTCAAAGTGCACCGCCTGGCGTACAATCCGTTCGGCATCTCTGTAATACCGAGGATCGGTCTGAATGGACAGGCGCCCTTTCCGGCCCTGCTCACGCTCGAATACCGGCAACAGCAGCTCGGAGGCTTTTACGGATATCTCTTCCACCACTTTCCAGGTGACCTCATCCTCGGTCGCTATGGGCATTTCCGTGATAATTTCTTTAATTCGGTCTTTCCATAAATGCATCTCCTTGTGCAGTACCTCTCCGGCAATGACAGGATTCGACGTAGCGCCGGCAGCCCCATGCTCGATGGAATAGGAGAGCTCCTGGATGGAACACGAATCGTTCCACAAATCCGTATCACTGGTGCAAACCATTTTGTGCAGCGGGCCTTTAAAGTCTCGATCGTTCATAGATGCGTCCTCCCAGGCTATATATTAAATATTTTCGATTGAAGATTCGAGGGCCGCCTCCGGCGGATCGATTTTAATCCACAGATTTCACAGATTACAATGAATATGCGCAACATAAAATAATTAAGCCGCCGGCGCTTGGATCTGAAGAGCTCCTTCAGTTATCAATGTACAATCTTCAACCCTGGAGGTGCAATTTTTCAGGGCGGCTTAATTAGTCCATGTGCAGTCCGCCATTAACATCGATAATCTCACCGGTAATAAATCCGGACAGCGGTGCTACCAGAAACCGCACCACGTGTGCGACCTCTTCGGCTTCGCAAAAACGTCCGACCGGTATCTGCTCGGTCAGTTGACGGCGTTGTTCTTCGGTCAGAAAATCCGTCACCATCGGGGTCTTTATGTAGGCCGGCGCGATACCGTTTACGGTAACGCCATGCGGCGCGGCTTCCCGGGCCAGCGAAAACGTTAGCGATGCCAGTGCCCCTTTGGAGGCCGTATAGGCTGTCCCGGCAGTTATACCGCCGGACTTCATGGCCAGCGAGCACATGTTGATGATACGGCCCCATCTTTCGGCTTTCATGCCCGGCAGCCATTCACGACACAGGTAAAAGGCGCCGTCCAGGTTGACGGCCAGAATATGGCGCCATTCATCGTCTGAGATGTCAGCCGTTTTATTGTTGGAGAGTATACCGGCATTGTTGACCAGGACGGAAACCTGACCCAGCTCCTGCCGAATCGTTGCACAGGCTTCAGCCACTTTTTGCGGATCAGCCACATCCAGGGCCAGTGGATATGCGCCTTCGCCGATTTGTTGTGCCAGCGCCTCCAGCTTTTCCCCTTCAATATCCACCATAACCACCCGGTAGCCGTCTGCGGCCAATCCCCGGGCGGTTTCGCTGCCGAGAACACCGGCAGCGCCTGTCAGCAGTGCAAGTTTTTGGTTGTCACGGGTCATTTTTATTACACGACGTATTGGGTTAAGTGACCTAAATACTCCCTTACCTGGGGGTTGGCAATGAGCGTGTCAAAATCAGGCATATGGCTCAACCGACCCTTGTAAACGAAAATATACTTCTGGCAGATTTCCTGCATGATTTCCAGGTGCACGGGTTCATTGGGATGCAGACAGACAAACACAAGTCGCCCATCATTGTAAAGTTTCCGAAAAAATTCCAGCATAAAACCGATATAACCGTCCTGGGTGTTGAACTGCGGCTCGTCGAATAAGTGAATCATCGGATAGGACGTGCCGGCGGACTCGAGCATGAACGCCGGACGCGTGCGAGTGAAGTGGCGCACCTGGTAGGATTGATGGTAATGAATGGCTAGGCGATCGCGTTCACGGTATTTGACCTGGTGAATATCATGTCCCAGGCAAAATACCTTGCCGCTGTTGGGGCGGTTGCTTCCGGTGATGAGTTCAAAAAGGGTGGTCTTACCCGACCCGTTCGGTCCCATCAGCCCGACAATAGACGGCGCTGTAATGGTAAAATTGGCTTCCAGCTTAAAAGTCACCTGTTTGTTCAACACGCCGCGGGTATACACCTTGCGGAGGTTGTCGACAACCAGAAGCGGCGACGGATCATTCATGGTCTCTCCTGTGGGCTAGGATCTCGGCAACAAATAAATACAAAGATCGTGCCGGATTTCGGTTCGTAGTCAAGGCGCGCCAAAAGGAGCATATTGTCTATATACAGTCCTCGTAATATTCTTTTAAAATGAGTCAAATTTTCTGGATATTCTCTATGTCTATTTGCGCAAAATTAAGGAATTAAGGGATTGAGTGATTAAAGGATAAAATCAATATTTAAATTAGATAAAATTCCTTCAATTCCTAAATTCCTGAATCCCTGAATTCCTAAATTCTTAAATTAGACCCATGACCAATTCTCATGCAATTGTGCGGCATTCAGCGAATTGACTTATATATTCCCGCAACCCTCATACTCCCAACAGTTTGGTGCGCAGCGCATCGTCGGCCAGCAATTCCGGTGCCGATCCTGCATGCACGATGCGGCCGAGATCCATTATGTAGACCCGATCACTGACGGCCAGCGCACTGAGTGCATTATGTTCCACGAGCAAAACCGAAATTTGTTCTTTCTTCAGACGCTTGACGATTGCCATGACATCCTGGGCCAATTTGGGCGCCAGTCCCTGGGTCGGTTCATCAAACAGTACCAGTCCCGGAGAGCCGAGAAGGGCCCTGGAAATCGCCACCATCTGCATTTCACCGCCCGACAGATTCTCACATTCACGATCCATCAAATACTCTAAAGCCGTAAAAATCTCAAAAGCCTCGTGCAGGTTCCACGCTCTGAATCGGGTACGCTTGTGAGCAATTGACAGATTTCGGCTCACGGTTAAGGTAGGAAAGATGCGGCGGTCATCCGGCACCCAGCTAATACCTGCCCGGGCAATCTCATGGGTGGCATTGGACGTAATCTCAGCCCCATCAAAGGTGATGGTTCCTTCCCGCGCCGGTGTCAGACCTAAAATTGATCGTAACGTTGTGGTTTTGCCGGCGCCGTTAGGCCCCAAAAGGCTGACCACTTCACCTTTTCCCACGGTTAGTGACACGTCAAACAGCACATGGGTCTCCCCATAGTACGTGTGGATGTTTTTCATCTCAAGAATCATACCAGTTTTCCTAAATTCGATGCCTGTACCCACTTATTTGTTCGCAATTCATCCGGCGTTCCTTCGGCAATCACCTGACCCCAGTGGACGACTGAAATCCGATCCGCCAGGTCAAAAAGAAACTTCATATCGTGCTCGATGATGACCATGGTATAGGCACGCTTGAGTTCCTGTACCAGCTCGGCCAGTCGCGCCATCGCCTCTAAGCCCATACCGGAGGTGGGTTCGTCCAGAAAAAGAATTCGGGGTTCGGTGGCCAACGCAACGGCGATCTCCAATGCGCGGCGATCGCCGTATGAAAGCTGGTCGGATGGTTCAGTTTCTTTGCCCTTCAGGCCCACCTGTTCCAGCACCATGGCCGCCTTATCGATGGCCGATCTGTCCTGTTCGATATTGTGGATCATATTGAAACCGCGATTTCTCACCTGGGGCAAAGCAATGAGTACATTTTCAAGAGCCGAGTATTCATCAAATAAATTTATTAACTGAAAGGAGCGGGAAACACCTTTTTGGGCGATCACACGCGGTGGGAGTCCGGTAATATTTTCACCGGCAAAAAGGACTTGCCCTCTATCGGGTTTGTAGCGGCCGGTCAGCACATTAAAGCAGGTGGTCTTACCGGCGCCGTTCGGTCCCATGATGCCGCTGAGCTCACCTTCATTAAAAGCGAGATTGATTTCTTCCAGCACGACCTGATCGCCAAACCGTTTGTGAATATGACGCGCTTCAAACAGAGGTGTTGCAGTCATATATTATCTCCCTGCCCCGAATGAATCGGAACCGAAAAGGTCTCTCGCAGACGCCAAGATTAGCTTAAAAATTTACCTTCGCAGGCTTTGCGGCTTTGCGAGAAAGTTTTTTAACACGTAATGCAAAAAACTTTACTTTTAAGATTCTAATGATTGAAGCGGACCCGTCTCCACAGATTCTTTTTTGAACCCCCTGGAGCGGGTGAGATCCTGCCAGATTCCCGCCAACCCCTCAGGCTTGAATAACACCACCACGATAAACATCAGGCCATACCAGAGCAGCCAGGTCTCGGTTAACACTCCCAGAATATCACGGGCCAGAAAGAATATGATGGTTCCCAGTACCGGCCCCCAGAAACTGACAAATCCTCCGCCGATCAGGGTCATCATCACGACTAGCCCGGATACATGCAGACTCATGACATCCGGATAAGCACTTCCCTGGGCCATGGCAAAAAGGCTACCGGCCAGACCCGCGATTCCCGCAGAGATGGTGAATACCAGAAATTTGAATAATCTTACATTGTAGCCGATAAATCCGGCCCGCATTTCGTTCTGCTTAATGGCTTTGATGACTTTGCCGAAGGGTGAATGGATCAGTCGCCACAGTACAATTACCACGATGCAGAAGAAGAAAAAGGCAAGATAAAACAGGGCTTCGTTGTCTTTAAGGCTGATCGAAAAGACATCCGGCCGGAGAATGTTTTGGAGACCATCTTCGCCGCCGATGACGGCATGCCATTTGACGGCCGTAAACCAGAATACCTGTCCGAATGCAATCGTCATCAGCGCGAAGTAAATGCCGCGACGATGGGAGATGAACGTGGCAACCATCGCCCCGGCCAGTGTGGCTGCCAGGATGGCAAAGGCAATCCCCAACCACACGTTTACCACCACATGCTGCTGGGCCAGCCCGAAAGCATAGGCACCAATACCAAAATAAGCACCATGTCCGAAAGAAGGCTTGCCCGTGTATCCTAAAAGAAGGTTAAAACCCAATGAGTAGATCATCCATATCAGGATTTCAACGCCAAGATACTGGTAAAGTCCAACTGCTTCGATCCAAAATGGTATACTGAAGATTACAGCAAAAGCGATTACCATCTCTAGCGTAATCCAGCGACCGATACGCCGACCAATTTCAGTCATTTATTTATGCCTCCAAAATACTCTTTTTGCCGAACAGTCCCCTTGCTCGAACCGTAACCACTGCGATCAAAAGCAGATACATGGACAACAATGACCATTCGGAAGCAAAACCGGCAGTAATGCCTATCGCCAGGCCAACCAGAATGCCGGCAATGACTGCCCCAAAGAAACTGCCCACTCCCCCAAGCGTGATAATCAGAAAGGCGGGGATAACTGCATCCACTCCCACATGGGGTCTCAACCCCCAGATCGGTGACATTATAATGCCGGCAATTGCAGCCAGGGCGGTTCCGAAACCAAAAACAAACAGCCGCAGGCGGGTTAAGTTGATACCCAGGGCGCGAACCATTTCAGAATCGTGGGCACCGGCTTTGATAATGGCTCCGTATGGCGTTCGTTCCAAAAACAGCCAAACAAGCCCAATGATGAAGATGGCAAAGGCACTGGCAAAAAATTGATATTTGGAATAAATCATCCCACCCAACAAAAAAGGACCCACAAGTGTTTGCGGCACCTGCAATATCTGTTCAGCCGATCCCCACACGACCCGAATGGATTCTTCCAGGACCAGCGCCGCACCGAAGGTCAGCAAAAGCCCGTAAAGCGGGTCCTTCCCGTAGGTTGGACGCATACAGACTTCAAGGACCATGCCCACCACGGCAACGAGGGCCGGTGCCAATACGATGGCCAGCACATAGCGCAAAACGATCGGCAGGGCCAGATACCAGGTCCCAACAGCCCCAAGCCAGGGAACATGAGGGGATATAATCACCATTGCCAGGTAGGCACCCAGGGCAAACAGAGATCCATGGGCCAGATTGATCAACTCCATCACGCCGATTATCAGCATAAATCCCAAGGCGATCAGGGCGAATAGAAGGCCCAGACTGAGTCCATTTACGATATAGGGCAAAAGAGTTAGTATAAAATCCATGTTAACAATTCACCTTCAGCAAGATTTTCCATAAATAATTTGCGTTCAATCATTGATGCGTTTGGGCTGACATCTCGTTCGAAACTTCACTTCTGTAACGCAGAACCATAGTAGGGCCGGCCACCGTGTCGGCCAGGAAACGGTGGGCACGGTGGTCCGCCCTATATAAAAAGATAGAATTCATTCATTCGATGTTCGATGCTTGTCCACCTCAGGAGGGTTCGATGTTCACTAGTTTCTTATATCGATCAAATTAGCCGCGCCGCTGACAACGGTCCGCAGGTGGAACACCTGAAACCTGATACCGATCAAATCTATCCGACCCCGTTAGGCCGGGGCCGGATGAATTTGTGAGCATCAGCCCTCATAGGAGGGGGTTTCCGCATAAGACTCCATCTTGCAGGCGGCCATCGCATCCGCGTCCTCAACTTCTTTGGGCTCGACGCTGGTCAATATCTTGAAAAGAGCATTTTTGTCTTTCTTCCATAACGCCTCATCATTGGCCGTAGCTAAATAAACGGTCTGTTGCATCTGGTGATTCGGGCCCATGTAAGCGTCATGATGCTGCATCCGATCCCGGGCCGAAACCTTAATCCCTTCGAGTTGTTTGATCACTTTGATATTGTCGGTGGAACCGGCACGTTCAACGGCACTCAAGAGTTCTTTGGTACACATATAGCCGTTGTAGTACACATTGCCGGGAGCCTGCATGGCGGTGTCCGGATACATCTTACGATAGCGTTGGACAAATTCCTTTACCCCCGGAAGATCCAGATCGTAGTACCACGTGGTGCCGAAAACACCGAACAGGTTGGCAATCGGCAAACCGTATATATCGGGCCAGTCCTGCTGGTTGTTTATCCAGGCCGGCTTTTTTACCATACCCAACTGCGCAACCTGCTGGCGCATCACCTTCGAATCGTCCCCGGCCACGGCGGCCGCTACCACGTTCGGCTTGATCTGCTGGATTTTCAGCAGATAGGAGGTGAAGTCCCGGGTGCCCTGGGGCACGAACAGTTCGTCGATTATCTTACCGCCGAAAGCATTCACCAGCTTGCGGGTGGATTTCGAGGTATTGTGTCCCCACACGTAGTCGTTGGTCAGCAGCAGCCATTGATCACCAATTGTATCAATCGCATTTTTCACAGCCGCCTTGGCAAAATTGGTCCCGTTGCCGTCCCAGACAAATTTGACCCTGTGGCAATTCTTACCGGATTCCGTCGGCGAGCTGGAGTTGCTGTTCATATAAACGACGCCGTATTTCTGAGCAACCTGGGAGATGGCGTTTGCCACCCCGGAGCTCAACGCCCCGATTAAAAAAGTTACCTCGTTGCGGGTGATCATGCGCTCGGCGACTCGACTTCCTGTAGCCGGGTTGCTCTCCGTGTCGATATGCATGTATTCGATCTTGCGGCCCAAGACACCGCCTTTTTGGTTAAATTCATCAATGGCCATCATCATGCCGCGACGGTCGGAGGCCCCGCTGTTGGCGAACTGTCCACTGGCGTCGGAAGTCATGCCGATTAATATCGGTTTGTCGGTTTGAGAAGCATACACCCGGTTATGCTTCCAGGGGCCGTAAAAAACGGCACCGGCTCCCAGTGTCGTTATTCCGGCTTTTTTTAAAAAGTTTCGACGGGTAATTTTTTTACTTGCCATAATGTCCCTCCCTTCGTTGACTGTTTGAATGTTTATCGGGGCCATCAGTAACACTACGTTGATGTTGAATGACCTCGAGCCATGACTTGCTGCAGGAGACAGGCATAGAAGTTGGTTCGATTCCACCGGCAGCAGCACAGAAGGAAGTCCGATTGCGGCGAATTCTACAGGAGAAGTTTAGAGCGAAAGCACAGAAAGAAATTTCACTTTTTGATTTTCATCAGCAGCAACAACTTTATGCGGAACCGTCGAATTAAAATGAAGGTAGTCGCCTTCTTCGACCACATATTTCTCGTCTCCTTCGTTTCTGTTGCCGGGCACGGTTGGCCGGCAATCCATAGTTTTGATCGGCCCCGGATTCCGGGGCCGATTTCGGTGGTTGCGATCAGGTTTCATAGGTCGGTGTTGCGGCATAAGACTCCATGTTGCAGGCGCTCATGGCATCCGTGTCCTCAACCTCTTTCGGGCCGACCCAGCTGAGCATCTTGAAAAGATCATTTTTATTTTTCTTCCATTTCGATGCGTCATTGGCCGTGGCCAGATAGACCGTCTGCTGCATCTGGTGGTTGGCGCCCATATAGGCATCAAAGTGCTGCATGCGATCTTTAGCCGAGACTTTGATCGTTTCGAGCTCTTTGATCACTTTGATGTTGTTGGTCGTGCCGGCCCGCTGCACGGCCTTCAACAGTTCCCGGGTGGACATGTAACCGTTATAAAAAACATTGCCGGGCACTTCCATGGCGGTGTGGGGAAACGTTTGGCGATAGCGACGCACAAAACGTTCCACACCCGGCAGGTCCAAACCGTAGTACCAGGTGGTGCCGAACACTCCGAACAGGTTGTCCAGCGGCAGGCCGTAAATATCCGGCCAATCCTGCTGGTTGTTAATCCAGGCCGGTTTTTGCCCCATGCCCAGTTGAGCGACCTGCCCGCGCATCACTTTCTGATCGTCGCCACCGACGGCCGCTGCAACGACATCCGGTTTTGCCTGCTGGATCTTGATCAGATAGGACGTGAAATCCCGGGTACCCTGAGGTACCATCAGTTCATCAATGATCTTGGCGCCATAGGAGGTGGCGAGCTCGCGCGTTGCTTTGGATGTGTTATGCCCCCAGACGTAATCGTTGGTAAGCAGGAGCCAATTTTTACCAAAGGTATCGATGGCGTTTTTAACTGCGGCTTTGGCAAAATTGGTACCGTTGCCGTCCCAGACAAATTTTACCCGGTGGCAGTTCTTGCCGGATTCGGTGGGCGAGCTTGAATTGCTGTTCAGATAAACGACGCCGTACTTCTGAGCGACCTGCGAAATCGCATTGGCCACTCCCGAACTAACCGCGCCGATCAGGAAAGAAACCTCGTTGCGTGTAATCATGCGCTCGGCCACACGGCTGCCGGTGGCCGGGTTGGTTTCGGTGTCCAAGTGGATGTATTGGATCTTCCTTCCGAGAACGCCGCCTTTGGCATTGAATTCACCCATGGCCATTATCATGCCTCGGCGATCGGAGGCACCCGAATTGGCATACTGGCCGCTTGCGTCGGAAGTAAGCCCGATCAGAATCGGCTTGTCGGCTTGAGAAGCATACACCCGGTTATGTTTCCAGGGGCCGTAAAAGACGGCACCGGCTCCCAGTGTCTTCATTCCAGCTTTCTTTAAAAAATTCCGACGGGTGATTTTTCTGCTTGCCATAATGTCCTTTTCCCTTCGCTGGCTGTTAGAATTTTTATTGGTGCCATTAATAGCACCACGTGAATGTTGAATGACCCCGCGTCATGACCTGTTGCAGGAGACAGATTGAGAAGCTCGTTCGATTCCACCGACAGCAGCACAGCAGGAGGTCCGGCAGCGGAAAATTCAACGGAGAAGTTTAGGGCTCGCTCTAAAATAACTTCACATTTTAGTGAGCCGATCCATCCCGCCTGGCGGTGTTGCTCGTCGGTTAAATAGCTTGCTATTCGCCCTCCTCGCGCCTTGCCACGCGGGCACCTCGACCCCCTAAAACGTAAAGTTATTTCTTCGCGAACCCTTAGAGCGAGAGCACGGAAAGAATATTCACTGTTTGATTTTCGTCAACTGCAACAACTTTATGCGGAACCGTAGAATTAAAATGCAGGCAGTCGCCTTCTTCGACCAGATATTTCTCGTCTCCGTAATAAAAATTCATTTTTCCCTTCAAGACATAGATCATCTCCTCGCCGTCGTGGTAGTTATACGGTATTTTTTCGGGGTCCATATTGTCGGGCAACGTTATAATCAGCGGCTTAATTGCTCCGTTGCCCCTTTTTTTGATGACAGCCTGGTAACGGTACCCCAGGTGGGTGTAGTCTCCGATGATTTCTTTTCTTTCATTTTTGCGGATAATCGACGGCCCGTTTTCCGCCTCGCTGTCTTCTTCGAAAAAATAGGATATGTGAACGTTCAGCGCATAGGCGATCTTGACCAAAGTTGGAATGGGCGGCGGCTTTTCGCTGTTTTCGATTTTTGACAGGTATCCCGGTGTAAGTCCGGTTTTCGCGCTCAAATCCTGGATGGTTATCTTTCTTCTTTGGCGCAGTTGCTTTATTTTCTGGTAGATAGTTGTGTATTCCATTTCATCACGCCGGTATACTTATTCGATCAGCGGATACGGGAGACGGTCCGCCAGGGATCGGCGTTGGGACCGAGTTTCTTTTTCATTTCCTGGGTGGCGTCACTCAGGCTGTTTAATACTTCGTCTGTCAATTCCAGGTCCACCGCCCGGGCGTTGTTGATGATCTGATCCGGTCTTCGGGCGCCGGCCAGAACCGCCGTAATGCCCGGCTGCTGTAGAATCCAGGCCAGGGATACGTTGGCCATCGGTTCTCCAATGTCGTCACAAATTGCTTTAATCTTATCTAGCGCCTCAAAAACCTCCTTTTCACACCCCTCATCGTCGTGAACTGTTCCAGGTCGATTTTTCGAATACAATCTTACCCGGGCCCGCTCATCATCGACTTCATCCGGATCTTTGAATTTACCCGTCAATAGGCCCTGGGCCAGCGGACTGTATGCCAGCACCCCCACCTGAGCTTCTCTGCATTTTTCTAATATTTCGTATTCTATGGCCCTGAACAGCAGGCTGTATACCAGCTGATCGGTCACAACCTCGCCGTGGTTGAGTGCTTCGGTTAAATCTCGGACACCGAAATTGCTCACCCCGATAAATCGAATTTTACCGTCCTGCTTGAGTTTTTCCATCGCACTCAGGGTTTCTTCCAGAGGCACATCCCAGTTTGGCCAGTGAATCTGATAAAGATCGATGTAGTCGGTCTGCAGTCGCTTCAAGCTGCCCTCACAGGCTTGGATCAATTTTTCGGCCGTAAGATTTTCAAACCAAGCCTTTGTCGCAACGAGCACCTTGTCGCGCTGTCCGAGAAGGCCTTTGCCTAAAACTTCTTCCGAATAACCATCATTGTAAAATTCCGCCGTGTCGAACATATTGACGCCGGTATCTATAGCAGCCCGGATTGTATCAATAGAGTCTCTTTCATCCTGTTCACCCCAAGTATATCCGCCGCCGATCGCCCAGCATCCCATGACGATGGTCGATATTTCGATGTCCGTCGAACCGAATCTCTTGTATTTCATATTTCTCTCCTTTGGCATGGCGGGCAACCACTTGCACAAAGCCTTAAGAAAAATGGTGATTGCAATACGATGTGTATAGAACAAAGTTCAGGTGCGGTGAATGACTCGCGCAGCTGATCCGGAGCGATAACTTTAATGAGTTAAATGAGTAGGTGCTATCTGTCGGATGGTGATTTCAGATCTATTAAAGATGTTAGTTTTTAATTTACATCCATTTTTTTATTTGTCAACTTAATTTTTCATAATAGGAATAAAAAAATATAACTATCTGAAATATTAATAATATAGATATTAATATTTATTTAATTCTGGTAAAATTTGATTTATCTTAAGGGTATACCCGTAAGCTAAATTACATTTACCTTTGTTTTGGCCGTGAGAATGTATTAAAGACACTAAAATTTGGGGAGTCGACGCGTGCGATGATGAATTCCATCGACCTAATTTATTAGTATTAGGCGGCCACAGGTTTTTCCAGCGAATCGGGGCAGGAATCAACTATGTCACAGGCGTACAAGAATTACTTGTAGGAGAAAGAATACCAATGGCTCAAGATCTGATGAACGCATTTGCACTGGAAAATAAAATTGCCGTCATCACCGGTGGCGGTGGAGAACTGTGCGGTGCCATGGCAATGGCCCTGGGATCGCTGAGAGTAAAAGTAGCAATTCTTGATAAGAACCTGGACAACGCGAAAGAGCGTGAAAAAACCATTCGCAAGGCGGGAGGATTTGCGCTCGCATTGGCCTGTGATGTGCTAGAAACTGCTCAGCTAAAAGACTGCTGCGATGCAATATCCCAAACCTGGGGACAGCCGGATTTTCTTGTAAACGGCGCCGGCGGCAACGATCCCCGGGGGACAACATCAGAAGAATTTTTTGATCTCAAATCAATAGCCGATCGTGACACTACAACGATTTACGACCTCGATCCCGAGGCATACCGACAGGTGTTCGATCTAAACTTTCTGGGGACTTTTCTCACAACCCAAATCTTCTCCCGGCCAATGGTTCAAAAGGGCAGCGGTTCGATTGTCAACATATCTTCCTTGAGTGCCGCTGGGCCGCTAACCAAGGTATCCGCATACTCGGCTGCCAAAGCCGCCGTAAGCAATTTTACACGCTGGTTGGCGGTCTATTTTGCACGAACCGGGGTGCGGGTCAATGCCATGGCGCCGGGTTTTTTCATGACCGAGCAGCTGCGATTCCTGCACGTCGATCCGGAAACAGGCCGGCTCTCTGCCCGGGCGCAAAAGGTTATCGAACATACGCCTTTGGGCCGCTACGGCGATCCGGACGATCTTATCGGAACGCTCATATGGCTTTTATCAGATGCCTCTAAGTTCGTCACCGGCGCCATAGTCCCGGTCGATGGCGGGTTTTCGGCTTACAGTATATGATGTCAACTTTCGACAGCGGTTAATTGGTCTAATTCTAGTATTCAGTGACGTATTATTTTAATGAAATCTACAGAAGCTAAATATAAAGTGACTAAAGTTGAAAGTTTTAAGTGAGCTAAAGTTAAGGACTGCGCTTTAGCGCGATCTGATTATAAATTGATTACAATCGAGATATAGTCAATAGTTGTGTATGAAGAAATTAGGCGGCAATCCGTTTTTCTTCGACACCATTGACAAATTTAACTCCTCTAATTACTTCTGCCAGGCGTTGCGGATGGTGAAGTCG
>Ga0126326_1000079_pt1 | contig 56573 bp, 45 predicted proteins | sample InaspJWI67metaG_FD_94485 | JGI IMG/M metagenome (GOLD analysis project Ga0126326, IMG submission 94485) | Marine gutless worms symbiont microbial communities from Oahu, Hawaii - Inanidrilus sp. 1 OAHU.JWI-67 metaG | ecosystem: Host-associated > Annelida > Digestive system > Unclassified | place... | reverse complement strand
CGACTTCACCATCCGCAACGCCTGGCAGAAGTAATTAGAGGAGTTAAATTTGTCAATGGTGTCGAAGAAAAACGGATTGCCGCCTAATTTCTTCATACACAACTATTGACTATATCTCCGGAAGAGCTGTTCATCACCGACGGCGGGTTGGAGACCACCCTTTTGTTTCACGATGGCTATGAGCTGCCGGAATTCGCTGCTTTTGATTTATTGACCCAACCTGGAGGATACGAAACGCTTCAAAACTATTACCGGAGCTATATCATTCTGGCCCGGGCAAACGAAGTTGGCTTCATTCTTGAAAGCCCCACCTGGCGCGCCAGCCGAAAGTGGGGAGACAAACTTGGCTACAGCAGCGGTGATTTAAGGGAAATTAACCGCAAGTCCATCGCTCTGCTGCAGGATCTGCGAGACATATGGGAATCCGGCAAAACCGATGTGGTCATCAGCGGATGTATCGGGCCGCGGGGTGATGGGTATAATGTTTCCGAGAAAATGACCGCCGAGGATGCTAGAAAGTATCATTTGGAACAGATCGAAACACTCAGTGAAACCCAGGCGGACTTGGTCTCCGCTTTTACCATCAACTACACTGAAGAGGCGGTGGGAATTTCACAGGCAGCCGAGGCCGCAGGGATACCGGCGGTTATCTCATTCACCGTTGGAACCGATGGCAGGCTGCCTTCCGGACAGCCGCTCGGTGAGGCTGTCACAACGGTGGACCAGGCGACCGGAAACGGACCGGCCTACTATATGATCAACTGCGCCCACCCCAGCCATTTCAAGGGAGCCTTGAACAATGAGGAACCCTGGTTGAAACGAATCCGCGGCATTCGGGCCAATGCTTCGGCCAAAAGCCATGCCGAACTCGATGCGGCCGTTGATCTCGATGAAGGTGATCCCACCGATTTAGGGGCACGCTATGCCGAACTCAAAAACCAATGGCGGCATTTCAATATTTTTGGTGGCTGCTGCGGAACCGATCATCGTCATGTGGAAGAAATCTGCAAGGCGGTGATGTCGACCAATTAGTGTCCTTCCGCTAAGGCCGCCCTTCGGTTCAGACACGGGTTTTCACCATTATGCAATCATCCGACGATGCCTGCGGATGCAATATGGTTGCAGCTCCGGCCTGTTCCAAAATCCGCAATTAAGGAATTTTCAGGAAAATTAGGGAGGTTATTATGAATAAGATAAAAAAAATCACAGTCCTGTTGCTCTGCGTCCTGGTATGTGCATGGGGGCTTGATTCTGCAAGGGGCAACGAAAAGGTAAACGCCATATTGTTCGATAATCTGGGCGAACACCACCACCCGATTACGACTAAGTCTGAACTCGCCCAGCGATATTTCAACCAGGGTTTGATTCTTGCCTATGCTTTTAACCATGACGAAGCGGAGCGATCATTTCGAGAGGCTGCCAGGCAGGACCCTGATTGCGCCATGGCCTATTGGGGCATTGCATGGGTTCTCGGGCCTAACATCAATTCCACGATGGCACCGGAAAACGTACCAATAGCCTATCAGGCGCTGCAAAAAGCCATCGAACTGGGCCAAGGAGCCACTGACGTTGAACGGGCCTATATACATGCGCTGTCCAAACGCTATATCGCCAGTCCGTCGACTGACCGCAGTTCCTTGGACATTGCCTTTGCAAAAGCCGCAAAAAAGGTTGCTGAACAATTCCCGAAAGATCCGGATGCAGCCACAATATACGCAGAAGCGGTGATGAATACGCATCCCTGGAACTACTGGAAAAGCGATGGTCAGCCTCAGGCCTGGACACCGGAGATAATTGAAGCACTGGAATTTGCCCTTAAATTAAATCCCACGAATCCCGGATCAAACCACCTGTATATTCATGTTGTGGAAGCTTCCCCCAATCCGGAAAAGGCGATTGCCAGCGCAGATATTTTGCGCGATCTTGTACCCGGTGCCGGGCACCTGGTTCATATGCCGTCGCACATCTACATTCGTGTCGGCAATTACCATGAAGCCTCGTTGGCCAATCAAAGAGCCATTCATGCCGATGATGCATACATGTCAACTGTCCGGGTTCAAGGACTATATCCGCTGGCTTATATGCCGCATAATCATCATTTTTTGTGGGCCACGGCTACGATGGAAGGCAGAAGCCGGCTTGCGATCGAAGCTGCCCGCAATACCGCCGCGGGAGCCGATGAGAAAAAGATGCGCACGGAAGGTTTTGGAACCCTGCAGCACTATTATACAGCGCCACTTTATGCACTGGTAAGATTCGGCAAATGGACGGATATACTGAACGAGCCACGGCCGGCAGCCGATTTACTTTATCCGATCGGGGTTTGGCATTATGCCCGGGGCATGGCATTTACGCGTTTGAATCAAGTGGAAAAAGCCCGGGCAGAGCTCGAACGTTTAAAAGCGATCGCTGTCAATCCCAAACTGGAAATGGTCACTATCTGGGATATCAATAAAACATCCGATCTTTTGAAGATCGCCACCGAAATGCTCAACGGGGAGATTGAGGCCGCACTGGGCAATTATCAAACGGCTGTGGAGTGTATGCGAAAAGCCGCTCGCCAGGAGGATAAACTACCGTATGATGAACCGCCACCCTGGCATTTGCCCGTGCGACAGGCGTTGGGCGCTGTCCTGCTCGAAGCCGGACAGGCTGAAGAGGCCCAGATGGTTTACCAGGAGGATTTGATGCGCTTTCCGGAAAACGGTTGGTCCCTGTTCGGGCTTTTTCAATCCCTTGAAGCCCGGGAGCAAACGACCACGGCTGTTTCGGTCAAGCGGCGTTTTGACATTGCCTGGGCCAGAGCAGATTTGAAGTTAACATCATCGCATTTTTAATCGAAGATAAACCATAATATCACACTTGTATTTGAACAGTATTGTATAATAAGTGCGGAATGCCGTTTCCATTCCGCACTTATTATTTTATAATTTCCAAGCTACCCCATCTTTTTGATATCACACACTTCCGTGGAAAACATAAAACCGTAACCTGCCGCGGTGTTTCGACAGGAGAATTAGCCCTGCGATATCTCAGTCAAACTATTGCCCGGTGAAAAAGATTGACATCTGCAAGGCCGATTTTTATTCTAAATGCAATGGTAAACACCTGTCCCGATCCAGTCCACATATTTCGCCGAAACAATAATTTCGGAATGATTGCCTAAATGAAAAGTACCCTGACATGCAGCAGCCTGGTGATATCGCTCCTAGCTTTGGCAGTTCTGCACGGGTGCGCACCGCTGTATGATGAGGTGGTTCCTACCATAAGACCGGAACCGGTATATGATCAGTTGTACCCGTATTATGTGGAAATTTGTGCGGTCAGCCAGATTCGGGCCAAGTTTGCCGAACATGGCGGCAGCCCCGGGCACGCTGTTATGTATCTCAAAGGTGTCTGCAGAGACCCGGATGCCAAATTTCCTACTATCAAAATCTGTGAAGCCGGTTCGGTTGATCTGGACGATCCCGAGAACGGCGTGGGCATCAGCGTTAACAAGGTGTTTAAAAATGTCAACTGGATGGCGATCTCCGGCAAGTGGCTGTTTTTTTTCGGTAACCTCGATGCGGGCATGGTTTTGGATGAAACCCATGGCCTGGCGACGATTCAGGCCGCCGATGATCTCGGAATTTTCGACGGAATTCAAATACACGAAACATACAAACCACCGCAAGATGATGAACAGGCCCAGATCTTTCTTGCCGCTACCGAAACCCTGGGTACGGACTTCGCACTCAATTTTGGACGAACGATATTCTGTGCGCGGCTGCCGGTCAGTGTGCGGATGCTGGAGCAGATCGTTGCCTACCTGAACGATCTGAATCAGGAATATGCCCTGGGTAATGCCGATTACAACTGGAGCGGCTATCATGACAATTGCAGCCACACGCTCCACAATTCCCTGGCGGCTGCCGGCGTTTGGCCTTATCAATCCGTGCGCAAGACGAAATTTCTGCAGCTATTTAACCTCTCGGTGCCGGCCAACGAATTTGCCAATCTGGCCTTTTTGAGCAACGCTTATCCGATAGAAGATTTTGATCGTATATACAGAGAAAAAATCAAGCGAGAAACCCTGCTGGAGAAAGACTGGCTGCCCACCCGCCACGGCGCTCTGCTGAAGCTAATCGGGGTTCATCAGAACAACGAACTTTACGATACGCGGTTGAGAATTTTTGTGCTCGAACCGCCCCTGCTGAAGCCCAAAAGCAGGCGTGTAACCAACATGTTTGGTGAAGACCGTTATACGCAGATAAAGGCCAATTTGCTTTACTACAAACAGCGCTATGAGGCCATCTTGAAAAAACGGCCCAAGGACTGGGATCAACAGGAGTCCTGGTGGAGTTCTTACATGAAAACCAGGAAAAAATATTACGAATACATTGAGGACCAGCTGCGGGATGTGAACGAAAAACTTGCCCGGCTGGCGTCCATACGATAGCCCGATCATTTCACGAGTTCGAGGCGCCCATTGGTCCGCCTCCGGCAGATTATCATGGATTTGCTGTAGCAAAAGTATCCGCCTGCGGCGGACGTCCCTGAATTCCCCCGCGAGCGGTATCACACATCTGATCATATGTTTCGAGGTGTGCGTCTTGCAAATGAACGCCTCGTACTCGCGAAATATCCGGGCTATGGACGGCCTGCATTAACCCGGTTGTTTGGTACAACTACTTCTATTTAAATGCGCAACAAACGATATTTATGGGTAATCTCACTTTTTATTCTCCTATTCTCCGCGATGTTTTTCGTCACCAAAAAAAGGGGGACTCTCGGCCTGTTCGGTAGAGGACACCCGGACGTACTTTATAGTGTGCCGACCGAAAATCCAGTAGTAGCGCTGACCATCGACGATGGCCCCGATCCGGTGACAACCCGAGCGATTCTCGACGTTCTGGACCGCTATGCCGCCCGGGCCACTTTTTTTATGATATCGGATCGCATTGTCGAAAACGAAGCGGTGGTAAGAGAACTTGTTGCCGCCGGCCACGAGATCGGCAATCATATGACCCGCGATGAGCCCAGTATCGATCTTTCCCGCGAGGATTTTGAAAGCGAACTCCAGCGTGCCCATCATATCCTGTCAGCCTTTGCCTCGCCTCGCTGGTATCGCCCGGGTTCCGGCTAGTACGACGAAGAGATGCTGGCTATTATAGCCAGGCATGATTACCGCTGCGTACTCGGGTCCATCTATCCATTGGATGCCCATCTACCGTTTCCGGGGCTGGCGGCCAAGGTGATTCTGTGGCAGGCAAAGCCGGGGGCGATCATCATTTTACACGATGCCGGAGGGCGGGGGGAACGGACGGCGCGCACGCTGTCCCTGGTATTGCCAGAGCTTAGGAATAGAGGGTATCGGGTGGTCAGCCTATCCGAACTGGTGAAGGCCGGTAATCAGAAATTCCGCGACCGATACTCTAATTGAGTCATGAAAACCTGAGCCTGCCGCGCTCCAGCCGGGAGAAGATGGGTCCTTGGGGAAAAGTTTCTTTACCGGGGCAGTCGACCGTTGATAAAGTTGAGCAGGTCACGGCCAAGTTTGTTTTCCGGATGTTTGGCAATCATCTGTTCGGCAATCAGCTTTGCTTCCATCATTCGGTTGCGTTTGATATAAAACTCGGCCAGTGCATACAGGAAATTCATATTTCCCGGTTCGATCTCAAGGGCTTGCAATAACGCCATTTCAGCCTGTCGGTCGCGCTGCAGGTGCGCCAGCAGCAGGTCCAGGTTGTAGTGGACACGAGCCCGCTCCGGCATGCCCCGGGCGGCAGCGGCGAGATATATTGCCGCCTCTTCGTATTTTTTTACTTCTGCCAGTAAAAGTCCCAGCGAGTATTTTACTTCATGAAGCGCGGGGTGGGCTTCGACCACTTCGCGCAGGAGTTCTTCCGCATCCGCATTCCGGCCTTCCTGATTATAAAGCATGGCCAGGTTAACCTTGGCCGGATAAAATAAACCGTCGATTTCGATCGCTTTCTTATAATTGCGTTCGGATTTTTCCAATTGCCCAAGATTTGACTATAAAATGGCGAGGTTATGTCGGGAAGATGCAAAATCGGCCGTGTGTTCCATGGCCAGGCGGTATTCTTCCAGAACGCTCTTTTGAACTTTTTTTGTCGCGTCGCTCAGCTTATCCGGTGGAATTTCGGTCAGGCTCCGGGCGGCTTCGATTCTGACGGCCTTCACCGGATCATACAGCAATGGGGCGACCAGTTGGAGACGTTTGTCAGGGTCAGGTAAAACCAGGTGACGTACAGCCGAATGGCGCACCAGGGCCTGTTCGTCGGAAAGTGCGCGCTTCAATGCGTCGGTACTCTGTTGGCCGGGATATCGGCCCAGCAGAGACAGGGCGGTTGCTCGCACGATGGCCGGAAACAGCCGGTCATCTGCCAGGCGGATGAGATCCTTGTCGGTTTCGGCCATCCCTTGTCGGCCGGCATACAAAATCGTTCCGTAGTGGGGTTTGTGTTTCTGTCCGTACCATTTGACGATGTGATCGACCGACCATTGATCTGTTTTGTCGATATGGCACCGGTTACAGGCATTGGGGACGCCGATAGTTTGACTGAGGTCCGGCCGCGGAACGCGGAAGCTGTGATCCGGCCGGTAGTCGATCCCCATGTAGTGACGGCCGGGCATGTGGCATTGCTCGCACTGGGCACCGGTGCCGACATCATACAGAATCATTCCTGCACTGTCTTTGATCGGCTCTGCTTTTTCACCTTTCTTTTTGTGAAAGTGGTGGCTCTTTGTGTCATAGATATCCGCGCGGTGACACTGCAGACACAACTGATTGCCATTCTTGATACGTTTTATGCTGTGCACGTCGTGGCAGTCGATGCAGCGCACATCGCGATGAAACATCTTGCTCTGTAGAAAGGAACCGTAGACATAGACTTCTTCGAGGATCTGGCCGTCTGCAAAGTACAGGCCTTCACCGAGCAGATGGGGCACGAAACCGTCCAAAAAATTCAAGTTTGTGTGCGCATTGTCCTGCAGGGAAGAGCGGCGGGCATGGCAGGGAGCACACAATTCAACCTGTTGCAGTGGCGTCATGGCCGCGGTCTTCACCAGCAGTTCGTAATTTTCCGTTTCGGGCCGCGCCATATCCGGCATTTGAGCCCAGGCGACGTGCCCAGACCCGGGGCCATGGCAGGCTTCGCAACTGACATCGATCTCCGACCAAGTGGTGCGGTAGGTCTCCGTTTGCGGATCAAAATTTTTTTTGAGATTGGTCGAGTGGCACTCGGCGCACATGCCGTTCCAGTTCTGTCCGGCATTGGTCCAGTAAAGCCAGTCTTGCGGATTCAGCGGCTGGTCCGGGTACAAATGATACCACTTCTTCTGGTCAACATCCCAGGCAATAGGCAGGCACTGTAATCGTCCTCCGGCAAAGGGAATCAGGTATTGCTGCAGGGGATAATAGCCGAAAGTGTGCGTGATTTCAAAATCGCCCATCCGGCCTCCAGGGCCCTGGGTATGCACGAAGAATTTTTCGTCTTTGCGATAAAAGCGGGAGGCAACACCATGGATTTCGAATACGGCGTTGTCGAAATCACCCAGGACGGTGTCTTCCGTGGCCGTATCCATGGACTTGTCGTGATGGGAGCCTTTCCACTTATCATACGCGATCCGGTGGCAATCCTTGCATTTATTACTGCCGACGAAGCCGGCGATCTGCTCGGAAGATTTGACTTTTGAGAGAGTGCCGATATGCTTGTGCTTTAACATATAAATCGGAATCGACAGAACGATTACGGCGGTTGCAATCAGTCCGGTTATTTTCCAGCCAGTCATAGTTGAATCAGCAATTATTTTTGAATGACTCCAATTCGCTTTCGGAAAACCTTTAATTAGGTTTTAGCCGGATGTTTAGATCTTTTGCGGATAGACAATCTGATCCGGCTTGAAGCCGCTGCGCTTGATCATTTTGCTCGTATCCACCTTGACTACATTGTTTTCTATCATAACCCGGTAAATGTCCAGTGCCCGGGAGGCCGGTGCACTGATGACATTGCCGGTAATATCAAATGATGATGCATGACAGGGGCATGCGAACTTTTTATCTTCTTCGACCCAGGGAACCGTGCAGCCCAAATGAGTGCATGTGCGTGAAAGGGCCAGAAAGCCGCCGTCTTCGAGCCGGCACAGATAAAACCGGCCTTTTTGAAAGGCCGTGACCGTAGCGACCGCAAAGTTGTCTACGGGTCCGGCTTCGATGACGGCCCCGAAATCTCCTTGCCTGCTCGGTGCCTTGCGTGGCCTTAAAAATTCGATAACCAGCCAAACCATTTCCGCCAACGCCACAAAACCCAGGACAATCCAGAGTTTGGTCAAAAAGCTGCGGCGAGAGTTATATGATTTGTTATGACGATGTTCTTTTCTATCCATTCAAGTCTCTAAACATTTACAGGTTATATTCATGCCGTATCGAGTTGTTCTGAAAGATGAGCGTCGAACATCGAACGTCCAATATCGAATATAAACGAAATATCCAATACCAAACATTGAACTCATATTTTTTTCTTTTCAGCAGCGTCGAATCTCGTAACGAAATTCTTGATTAATTCTTCCGTTTTTTTATTTTATCTAATTCAACATTCGATGTTGGACGTTCGATGTTCGATGTTCATTTTATTTATACATCACACCGTCTTCCTTGCGTAACAAATAACTCAGCACTTATTGGTTTATCCCCGCCCAAAGTTTCCGAATCAGATAATTTCAATACAGTCACTTCGCAGGCATGACTGAATCAGTAAATACAAATCACACTGATATTTCATTAATATGAGTGGATTTACCATGGAAGAATCAATCCCATCCCTTTCCCCCTAAACCATATTCCAGTTGCCGTGAGCATTACAAACGCCACCAGCAGCAGCACAAACACCGCTTGAATGGCTTCTTCTTTCGAGGCCGCAAACTTTTTTTCGAGCAGGATATAGTATCCGACAACAGCCGCCAGCAGGATGATCGCCGGAATCAGGCCATTGCTGATTGCAGGTGCAGTGTTCGGCATCCAGTTTGTGAAATCAATCACATATTCGTTGATAACAATGAGCAGCGGTGCCGCCGCCAGCGCGATAGCCGCGGATACTGCCGCCTGCCGGCGCCCGGATCGTGAGCGAAACCAGATGCCGCTGCTGCTGTCAATATCGTCTGCATAGGGCAGATACAGCAGCGCCACGAATGCAGTTAGCGGCAGTACAAACACTGCAAAAACGGGGTGAAAATGCAGCAGCAATTCCTGGATCCCGGCAAAATACCAGGGCGCCTTGGTGGGGTTGGGACTCAGACCGGGATTGGCCTGTTCCTCCAGCGGGGCGTTGAAGAAAATTGAAATCACGAAAACGGCAGCGATGAGAACCAGAGCGACCACTACTTCCCGCAGAATCAGGTTCGGTATTGTTAAAACGTGATCCGGTCGACTTTCGATTTCCTCATTCGGGCTGCGCGGGATTACCAGTCCCCCGGCCTTGCGCACCCGCCAGAAGTGAAAGGCCATGAGCAATAACAGACACACGGGAAGAACTGCCGTGTGAACCGTAAAAAAGTTTTGTAAAGTAGCCGGGCCGATTTGCGAACCGCCGCTGATAACTCTCTGGAGCCACAGCCCGACCACGGGAATATAATCCAGCATACCGATGCAGATAGTAACAGCCCAGTACGCCAGTTGATCCCACGGCAGCAGATATCCGGTAAAATTAGCGATCAAGACCAGCAGGAAAAGGCAAAGGCCGATGATCCAGTTGAACTGGCGCGGCGGGCGAAAGGCACCGGTGAAAAAAATCCGCAATAGATGCAGAAAAATAATCAGAACTAGAATGTTGGCGCTCCAGTGGTGTATGTTGCGGATAAACTGTCCGAAAAACACATCGTTTTGCAGACTTACAACCGAGGCATAGGCCCGGGCGGGAGACGGTTCGTATTTGAACTTGAGCAGCAAGCCCGTGCTGATTTGAAGCAGCACCAGCACGGCCGCCATTCCGCCCAGCCCCCAGGTCAGGGTAAACTTCAAGGTGCGTTGCGGCACAGTCTGGGGCCGGAAGTGAAAAATGAGGTTTTTAAGAAGAAAGCGTCGGCGCTGTCGATCCGTTACGGGAAAGAGAGGTTCAGTGAAAATGGAATTCCATATCCGATTGAAAAGACCGGCCCGGGATTGATCTGCGCTCGATTCTGGCATCGTTTCAGCAATACATAGACATTGGGGAATTTTCGTTTATGATCTCATACTGCGGGGCCGTTATCCTGTCAAGGGCTGGTGGCATCAGGTCCAGGGAATCGTCAAAGTCAACTCTAACTAATTTGGATGGAAGCGATTTACATTACCGGATGGAACACTAAAATCCCAAATCGCAATTCTTAGATTACAAAGAATATCAAATTTACAAATTCCCGTTAACCACCTTAGCATACGGATCGATTCGTTTTTCCTCCAGCAGCTCCAAGCCGGTGATCTTCCAGGCACTGTCAACCGGTTCCACGGTAATATTGGCGTCATAAAGGTTCTTGCGGGCGTGGATGTGGCCCCAATGTCCCACCGTTCCCATGGCGGTCCACCTGGAATGAAACAAAAGCGCCAGTGGGCGGTCTTTGAGGCGTTTTACGTCCACGTCCTGGATTTCAACTTTTTTTACCCGGGCGCGGGCACCGCCCGCCTGAGTCACTACCATCGATTTTCGATTCTGCAGGTAGATATCGCTCAATAGATCGCCGCTGACGCTGGTCGCCAGACGGTCATAGACATCTTCCTCCTTGCGGAAGTCAAAGGAGCGGTAGACGTTTTTCAATAAATTGTTCAATACGGCGGCTGCTTCTTTGTCGGTGACCTCCGGCACCATAACGCCCGGACGTGCGATTGAAACGCGCATAAAAGGATACAGAAGAATCATACCGGCAACCAGCAGGATGATCACACCGATCTGCATTCGCACCGGCTTTCCGCTTTTGTGCCTGCTGCGCAGCTGCAGGGCCACCGGGACCAGGATCAATAAACAAAGCAGGCTTGCGACCGGCAAACGCAAGTGCAAAAGCGATTCATCCACAGTTAATTTCGCCACGGTCGGCATCTTATAGGTTTTCAGAAAGTTTTTCCAAACGAACTCATTGTCGTCCGGTGTAACGTATGAAGGAAACGGGCCGGCCGGATCGATCGCGCTGGTAGGCACTTTCTGTATTCTTTCGGAAAACAGATCCCAGTCGACCCTGACCTTCTGGGGGACTTGTTTGGTCAGATAGGCGACGATGACACCAATCATGGCGGTGTTGAGCGGCAAACGTTCCGGCTGGTTAATAAAATATGTGCGGGTCATGGTGTACTTGACAAAACTGGTCCGATCCAGGATCGGCCGCAGCTGTTTTCCGTCTATCTCGACTCTGCTGTGCTGCAATAGAAATTGACCCACTTTGTTCTTCAATGGTTCGAACTCATCGACTTCGATGTATTCTTCGCTGCGCAGTTCAAGATCCAGCCATGCTTCAAGGTCCTTCACCCGCACCAGGGTTTCGTGTCGTACCTCGAAAGGTTCGATATAAAGAAACGTCATGATACCCGATTGCTGCCAGCGTTTCAGGGACTTATCTTTGAATTTGCTGTACCACGGGTCTTTCCAGTCGAGAATCAAATTGGCCTGTTGCGATAGAAACCTGTAGTCGACCACCGGAACATTCTTATGGTAGGCAATAAAGCCGATAGATGCGGCGGGTACGCCGCGATTATCAAGGGGCGGTATGAAGGTCAGGCTGCCGGGTCTATTTTCAAACGGATAGACCAGTTTTGCAAACAGCACCCGCTTGTCCTCAGGCGGTCCGGGCACGGGCCGTCCGGTGACCGGATTGATGGTACCGGCAAATGGGTTTGGACGCTCTTTGCGCAAACTCGGTTCGACGATTTCAAGCCGGACCGGCAGCCGACCGTCATCGGCGATAATCTGAAAGGTTTCCGATGAAAACCGCTTCAGGCGCTCTTCAAGCGGCGGGGGCGCAATACCGGCCTGCTTGATCCATTCATCCGGAAGAAGATCGATAAATTTTTCGAGATCGCCGACATATATTTCCAGCTCCAGCCGCACATGGTCGTCATTGACATAGATTTCTGCGATATTGGACGCACTTTGCGCTCCGGTCAGGTTAATCCAGTCGGCGCTGGCGGGAGGTGCCGCCACCAGAATGAGGCCCAAAAAAGCTAAATAAATCGACTTGAAGTGTTTCATCAGCACTGCCCAGGTGGTTAAAATAGATGTTTTGGAAATTTTGCTCACATCATCACCGGATCTCATTGTTCAAAGACAGCCGGCGGCTCAAACGGTGAAAAACGTATTTTAATAACGCCAGAAAAATTATTCGTTATGGTTTGATTCTAACCTTTTTGTACTTGTTCAGGGGGTCCTCCCTTTTGTTATACTGTCCAATATGAAGATTTATTCACCGCAAAGTCCCAGAGGACGCAAAGTGAAATTTTTTTTTCATTTGCCGCTAAGACGCCGGCAAATGAAAACCATCATGCCTTCGGCAATTTAAGTGCATTTTAATTTCGCCCGTCAGGGCTTGAGTTAATTCCTTTTCGCCGTCTCAGCGAAAAGAAATAATAAAACTTCTCTGCGAACTTTGCGGCTCGAATGAGCGCAGCGAATGGGCGGTGAATCTAATTCTCTGAATAATTACACCTTATTTGTGGCGCTGGCCCCGGTTCAAGCAACAGCCCTGCCAGCCTTGCGGCTCAATCATGGGGTGTGATTTCAGCGCCCGCGGGCATGGTTTTCGACACCCGGTGCGGAAACTTGCGAATCATGAGCTTGTGGCTTTTGATCAGGTTCTGAAACGGCGTGACCGTCCACAGATAGGGATACATCTTGCCGAACTTCTCACCGGGGTCCCGCATGACATTGTAGGTTTTCATGGGCGGCAGGCCGCCGTGAGCGCCGCCGCTGAGAATGTGCATTTTTATGTCGCCCCACCTTACTGCGCCAAGGTGTCCCCCACTGTAGTGAAACATGAACTTGCGCCGACCATGACCCTCGCCCAGCAGCAGCAGGGCGGTCTGATCGATTCCGTCAGTGACGCGATCGGAAGGAATTTCGCTTACTGCACCGGCGATGCTGGCGGCGGTGGTGTACAGGTCGGTGACATGGATCACGTCCACCGGATCCTGACCCGCTGCGATCATCCCCGGCCACCAGGCCATGGCCGGTACCCGCACGCCGCCTTCGAGCACATCTCCTTTGGCGCCGCGCAGCCAGGAATAGCCGGCAATCGGCCAGAAGCCGTACATCGGACCATTGTCGCTGATCCATACCGCCAGGGTGTTTTCTGCGATTTTCTCTTTTCTCAAGGTGTCCAGAAGGTTTTGAACATGATCGTTATGGCGCACCATAAATGACGCCTGGGGGTTTGCTCTGTCGACGTGCGCGGTGTCCTGGTATTCGGGTGCACCCGCAACCTGCTGGGTGTAAGTGGCCCAGTAGATGAAAAAAGGCCTTTCGGACCGGGCTTTTTCTTTGACATAGGCGATGATTTGGCTGTAGCACTCCTGCTCAAAATCAGCCAGGCCTTTCTGACTGATCTTGCCCACCGGCCGGCGTTTTTGGTCGGCACGCGCCCTGTAGAACCCGGGGGCCAGACTGATGCCGGCATCGGCTTTATAGGCTTTTTCTCCGGGGAAATCAAAAAACATGGCACTGCCGGGCGGTGTTTTACCTTCGTACATTGCGGCTGCATCCGGCCAGGCGTAAGGTGCGCCGTTGTAAAGTCCGTAATAGGCATAATCATAGCCCTGGTTTTCGGGTGCGTGTTCTTCGAGATCACCCAGGTGCCATTTACCCCACATGGCCGTTTGATAGCCGACCTTCGAGAGCACTTCGGCGATTGTTTCCTCTTCGGGCGACAATCCCTCGGTCTGCCCGGGCCAGAGCACGGACAGCAGCCCGGTGCGCACCGGATGGCGGCCTGTGTTGATGGCAATCCGTGTCGGTGTGCACGAGGGCTCGGCATACGCCGCCCAGAACCGCATACCCTCAAAGGCCATTTTGTCCAGTTCGGGTGTGGGTGTGCCGCGATGCTTGCCGCCGCCCTGCCAGCCGAGCTCACCCCAGCCGACATCATCGGCCAGGATATAGATGATGTTCGGCGGCTTTTCGAATTTATCTCGCAAAGCAGCCAGTTTAGCTGCCGTCTGTTTGTCTTCTGCCATCCACTTCTTTTGGTTTGCCTTAAGGAGCGCCGTGAAGGGCGCATCCGGTCGGTAGGCATGTACACTGAACGGCATTGCCATCAGCAAGATAGCCGTGATCAGGATAAGCGTTACACCCGGAATTCTCATCTTTTCCTCCTCCCCAAAAGGGTCAGACCTTGATTTGTGATTTAATTTTCTCATAATTTAATTTGAATCTTTTGTCCCGGTCCAATCGCGTCTGAAATATTGTAACTCTTCGGCTGACTGAAGAATAGGTGAGTCCCAAAAGGCGGCCTATTTCTGAATTGCTAAATCGTCCAGTTTGCCATAAAAGATAGATAAACATGTCGCGACTGGCAATATCTGAATTTGATATTCGACGGGACTTTTTAAATTTTTGAAGGTCACAATTGATAATTGCTGCAGCATTTTTGATAATCTCATCGGGATCGATTTCATCCACTAGCTTTTTCTGATTCGGTATGTCAGCCTGCAGTTCGTCTTTTAAATAATCATTTTTAATTCGTTTGACAAATGCCTGGGAACCAAAGAAAAGTCCGTGTCTTATTTCCTCCCAGATACTTTTCTTTTCATCAGAATACTTTTGCACTTTCTCCCTGTAAGCGCGGTGTCTGTTATTTGTTTTGAATCGCTTGAGAATAAGTTCGGTGTTCAACCAATCCGGATGCCGACGATTGTAGGCGTAAGCAGGATAACTACTCCAGTGGTAATCCACCAGACGCATCACCATTCCCGCACGCAACGGATTTCTATGGATATAGCACGACAGTTGCAGAAGATAAGCCTCATTTTCGACTAGAATACTCTTATAGCGTCCTTGGAACAAATGACCGCTTTGTGAATGACTCAAATTGAATATCGTTGTATAGGTGGTGCCCAACCATTGCATGCCTTTTGACAGGTTTGCTCGATTCGTTCGGAGCAAAAGATGGTAGTGGTTGTTCATAAGGACATAGGCAAAAACATCTACCTCAAATCGTTCGGACATTCGGCCTAACGTCTTAAGAAAGGTGTGGCGGTCGATATCATTTAAGAAGATGTCCTGTTGCTGGTTGCCGCGAGAAAAGATGTGGTAGTATGCGCCTTGGTATTCTATTCGCCAGGGTCTTGTCATGTTTTTTCCATAATAGATCAGTGGTTTAAAGTCAAATATAATCACAAATCAAGGTTTGACCCTTTTATTCGCAATCCGGATTGTCGGACCAGCAGCGGACCTGAAGAATGCGTTGCACACGACTGTGGATAAAGGAAATGTAAGTCAGAAACTGACCATTACTGAAACGATAAATGAAAACCCGATAGGGTTCGTTGGGTACATAGGTTTCGCGCATCGGTTCACCGCATTTCTTCAGGACATCACGTCTGAGATCACCGCGGGAGATAAGTCCACCGGAGCATCTCAGGTTCGACAGATCGGTGCCTTTCAGTTGATAATCGATGGGAGCGGCGATGAACAAAACCGAAAGCAATAACAGACAAAGGGTGATGAAATGTCTTTTTTTCATGGTTGTAACCTGTGGTTTTTGATGTCAGTCCCCGCCAGGTCTTGATGAGCAATAGTGATGTAACAGGCGGGTATGTATCTCGATGTTCTTTAAATAAGGATCTTAAAAATCTAAAAATTCTATCGCTGATTGGGAGGGAATTGAGCCAGGATTTCTGCGACGGTTTTGTTTACAATTTCGGTGGTTTTCTCCGGGCTCGCTTGTTGGGTAATTCTGCGGGTGCCCGTCCCGCGCCAGATCAATTTGTTTTCCCGGGCATCGCCAAGGTCGATCACCAGCATGCCCTCATCGTATTCTCTGACCCGGGTTTCGAAGCCCACACCTCCCCAGTAAGGATAACCGCCATATCCGACGCCGGTGCTGACGGTATCCGACTCGATTTTTGATCGAATCGTCAGATTGTAGGCAACTAGAAGGTCCGGTTTGCCGTCAGTGGCTTTTCGGTAGCCTTTTTCAACCATGACCCGGTCGACTGCAGCTCGGATGCGGTTATCCAGTAGCGGATTGTCCACCCGGATGTCGCCGGTCTGGGGTTGTTCACCCGGTACCCAGTCAAATGTTCTGTATTGTGAAAAATCTGCTGTAACATCGTAATCATGGTTCACCGTTACGCCGGAACAACCGGAGAAAAGAATGAACAATGCCGCCAGCAGCCACTTCTTTTTGGGCATGGTTTCCTCCGAATATGGGGATCAAAACTTATTAAACGACTATTTTCATAACACACTTATTATCTTGGATACAAGCAACTCGTCTTCTTCAGCAGGGACAAGTCGTTCTTGCGGACATAGCCTTGAAATCATTGCATTAAGGCGAAATAATTAAATTCTCAGGCAAAGATGCTAAGGCCCGAAGAAATTTCACAAAATCTAGCGTCTTTGCGTGAGACAATTATTTTTCACGCAAGCATATGTACGTTGACTTTGACGTTTCACTGTTTTCACCGGTTATCCGGGCTGTTCCATTTTTGGGAAAGATGTGGTTCATTGTTTGAGCAGGTAGTCCTCGAACTCGGACAACGATTCAAGTAGATTGCTGCGTCCGAATCCAATACGAAAATTGGTTGTATATTCACGGCCATAAACTGTTCCCGGCAGCAGCAGAACACCGGCCCTTTCGAGAAGGTCATGACAAAATACGTCGATCTGACCTTCGGCGAGAGCCGGAAAGGCAATGGGACCTGCCTTGGGAGGATTCCAGACAAACCGTTCGGCATGCCTGTCGAAAAATCGGCTTAAAATATTCAAATTGTTGCTGATCAAGCTCAGGTTGCGTTGGATGATTCTATCTTTGTTTTTGAGAGCGATGATCGCCAGAAGCTCGCTCGCCGCGCTGTTGCAGATGGTCGTAAAATCTTTGAAAGAGGCCAGTTCGTCATGTAGCTTCTCATTGCGAGTAGCAATCCATCCGATACGCAGACCGGCCAGACCAAAGGACTTGGACATTACCCCCAGGGAAATGCCGCGGTCATCTATTTCACATAGCGCCGGCAAGCGGTCCCGGGGGTCGTATTCGAGATGGCGGTAAACTTCATCTGAGAATATGACGAAACCGTGTTTCTGAGAAAGTTCAGCCAGATGGCGAAACGCTTCTCGGGGCATCAAATAACCGGTAGGATTATGGGGGCAATTAAGCACAACCATCTGCGTGTTTGCACGGATGTTCTGCTCTAAGAATTCTAAATGCAGAGCCCAATTCGAATCGGCGGCGCCCTTCCACGGGGTCACCTCACAGCCGATGGACTTTGGAATTTCAAGTAACGACTGATAGCAGGGGTAGTGGACGATGACATGATCACCGGGTTTGAGGACCACGTTCATCGCATTGAAAATGGCTTCCTCGGCGCCGGAGTGCACCAGGATTTGATCCGGGCCGATTCCCTTATAGAGTGATGCGATATGTTCTCTTAACAGCGGGTGTCCCCTGGATTCGGTGTAACCCAGCCACAAGTTTTCCAATTTTTCTTGTGCGCCGGGCGACATACGAAGCAGATCCCCGACGGTCATCGACTCACAGTCGGAACAGCACAAAAGATAGGGCGCTTCAAATTCATGACGGGCAAAATATCTTTCAAGCTCGAAAGGAGGAATTTGCATAAGTCAGTTTTCTACTCCGTTGATTCGGTTTGTGAGGTGGCCAGAAACCTGCGATAATACACCAGCAGCAGATATGTCATCGGCAGGGCAATAATCAGGCCCAGGAGCCCCAGGAGTTTGCCCCAGATCGACAACGACAGCATGATCATGGCCGGGCTCAAGCCGGTTACCTTGCCCATGATTTTGGGGGTCAGAATTGTATCCTGAATGATCTGAACCACCGCAAATACCAGGCCGGTAAGTCCCAGGACCAACCACAGATTCATATCGGACTCAATGGCATGAAACAGCGCCAGCAGGAAAGCGGGAATGAATCCGATCAGTTGCAGATACGGGACCATATTCAGCAACCCGATGAACAGGCCCAGCAATATACCCAGGGGCAGGCCGATCAGGGCAAAACCGATGGCAAACAGGACACCGCAGATGGATGCCACTGCTGCCTGGCCTCGGAAATAATTGTTCATGGCCGATTCAAAATCTTCGACAAAACCGACAAGCGATTCACGGTGTGATGGCGGGATCATGTCCTTCCAGCCGCGGCTGAATTTGTCGTAGTCGATCAGCAAAAATATCAAGTACAGCCCGATGACGGCCAGTCCGATCAAACCCATGAAGAATGAGGCCGCGCCGCTGATCAGGCCCCAGACGCCGGGCAACAGCTTGCTGACAATAGTTTGCACGTTCTTCCAAAAATTTTGACTCTTGAACAGATCGCGAAATTCCGGTCGGCCCGTCAGATCTTTGATCATCTGCCACAAATCGGCCGGCAGCAGTTTGGATGCTTTTTCGGCGATCTCGGCATTATCGGCCAGGTCGGAAACAATTTGGCCCATATAGGCGACTTCCTTTACAATCATCGGCACGACAATAATAAAGAATACGCAGACCACGACAATGACGACGAGCAGGCTGATAAATACCGACGCAACCCGATTATGGATTTTTTTCTGGATGCGGGCTGTCAGGGGATTTATCAAATAAGCCAACAAAAACGCGACGGCAAATGGTATCAAAACATCGCTCAAAAATCCCAGCAGCCAGATAAGTCCAAATACAAATCCGGCGGAGATTAGAATTCGAACGACCCGGTCGAAGGTATACGGCTTGTTGTCCGGCAATATCATGGGGCTTTCCTTTTTCTTGGTAGGATTTGACTTTAATCTCCAAAATACAATTGTCCGGTAACCGGCTAACGGGCAAACCGGCTAACTTCAACTCTTTTTCTCCCCGTATTTTTTCATCGCAATATCCACAACCACGGTCACAATCAGGTATGTGCAACAAAACAGGATAATCTCAAACGAAAGAGATTGAACCCATCCGAAAATTTTCAGAACGATAAACGCCATTGCCGCACCGGTGATACCCGGGATAAACTTGATCATAATAATCTCACTGTTCAGTTTTCTGTTCTTCGGTGTCCTCGGCCGGTTTTTCGATGCCCCATCCGAATATGTTGCGTACGACCGACCAGCGGGATTCTTTTGGTTCAGCCCCTTCGCCCAAGATCCAGTAGTTGTATCTGTCCTTGAAATCCAGCGATCCCTTTATAAGGCTTATCCAGCCGCTGACCAGGTCGGCCAACTCCTCATCACCGGCGGCGATCGGATAACCGGCTGGGATTTTGATGATATCCGGTTTGGGAACAACCGTTGTAAATCTGGGATAAAGCAGTGTCCAGGCAGAGCCTTCCTCTGCACTCATTAAAAACGCATCCAAATTGGGAAAATTTTCTTCAAAAAAGTCACGGGGATTATCTAAAGTCACTATTTCAGCGGTCGGAAACGCCTTTTTCAGTTTTTTCCTGAAATATCCAGATCCAAATATGGCGATTCTCGGTTTTTTCTGCTTGCGGATGTTATCCCAGGTGGAATATTTGTTGCGTAGATGATCGGGTACCACAAAGGCCAGGGTTGCATCCATATAGGGTATGGAAAATTTCATTTCCTTGAGATAGTCCGCAGTCATGGGGGTCGCAGACATGATGATGTCGAAATCACCTCTTTTCAGCTGTTCTATCATTGTATCCTGATCAAATGGAATGAACTCAATATTCCATTCAAAATCCTCGGCCAGTCGGTGCGCCATATCGATGTCAAAACCCACCAGGTCGCCGACAGTATTGAAATAAGAATACGGCAGGTTATCCGGATCATAGCCAACGCGTATCGTTTCGGTTATGCGGATTCTTTCCATCGGCGTTTTGTTGCGCAATTTTGATTTGGATCGATCGGGCACTTCCCGATACAGCCTGTGCGGCGCCGGGTTTTCCAGCAGCTGCATGTTGGCGATCACCACATCCTTCAAATATTCATTCTTCACGGCAAAGTTGAAATAAGCTTTACTGCCGATGATGACACCCAAGATCAATACCGCAGAAGCGGTAGCATACATCACCAGCTTTTTCATCCTGAATTTCAGCACCCCTGTAAGAGAAGCCGTCGCCAGCAAGGTAAACACGATCAGATTCATGGCGCCCAGCAATGTTGCCGTCCGGCCGTTGATCACGCCGGTCACCAGGTACAGCTGGTACATGTCCGCCGGAATTTGCATCAAATCGAGCATGAACGGCAAGGCTACATCCACGCCGCCGAAAAAGCTGAGCAGCCCTGAAACGACAAACATTGGATACTGTCCCAGGGACAGAGTACTGCCGGTGAACCAGCCCGCAAACATGATAAACAGAAGCATCAGCAATTTACCGGTGTTGGGAAAATTAAAAGATATCGGAACCAGCACATCGATGTAGGTGTCGGTTTTTTCCTTTTTCAGATCGTATTTTTCAAAAAGGGTTTTGCAGTTTTCCGTCAGCACCGTCAGCACCACGAACAGGTTGCCGGTCGTAAATGCGGTGACTAGCGCATCTTTGGACATGCCGACGATATCCCGGTATCTAAATGGAGTCACCGGCATAACCAGCAGGGGCAGTATTCCGAAAGTGAGCAGAAGGGCGGCAAGGTTAAAGGTCACCAGATAGACCTGCAGCCGGCCGAATTCATCGATGGTCATTGTGCCGGCAGCGGATGCGGATATCGCAAAAACACCGACAGGGGTCAACTTGACGATGATGCCCGTAACCTTGACCAGGGCAGCGGCGGCTGCAGAAAGACCCCCAAGCAGTGCCTCTTTATCCTTGATGCCCATCAGGGCCACGCCAAGCAGGATGCTGAAAAGAACCACGGCGGGTACGATGTTATTTGCCATTGAGTAGAATGGATTGGAGGGTATGTATAGTTGCAGAAAATCGACCGGTTCCGGTATTTCAACCAGCGATGTGCTGAAAAAAGCGGCCGACTCCCAAGCCGGAAAAGAGAGCGGAAGCAGTAATATCAGGGCAAATGAGATCGCCCAGAAAAAAAGCAGCAGTATTCCGGCCTTGGCTGCCATCAATTTGGCCTGTTCATATGTCAGCCCGCCGATGCCCAATATAAGTGAAACTAAGATATAGGGTAGAATAGTCATCTGCAGCAGTTTTATGAATCCATCGCCAATGATCTGCAGAAAAGCACAGTATTCGCCGAAAATTATGCCACATATAATGCCGAGGACCATTCCGATCAGGATGTTGGTCGAAAGGCTGAATCTAAATTTCTTTTTCTCCTTGGCCGCCATTTTGCCTCCGATGTAAGATCAGGCGTCTGTTGAGTTCGTTGAGTTCGTCGTGTTTGTCGAGCTGTTTGCGTTTTGTTGATCGGACCGCCTTGCCATCACCGCCAGGACAGCAGTATAAGGACTGCAAGCATCAGCACAAAATAAGCAATGAGAGTGGTGTAGGCCGGCAGCCAGCGTCGTTCATCCCTGAAAAACGTCGTCCCTCTCAGAACGTATGGATCGATGTTTTTTGTTCGGACTTCCGGCTTTACCGCTCTTACTGCTGTTGAGACCAGCGCAACAATCAAAACCCCGAAAACGTTCCACCACATCCAGTGCAAGCCTGGAAAGGATATCCACAGGAAGAGGTTGCCAACGACCCCGGCGATCAAACCGATGATCACCCCACCGGCGGAAATTTTTCGGGATATCACGCCTAAAAGAAAGGTTGCCAGAATGGGACCGGAAAAAGCCGATCCGATTTTGTTGATGGCTTCAATCACGGTTTCTGAAATCTGTCCGACGATAAACGCAAATCCGGTGATCAAGATTCCCCAGCCCACGGTCGTCAGTTTGCTGATCAGCAGCAGGCGGGTTTGACTTTTAATGCCGCGGCCGATGAAATCCCTGACCGTGGAAGCCGAAAGTGAATTAAGAGCCGAATCGAGGCTTGACATGGCGGCAGCCAGCAATGATGCAAAAATGAGTCCCCGCAGCCCGGGTGGTAGAAATATCAGGATAAACTGCGGTACCAGATAATCCGGTTTTCCGTGCGGCACGTTTTCGATCAATGTCGGGGACTCCTGATAGACTGCCCACATGGTCATCCCCAGCAGAATATACAGCAATGTCAATGGAAACCGGGCAAAACCATTGAACATCAAAGATTTTTTTGTGTCGGCCGTAGTGGCGGCCGACAGTTCTCGCTGGACCTGGCTCTGGTCGGTGCCGTAATAGGCGGTATAAAGAAATATGCCGCCGCACAGAAATGCCCAGAAAGGTACGGCACTGCCGCCGCTTAAACCGCTGGCCGGATCGATGGCGATACGTCGGGAAACAGGAAACGTGGACCAGATGACTTCCATACCACCGAGAAAATAGGCCGCGTATGCGATGCATAATACGATGCCGCCAATCAGAATAACCATCTGGATTACATCGGAGTAGACGACAGCGGTAATACCGCCGATCGTATCGTAAATAACCGTAACAATGCCGATGATCAGAATCGTTGCCCACAGGGGTACTCCCAGGCATACGGAAAGGACGATGCCGCTGGCATATACTCCGACACCGGTCGCCAGTCCCCGGCTGATCAGAAATACGAGACTGACCAGATAACGCACCGGCGGCCCGTAGCGATGTTCCAGGTATTCATATACGCTGACGAGCTTCAATCGGCGGAAAAAAGGAATGAGAAATGCCATGACAATGATCATGGCCAGAGGTACCCCCAGCTCATACTGGAGCCAGGTTAAGCCGCCGCCCGTTTTCAGCGCGACAAAGGCCGGGATGGAGATAAAGCTGATGGCCGATGTCTGGGTGGCCATCGTGGATATGCCCACCGACCACCACGACAGTTTGCGTCCGCCGACAAAGTAATCTTCCTGACTCGACTGATTGCGGCCCAGGTAGACGCTCAAACTAATCATACCCGTCAGATATAAAATAATGATTGTCCAATCGGGCCAGTTCATTCAAATAATCACTTATGGAATCCGTAGTAAAATTGTTGTGCTGAAGATATAACATTGAGCGGAGCAATTGTTTGGTACAATATAAAATCAATTCGATTAAAAGCAACTGTTTTATGAATGTATCTGCCGCTAGGGTCTTGTTGCGGCAAGGATTTTCTGCTAAACCGTGAATAAAAAAGGCAGGGAACAGATTATTATGAAGGTGAACTTCGAGAATGTTTTGGCGGCAAAGGCGCTATTGCTCGGCCAGGCAAATGCAACACCGGTGATGACTTCACGGACACTCAATCAACTGGCAGGTAGTGAAATATTTTTAAAGTGTGAAAATTTTCAACGCATCGGCGCTTTCAAGTTCCGCGGCGCTTACAATGCCATCAGCCGGCTATCAGATGATGAGAAATCGCGGGGAGTCATTACTTTTTCTTCCGGCAATCACGCCCAGGCCGTTGCCCTGGTGGGACAATTGCTGGAGGTCGAAACAACGGTAGTTATGCCCGAGGATGCGCCGCAGATAAAAAGAGCGGCAACTGAAGCTTACGGGGCCCGCGTCATTGATTACGACGCCCATGAAAAGACACGAGAAGAAATTGCCGGAGTGCTCCAGAAAGAACACGGCTACACGATGATCCCCCCGTATGATCATCCGGATGTTATTGCCGGTCAGGGTACAGCAGCTCTGGAGCTGATCGAGGAGCTGGATTCACTCGATATGTTGCTGGTGCCGTGCGGCGGCGGTGGGCTTTTAAGCGGTTCGGCCCTTGCCGCCAAAGGCCTGCAGCCGATGTGTCGGGTAATCGGTATCGAGCCGGAGCTTGCCGATGACGCCGTCCGGTCTTTTCGGACCGGAAAGCTCCATACCGTGAAAAATCCGCCCACCATCGCCGACGGCACCCGCACACCGTCTCTGGGGAAATTCACCTTTCCGCTGGTTCGAAAATACGTCGACGATATGCAAACTGTGACTGAAAAGGCGATAATCGAAGCTGTGCAATTTATGTTTTATCGCATGAAACTGGTGGTGGAGCCGTCAGGGGCGCTCGGTGTGGCGGCACTGGTGAGTGGAAAAGTAGCGGCGCGGGGCAGAGTGGGGGTGATTATCAGCGGCGGCAACATTGACGGCACGACGATGCGCAAGGTCTTGGAGTCCTGATTTCGCTTTGGGCTTTACCTATGATTTTCCGCTGGCTTATAAATTTGAAATAGTAGTGAAAGGCATTATTTTTTTTAAGTAGAGGTTGAGCCCGTTGAGCCCGTTGAGCCCGTTGAGCCCGTTGAGCCGGTTGGCCCGTTAGCCCGTTTGCCGGTTGAGCCCGTTGGGCCCGTTGAGCCCGTTGAACCGGGTTGCTCGTTAGCTGGCTGATTACTTCATTTTCTCAGGATTGGCCCGTTTGCACGTTGACTAGGTCAGTACCTAGGATCGTGTATGTTGAATCCGGTATCTGGCATCCGGCATCCTGTATCCGGCATCCAGAAATACTTTGAAATATAAGCTATCGACTATGAGCTATCATCTATTAGCTATGAGCTCAGATCTATCATCCATCAGCCATGCGCTACCAGCAACCTGAAAAAATTCTGAAACCTGTTATCATTCAGGTTCGAGACCACCGGCAACTAGTGGCCGTTCGATCACTTTTCGAAGCGTATGCCGCCTCGCTCGATTTCGATCTGGACTTTCAAAATTTTAGAGACGAGCTGAAAGAACTGCCCGGTGAGTATGCGCCGCCCAAAGGCTGCATTCTGATGGCAATTGTGGGGAAAGTTCCGGCAGGATGCGTGGCGCTCAAACAGATTTCAAACGACATCTGCGAGATGAAGCGCTTGTATATTGAGCCGCGGTACAGAAAAAAAGGGATTGGCCGGCGCCTGGCGGAAACGGTGATACGAAATGCGTGCGGTATTGGCTACAAAAGGATGCGGTTGGATACGGTGCCCGCAATGAAGGCTGCCCGCACCCTTTATGCGTCTCTGGGTTTCAAAAAGATTGCACCGTATCGCTTCAATCCCATCAATGGCGCGGCGTTCATGGAACTCGATTTGAAACAGCCTTTGAGGCAGCGCTAAGCTCAAGGCGCAATGCGTTAGGGGTCCGCTAAAATTTGGCTGATACCCGAGAGCGACAAGAGTCCAATTATAACGGCTTAATTTCGGAATGAAGACATCCAATTCATGCAAATTAAATCACAAAAAATAATCCTTCTTACTTGTCTGCTTGTCGCTGGCATGCTGCCGCGATTCGCAGCAGCCGCTGCTCAGCAGGAAAACCTCGGAGAAACCATCAACTACCTGATGAGTTATGTGGAGAATTCAAATTTGATTTTTATTCGCAACAGCAGGGAACATACGCCGGTCGAAGCCGCCGCCCACATGCGAAGGAAATATAATTATTTCAAAGATGAAATCAAAACCCCTGAAGATTTTGTGCGCCTGTGCGCTTCAAAAAGCCTTCGCACCGGCCGACCGTATATGCTGCGTCTGGCCGATGGAAACCTGATGCGCTGCGATCAATGGCTGTTGGCCGCCCTAAGCCGATACCGGAGAGAAAAGGAGCGGCTTGATTAACGCCTCTGCTTGCTAACAAAATGCAGATAGTATAAATTCACTAATACAGGGTGAGATTTGGATTTAGAGGATAGGGGTTTTCGGTTTAAACCGCTAGGAAAACAAATCGCATGCATCATGGACTGCCGCAACTGACGATCAGGCCTTTCCACGTGAACGACGAGGCGGAAGTCATCCGGCTCTGGGAGCAGTGCGAGCTGGTGGTTCCGCAAAACGATCCCGCTGACGATATCGTCCGAAAGCTTAAAGTGCAGCCGGAGCTTTTTCTCGTGGGGTTAATGCAGGGGCGGATAATAACGACCATAATGGCCGGATACGAGGGTCATCGAGGCTGGATCAACTATCTGGCGGTTGACCCCGAATACCGCCGCAAGGGTTTCGGGCGCACAATGATTGAAGCGGTCGAGGAAAAACTCAGCCGCATGGGTTGTCCCAAAATAAACCTGCAGGTCAGGGAGACAAATTTGGAAGTCATCGAATTTTACAAACGACTGGGTTATTCGAGTGATCATGTCATCGGCCTCGGCAAACGGTTGATTTAACCAGTTGCGGAACGATCCGAAAATAAAATATTGCCAAGCAATCTACCGGGCGAGGGAGGCAGCATAATGGGAAAGGAAGAAATCGTTACGATAGTGGACGAAAACAACAACGTTGTCGGAGCCGAACCGCGATCAAAGATGCGCGCCGAAAGTCTTCCACATCGCGCCAACTACATTCTGGTGTTTAATTCCGAAGGGGAACTCTTTTTACAGGAACGGACGATGAGCAAAGACATTTATCCGGGATACTATGACGTGGCGACAGGCGGCGTCGTTCTGGCCGGTGAATCATACGGCGCGTCAGCCCTGCGGGAGCTGGAAGAGGAGTTGGGCATACGGGGCGTCCATTTGAAACAGCATTTTGATTTTTACCACGAGGATGTCGGCAACCGGGTCTGGGGCCGGGTCTATTCATGCGTGTATGACGGTGATATCATCCTGCAGGAAGAAGAGGTCGCCAGCGGCGGATTTTACTCGATAAGCAGTGTTTTAAAAATGAGCGCCACGGAGAGATTTACACCGGATGGGATGCATGTTCTGCAGCGGTTTTTAAAAGATAATTCTTTTTCTACCTATTCTGAATCAAAAAACGACTTACCTTGGGAGGAAAGATGATGGATACAAAACCACTGAGTAATTGTCCGGTGTTCAGCGGATTGAGCGATGATGAGCTGAAGAAAATTTCATCCAATTGCCGGGAGGAAGTCTTCAAAAATGAAGATATTATCCAGGAAGATTCCACTGCCTCTGCAGATCTGTATGTTCTTCTGGAAGGAAGAGTGAGTGTTGAATTTGAGTTGTGGCCTTCCGATTCGGACCAGCAAGACCGGGCGCAACTGGTCAGACTGCGACCGGGCGACATATTCGGAGAAGTTGCTTTCCTGAAGGGAAAACGCAGGATTGCGACTGTGAAAGCCATCGATGAAACACGGGTGCTCCAAATTGACGGTAAAAGGCTCAATGAAATCTTTGAGAAAAGTCCTCATATCGGATACACAGTCATGCGCCAAATAGCCTTGATCCTGGCGCAGCGGGTCGAGAATGTCAGTTTAATGTGGCGGGATGCGGTTCGGCGCGGGAGTTAATGGGCCGCGTTATATGAAAAATTTTTACCCATGCCCTGAGGATGTTGACAAAGTCAGCAAGAATACCTGATTCCCATAAACCGGGAACTTCAATTGAATCCCGCCGCGGTCAAGTTTCGAGAGCTCACGACTCCGGCGAGCTCAGCCAAGTCGAGGCCACTTCCACAAGAAGTCGATGTTAAGTTAACGACATATTATTTCCATCCACAGAGCACAACGTATATGCGAGTAAATAAAAGTATCATATATCTATTTCTTATTTTCATACTTACCTTCCATGGCTGCGCTACAACCGGCCAGCGTCAACCGACGGTCATTGGTGAGCGACCGCATGAATATCAGCAGTTTTTCATAGAACTGGATCTAGTGGTTGACGAATATATGGTGCGGGAAGCGTCCGATTTTCAGGTAAGCGGATTTCCTTATCTTCGCACCAATCGGTTTTTGGAAGCCATGAAAGACCGGGTGAAGGGCGACTCCCTGGAAATTTGGGTGGAGTGGATGCGACAGCTGGACCTGAAGGCCAGAAAAAAGGAAATCAGCAATCTGCCCGAAGATGGCTTCACTGAGTTGACCAGTCGGCTGCCAGATGTTTCGAATCGACAGGAGTTGTTGGCGAAGGTCACTGATTATTCTGAACGAACCCTGGCATCTGACCGTCGTCAGACGGATTTTTATGACGCGGTCAAATCGGTGATATCTATCGCCGGCGAGTATTCTATGACGATGAGAACCTTCGGGCTCTATCCGCTTGCCGCCATACCGGTGACATATGCTACCGAAAAGCAGTACAAGATTTTCAGAGATTGGCATCAGAGTCCGCTGGAAAGCCTCCCGGTGGACGGAAACATCACTGCTTTTACACCGGCGATTCACCCGGTTTACTCCGGGCAGGATATATCGGCGATTTTTGACGCCTCTCGCCGTAACCTGCTCGGCTTGCCTGACCTGTCGGACAATGAGATTAAAGCGCTGGTGCTCGCGTATGCACCCGTTATTCAGCAGGATGTTACCGGCACGTTTGATTTGTTCGGGAAAGTGAAATGGAAAAACAGGCATGTTAACATCGCTTTTGAGAATCCCACCGTTTACTATTACATCACCTATTCTCTGTTCAAAGGCGAACCGGCGGTTCAGCTTAATTATTCATTCTGGTATTCGGGCCGATGGGGCGAAAACTCGCCGGGAATAGAGCGCGGTCCTCTGGATGGCGTGACTGTCCGCATTACCTTTGACCCCGATGGCCGGCCGGTTATCGTGGATATTATGAACAACTGCGGTTGCTATTACTTTTATGTTCCCCGCAAAGAACGCGTGGAAAAAGTTTTAACCTCATCCGACGGACTTTATCCGTTCGTACCCACCTGGCTTCCGAACGAATTTCCTCGATATCGCTTGGGGCTTCGGATTAATTCAGGCTGGCATCAGATTCAGCAGGTATTTGCCGTGGAAACGCCCCCGAACACCATAACCTACGAGTTGCGTCCATATGATGTGCTCGAGGCACTGCCCCGTGCCGGGGGGGGAACTGAAAGCGTTTTTTCGCCCAAAGGTATAATGAAAGACTCCAGCCGCATTGAGCCATATATCTTTTTTTCGATGGGTATTCCAAAAGTCGGGTATATGCGCCAGCGCGGCCATCATGCCATCAAATTGGTGGGTCGGGCGCACTTTACCGATCCGGATTTGTTCGACAATTATTTTATATTCAAGTAGATCACTAGGGGTCTTTACAAGCCAAGATCTTAAAATTCAGGTCAAGCCCGCCCTGTCGCGACGAGTTGGTCATTTGCAGGTACATTGTCTTTTATCGGTACCAAAATCCTGAAACGGTTGGCATATTATCTCGGTCTGGGCCAGGGTTTTGGTATCAAACATGGTGCCAAGTGCGAAAAGATATCCCGCCAGGGCGGGACTGGTCTCTGGCCTCCGGCCTCCGGCTCGTAGAGCCTACGCCTCGTAGAGATACTGGATTTAAGAGGAATTTTTTTGTTTTATCCGGAATCTAGTCCCGCTTCCCAGCGGGATTTGAGGCGGAGCATCGCTAGGGTAATAATGAAAGAAAATAATCTTCAGCAGAGCAGTTTTGATTTCGACACGCCCGTAGATCGACGCCATACGGCGAGTATGAAATGGGATAAATACAAAGATAAAGATATTTTGCCCCTATGGGTGGCAGATATGGACTTTGCTTCACCGTCGGCAGTCATCGCGTCGCTCAAACAGCGCGCCGAGCATGGTGTATTCGGCTATACATGTCCGCCGCAAGCGTTGACCCGCGAATTGCGGCAGGTGCTGGAGCGGCAATACGGCTGGCAGGTGGCGGCGGAATGGATTGTCTGGCTGCCGGGGATTGTTACCGGTTTAAACATCAGCTGCCGCGCGGTGGGTGAAGACGATAATGATGTAATTACCGCCGTTCCCGTTTATCCGCCGTTCTTGACCGCTCCGAAATTCTCTCGGCGCAACCTGGTGAGCGTACCGCTGACTCAAAATCAGGATCGCTGGGAATTTGATTTTGATCTTTTCCAAAAAAACATAACCCCCCGAACCCGTCTTTTGCTTCTATGCAGCCCCCACAACCCGGTCGGACGCGTGTTCACTAAAGAAGAATTGCTGAAGGTCGCTGAAATCTGTGAAAAACACGACATAATAATCTGTTCGGATGAAATTCACTGCGATTTAATTCTGGATGAAGATAAGTATCATATTCCCACCGCCGCCCTCGCTCCGGAAATCGCAGACCGTACCATTACCCTGATGGCACCCAGCAAGACTTACAATTTGCCGGGATTGGGCTGTTCGTTTGCGGTTGTTTCCAATCCGAAACTTCGTCATAGATTTAAAAAGGCTATGGCCGGGATCGTGCCGTCTGTCAACGCCATGGGATTTGCCGCTGCACTGGCCACCTACCGGGACGGGCAAGAATGGCTCAGGTCTCTGCTGGCTTACCTGCGGATTAATCGGGATCTGGTAACCGATGCAATCAAGCAGATGCCCGCTGTCTCGATGACGCCTGTGGAAGCAACCTACCTGGCCTGGATTGATACACGCGCCGCCGGTTTGGATGATCCGGTGAAATTTTTTGAAGATGCCGGGGTCGGTCTGTCCGATGGACGTGATTTCAGTGGCCGGGGATATGTCCGGCTCAACTTCGGTTGCCCGCGGGCCACCCTCGAGGAGGCGCTCAGGCGCATGGAGAGGGGGTTGGGTCGGTTGGCCCGTTGAGCCGGTTGGGCCGGTTGAGCCGGTTGGGCCCGTTGAGCCGGTTGAGCCGGTTTGCCCGTTGGCTAGTTGAGTCCCGTCAAGGGGATTGGCCTGCTGGTCGTTTTGGTTGGTTGCATAGAACCGGAATCCGGAATCTGGCATCCGGCATCCGGCATCCAGTATCCTGGACCTATATCCTGTATCCTGTATCTTGAATCTTGTATCCAGGCCTGTTAGCCTGTTGGCAGGTTGAGCCGGTTGAGCCCGTTGAGCCGGTTGGGCCCGTTGAGCCGGTTGGGCCCGTTGAGCCGGCTTGCCCGTTGGTCGTTTTGGTTGGTTGCATAGAACCGGAATCCGGAATCTGGCATCCGGCATCCAGAATCCAGTATCTTGTATCCTGAATCCAGCACCCAACATCCGGTATCTGGTATCCGGTATCCGGTATCCGGCATCCAGAGATAATATGAGCCATCAGCTCTGAACTATCAGGTTTACACTTTACCAGCATTCACCGAATATCGAACTTAAGGAGGAAAGATGATCGAAGTCAACATCCCGGGATTCAAAACGCTGCGACTGGAATATCTTGTTCTCGATCACAACGGCACCCTGGCGGTCGACGGTATTCTGATGCCCGGCATGAAAGAACGCCTGGAAAAGCTGTCCCAGGATCTTAAAATATTCGTGGTGACCGCCGACACTTTCGGCAAAGCCGGCACTCAGCTGGAAGGAATCCCCTGTGAGCTGACCATTCTTGCAGAAAAAGACCAGGCTGTGGGCAAGCTGGAATTCATCAAACAACTCGGTTGCGCTAACACGGTTTGCATGGGCAACGGACGTAACGATCGGTTGATGATCAAGCAGGCCGCCCTGGGAATTACGGTGGTTCTGGAGGAGGGCGTCGCTGTGGAAACCTTAACGGCAGCCGATATCCTCTGCAATGGCATCGTCCCGGCCTTTGAACTGCTGTTGAATCCATTGGGACTGACTGCGACCCTGCGATCTTAGGGTTCGCGAAAGAATAACCTTACATTATAGCGATCTATAAACGTAACTCCTGGTTTAATCTGTGACGCCGAACAGATTGAATTTATATTCGTCTTCAGTGCGCGTTCTTTCCAGAATCTGCTGATACTTTGCGAAAACCTCCGGACTGGATAGAATCGGCACGTGTCCCCGGTTAAATCCCCACTTGAAGATGGCATCTTCCTGGGCCCTTGGATCCAATTGACTATTGATGGTAATCGATCCGTCATTGTTTTCCATGAACATGCTGCAATCGCCTTTGAAACCGAACAGCAGGTAATACTCGATATTCGGCGTGAGTTTTTGGCTGAATGCATACTTGATAAACGGACTGTCCGGCACTACGTCGTGCCAGCTTGGGATGGCAGCCGGTGCCCTTTTGACACCTCTTCGTGCGGAATCCAGGCCGCCCCATGGCGTTGAGATAGACACAAACAGTTTGATGTAATTCTGTTCCTTCTGATAATAATTCTGGACATTAAAACCGCGGGCAACCAGGCCTCCCATGCTGTGGGCGGTTACATACAATCGCGGGAATCCATATTTATCATGCAGATGTTGTATGAGGTAATCTAATGCACCGCTGATTCTATTCAGTGACACGCCGGAAGGGTAGTAGTAAACCCAGGGCTGATACTTCTTTCGGTCAAGGTTTTCAATGATGTATTGAAAGTGTTGTGGTGTTCCGGAGGCACCGTGTACAAACAGGATCGGTATTTTGTCGGGATCATAGGGTTCGAGGAAATATACGCCCACTCCAAACTGTTTTGCAAACGAAAGCGGTTTCCAGAATCCCATTTGGGCATTCTTCAGTGAGAAAATTTCATCATTTAGATCGATCAGCCGCCCGGCAAACAAAATTCTACTATTTATTACCTCGCCGGATAACTCAAGTCCTTGCGGAAATCCTTCGGGCAACGTGAGGCCTTTCGCCAGAACGATGTCCACATCATCATCAGCCCGCAGTCTGGAAAGCGTAACCTCGACGCCCTTGTCGACATAACCTGCCAGCTCACCGTCATCGTAGCGCATATTGCTGTTCAGATCTTCAAATGCAAAAATATAGTATCTGCCGGGCGGAACAAGAAACAAATAAATTTCTTCCTGCTCCAGGATGCTAAAATTATAAATTTCTTTACGTCCCGCTTTATCTTTAAACAACATTACCAATACATTTGCCTGCAATGGGGATGGACTGATAATTTTGCCTCCCAGACCGACGGTAGATTCCATTTCCTTGATCTCTTTTTTGAGCTCCCTAAAGGCACATCCTGACAGGATAATTACAATCATAACCAGTAAACCACAAATTTTCCATCGCTGATGCATGTTAGTTCTCCTGAAAGTTTATAGTGGTATTGCTTTAAGTAGATATTGCCTTGCCTGATACGGTTATAGGATCTACATGGCAATTGGTTGGGCCCGTTACCCCGGCCTGTCCCTCCTTGGCGGGATTGAGCCCGTTTGTCGTCGGACTATTTTACCACTACCTTTATAACCACCGCCATTCGAGTGCGGTAAACTTTGTCGTTTTGTTTAATGACCAGATCAATGCCGTTTTCACCCTCAGGAACCGGTCCGGCACTGAAGCTGGGTTTATCTCTGAAACCGGGTGTAAATGCCTGCCATGCGACCAGTCTGACCGGTGCGATAATCTTTAAAAATGTATCATCGGCCGGGATAAAATCAGAAGGCGGATTGTTGACCGTGTCTGCATCGACACCCTCAAAAATAAAATGCCCGTGCGGTCTGCCGTTTAGCAGGTAGCGGGTGCTCTGCCAGTCGATTTCAATTTCGCTGCCGGTTCTGTTCGTAATTACCAGGCGAAATTGATTGATGAAATTTTTATCGTTTCGCAGCGGCATGAACTGTGCCGAAAATTGCGGATTCTGAACGGTTTCAAACGCCGGGGTGCTGGTCCAGATTCTGGTCGGTGCACAGCTTGAAAAGGCCACTAAAAGTAAGAGAGTAAAGCCCAATAAAAGCAGTTTTTTCATGGCGCCTCCAGAGCCGATGAATGCAGATCCTGATCGATGGGAAAACACATCTATGTATGGTTGTATTTAAGTTTTTTCATGATACGGAAAATACAATACTAAGCGATGAATGGCAATCTCCGTCATTGCCGACCACAAAAAAGCACGTCTGCATACCGTCGTCAACCGAATTATGACACCCGGGACTGTTTACCGGAAATGGGCTGTTCGGCAATACGGATCCAGACCAACCTTTTCAATTGACACTCAATGGCTTGAACCCTATAGTAACTGAAAAACGGCAAGCTTTGATTTTATCTTTCACTGTTGAATGAGGAGGGAAAATGAAAAGATTATTCTTTGCCGCCCTTGCCGCAGTATTTCTGACAGTTTTTTTGAATGCCGGATCGGTGCCGGTAATCCAGGCAGGTACCTATAATCCTTCCATCGGGTCCGGCTTCCGGTGCGGGAATCTGTTGATGTCTGAAGGGCTTGATAAATTGCAGGTCCTTGTTAACTGTGGTGACCCGGTTGCATCCGAAAAATCCTGGATCGACAAATACGGAGAGGTGGAAAGGATTATTTACGGACCCTACCATGGATATTATTACATCCTGTTCTTTTTTGCCAGCAAACTAATACAGATTGAAGAAGTTCAGCAATTATAATATTCTTTGAAACGCAAACGGGATCTACTGCGGATTTCGGAATCCGCAAGCTGTCGGGTGAATCTAGAATAGAGGAAACAGCCGGCTGCAGCCGTGATCATTCAGAGGTCAGGATTCCGCGCAAGATATCCACACATTCGCGATTTGATTCTCGAGGCGCCGTTCAGAGTATGTTAACTCAGTTGTCGCTGCGTGTCCTTAAGATAATCTCTTGATTGCATGATGCTGATCAGAATACGTCGAATTCGAATGAATGACACCGGCATGGCAACCGGTGCCATACGACTGCTTTATTTAATCGTTTTGCTTGCCATTGTAACCATTACGATTGTCGCACTGACCGTACAGAAATACTACAGTACCCGAAGAAATATATCCGTCGCGGTGATTCAGGAGATCACCGAAAAAACCGAAAGCCGCATTCAGGCATTCTTCAGACCCATCGTCTCCCAGGTATCGATAATCAAAGACTGGATACGCAGCGGTGATCTTAAAACCAGCAATCCTGCCGACCTGAATGCCCGCTTCATACCCATCCTTGAACAATTACCACAGATCTACTCCATAAAGATCGCCAGCGAGGATACGCTGGCATATGTTATTGTAAGGGATGGCGATACATACCGCAGTCGAAGCACAGCCCCGACAGTGGGTGTCGCCCGCAAAGGCGAATGGCAACGGTTGAGCGTGGAAGGTAAAATACTCGAGAAATCGGCCGACAGTCGGAATTTTTCACCGCGTGAAAAAAACTGGTTCCAGGGCGCGATTGCCGATCAGGATGATGAGATTTTCTGGACGGATCCTTATGAACTCTACCCGGCCTCCCTGCCCGGTGTGACGGCAGCCGCTGCCTGGAAACAAGCCGATCATAATCGCGTCGCAGCGCTCAGTATTCGGATACAGGACATCCGGCAATTGATAAATTCGGTTAGAATCGGCGATCGGTTTCAGGTTTTTTTGTATTCCGATAAGGCCGTCGTCATAGATTTTCAGCGCATCGATCGCCGCTACCTCGCAGCAGCGGCGGGTGAGAAGCCGGATATCCGGGCAGAGACGGACATGAACTCACCGGTTCTAATAGCCCTTCAGACCTGGAAAAAGAGTGCAAATCCGCAGGAACCCTTCTCGTTTCAATACGACCAATCGCGGTGGTGGGGATTGATGCAGGGATTGGAGGAAGGTGCCAAAGGCGACGGCATCGGAATACTCGTTCCGGAAGACGATCTGATCTCCAGGCAAAAAAATGAGAGGTATCTTTATATTCCTACTGCGCTGGTGGTCTTCTGGGTGGCATTTTTATTTTTTCTACGCAGTTATTATCGCAAATCAAAAGAACTGACCAGGCAAGGTGATCTACTACAGATCCCGGAAGAGGATTTGAGCCGGTTGATTGCGGAGGGTGAATCCGACCGGCTGGAATTCAAGTCCACTTTACGTTGGAATCTCAAAACAGACAGGGCCGGCAAAGAAATCGAACTGGCTGCTTTGAAAACGATTGCCGCCTTTATGAATTCGGATGGTGGTGCGCTCATGGTGGGGGTGGCCGATGATGGTAAAATTCTGGGGATTGACACCGATCGGCTCGAAAACGATGACAAATTCCTCCGACATTTCAGCGGTCTGTTCAATCAGCATATCGGGCTGGAATTCATCGATTATATTGATTTCGCCATCAAGTCGATAAAGGACAAGCAAATATTTGTGGTAACCTGCCGCAAATCCCCACAGCCTGTCTTTCTGAGGCATAAAAAAGACGAAAATTTCTTCGTCCGATCCGGGCCCTCGAGCCGGCAGCTGACCACCAGCCAGGTGATCGAATATCTCAAGGATAGGTGATCGGTTGAGCCCGTTGAGTCGGTTGAGCCGGTTGAGCCCGTTGAGCCCGTTTGGTTGGTTGCATTAAACCGGCATCCGGCATCCGGCATCCGGTATCCGGCATCCTGAATCTTGTATCCTGTATCCTGAATCCTGAGAAATCAAAGGAGGTCCAAATGATAAAAATTTTCGGTATATCAGGCAGTTTGCGAAAAGCCTCATACAACGCCGGTTTGCTGCGGGCGGCAGCCGAGGTGGCGCCGGACGACTGTGAGGTTGAAGTTACCTCAATAAGAGGTATTCCGTTGTATGACAACGATGTGGAAGACGCCGAAGGTATTCCGGCCTTGGTCACCGAGATGAAAGAAAAAATTGCGGCGGCCGACGGCCTGCTGTTGGTGACACCGGAGTATAATAACTCGCTTCCCGGCGTATTTAAAAACGCCATAGACTGGATTTCCAGGCCTCCACAGGACCGGGTCCGTGTATTTGGGGGTCGGCCGGTCGGCCTCATCGGTGCCTCACCGGGTATGTTCGGCACGGGCTTTTCGCAGACGGCCTGGCTGCCGGTGCTGCGCACACTTGGCATGCGACCCTGGTTCGACAAACAGCTTTATATCAGCGCAGCGTTCAAATTGTTCGATAAATCCGGCAACTTGACCGATGAAAAAACACGCAAGCAGCTCACGGGATACATAGCCGATTTTGCAGCCTATGTCGGAGAGTCGACCAGAAGGGGAGGCTGAATCCCATGACATTCCGTACCTTAAGGCGCGTCTTGACAGAGTGAAATAAATCAATAACTTATTGCAATTCGTTGCATATAATTTCCTTTTTTCTTGATCATACTGGTATATAAATGTACTAGTATGAAACACTTACATCACCCGGTCCGGCAATAAAATGCTATCGTAGCAGCAGGGTCGGCGGGTATTTGAACTGCTTCTATAGAAAAAATGTCCACTATTGTCCTAGTGCTTCGTACCTTTCAATTCCCGGGCAGTTGTATTGAAAGGATCTAAACAAAGCGGAGGAGAGAAAAAAATGAAAAAGGTAAACATTCTTATCGCACTGGTTTTGGCCTTGGGTCTGATAACAGCTTGTTCACACAGTTCGGGCACTTTTGTTCTGTCTTCGCCCTCACCTGTCCTCGACCGAATAATGCAGCGAGATGAGCTGGTGGTCGGCACTGCCGCCAGCATGCCGCCTTTCAATATGACCACGAAATCCGGCAAGATTATCGGAATGGATATCGATCTTGCCCGCTACATGGCCGATTCGCTGGGAGTCAGATTGAAGTTGAAATCGATGCCCTTTGCCGAGCTGCTGCCGGCCCTGGAAGCAGGTAATGTGGACATGATCCTGTCCAGCATGACCATCACCCTCAAACGAAATTCCAAAGTCGCCTTTGTCGGCCCATATTACATCTCGGGCAAGGGCGTGCTGACAAACATTAAAACGCTTTCCTCCATCACGGACCCCAATGAGTTCGATCAACGCAAGTATAAGATTGCAGCCCTGGAAGGTTCCACCAGTCAGGAATTTGTCGAAAACATTATGCCTAAGGCAATCCTGGTCAAAACCAAAGATTACGATGAAGGCGTAAAAAAGCTGCTTGATAAAGAGGTTGACGCCATGCTGGCTGACCATCCGATCTGCGTGGTCTCCGTGCTGCGCTATCCTGATCAAGAGCTGTTTTCTATCGTTTCACCGTTCACCTATGAACCCATCGGTGTCGCCCTGCCGGCCCACGACCCGCTGCTGGTCAATCTGGTCGATAATTTTCTGAATACCCTGAAGGGAAGCGGCGCCCTCGATAGCCTGATAAAACACTGGTTCGACGAGGGTTCTCACTGGTGGGATCAATTACCCTAGGACTGATTGCCTGACCTGCTGATCACCAAAATGACAATTATCAGAGCGATATACGGATTTCGATCCAATGGGTAATTCTGCGGCATGCAGATCCATCTGTAGCCGAGTTCATGATCCGACATGCGAGAGTTCTTATTACCCGAAACCTTGCAGGAGATGCCGCTGTTTGACTCAGTTGGATTTAATCCGGAGCAAACTGGACTTGTGGGGCGGGGTGCGTTAGTTTGATATTAAACCCTGCGCTTTCAATAGTGCAACACCCGAAAGTTAAGACCACCGGAAAAAGCATGTTTACAGTTTCCGGCCCGACATTTATCGCGCAACCCGCCGGGCAAATCGTCCGTGAGCCGATGAGGCACGCCGGTATCAACCGTTATCGTCCATCCCTGTAGGCATATATGTGGTGGAAAAGAATACTCATTGCGGCCGTTTTAGCTATAGCCCTCTTGTTCATCGCTGTCTTTGCCCTCCTGTATTTTTTTGACATCAACCGTTACAAACCACGGATCATTCAGGCCGTTCGCGAAGCAACCGGGCGTGAATTAATCCTGACCGGCGATCTGAAAGTCGATATCGGCCTGCTGCCGGTATTTGTGGCCGAGGACATAACATTTGGCAACGCACCTTGGGGGTCACGCCCCGAACTGGCCATGATCAAACGGTTTGAGGTTCAGATTGCGCTGCTACCCCTGATAACAGGTAACGTGGAAATAAAACGTTTTGTGCTGGAACAACCGAATATCTTCCTCGAAACGAGCGCATCCGGACAATTTAACCTCGATTTTGGAACCGCTGAACCGGACAAAGGAGACAAAGATACTGCCCAACCGGCGCTGATCGTCCATGAGATACTGATCGAAGACGGCCAACTGACATACCGGGACCAAGGATCCGGAGATGCATACGCCTTGCAGCTGAACCGGTTTTTTGCCAAGCTTCCGGACCGGGACAGCACTTTTGGAATCGATTGTAGCGGGAAATATAATGATCGGGAGTTTGAGATCCGCGGAAAGATCGGCTGGCCGCTGGTCGACACAGATACCGGTGGGGCGATTCCATTTGATTTAATCGTGCGTGCCGCCGGCACGCATCTCAATCTTAAAGGGGAAATTCAAGACCTCGCCCACTTCAGCGGTTTAGTGGTCACAATTGACGCCGAAGGCAAGTCCATAGCCGATGTGGCGGCACTGGCCGGGCTTGAGAATCTACCGGATCCGGGGCCATTCAATCTGGCTGCAAACATAACCGGTTCCCTGGTGAAACTGAGCATCAAGGAGTTCAAGATTCAGATCGGCCAAGAGCAGCCTTCTGAAGTGAGAATACAGGGCAATGTCGGCAAACTGACAACCGGCCCGGATTTCGATCTGAACTTTCGGGCCCGAAGCGATGATCTTTCAGGTCTGGAAAAGATCGTGGGTCTGAAAATCCCCTGGCAGGGTGCCTTTAACGCCATCGGACGAGTTTCAAACCCGAATCCCGGCATCTACCGCATAAATGACCTGAGTATTAACATAGCGGACAATGATGTTCTGCTGAACGCGGAATTTGATTTCAAGCACCAAAATCCGAGAATGACAGCCGACATTGTTTCGAATCGGTTCGACTTGCAACCACTATTTTCTAAAAACGCCTTTCAGAAAATCGAAAACGAATCGAGCCGCACTGCCGTTCGCGTGGGCCCATCTGCGAAACGAGGACCTGCTGGCGAAAATTTTTTCGAAAAAATCGAAGCAACCGTAAAGATGCGCACGGATGAGATCCTGCTGCCGGATCTGACATTTGTTAAGCTGAACACCGGAGGGCAGCTCAAAGGCGGTCGTGTTGACATCAAAATGGAGGGACCGTCACTTCCTGACCTTCAAACGCTGGCGGGTGTTCCGCAACTACCGAACCTGGGCCCTTTTCAATTGGCCTGTTATCTTTCCTTTTCCGATTCCGTGGTGTCCATCAATGCCATCGATTTGCTGGCCGGAAGCCGAGAACAAGCCCTGGTGCACCTGACCGGTGCCATTGCCGATGTTACCAAGCCGCGGGGTTTTGATCTGAAGTTTCGCCTTGACGGAAATGAGGCCGCCCGCCTGGGGAAATATCTGGTACAACCATGGCCGCTGAGGGGTAAGTATTCTCTGACCGGACAAATGACGGATTCAAAGAAATTGGCATACAATTTTAGATATTTACGTGGATCAATCGAAGACGTTGACTTTAGCGGCAAGGTGGATCTTGACCTGGCTGAGGACATATCGCAGATCACAGTCGGTCTGGATGTGCCCAAGTTCAATTTGCGACCGTTTCAATTTCCTGATATCAACCTTCCCAACACGATGAAAAATGTTACCGATTTAGGGCCTCTCAAACTTGACATCGAAATCACCGATCCCGAAGGACAAATCGGCATCAAAAAACTAAGCTTGCTGACCGGGACACAGGATCTGGCCGAAGTGCGGCTCTCCGGTGCTGTCGAGGACCTGCTGGATCTGCAGGGAATCGATCTTGGTTTTAATGTTCGCGGCAAGGATGTCGACCGTCTGGAAAAACTGTTCGGCCCGGCTCTGCCCTTGCAGGGATCATTTGCCGCTTCGGGTCGAGTCCTTAACTCGGTAAAAAACACCTATCAATTCCAGAATTTAAAAATAAGGGTTAATGACAGCACGGCCGAGGGACAGGCTGATTTGAATTTAATGGGTGCAAGGCCAAGAATAAAAGCCCTGGCTTCATCTAAAAAGATAGATTTACAATCCCTGATGAGGTCAGATGTTGTGAAAGCGAGACGCGGAAAGGTTGTCAAAAGGACAGTTACAAAACGTCGGATATTGCCAGATTTGCCGGTGCAGCCCGAGGTGTTTAAAACATTCGATGCCGACCTGCAGCTGAACGTCGAGCAACTCATTGACCGGCGGCTGATACTTAATGCATTGATAGCCAAAATGACTTTGGAAAACGGCCGCATCAACATTTCGGCCACGAGCAGCTCACTTCCGGATATGACCGAACTTACCGGTGTTTCCCATCTGACAGACCTGGGACCGGTTAAACTCAATCTAAAGGCTTTGAGCCAACCGAACCGATTGTCAGTCGAGCAGCTGGAAATTCATGCCGGATCCGAAGATCAGGTCGAAGTAAAGGTCACTGGTTCGGCCCAGGATGTTGCATCCCAGCAGGGGATTATGATCGATTTTACACTCAGGGGCAATGATATTTCTGAAATGGAGAAATTTGTCGACCGTAAGTTTCCGATTCAGGATGCCTTCGTGGTGTCCGGTCGTCTGGCGGATCCTGAAATCGGGCTGTACAAAATCGATAATTTTCAATTCAATGTAGGCGATAATGATCTTCGTGGTCAACTGACTTTTGACCTGACCCGCCAGCACCCCAAAGTGGCAGCGATCCTTGCGAGTAAGAAATTTGACCTGCGTTTTCTTCTGGCAGATGAAACTGATCGGCCCCAGGTCGCTGCGAAACAAGCCGTCAAGCCCGTTAAACGAAATGATCGCGTCTTTTCAAATCAACCTTTTGACCTGAAGGTGTTGAAAATCAGCGATGCCAATATCCATATCAGCGCTGACCAAGTGTTTATGCCGCGAGTGGCATTTGAGCATCTGATATTAGATCTCAAACTGGAACAAGGACGTCTGACCCTTGAGCCGGTAAAATTTCGTACCGGAGGCGGATCATATACTGGCCGCCTGCATTTGGATTCGTCCAACAATACGCTGGCGGTGGATGGATACCTGGATATCAATCAGGTCGACCTTGGACAAATACTCGAAAAGCTGAAAATACAGCGCGACCTGGAAGGAATTCTGGAAGTCCAGGCGAATCTGAAAAGCCGGGGTGATTCACCAGCCGCATTAATGGCCAATCTTGATGGCCCATTCACTCTGATAATGGGAAGCGGTCGAATCGATAAAAGGTATATAGAGATGATGGATCCCAACCTTCGGACTAATTTTCTGCAGATGCTGAATCCAAATAAAAAAAAGGAGCGATATGTCGATTTAAACTGCACCGTGCATCATTTCCAGATTGACGACGGTCGCGTCAACTATGCATCCATCATCGATACCGATCAGACAACTATTTTTGGAGGCGGCCTGGTCGATTTGAATAACGAGCGTCTGAATATATTTATCAACCCGGTCCCCAAAAAAGGCATTCGGATATTCGGGCTGGGAAAGGTCACCTGGAGTCTGAGTGAATTCACCCGACCGTTTAGGTTGGGGGGAACGCTGGCGAACCCTAAGATTGCCATAGACCCGACCCAGACCGCCATCACGGTCGGTAAACTGTTAGGCGGTGCATTGCTGGGTCCGGCCGGCCTGGCTGCCGCCTTTGCCAATGTATCTTCCGGTGATGATAATCCTTGCAACACGGTCATTCAGGCGGTCGAAAAAGGAGAGCTGAAAGACCTGATCGATAAAGAAAAGAAAGAATCCCGCACGGTGGAAAAGACGACCGAGAAGATCATTAAGGAAACCACCGAAGCCCTTGAAAGTACCGGAAAGGCGATCGAAGGGTTTGGCAAGGACATACCGGAATAAGTTCTGTCCCATGAGATTTTACGCTTATCGAAAGGAGGAGCTGATGAACCGAGTCAAAGGGACATCAAAAACAGCGTCAGTTGCTATCATCGTCTTTTTTGCGATTGCATTTTTTTTAGCAGCGGCAACACCATCCAATGCCCAGAGCGACAAAGCTCAAGTGCTGGTCGATAAGGCCGTTGCCGCCCTTGAAGATTTTCTGAAAGACCCGAATATGGTCTGGTTTCGCGACAATTTGAAATACACCAAAGGATTGATGATCCTGCCGACAATAGTCAAAGCCGGATTCTTCTGGGGCGGCTCCGGCGGAAACGGGGTGTTGTTTTCCCGTGATCCGAAAACCAATAAATGGAGCGGACCGGCGTTTTATAGTTTGGGATCGGTGAGTTTCGGTCTTCAAGTCGGCGGCCAGGTGTCTCAGGTGATTATGATGATTCTGACCCAGAAGGGGATGGAGGCTCTGTATTCGTCCAACGTTAAAATAGGGGGAACCGCCTCGGCCGCAGCCGGTCCGGTGGGGGTCGGTACTGCAGGTTCGACAACATTGAACATGAGTGCAGATATGCTCACTTTCATTAGAGCCAAAGGCGCCTTTGTCGGCGCTGCGCTGGATGGCGCCCTCCTGGTGATCAATGACGGATATAACAAGTCGTATTATGGCCAAACAGTCAGACCCGTGGATATATTCATTACCCGCGACGTCAACAACCCGGGATCTTCGGAACTGCGGGCCCAATTGCATGAGGCATCGATTAAATAATCGGGATACCGGGAGAGTGACCCAAGAGTTCAAGGAGATAAGCACATGTTAAGAAGATGGTGGGTGGCGGCAACTATTACTGTATTTATTTTCCTTTCAGTGGCAGTGGCCGTTGGGGAGGTATCGGCGGTGGCAGTCCGACTGTCGAGCGGTCAGACGGTTTATGTCCCGATCTATTCTCACATTTATAGCGGTGATCGCGAACGTCCGGTTTTGTTAACCGCAACGCTCAGCATTCGCAACACTGATCCGCGACATCAGATCACCATTACAGTCGTGGATTATTATGATTCCAACGGCAGGTTAATCAAACATTTCCTTGATCAGCCGCTGCAGCTTACCGGCATGGCATCCACACGCTTTGTCATCGGTGAATCGGATAAAAGCGGCGGGTCGGGGGCTAATTTTATTGTTAAGTGGACAGCGCAGGGAAAGATCGTTCCGCCCATCATCGAGGCAGTGATGATCAGCACCAAAATGCAGCAGGGGATTTCCTTCATCTCTCGCGGGCAAGTTGTTCAGGAGACAGGCAAGTAACCGGAGCATTCGTTTCCCAACAATTTTGAAGGTGACCAAAGATCTACTGAGAAATAGGTTTGATCTGATAAGAGGCAGGAGTATTGGAGATTTGGCGTGCTGGAGTAATGGATATTTTTCCATTACTCCAGCACGCCAAATCTCCAATGTTGCATTCTTAACTGTTTCTAAATATGAATTATATCATCAGGGAGTTACAATCACAGTTGTCCTAATATTTTAGACAAGATTGTAACCCGGAATAGATTTGAACACCCGTAAAGGAGTAAAAAATGCGTAAAGCAAAATCACTGATCGTACTGGCTCTGGTTTTCGCCCTAGCTGTCGCATGTGCCCAAACGACCGGGTCAACCGCCAAATCATCGATATCACCCGTATTGGATCGCATTGTCCAAAGGGGTGAGTTGGTGGTCGGCACAGCCGGCAGCATGCCGCCGCTGAATATGACCACCAAAGACGGCAGGGTTATCGGAATCGAACCGGAACTTGCCCGATACATGGCATCCTCTATGGGGGTCAAACTGCTGATAGAAACCATGCATTTTCACGAGTTGCTGCCGGCGCTTGAAGCCGGCAAGGTGGATATGGTGCTCTCGGGTATGACCATCACCGGCAGACGGAACCTTAAGGCGGCTTTTGTGGGCCCCTATTTTATTTCCGGTAAATCGGTTCTGACCAAATTAAAGACCTTGGCCGGCATTCGAAACCCGTCGGATATCAACTCACCCCAAACACGGCTGGTCGCCTTGAAGGATTCAACCAGTCAGCTTTTCGTGGAGAATGTCATCCCCAAGGCAAAACTGTTAACGGCCGACAATTATGATGAAGCGGTCGGTATGCTGATAAAAGGCCAAGCGCATGCCTTGATTGCCGACTATCCGATCTGTGCTGTTTCGGTTTTCCGGTATCCCGACCAGCAGTTTACGACTCTTGTTGAGCCATTTACCTATGAACCGATCGGCATCGTCCTGCCGGCCAATGATCCGCTGCTGATAAACTGGGCGCAAAATTTCCTGGTTTCAATGAAAGGCAGCGGCCAGTTGGACAAACTTCGCGATCGCTGGATCAAGAATGCGTCCTGGTTGAAGGAGTTACCGGAGGTAAAATAGTGACCAGAATTGGTATCTTTGGGCCAAATACCGGGTTCTCGGAGTTTTTCGATCCTCGACGTCGATCCACTACACCTGCGGTCGAAAAATTTCTGCAGCCTTGCGACTTCGCCACAGGCTTCGCTGGCACAATTGGCATTGGTCCAAATCTACCACTTGCGGTGGGATGCTTTATAGATCTTGGAACTCGAACCTTAAAAGGAGGAAGAGGTCATGGCCGAGGAAGGTAAAGAAAAGGCTGCTTTTATTTGCGTAAAAGATACCATTGACGGGGCTTATCCGTCCCTGGTGCTCGGGATCAATGCCGCCCGGCAGGGAATGGAAAGCAAAATTTTTTATTCATTCATGGGGATGAACCTGGTTTTGGAAGGCGGTGCGGAACGGGCCAAATTTTTTCCGCCGGGAGCCATGGGTGCCATTCCGGGGATGAGCACCCTAGCAACAGGCATGATGAAAAAAAAGATAGACAAGGCCAACATCCCCAATCTGGCCGAACTTCAGGAAATGGCGCAGTTGGAAGGGGTCGAGCTGATCGCCTGCAAAATGACCGTGGACATGATGGAAATAAATGAGGACAAGTTGATCGAAGGGGTGGTGGTCTGGACGGCGGAAGATTTTCTTAAGTACGCCAAAGACTGTAAGATCTGTTTGTTTACGTAAGTCGGTTGAGCCGGTTGAGCCGGTTTAGCCCGTTGAGCCCGTAAGGCAGGGAAGGTATGTTGGGACTTTCGGATTCATTGGGTTTGTTGTGTTAGGTGATTTTGTTGACGTGGTTTAGCTCGTTATTCATATGACTGATCTTAGAGGCCAAATAGAGTTCAATTAGGCGAAGGTGTTAACGGACAAACGGGCCAAACGGGCTCAACGGGCTCAACCGGCACAACCAATCCTCCGGCCAAACGGGCTAAACCGGCTCAACGGGCCAACCGGCTCAACCTACCTTCATGTCTCCTACTTCCAAGTACCGCCGGTGCATAAAAAATGCATCTTTCAGAACGTGGGGCTCGTGGCCGCCGGTTTCGTGGACGGCGCGTTTATAGTATTCGCTGAGTTGATCGCGATAGTCCGGGTGGACGCATTTGGCGATGATCTGTTGGGCAACCTGGCGGGGTGTCAGGGGCCTGGTATCCACCAGACCATTTTCGGTAACGACCACATCGACCGAGTGCTCGGAATGATCCACGTGGGAAACCATCGGCACGATGGCGGATATTCGGCCGCCCTTGGCCGTGCTCGGTGTAACGATGAAGGAAATGGCACCGTTGCGCATGAAATCACCCGAACCGCCGATACCGTTCATCATCTGCGATCCGAAAATGTGGGTTGAGTTGACCTGCCCATAGATGTCGACTTCAAGGGCCGTATTTATGGCGATAACACCCAGCCGGCGAATGACCTCCGGTGCATTGGATATTTCCACCGGTCGCAGAATAACTTTTTCCCTGTACCGGTACAGTTCGTTGAGAAAGCGCGCACGAGCCTTCCGGGATAGCGTCAGGGCCGAGCCCGACGCCGCCTTTACTTTACCGATGTCGATCAGATCCAGCACACTATCCTGAAGGACTTCAGAATATACATCCAGATTGTTGAAAAAGTCATTATCCATAAAGCCGCTAAGTACGGCGTTGGCAACGTCGCCGACACCGGATTGCCAGGGAAGCTCCGGCGGCATGCGATCTTTTTTCATTTCGTGGCGTACAAAGTCCAGGATATGTTCAGCAATCCGGTTTGAGATTTCGTTCGGCTCGGCAAAATCAGCCCCGCGTTCCGGTTCCTGACTGTAAACAATCGCAACCACCCTCTCGGGGTCCATTTCAATGAACGGCTTGCCGATCCTGTCGGCTGTGCGGTAAATCGGAATCGGCATGCGGTACGGCGGATCTTCCGGGATAAAAATATCATGAATACCTTCCAGCTCGGGCAGATCCGTTGATATTTCGACGATGATTTTTTCGGCTTCACTGACATAGGTCGGTGTGTTGCCGACAGACATTGTCGGTATCAGGTGGCCTTTTTCGGTGATAGCCGCTGCTTCCACCACCGCGATGTGGGCCGGTCCCCAATCACCTGCCCTAACCTGCTGTGAGAGTTGAGAGAGGTGGTCATCTTTGAAATTGATACGATCGCGGTTGATCATTTCACGCATGGTACGATTGCTCATGTAAGGCCTGCGCCATGCGACCAGTCCGGCTTCGGCCAGAATTCCGTCGACTGAATCTGCGGTAGAGGCGCCGGCAAAAAGGTTGATTTGAAAGCGTTCGCCGCTGTGGGCCCGGCGGACAAGTTCCTGGGGAATCAACTTGGGGTACCCGGCGGTGAATCCGGAGATGAATAAATTGCTGCCATCAACTATGTGGGCGGCCGCCGCGGTTGCATCCGCAACCTTGTCTCTGAGCGGTTTATATCGAATTCTTGCATCCATAATGTATTTACTCCGGGGCCGATTTGTTTCGTTGCGGGTTGAAATTACTGTGCTGATATTTACATTACTTCTGCAAGACTAACAACTGTTGAGACACTGTCAAGATACTCAAAGGAGGGCATTCAATGAAACCGGGAACAATAATATTTTTCGGAACATTGCTTTTGATCTTTGTGATACTGGTTTCGGCTTGTTCAAAGCAGACATTTACTGCAGAAGGAAAATTTGTAGCCGAAGAAAGACGACTTGATTTAAAGGAGGGTGGTCCGTTTCCGCGCGACTGGCAGGGAAGGCATCTCGCCATAAAATATGAGTATATACGCAAGCAGGACGATTTCCAGATTATGGGTGACATAAATTTCAAAAGGGAAAGAAGACTACAGGGTTTTCGATGTAGCGTCGTTTTATTAGACTCCACCGGAAAGGTACTTCATGTGCAAGGGATGGTGGTTGCCGGTGGGCGCCAGAAAATTGAAAAAATACCTTTCAAACTGGAATTTCAGCTGCCGCCTGGCTCTCAGTCAATGGCCTTCAGCTACTCGGGCACTTCGGGCGGAGGCGGTCAGAGCGGCGGTCCGAGCTCGTTCTGGTCTTCTCCTTGGTCTTAAAGGCCGGGCAGTAACAACCTGAATCTTGCATGAAAATGGATGATAAGTTGAGGTTATATTTGACTTGACAATATCCTGTAGCCTGGGGTGGGGAGATCCATTCAATTGAGGTAATATTATTAACCGGTCCAGACATGCAAAGGAGGGCATTCAATGAATTCTAAGTCAAAATTAAAATTCAACTTCGTGTTCGTCATATTCCTGCTGCTGGCAGTCGCTTGTTCACGTCAGATGTTTACCGCAGAGGGAAAATTTGTAGCCGAGGAAAGAAGACTTGATTTGAAGGAAGGGGGTCCGTTTCCCCGCGATTGGCAGGGCAGACACCTCGATATAAAATATGAGTATGTACGCAAGCAAGACGATTTGCAGATTATGGGTACCATCCTTTTCAAAAAAGAAAAAAAATTGGCTAATTTTCGCTGCAGCATCGTTTTAATCGACTCGGCGGGAACGGTGCTTCGCGTCCAGGGGTTGGTGGTTTCAGGTGGGCGCCAGGAAATTAAAGAAATACCTTTTAAAAACGAACTGCAGCTGCCACCGGACGCTCATTCAATAGCTTTCAGCTACTCGGGCACCTCGGGCGGAACCGGTCAAAGTGGCTCTCCCAAATCGTTCTGGTCTTCACCCTGGTCTTAATGGTCGGGCAGTAGCTAACCATACCGCTGGAAAATGAACACAACATTGGATTTGGAGGAAGCAAAATATGGAAGCGCAATCCGACTCGAAGAAGATTGGGCCCGATGACCTGGAAAAATGGATCGTACAAGGCCGAGCGATAACCATTATTAACACCTTACCCGGGGAAGAACACGCCAAGAGGCACATTCCCTCCTCCGCCAACGCATGCGTGTACGAAGTCTCCTTTGCGCAACAGGTAGTAGAGATTATTAACGACAAGCATCACCAAGTCGTGCTCTACGGTTCCAGTGAAAGATCTCAGGATGCGGCAGTCGCGGCTAAAAAGCTGATGAGACTTGGATATGATAACGTGTATGTGTTATCCGGAGGACTGGCCGGGTGGAAGGCCGCCGGCTATCCGCTGGAGGGAACGGACCCACATGAGGCAACCGATCCGGCCACGTCACTGCAATTGGTAGAGGGAACCTATATAGTTGATACACAGGCAAGTGTGATCGAATGGACCGGCCGCAACCCAAATGGTAAACATTACGGTTCCCTCCGGCTGTCGAGCGGACAGGTGACAATAGGGGATGCGGGCATTAGCGGCACTTTCGAGATTGACATGACTTCAATTAAAAACCTCGATCTCGAGGGCGATGAGCTGTATCCGGTTTTAATCGATCACCTGGAATCTGATGATTTCTTTTTCACTAAATTATTTCCCCGGGCATCTTTTACCATCACTTCGGCCACGCCTGTATCCGGACAGCCGGTCACCGTGCCCAATTTTGAAATAAAAGGTGACCTCAAGATACGGGGTGTCCGGCAGGAAATAGGCTTCCCCGCCACTTTCAGCACCCTGGCCGACGGCGCCATCGCTGCCGAAGCCCATTTTGACATCGATCGCACGCGCTGGAATATCATCTACGGATCCAGCCGCTTTTTCGAACATCTGGGTATGCATGTGGTATTCGATCTCATCAGCATTCAACTGCGTATTGTTGCCGGCTGATCCGTCGCTTCATCTTTTTTATCAAATCGAAAGAATTCCACAGCCCTAGCCCAGACAGATTACTGGTACTGTGTAATACAAGGTTAGGTCTGGAATAATAGATAGGCCATGCCAATATAAATAAACAAATCGCACCAGGGCGAGCTTTAGTCAAAATTTTCTGTTGATATTTTTGTGTCAACATATTTATGAATGCATGTATTTAACCTGCCAACCATATCCATCGGAGGTCGATTGTGGATCCACTCTGGATTCTTGTTGCATTTATTCTGGGCTTTGCCGCCACGCGGGTCGGTCTGCCGCCCTTGGTTGGTTATCTAATTGCCGGTTTTGTACTCAAGGCGATGGGTGTCGAGGGCAGCGAGACAATTGACGAGATTGCCGATCTCGGGGTGATGCTCCTGCTTTTCAGCATCGGTTTAAAGCTGAGGATTCGAACCCTGTTAAGAGCGGAAATCTGGGCCGGCGCTTCACTGCACATGTTGATTACAGTCATCGTTTTCGGCAGCGGCATCCACCTGATGAGCTTGATCGGTTTCTCGGTTTTCGGTGATCTTGACATCAAGCTGACTATTCTGGTTGCCTTTGCGCTGAGTTTCTCCAGCACCGTATTTGCAGTAAAAGTGCTGGAAGAGCGCGGGGAGATGGCTTCTATGCATGGTCGTACGTCGATCAGCATCCTTATCATGCAGGACATTTATGCGGTTGTCTTTCTAACATTTTCGACCGGCAAGATACCATCTGTCTGGGCTCTGGCAGTGCCGGTTGTTCTTTTTGGGATCCGGCCGATTATAACCGCGATTCTGGATCGCTGCGGTCATCGGGAGCTTCTGCTTCTGAGCGCTTTTCTTCTGGCCCTGGGACTTGGAGCAGGAGGGTTCGAGTGGGTTGGATTAAAACCGGACCTCGGTGCCCTAGTTATCGGGATTCTGGTTTCTACGCACCCGAAGGCCAAAGAGTTGGCCGATGTCCTTCTCAGTTTTAAAGATCTGTTTCTGGTAGCCTTTTTTCTGACGATCGGTCTGTTCGGGATACCTAACCTGGAAACTTTCGGCATTGCAGTGCTGCTGACCTTCATCGTTGTATTTAAAGTCTTGCTCTTCTTCCTGCTCCTAACCCGCTTCAGGTTGCGGGCACGTACATCCTTTCTGACCTCGCTGAGCCTGGCTAATTACAGTGAGTTTGGATTGGTGGTCAGTTATGTAGGCGTTCGCAGCGGCTGGCTGGGAAGTGAATGGCTGATTATCATCGCTATCGCCCTGTCCATATCGTTTATTTTAGCCTCTCCGCTCAATGCTTTTGCCCACACGATTTGTGCCCGTATTGATAAGCGAATGAAATCCTTTGAAACCAGAGAGCGACTGCCCGATGACCAGCCGGTTGACCCGGGTGATGCGCAAGTGTTCATCTTTGGTATGGGGCGCATCGGCACCGGCGCTTATGAATATATGCGCAAGCGTTTCGGCGAAAAGGTCTTGGGACTAGATTATGATCCGGAGGTTGTCAGGCGGCACACAGATGCCGGACGCAATGTCATTCAAGACGACGCCACCGATCCGGATTTCTGGGAGAGAGTCAAGATGGGCGCTAGCAAGACGGTGGGCGGCATGGTTCTGCTCTCCATGAAATCGCACGCCGCCAACCTATATGCAGCAGAGAGGCTGGCTGAAAGCAAATACGTCGGTATCATTGCCGCTATCGCCGAGTTTGAGGATGAACTGGAAGAATTAAAAAGTGTCGGTGTTCATGCCGCGTTTAATTTCTATGCTGAGGCTGGTTCCGGATTTGCGGAGCACATATGCAGCACGATGGCCTGTGATATTCAACCACAGGAAGATTAGCCCACATTTTTAGGTTATTTTATGCAATGTGCTAAATCAATGAAACAGATATGTTGCCGGAGATGAATAGCTGTTTATTTTCTAAGGTGGGTTTCATATTGAAATTCTAGGCCGGATGTTCTAACAAGCGATAATTGTTCATCCTAAGATCGAAAGCCTGGTCCTATATTTTTAAGATTTTCATTAAATCGTAAAACTGTGAGGTTACAATATGAAGAGAAGCAGGAGAGGCGAGTATGCCCAAATACTGCACTGTCAATTAGTGGTACCGGTGGTTCTGGTGGTTGTTGCTTCGTTTCTTTTAATTTCCTGCGGTAAAAAAGAAGAAGAACCGCCTCCGGAGGTGATCCGGCCGGTAAAAACCTTCACCGTCAAAGCCGGCGGCGATATTTTGGGTCTCCAGCTTCCGGGCAAGGTGAGAGCCACCCAGCGGGTGGACCTGGCATTCCAACTGGTCGGCGGGCGGCTAATCGAACTCCCCATTGCGGGCCGGGAAGGGCAAGAGGTTCGCAATGGTGATCTTTTAGCCCGTATCGATCCAAAAGATTTCCAGGTCAATCTGCAAAACGCCCAGGGACGACTGAAAGAGGCTGAAGCGTCCCTGAAACTGGCCAAGGCCGAGTACGACCGGGTGCTTCGAATTCGGGAAAAAGACCCGGGGGCCGTGAGTGGGGCATCCGTTGATCGCAAACGTGAAGCGGTGGCCCAAGCCCAAGGGCGGCTCAAATCGCTGCAAGCCGCGGTGGAAGATGCTGAAAACAAATTGAGGTACACCTATCTGCGGGCGCCGTTTAACGGTGTTATTGCCAGAAGGTTTGTGGATAACTTCCAGGAGGTTAAACCAAAACAGCCTATCGTCAGCATCCAGGATATTACCAGCGTCGAACTTCTGGTGGATGTACCCGAAAATGTCATGGCCATGGCTAGAGACAGAGGTGCACAAACGGATATAGCCAAGGCGATATTTCCCACCGCGCCGGATAAACAGTTTAACCTGAGTCTCAAGGAAGCCTCAACCGATGCAGATCCCGCTACCCAGACCTACCAGGTCGTTCTGGTGATGCCGCAACCGGATGGCATCAATGTTTTTCCGGGGATGACCGCCACTGTATCCTTTTCGACGCCGGAGGAAGAATTGCAAAAGGGTTCGGTGCTCATCCCCGCCATTGCGGTAGTCGCGAGTCCCGAGGGCAACAATTACGTGTGGGTTGTTGACAGCAAAGATATGACGGTTCACAAAAAAGACGTCAAGGTCGGTACCCTGACCGGTTCTGAGAATATCGACATTCTGGAGGGGTTGCAGGGGGGAGAAAAAATCATCGTTGCCGGGATGCTAAAATTGCAGGAAGGCATGCGGGTAAGGCTTTGGGATAAGCAATAGAAAAAGCGGAAACGGCAGTTCAAAGAACCTTGTCAATCGTATTGTGCGCTGCCTGCTCTGAACTTTGAGTATTGAGCATCAGCATTATGTAAGCATTTCTGTCGAGGAATTGGAATCTATGAATATAGCGGAACTCTCTATTAAAAAAAGTGTTATCACCTGGACGTTGACAATTCTATTCTTGATATTGGGCTACTTCTCCTATCAAAATCTGCCGCGTCTGGAAGACCCCGAATTTGCGATCAAAGAAGCGGTGGTACTGACGCCTTATCCAGGTGCTTCCGCACAGGACGTGGAAAAGGAGGTTACCGAGAAAATTGAAAAAGCGGTTCAGGAGCTGGGACAGCTCAAGCGGGTCGAATCCTATTCTGCGCGAGGAAATTCAACGGTCAAGGTCGTTATCAAAGACAAGTATGACAAAAACGCTCTGCCCCAGGTCTGGGATGAACTCCGGCGCAAGGTCAATGATTATCAAAAGGAGCTGCCCCCCGGTGCCGGACCTTCCGTTGTGAATGACGACTTCGGGGATGTTTACGGTGTCTATTTTGCCTTGAGCGGTGAGGGGTTCACCTTTGCCGAGTTGAAGAAAGTGGCCGAGCTGCTCAAACGCGAATTGACCACCGTTACCGATGTCAAAAAGGTGGTTTTCTTCGGTGTGCAACCGGAAGCCATTTATGTAGAATTGTCCAAAACGAAAATTGCGGCCCTGGCCATCACTCCGGCGGAGATTTTTCAAGCACTGCGCGCCAAGAATATTCCGGCCGACGCTGGTCGCATTAAAATCGGCAGTGAATATCTCCCCATTTATCCCAGCGGGGTCTATAAATCTGAAAAAGATTTCGGTGACCTGCTTATCAGCAGCAAGGGCGGCAAATTGATTTACCTCAAGGACGTGGCCACCATCCGCAGAGCTTATGTCGATCCGCCGAATCAAATCCTCAAGATAAATGGCCAGCCGGCCATCGGGATTGCCATTTCCACTATCCTGGGCGGCAACGTGGTCACTATGGGTCAGGCGGTCGAAAAGCGCGTCCGTGAATTGATGCCCCAGATCCCTCTGGGGATGAATATGGAAGTTATTTCCAATCAGGCGGAAAGTGTCGTCAAAGCGGTTAACGGTTTTGTGATCAACTTGATCGAAGCGGTGGCCATTGTGATCATTGTCTTGCTGTTTTTCATGGGGCTGCGCAGCGGACTGATCATCGGATTTATTCTTTCCCTGACGATTGCGGCCACCTTCGTGGTGATGGATTATTACAGTATAACCCTGGAGCGGATTTCTCTGGGCGCTCTGATTATCGCCCTGGGGATGCTGGTGGATAATGCCATCGTGGTGGTGGACGGTATGAAGGTCAGGATAGAGCAGGGCATGGATGGCACCCAAGCGGCCAAAGAGGTGGTGGGGCAGAATTCGATACCCCTGCTGGGCGCAACGGCGGTGGCCGTGCTGGCTTTTGCATCTATTGGAGGGATGACCAATAACACCGGGGAGTACTGCCGGTCGCTGTATTACGTCATCTTAATTTCCCTGTCCCTGAGCTGGCTGACGGCAGTAACGTCGACACCGCTTCTGACCAAGACCTTCCTGAAAACCAGATCATCGGGCAAATCCGCTGACAAGGATGTGGATCCCTATGCGGGAAAATTTTACCAGCTTTACCGCAACAGCCTGATGAAAGCCATCCGTTATCGCTGGATCACCATCGGGATTGTTGCCGGCATGTTCACCCTGGCACTTTTCGGATTTGGTTTTCTTAAAAACATGTTTTTCCCGCCGTCTACCAGGCCTCAATTTATGGTGGAAATTCAGTTCCGAGAAGGCATTCATATCCAGAATACCGAAAAACAGGTGGCGCAGATCGAAGCTTACCTGGCTAAAATCGACGGTATCACCGAAACTGCATCCGCCATCGGCGCCGGGCATCCCCGTTTTCTGCTGACCTACAGTGTGCCGATTGATATCGGAAACCATTACAGCATACTTCTGGTTTCCGTGGAGGATTGGAAGCTCATCGATTCGATTGCGCAAAAGACTCAATCTGAACTGGAAACCATGTTTCCGGATGCTGTCATCAACGTTAAGAAATTCAGCCTTGGTCCCGGCAGCGGCGGTAAAATTCAACTGCGCATCAACGGCCCCGATCCGGCGGAACTACGCCGCATGGCCGATAAAACCAAAGTGATTCTCGCGGCAGATCCGGACTCAAAAGCCGTTCGCGACGAATGGGGCGATAAGGTCAAAACCCTGCGTCCGGTACTGGCCGAAGACCGGGCACGCAGAATTGGCATCGATCGCACAATGGTCTCCCAGGCGCTGCAGGCTACTTATTCCGGAACCATGGCCGGTATATACCGTGAAGGTATTGAACTGATCCCGATTTATGCCCGGGCGCCCGCCCAGGATCGTAATACGGTGGAGGACATGCTGGATATCCCGCTCATCAGTCCGATCACGTATGAAAAAGTACCCGTACTGCAGGTTATAGATAAGTTGAAAACCGTAAACGAAGACGTCCGGATTTCCAGATACAATCGCCGATCGATGATCAAACTGCATGCCGATGCCCGCACAGGGTTGCCATCTGAGGTCATGGCGCGGGTTAAACCCGCCATCGAAAAAGCGTTGGAGGTTGACACCGAGACGTATCTGGGTAAAACATTCGGTCCGAATGATAAGTATACGGCCAGTACCATACCCATAAAGTATGACGATATCATTCCAATCAAAGACAAGCCCGGATATTTTATTGCCTGGTCCGGCGAAGGCGAGGATTCGGCGGATGCGATCGCCCAGCTGGCAAATTCGATTCCGATTTACTTCGGTATGATGATTCTGGTTGTCATTTTCCTTTTCAATGCCTTTCGACAGCCGGCCATCATCTGGTTGACGGTGCCACTGTCGCTCATTGGAGTAACGGCCGGGTTGCTCATATTCAACCAGCCATTCGGGTTCATGGCGTTGCTGGGACTGATGAGCCTATCGGGCATGCTGATTAAAAATGCCATCGTTTTGATCGACCAGATCGATCTGGAAATCCGGCAAGGCAAAAACCGATTTGATGCCGTTATCGATTCGGGCGTCAGCCGTATGCGACCGGTAAGCATGGCGGCTCTGACTACCATCATGGGCATGATCCCCTTGCTGCAAGATGGATTCTTCGTCTCCATGGCGGTAACCATCATGTTCGGCCTCGGATTTGCTACGCTACTCACATTGGTTTTCGTGCCGGTCCTGTATACTGTGTTTTTTAGGATCCGCGAAGGGGAGACGCGAAGCGCATAGTGCTTAGCGCTGAGAGCATAGCGCATTGCTCATAGCTCATGGTATTTCTAGATGCAGGATGCAGGATCCAGTATGCAGGATTCAGGATGCAGGATGCAAGATACTGGATACTGGATGCCGGATTCCGGTTTAATGCAACCAACCAAACCGGCCAACTGGCAAACCGGCTCAACGGGCTCAACCCCGCAAAGCGGGACTTCACATCTGATTGTAGAATGAGGTGTTCAGCCGGCTCAACGGACTCAACGGACACAATCCACAAAACTTATTGGGGGCGCTTATGGACGACACTTACAGAGCGAAGACAGGTCTTAAATCTAAAAAACTAGACAACAAAGGGTCTAAGGTCGGGCGATTGCACAGCAGCACCTTATTGTTGCTGGCAGGTCTGGGGCTGATTTTTCTGTTTGGTGGCTGTGCCATGGTGGGGCCGGATTTTGTCAAACCGGAGGCAGCGGTCGAGAAAGAATGGAGCGAGACCGGTGATCCGCGGGTTCAGACCGATAAGGTGGATGTTAGCCAATGGTGGATGGCTTTTAGCGATCCAGTGCTGGATACGCTCATCGACAAGGCTTACCAGCAGAACCTGACACTTCAAATCGCCGGCATTCGAATTCTG